>Ga0209514_10001484_pt1 | contig 40131 bp, 41 predicted proteins | sample Subgrocontami58m_FD_187452 | JGI IMG/M metagenome (GOLD analysis project Ga0209514, IMG submission 187452) | Subsurface groundwater microbial communities from S. Glens Falls, New York, USA - GMW37 contaminated, 5.8 m (SPAdes) (version 3) | ecosystem: Environmental > Aquatic > Deep subsurface >...
TCGCTTCCAGGGTCTCTCTTTCCCTTTCAGAGTGCTCCCGCAGCCTGGCGTTTTCTCCTATTGATGCCAGGTGGTCGGCCATTGCCTGCACCATGTGTAGTTCATCTGTTGAGAAGCGCTTCATATGAGATAGACAACCCACGAACATCACACCGGCTGCTTTGCCGCCGTTCCTGACTGGGACTGCCAGGTAGGACTGCACTCCCAGGCTGGAGGCGTAGCTCTTGTCGAATCCCTCGGGCAGCATGGTTACATCGGGAACTTCGACGGGCTCCAGGTGTTCCAACGTCCGCCTCAGTGTTTCGCTGTTCCTGAGGTCTATGCTGATATGGCGTTGCGCTTCAGGAGTGGGAGGTTCCTGGTATGCCGCCAGCAGGTCTAATCTCTGGTTCTTACTGTCCAGAAGATATACGGCCGCCTGTTCAGCCTCCAGGACTTCACAGGTCTTCCGAACAGCGGATTGCAGGACTGAGTCCAGGTCGTTCCTGGTTGTTGAGGCACTGAGAACGGCGGTAAGGGCTTTCATCTCTTTCTTCCTGCGGCGCAGGGCGTAATCCGTCTCAGTGCATAACCGTGAGTTTTCGATGGCCGTGGCGGTCTGGGTCGCGTATCTTTGCAGAAGGTCAAGGCAGTCGAAGTCCAGCTTATTCCGCGCGACGGCATACAGGAACAGGATGCCTGAGATCCCTGACGCCGATGCCAGGGGGACATATGCGAACGACTCTCTTCCACTAGCCCCTGCCGGTGTGAGTTCCGGCGGAGCGTCAGTCAGGTCCTCGATTACTGTGACCTCTGGCCGTTCACTGCAGATGGGGACAAGCGGGCGGGGCAACTCCGATACTCTGAACTCACGGCCCCGCAGATATCCCGCATGCTGGCCTCGAGCGGCCATGACTTGCAGTCTTTCCCCAAAGCCATCCATAAGAGCGATTCCGACGGTGGATGCACATGGTTTCAACGCTTCTGCTACTTCACTGACCGCGACATCCAATACTTCTTCAAGGCGAAGGCTCTTCGAGAGAAGACTGGAGAACCGGTAGACGCGTTCCCTCGATTCGCGCTGGCGCCTATCCTGTGTGATGTCCTCGATTATATGCAACACGCCGGTAGTTGCGGCCTCCGGTCCTCTAACTGGTTCTGCCCGGATGCGGAGCCAGCGGTTTCCCAGGTGCGGCTCCTGTCGGACCGCCTCGCAGGTCCTGTGCTCTTTACGGCAGCGATCCATCGGGCAGTCCAGTGGCGGTCGATCGGTCATGTGGACCACTTCATAGCAAAGGCGTCCGATGAGCGGTTTCGTGGGGATCCCCACCATGCGCGAAAAAGCTTCGTTGCAGCGCTGTATCCGAAAATCGAGGCCTATGGTCGCCATGCAGTCAGACATCGAATCGAAAGAGTGCACCCATTCCCTGCGGCTGGTCTCAACCTGGCGGAACAGCCACGCATTCGACACAGCCATGCCGACGATATTGCCGACGTCGACTAGCATCTCGATCTCGCCCTCGACCAGGTCCTTGCATACTGTGGAGAACCCAGTTATGGTGCCGACTACACGGTTTTCAGCCCTCAGGGGCAGGACGAGACAGGTTCGATATCCCGCTCTCACCATCGAGGATAACGAAGCCCCTCTTTCCTCTGGTACTTCGTGAAGCATGACAGGTATGCCGTTGGAAACGGCTGTTCCCTCTATGCTCTGCCCGAGACTTAGCCTTGGCCTGGCCCGCGCTTCCAACTCGATGTCCTCAGCCAGGCCGTGGCTCGCCAGAAGGGCCAGTTCTCCAGCCTTCTCATCGACATAACGAAGGCAACCTGCCTCAAGATTCGAAGCTTTGAGCACGGCTTCAAGCGCCTTTGAGGCCACGTTCTCGATGTCAAGTGTGCCGGCAACAGCGCGGCTGACCTCGCGGGTTGCCTCCAGCCTTACGGCGTGTTGACGGCCCTGTTCCTGCGCCTGTCTTCGTTCTTTTCTCATCAGGGCCTTCTGCCATTTTCGACGAAGTTCGGTTTCGCAGACTGTATGGGTGCAAAAGGAGCGCGGCAAAGAGCGTATCTTCTTTGTGTGTCCTCAAGGAACGGGGCACGGAGCTTCTTGCCCAACGATTCCTCCTGAGACGGATTTCAGGTCTTGTCAGGCGTCGCTTGCGCCGGGTCTGGAACAGGAATACCCCGGGGTCAACACAATTATAGCATGAACGTAAAGAGAACAAGACGTGAAGTCATGGAGAACAAGGAACGGGGTCGCGGCGGATACCGCGACCCCGTTCGCCCGAATTGATGAGGTCTATGCCTTCACGTTCACTTTGATCTGGGCGGGCTTCTCGGGGCGCATCTTCGGCAGTTTAAGAGTCAGGGTGCCGTTCTCGAAGGAGGCCTCTGCCTTCTCCGCGTTGACCATCGTGGGGAGCGTCATAGACCGCCTGAATTCACCGTAACGTCTTTCCTTTACCAGGTATTCGTCTTCCTTTACCCCTGCATCGGCCATGGCTTCCGCCTTGATTACCAGTGTATCCCCTACTACATGGATATCGATGTTTTCAGGTCTGACTCCGGACACCGAAGCCTTAACGACTATCTCTTTGTCATTCTGATAAACATCCAGCGGGATCTGTTCGGCTCCTTCGTCGGTCCAAAGACGGAAAGGGAGAGGGAATTCCTTGAATAGCTCCTCCATCGCCTGCCGACGGTTCATCAACATCCTTGCCGGTTCGAAACGTATTACCATTTCAGCTCCTTCACCAAAAAGATAGTCCGCGCCTTGAGAGAGTACTGTCCGGGACCCTCCGTCACGCAGCCCGGGTTACTTCCTTCACTTTTGTCTTACGATGTTGTTTCTCCAGTTTGCTGGCGGTCTGCAGATAATGCATGTAGCCACATTGCAGGCACTGCTCAAACCAACCGTAGAAGTCCCAGTCGAAATAGACATCTCCGTTGCACCTGGGGCATCCCTTAAGCCTCAACATGTCTGTCACCCCTTCTCCCCCAATATATGGGGCGTTAGCGGCCTGCCCTTTCAGGGCCAGGCTCTTTGGCTGCGCTATGCATACCTTGGCTGGACGACGCTACCAGAGACCACTGTGTTAGTCTTGAAGTCCTCAACTGTTGAATAGGGTCCGATTCTGCAATTCAGGTCGATCGCAGTGTAGTCAGGCACGGTTGCGCCTTTCCCGAGGACTGTAATATTTGGACCGGTGTGACTGTGGCCGCCAAACCCCAGGTAACAAGACTTTCCAATCCTGACGTTTTCATCCACGATGCAGCGGTCCACGACGCTATGCCAGCCGACAACCGTTCCGGACATCACGACCGAGTTCTTGACGACGGCATGTTTCTCCACAGTGACCCCATGCGAGACTACGGAGTTCTCTACGATTCCTTCGATGATGCAGCCAGTTCCTATCCTGCTATTACGAACGATGCCTGGCTGGGTTTCACCGTCAATCAACGTGAATCCATCCCCGCTCATGATTGGCCATTCACCATTCAGGCACAGGGCTGGGTCAGGGTTAATCAACTCCATGTTAGCAGTGAAATAGGATTCAATTGTACCTATGTCTTGCCAATAACCGAAGAACTGATAGGCAAACACTTTTAGTCTATTGATCATGCTGGGAATGATGGACTTGCCAAAATCATGACTCGATGATGGCTGGCAGGCATCCTCGGTCAACCGCTGCACCAATATGTCTCGGTTGAAAATATATATGCCCATGGATGCGAGAGTGCTGTTGGGGAACCTTGGCTTCTCTTCAAACTCGATTATGCGGCCGTTGCCGTCCGTCTTGACGATGCCAAACCTGTGTCCTTCAGTAATTGGCACCGCGACAACCCCCACCGTGACGTCCGCGCCCATTCTCTCGTGATATTCCAGCATCTTGCGGTAGTCCATGCGGTAAACGTGGTCTCCAGCAAGAATGAGCACTGCCTCTGGACGCACATCCTGGATCAACCCCAGGTTCTGGAAGACCGCGTCCGCTGTGCCCTGATAAGAACCTTGCCCGGGTTCAATTATCTTCAGTCCGCTCCAGCAGTTCATGAAAGAGGACTTACCCACGTATTCCCTGAGACATTTGCGTTGATGGTCGACCATGACCGCCACATCGGAAATACCTGAATTGAGACAATTGCTCAACGTGAAATCAATTACTCTGTGTGACCCTGCGAAAGGCAGGGCGGGCTTTGCCCTCACATGGCAAAGCATATCCATCCGAGTCCCTTTTCCCCCTGCCAGAATCATCGCTGACATACGTCCCATGGTTCCTGTCCCTCCGGTTCGATCCTCTAGAAAGCCTGCACACGGTAATAATAGTCTTGATATAGTGGAGAAGTCCTTAAACGGATGAGATATTTATAGAATAATCATTACATATTTGCCCCGTGCAACCTCGTTCACTTGATTCACGCGGATCGACCGTGGTTGACAATATGGAGAATGGTGTGATTAACTGTCCTCAGAATAGCCAAAGGCTTTGAACGGGACTAGTAATTCCGAGGCTAGGCTCAGAGAGTCGGGGTAAGGTGTGAGCCCGATGCCGGAGCCAGGAATGAATGGACCCGGGAGCTGCAAACAGAAAGGCCCCGTATTGGGCTGAGTAGGATTTGACGCAAGGGCAGCGTTATCGCAGCCCAGGGTATCGAGGGGAATGCCTCCGTACCTCAATAGAGATGGTGGCGACACCAAAAGAGGGTGGCACCGCGAGTTTGAGTGACCTCTCGCCCCTCGGGCGAGAGGTCATGTTATTTTCTTGGACACGGGCAACAGAAGATAAGGTGTATGGCGACCGAAACTTACATCCCGGACAGAAAGACCTTTGGGCGGCTGGCCACGCAGGGCAACCTCGTCCCTGTGTTCCGGGAAATGACAGCCGATCTGGAAACCCCCGTTTCGGTGTTTCTAAAGCTGCAGAGCGATTCCGTCCAATCCCCATGCTTCCTTCTGGAAAGCGTAGAAAAAGGCGAACAGGTAGGCCGCTACTCATTTATCGGAACGCAGCCTTCGGTCCTGTTTCGTGCCAGAGATGGAGAGGGCATAATAACTCGACGGGGGCAGCGGGAGCATGTGGCTCTGGCCCCGTTACCTGATGGACCGGACCCCCTCGAAATAGTGAAAGAGCTACTCGGGGAGTACCAGTCGGTTAAGGTTCCCGGCTTACCGCGATTCTTTGGCGGGGCCGTTGGGTACCTGTCCTACGACATGGTCCGTTTCTTCGAGAAACTGCCAGAGGCGGCGCGCGACGAACTCCACATACCGGACTGTGTCTTCATGTTTACTGACACTATGGTGATCTTCGACCATGTCAAGCAGAAGATGCAGGTCGTCTGCAATATCCCGGTGGGCCCGGACATAGGCCGTTCCTACGACGATGCGTTGCGACACATTGAAGCGGTTGTTGTCAGTATAGAAAGACCTCTGAAATCTGATGGCCCGGGCCGAAAGAATGGCGACAGAGGCACCCAGTATGATGCTTCCTTCGACTATTCATCGCCTTCCTCGCCGGATAGTAATCGAAAAACCCAGAGTGAGATGGTTTCTAACTTCAGTCCCCAGGGATTCAAGGATTCAGTGCTCCGGGCAAAGGAATACATCGCGGCAGGCGATGCTTTTCAGATAGTGGTATCTCAGAGGCTGCGGCGCCGTACAGATGCCGAACCGTTCGCAGTATACAGGGCGCTGCGCACGCTGAACCCTTCGCCATACATGTTCTACCTGGACCTGGGGGACTTCCAGCTTGTAGGCTCATCCCCAGAAATGCTCGTCAGACTGGAGGAAGGCAAGGCCGAGACAAGGCCTATCGCTGGCACAAGGCCCAGGGGCATTAACGATGCCGAGGATGTTGAACTTGCGAAGTCTCTACTTGCGGATCCCAAAGAGCGGGCCGAACACGTCATGCTGGTCGACCTGGGACGGAATGACCTGGGTCGTGCATGCAGGTTCGGGTCCGTCCACGCGCCAACGTACATGGCTATAGAGAAATACTCGCACGTCATTCACATCGTATCCTCTGTCCGGGGTGAAATAGCACAGGGGCAGGACGCCTTCAGCCTGTTGCGCGCCTGCTTCCCCGCAGGTACACTTACCGGCGCGCCCAAGGTCAGGGCAATGGAGATCATAAACGAACTGGAAGGGCTGCGCAGAGGCCATTACGGGGGAGCGGTTGGCTACTTCAGTTTCACAGGCAATATGGATACCTGTATCACTATACGGACGATATTGATGAAAGATGGCATCGCCTATTTGCATGGCGGAGCCGGGATCGTGGCAGATTCCGACCCCGAGACGGAGTACAGGGAATCTCTGAAGAAGATAGAAGTGTTGGGGAACGCTCTTGGTGTTGCTGAACTCCAGACGAAACGGGGGCAGAAGCCGTCTCTGCAAAGGGAAGGGTAGGATTCATACGGGATAGGGAATGGGCATGGTAGTGAGATGATCAGAGAAACCATAGCGAAACTCATAGAAAGAAGAGATCTGACAGAGCAAGAGGCCGAATCCGCGGTCAGCGAAATAATGCGCGGCGAGACTACCCCCGCTCAAGTCGCCGCCTTTTTAATAGGCCTGCGCATGAAAGGTGAGACAGTGGGGGAGGTAACTGGTTGCGCCAGGGCAATGCGGGCGGCCTCGGTTAAGGTCAAGTCCAGCAGGTCGCCCCTGATAGATACCTGCGGGACTGGCGGCGACGGCGCAGGGACATTCAATATTTCAACTACCGTGGCCCTTGTGGTGGCCGGGGCTGGAGCGGCAGTGGCCAAACACGGGAATCGCTCCGTATCCAGCTCCAGCGGCAGTGCAGACGTGCTGGAAGCCCTTGGCGTTAGGGTGGACCTGGGGCCTGAGGCCGTTGGCGCATGCATAGATGAAGTGGGGATAGGGTTCCTCTTTGCACCCCGGTTCCATCCAGCAATGAAGTATGCTGCCCCGGTACGCAGGGAAATGGGAGTCCGAACGGTGTTTAACATCTTGGGTCCGCTGACCAATCCGGCGTCCGCGCCTGTCCAGCTTATTGGAGTCTATTCTTCCGACCTTACGGAGTTCATGGCAAAGGTACTATCCCGGCTCGGCACATCCCGGGCGATGGTGGTCCACGGCGCCGGTGGGCTGGACGAAATCTCAACTCTGGGGCCGTCTCAGGTGACGCAATTGGATCGTGGCCAGATAACCACGACCTACATCGATCCTGTGGCTCTAGGTCTTTCCACCCTCAGCATCAATGGACTGAAAGGTGGCAAGCCGGAAGACAATGCCAGGACATCCATGGCAATCCTGAAGGGAGAGAGGGGTCCCAGGCGCGATATCGTGCTGCTCAATGCCGCAGCAACGCTGGTCACCGTCGGTCTTGCCGCTGATTATCAGCAGGGGATAGCCATGGCTGCAGAGAGCATCGACAGCGTCCGGGCGTTGAAGGTCCTCGCAGAACTGGCCAGATTCACACAGGGGGCGGCCGATTCATGACGCTTACAGGAAATATCCTGGACCGCATAGTGGAAAAGACCAGGGAGTCGCTGCTGCAGCGGATCAAAGCAAGGCCGCTGGCGGAAGTCCAATCTTTGGCCTTTAAGTCTGGACTGCCGCGGGATTTCGCCGGCGCAATCAGGAAGCCGGGCATCAATGTAATAGCCGAGATCAAGCGGGCTTCACCTAGCAAAGGCTGGCTGAATGAATCACTTGACGTCGGCAAGACCGCCCTGGCGTACGAAGCAGGCGGAGCCTCCGCCCTCTCGGTACTGACGGAGGCCGCGTTCTTCCACGGGAGTTTTTCCGACCTGGACCATGCTCGGAGCGCCGCAGACATACCCGTCCTGTGCAAGGATTTCATCCTTACGCCATACCAGGTCTTCGAAGCCCGGATGCACAAAGCTGATGCAGTGTTGCTGATAGTAGCCCTCCTGGAAGAGGGGGCCTTGCGCGAACTCATCGAAATCGCCCGGTCGCTTAACATGGTGCCTCTGGTTGAGACACATGATGAGAACGAGGTCCGGAAAGCGGTTGCCTGTGGAGCCCGTGTGGTAGGGATAAACAATCGCAATCTGACCGATTTCAGCGTGGACTTGAACACAACCGTGAGGCTGCGCCCGGGGATCCCTGCGGGCAAAATCGTAGTCAGCGAAAGCGGCATAAGGACACGGGAAGACGTCAATGTCCTGGAGAAAGCGGGGGTAAATGCCATCCTGGTCGGGGAGGCATTGGTGACCTCGTCCGACCCTGCTTCCGAAATACGGAAACTGCGAGTTTCGCCTTGACCAGGGTCAAGATATGTGGCATTACCAACCTTCAGGATGCCCTGCACGCAGCGAACTGCGGAGCCGATGCCATTGGGTTTGTTTTTGGCCCGAGCAGGCGGCGTGTAACGATTGAGCAGGCAAGAGAAATTATAGAGCATCTTCCCCCCTACATATCCAGGGTTGGAGTTTTCGTGGACCAGGATGTCGAAGAAGTAAGGAGGACCATGTCAGCCTGTGCCCTGGACATAGCGCAGCTTCACGGGTCTGAGGACCCAGGCTACTGCCAGGAGTTCTTCCCACGAGTGGTCAAGTCCTTCAGGGTAAAGGACCAGCGTTCATTGGAAGAGCTGCCGCGTTACAGGGTGTGCGCTTATTTGTTGGACAGCTACGTCGAAGGGAGGCATGGTGGTACCGGCACCTTGTTCAACTGGGACCTCGCGAGAGACTCCGCACAGTACGGCCCGGTCATAATCGGCGGTGGTTTGCACCCGGGAAATGTGTGGCTGGCGATTACCATGGTACAGCCTTATGGAGTAGACGTATGCAGTGGAGTGGAGTCGTCACCCGGGAAGAAAGACCCCGAAAAGGTGCGAGATTTCATTAGAGCAGTGAGACAGGAGAGCAAATGATCACCAGAAGCGCCAGGTTCCCGCTGCCTGATAAGTCGGGCCACTTTGGCCAGCATGGTGGCCGTTTCGTTCCCGAGACGCTGATGGCGCCACTTGCCGAGTTGGAGAGTGCGTACACCGGGATTGCCCGGGACGATAGCTTCTGGAGAGATTTTGAGTACATCTGCAAGCATTGGGTTGGCCGTCCGACACCTGTGTACCATGCTGCAAGGCTTTCACAGAAAACGGGCGGGGCTGCTATCTTTCTCAAAAGGGAAGACCTTGCCCATACAGGGGCGCACAAGATAAACAATGCTCTTGGCCAGGGACTGCTGGCACAAAGAATGGGAAAGAAAAGGATCATCGCAGAGACTGGCGCCGGCCAGCATGGGGTCGCAGTGGCCACGGTGTGCGCCAAATTCGGCCTGGACTGCATTATCTATATGGGCGAAGAAGACATCCGCCGGCAGTCACACAACGTCTTTCGGATGAAGGTCCTTGGCGCAGAGGTGAAGCCAGTATCCTCTGGCAGCCGCACTCTGAAAGACGCAATAACGGAAGCCATGCGCGATTGGATAACAAACGTAAGGGACACGTACTATATCTTCGGGTCGGTAATAGGCCCTCATCCATATCCCATGTTGGTGCGGGACTTTCAGTCGATCATCGGACAGGAAGCCCGGGAGCAAATGGTCTCGGCCACCGGGAAATTGCCTGATTATGTGGTTGCCTGTGTGGGGGGTGGCAGCAATGCCATGGGCGTGTTTTACCGGTTCCTCGATGATGACGGAGTGAGGCTTATCGGGGTTGAGGCGGGTGGGCGGAAGGCCGGAGGCAAGTCGGCAGCTTCTCTTTGCCGTGGCAAAATCGGCGTGTTCCACGGAGTGAAGACTTATTTCCTGCAGGATGATCAGGGTCAGATAGCCGAGGCGCACAGTATAGCGCCTGGGCTGGACTATCCAGGGGTAGGCCCTGAGCTAAGTTATCTCAAAGACCAGGGCAGGGTAGAATGTATTGCTGTTTCAGACGAGGATGCTCTGGAAGGCTTCACTGCGTTGTCTCGCTCAGAAGGCATAATGCCTGCGCTAGAGTCTTCCCACGCTGTCATCCAGGCTATCCGCATGGGAGCCAGCATGGACATGGAAAAGACCATCTTGGTCAACCTTTCCGGAAGAGGCGACAAAGACCTTGAAATCGTAGCCCATGCCAAGTTGTTTTGAGATGAGGTCGAGATGAGCCGAATTTCTTCGGTGTTCGCTGATCGCAGACGGAAGGCACTGGTGGCCTATGTGACCATGGGCTATCCGAGCATGGAAGCTACTGTGGATATCGTGCCTCGATTGGCCTCTGCAGGGTGTGATATCATCGAACTGGGCATCCCCTTTTCGGACCCGATGGCCGACGGCACAACGATTCAGGAGGCGAGTCATACAGCCTTGCAGAATGGCGTCACGCCCGTACTCTGCATGGAAGCTGCAGCCACTATCGGAAAAAGCACCAGGGCCTCGTTGGTCTTTATGACTTACTACAACCCCGTGCTCAACTACGGCCTGGCGCGTTTCTGTAAGGATGCTGCACGTGCGTCCATCGATGGATTGCTGGTCACGGACCTGCCCCCGGAAGAGGGGACGGAGTTGCGGAAAGCGGCAGGCGTAGAATCGATCGACATTATCCACCTGCTTGCCCCCACCAGCACAAGGGAGCGAATTAGACTGGTCGCCGAGAAATCCAGTGGTTTCATCTACCTGGTTTCGGTCACCGGAGTAACTGGTGCGCGGTCTGAACTTCCCGCCCATCTGGAGCAATTCGTTTCTAAAGTAAGAAGTGAGACGGACAAACCCTTATGCGTGGGATTCGGCATTTCCTCTGGCGACCTGGCCATCAAGGCTGCCCGCCAGGCTGACGGCATAGTCGTTGGCAGCAAACTGGTCCAGCTAATGGGAGAACGGAACACTGGGAAACTGGAGGCCTTTGTCAAGGAGTTGCGGGAAGCCCTTGATAGTTTGAGGTAGCAGTACCCGATAATAAAGCGGGTTTGGCTAACAAAAAGGGACGAGAAGAAAGGGGGACTATGGAAAAGGTTAAGTTCATGCTCACGGACAAAGAGATGCCCACTTCCTGGTACAACGTGCAGGCCGACCTTCCGAAGCCACTACCACCGATACTCCACCCGGGGACCAAAGAGCCGACTATCTTGCCACCATTCCTTTTCCCGTCATCGCTGAACGAACAGGAATTCAGCAAGGAAAGGTACATCGAGATACCCGAAGAGATCCAGGAGATTTACAAGACGTGGCGTCCGACGCCGCTTGTGCGCGCGCTCAGGTTGGAGAAGGCGCTGGGAACGCCGGCCAGGATATTCTACAAGAATGAAGGCGTCAGCCCGGCGGGCAGCCACAAGCTCAATACGGCTGTTGCTCAGGCATATTACAACAAGAAGGCCGGAATCAAGCGGCTGGTAACCGAGACCGGCGCAGGGCAATGGGGCAGCGCCCTGTCCCTTGGCTGCCAGCTTATGGGGCTGGAATGCAAAGTCTACATGGTCAAGGTCAGCTACCAGCAGAAGCCCTACCGGCGCATAATGATGGAGACCTGGGGTGCACAGGTCACACCCAGCCCAAGCACTGAAACACAGATCGGTAAGAAGATACTTGAACAGGACCCGAACTCTCCCGGCAGCCTGGGGATCGCCATCAGCGAAGCCGTTGAAGTGGCGGCGGGCAGGGAAGACAGTAGCTACGCACTGGGTTCCGTGCTCAATCACGTGTTGATGCACCAGACTGTCATCGGACAAGAACTCAAGAAGCAAATGGAGATGGCAGGTCACTACCCGGACATGATCGTTGGATGCGTTGGTGGCGGCAGTAACTTCGGCGGAGCGATCCTGCCTTTCATTCCTGACAAGATCAAGGGCAAGAAGATAAGGTTGATCGCTGTCGAGCCTGAAGCCTGTCCCAGCATAACAAAAGGCCCCTATGCCTACGATTATGGCGATGTGGCAGGAATGGCGCCAATAGCCAAGATGCACACATTAGGTCATGGCTTCATTCCGCCTGGCATACACGCAGGAGGGCTGCGGTACCACGGGATGTCGCCGATAGTGTCCCACCTGGAGAGGCTGGGGCTCATCGAAGCCAAGGCCGTGGCACAACTTGCCACGTTTGAAGCGGCGATCAAGTTCGCCCGCACCGAAGGTATCATACCGGCGCCAGAACCTTCTCATGCCATCAAAGTGGTCATCGACGAAGCGCTGGCGTGTAAGAAATCCGGCGAGGCCAAGACTATCGTTCTTGCCTTGAGCGGCCATGGACATTTCGACCTGGGCGCCTATGAAGAGTACCTGGCAGGAAGACTGAAGGACTTCGAATTTCCTCAGGAATGCCTTGACAAGGCCCTGGCCGAGTTACCGAAAGTTCCCTAGTTTCACAAGCGAGCGGCGAGCCCCGAGTTGACCGGGGCTCGCCGCAACCCTCACGATGGCGGACGCGACCCTTCGGCTGCTCTCGGTGTAAACTCCGCTCGTCCCTCCAAAGGCATAGGAACGGCTGCTTTTTGTCTCCCGAACGGCCAGTGCTACAATGTGATTGGCTTCTCAAGGAGGTCTGTCATGCGTAAGTTTGCGATGTCTCTTGTTGCGTCATTCGTGGCGCTGGCACTGATCGGATGCAATATCAGCCTGGAGGGACCCACGCGCGAGCAGGCCCCGTTCACGACGCCCGTCCCGATTCAACCTGGATGGACTCCGCCGGCGTCGGATAGCGGCATGGCCCTGCCAAACATAGCCGACGTGGTCCCCAGGATAACGCCCTTCGTGGTTTCTATCCAGACCGAGGCCATAGCCTATGACGTTTTTCTCAGGCCCTTCCCGGAAGAAGGCGCCGGCAGCGGGATAATAATAGACCCCAACGGGTATGTGCTCACGAACAACCACGTAGTCCAGGATGCAACCAGGGTCACTGTGACGCTGGGAGACGGCCGCACCTTCGAAGCTGCTGAGGTCAGGCGTGACCCTCTGACCGATATTGCCGTGGTCAAGATAAATGCCCAGGGTCTGCCTGCCGCTAAGCTTGGTGATTCCAGGAAACTGAGAGTGGGCGATTGGGTCATTGCCGTTGGCAACGCTCTGGCGCTCGAAGGCGGCCCGACGGTTACCAAGGGCATAGTAAGCTACCTTGGGCGATCCATACAGGAGAACAGCACTGTCCTCTACGACCTGATTCAAACGGATGCACCGATCAACCCGGGTAATAGCGGGGGGCCGCTGGTCAACATGGCCGGGGAGGTGGTGGGAATAAACACTGCAATTGCCGGTGAGGCGCAGAACATCGGTTTCGCCCTTGCCATAACACCCGCCATGCCTATCGTACAATCTCTGATAAACAAGGGGTTCGTGACCAGGCCGTTCCTTGGCATAACCATGCAAACCGTCAACGCAACCGTTGCCAGACAGAACAACCTGCCTGTCGACAGGGGGGTCCTGGTTACCACTGTACAGAGGGGCAGCCCCGCAGACAAGGCTGGATTAAAACCAGGGGATGTCATCATCAGGTTCTCCGGCGCAGATGTGGTCACTGTTTCGGCGCTGCGTCAGGCTATCTTGTCACATCAGACGGGGGAGGATGTCGAGATCGTGTTCCACAGGGGCTCAACTCAGTCAACCGTGCGGGCCACTCTGGGGGAAAGCGGGCCGCCTCAGTAGTGACGCCGAGAGCGCCGCTGCATCTCTCAGCGATCGCAGAGACTGCGGCCCCCAGCACACCTACTTTGTCTTTACCACCACCAGGGTGTCAACGATGATGTCATGCAGGGCCTGTTTCTTGGAGGTGAAGCCGGCCATGATATAGCCGGCGAAAAGGATCAGCCCGGAGATAATCTTGGACCAGAACCTGGCGGAGGCCCTGCCGAAAGAGATACGTTTTCCAAGACTGTCAGTTACCACAATTCCCAACGCCAGTTTGCCCACGGTGGCCTGGAGACCAGAACTCTCCATGAGTGCCGAATACAACCAGTTTGACAGGAATACAAAAACCATCCAGGCCAGGACAATGACGGCAAACGTGCCCAGGACCGGATCATTCATCAATGCTGCTGGGTCTTCGGCCTCGCTCAGGCGAATCATATCGTTTGCCCCAACCGTGGCAAACATGGCTACCATCAAGACTGCGTAAGAAGCCACCCACAGCAACATGTTATCTATTATTGAGGCGACGAACCTTTTCCAGAACCCGGCGTATTTGACGACTGTAACTGCGGCAACCGGCAGTACCGGGGCCGCCTGTGGTGGTGCTGGAGCCGGCACCGGTGCTGCTGCTGGTTCAGCCTGATTGCCTAGAGCCGACCCGCATCCCAGGCAGAAAGCGGATTGCTCATCATTGGTCCTCCCGCAATACCGGCACTGCATTGACTATCCTTTCTTGACTCCAAGGACAACCTCATGCCCGCCCAGTTTGTCCGATTCAGAATATGCACCATCTGCTGGGTCGCCTGGAACGAGTTTGTGGGACAGCGTTTCCTGCTTAACGTATTCGCCGAACATGGTCATGACCTGGCCCAGGTAATCGTCAACTTTGTAGTAAGTCACAATGCGATCGGCTATGTCGAACCCGGCGGATTTCCTCATGGTCTGCAACTTGTGCACGATTTCTCTTGCCATGCCTTCGAGCAGAAGCTCCGGCGGAACTTCCCTGGGAATGGCGGCGCCGTAGTTGCCTTCCGCCGCAAGTACATAACCTTCGCGTTCAAGCGTCTCGACTGATTCCAGACGCTTGACATTCAGCTCTTCGAGTACTTGGTCGGTAATCTTGAGGAGAAGGCTTCTCTCGAATTCCGAGCCCACTCTTACCAGGACGTGGTCCAGGGGCTGTCTTACCTTCAACGCAGCTTTGGCCCGGGCTGCACGCCCGAGGCTGGACAACCTGATGGCCAGCCGAGTCGAATTCGAAAGCTCGGTGTCGATGAGCGAGGCATCGGCAACCGGGAAATCTGCCAGGTGTACGCTTTCGGGTGCCTTCGGATCGACCGTGGGCACGAGGTTCCGGTATATTTCTTCAGCCATAAACGGCACGAATGGGGCCGACAGCTTGGCTACTGTCACCAGGCAACGGTAAAGAGTGTGGTGAGCCGAAAGCTTGTCAGCGTCGTTTTCGCTCTTCCAGAAACGGCGGCGGCTTCTTCTCACGTACCAATTGGAAAGGTCGTCTACGAACGCCTCGATTTTGCGCCCCGCTCCGGTGGGATCGTATTCCTTCAGGTCATCGTCGACTTCCTGGACCAACTGGTTCAGGGATGACATTATCCAGCGGTCCAATTCAGATGAGAGGGCCGGGGGCGGGGTTGTACAGGGATTGAATTTGTCGATATTCGCATAGGTTACAAAGAATGAGTATGTATTCCAGAGAGTGAGCAGGAACTTGCGCAGACCTTCGGCCAGCCCTGCCTCCGAAAAGCGCCTCACATTGCCAGCCGGAGATGAGGTGAAGAGGTACCATCGCAATGCGTCGGCGCTGTACTTGTCCAGCATGTCGAAGGGTCTAATCACGTTGCCCCTGGTCTTGCTCATCTTCTCGCCGCGAGCGTCAAGTACATGTCCCAGGCAGATCACATTCCTGAAACTGGGCTGGTCGAAAAGAAGCGTGGATATGGCGTGCAGACTATAGAACCAACCACGGGTCTGGTCCACGCCTTCGCATATGTAGTCCGCCGGGAAGGAGGACTGGAACGTTTCTATGTTTTCGAAGGGATAGTGCCACTGGGCTACGGGCATGGCACCCGAATCGAACCAGCAATCGATAACGTCCTGGATGCGCTGCATTGTCCCGCCACACTGACAGTTGAAGTTTGCCCGGTCGATGTAGGGCCGGTGCAGGTCGAGCGGTTCATCGATGCCAGTGAGGCCGGGTTTCGCTTTCAGTTCTTCCACCGATCCGATGCAATCGAGTTGACCGCACTTCCTGCAGTGCCAGATGCTCAGAGGCGTTCCCCAGTAACGCTCGCGTGAAAACGCCCAGTCAACGTTATTCTCAAGCCAGTCGCCGAAGCGTCCATGCTTTATGTGCTCCGGATGCCAGTTTATGGACTCGTTTCCAGCGATGAGCCTGTCTTTCCTGGAAGCCGTCCTGATATACCAGGATTTCTTCGCGTAGTAAAGCAGGGGGGCATCACAGCGCCAGCAGAAGGGGTAGGTATGCTTTACCCTTTCGCTGCGGTACAGCAATCCTCGCGATTTAAGGTCCTTGATGATGAGAGGGTCCGCGTCTTTGACGAACTTACCCGAGAAAGGCCATTTTCCTTGTGAATCCCCGATCACCCCTCGAGAGTCCACCGGCTGAAGGAAGAGCAGGCCGTGCTCCTGCCCGGCCTGAAAGTCGGCGTCACCAAAAGCGGGTGCTATGTGCACCACCCCGGTGCCATCTTCGGTAGATACGAAGGCTTCTCCCACCACTGGATGGGTCAGTTTCTCGCCCGTGCGCAACTGCACAGCGACCATGTTCAGGCTACCAGGTGTAGCCTTCTCAAAGCGGACCAGGTCCAGGCCGGCTTCTGTGGGTGAGAACAAAGGAAGATAGCGGATGCCCAACAACTCTTTTCCCGGAAGCGTCGCCAGGACCCTGTAGTCGCCTTTGATCGCTGAATGCAATAGAGGCTCTGCCAGGATGAGTCGCTCCCTGATACTGGGACCAGAGCTATCGGCCTTATCCACGGAGTCCGTTTCAATGATGACGTATTCGATGTCTGGCGATACAGCCAGGGCAGTATTACCCGGGAGGGTCCAGGGGGTTGTCGTCCATGCCAGCATGTACGCAGGCGTATTCCCGTCTGTTAGCTGCGCCACAATCCGCTGATTTACCGAAACAGAACCTGGATCGATCTGGAACTTGACGTACACAGATGGATCGGAGGTGTTATCTTTATATCCTAAGGCCACTTCGTGCGAGCTTAACGATGTGCCGCACCGTGGGCAGTGCGGCGTCACTTTGTACCCCTGGTAAATCAGCCCTTTGTCCCAAAGTTGCTTGACGATCCACCAGCATGACTCAATGTAGTTGTTGTCGAGGGTGACATAAGGATGTTCCAGGTCTGTCCAATAGGCAATCCGGTCGGTCAAGGTTTCCCATTCCTTGAGGTAGCGGAAAACGCTTTCTCGGCAGAGTTTGTTGAACTTGTCGATGCCGTATTCTTCTATTTGTGACTTGCGGCTGAAGCCGAGTTGCCGTTCGACCTCGAGTTCCACTGGAAGACCATGAGTGTCCCAGCCAGCCTTACGAGGCACGTAATTGCCCTTCATCGTCTGGTAACGGCCGATAACATCTTTGAAGGCACGGGCGAGGACATGGTGAATGCCTGGGTTTCCGTTGGCGGTAGGCGGCCCCTCGTACATCGTGAAGCGCGGGTGGCCTGACCGTTGCTCCACGCTCCGGTTGAACACGCCCTTCTCTTTCCACCAGCGCAGGATGTCCTGCTCCATCTGAGGAAAACTGGTCTTGGCTTGGACTGGCTTAAACACGAAGTTACCTCTAACGCCTCACTTTTTCTTGAGCGTGAGAGTGATCTTTCGTTCTTCGCCTTCCCCAGTGCTTTGGGTTGCCACCTCGGGGTCTTCTGCCAGCGCGATATGCACAATGCGACGTTCATCAGCCGGCATCGGCTCCATTGTCAGGCTTCTTCGGGTACGTTTCACCTGCTCGGCCATTCTGAGAGCCAGCGCCTGCAGCGATTCCATTCGCCGTTTCTTGTATCCTTCTACATCAATAGTGAGCGGTATCCAGGACTGAAGCCTGTGGGCCACCATAAGGCGTATCATGAATTGAAAGGAAGCGAGAGTCTGCCCCCGACGGCCGATAAGCAGGCCAAGGTCTTCGCCCCTGACATCGAAGGCCAACGGCTCTTCATCGGATGTTGGTGGCAATGGAGTAACTGTTGCCGAGAGTCCCATAACGCGGAGTGTCTCTTCGATAATCTCGGCTGCCACCGTGGAGGCCTGTTGTGTGTCGAGTGGCGTGGGGTGGCCCGAAGCGGGCTTGATTCGCTGTACGCCCACCATGGCTTCTTCGGTTCCCAGGCCCAGTATGCCGCTTCGGCCCTTTCTAATTACAGTGACTTCTATTTCATCCCTTGAGGCGCCCATCTGTTGCAGCGCCTGCTCAACTGCCTCATCAACTGTCCTTGCGCTTATCTCTACGTAGTTTTTGTCCACTTTCTACCTTCTTCTGGGTTGGACTCTGCTTAACCGTAGCCGGCAGCACTTTTGAGCCCGGCTGCGGCTGCTGGCGTTTGGCCATTTGCTTGAACCCCGGCACTGTGGCCAGTCCGCCCCAGCCAGTGACGAAGTATTGCATGAAGATACCTATAATGTTGTAGGCGACCCAGTACACAGCCAGTCCGGCCGGAAATTGCAGTGTCAGGAAACCGAACATTATCGGCATCATCCAGAGCATCATGGTGTTCATCTGTGCCTGGCTTGGATCGGTACCTTCGGTGGTTGTCATCTTCTGTTGCACCCACATGCTGAGGGCTACGAGCACCGGAAGTATATAGATGGGGTCGGGTGCCGAGAGATTGAGCCACAGAAATTGTTCATTCAGCGGGATTGCCTGATGTACCGAGGTCCAGCCGTAAAGATAGCGTGAAAGCCCCAAGAGGTCTTCGGGGGTAGCCCCAAGGGTCTTGAGAATCGAGTTGTAAAGCGCGATCCAGATGGGAAACTGGATGATCATTGGAAGGACGCATCCAAGGGGGTTCATCCCTGCCTCGCGATAGAGCTTCATGGTTTCCTCTTGAAGCTTCTGTTTGTCCTTTTCGTATGTCTTCTGAAGCTGTTTAATCTTGGGAGACAGGGACTGCATCGCCTTGGTGGCGTGCAATTGTTTCATCGTAAGAGGGAGGGTTACCAGGCGCACAATGACGGTGAGCACGATAACGGCGATGCCAAAGTTGTCGGCGAGATAGTTGGTCAGCAGGACCAACACGTTCATCATGGGGCGGACCAGCAATGTATCCCAAATACTCATTGTTGTACTCGATTCCGCTGGGCAGTCTCGACAGGAGATTCACGAATCATGGCTTGACCGACCTTCTGCTGACAAGTAAGAAAGCAATAACCATCAAAGCGAATATGAGCAGGATTGTCTGCCAATTGAGAAAAGAGGTGCTCTCGGGAGTTTCGCTCGCCGGAGCGATTGCAGCTATGAGTTCCTTCGACATGACCTGGCTTCCGGTGGTGACATCGTACCCGATTACGAAAGCCCGCTTGCCGCTTTCCACTCGAGCGTAAACAGTGTTCCCCCGCGAAGCCAAAGGCCCCTTGATCGAAGTCTCTCCGGTGGTGCCTGTTGCAATCGAATCGCGGACGGGTTGTCCCTTAGCGGTATCGATAATGTTGATCTTGCCATCAAGGCTTCCCACTGCCACTAACCCGTTGACTATGGTAGGAGTCGAACTTATGGATGTCTGGCCCGGAGAAGCCCAGACCCATGCTTGCTGGCCCGTTTCAGCGTTTATACCATAGACTTTCCCCTCGGTGTTGGCAGCTATGACCAGGCTGTCATTCAGGACCGGCCCGGCCCAGAAGAAGTTTCCTCCGGGGAATACCCATTTCATATTGCCCGTGGCTTTGTCAAAAGCGTATAGCTTGTTGTCCAGCGAACCCACATAGACAGTAGTGGCGCTGAGGGCCGGCCTGGCCGCAATTCCCCCTACTCGGTTGCTCGTCCAGACAGGTGAACCATCGGAAGCCTTCAGGGCATAAACATGCCCATCCAGGCTGGGTACGTATAATATGCCGTTTTGGGTTGCCGGGGTTGCCCACGCCTTGCCTTGAGTGGGGAAGACCCATTTTTCGGTTCCGTCGGCTGCGCTGAGGCCATATATTTTGCCGTCAGTATCGCCAAAAGCCACAATGCCGCTTGCGACGACAGGACCGCTGACGATGGGCTTCAGTGCCTTCTTGTCAGGTGGGTACACCCATTTTTGGGCGCCGTCCGATGCATCGAACGCATAAACCTTGCCATTGTACGAAGCTGAATAGACGATCCCATCCGAAATCGCGGGAGTGCCGTAGATTGCCGAAGAGCTTTGGGCAGGCGCAAAGCACCCGAAGCCTCCTTTCGAAGGCCCAACGAGTTCTTTTGCCCATCTTTGGTTGCCATTTTCCAGATTCAGAGCCAGTAGTTCGCCTTTCTGGTCACCAATGTAAAGAGTCTGTTTATCAATCAGTGGCCCGGACCAGCCAACTGGAGCCGTCCCTGTACATCCAATGACGAACAGGAACAGTCCTGAGACCGCCAGGAGAGTGAACAGAGCTATTGGGGCTTTCTTGCGCTTTTGTTGCATCGTTTCTTAGCCTATGGTCCTTCTAGGGAACTGGATCGATCCCTCCGGTACAGAAAGGGTTGCACCTGGCGATACGTTTTACGGTAAGCCATCCCCCCTTGAACAAGCCGAATTTGGCTATTGCTTCGTAACCGTATTGAGAACACGTGGGTATGAACCGGCAGGATGGAGGCGTTGTCCGTGATAAAGTCGCCTGGTAGGCCCTAATCAGCCTTAGTGACAATCTCTTCACGCTCACCTTCAGACAGTTTCGACTGTCTCAGCAGTTGCGCTAAAGCGCGGTCGATATCTTCGAATTTGCTTTCGGCAATCGGGCCCCGGGCTACGATGAGGATGTCCCACCCCGACCTTACACGGCGTTCTCGGGTTAGCTCGCGGAGCCTCCGCTTGACGCGGTTTCGAGATACGGCGTTGCCGATAGCTCTGCTGACTGAAAAACCGTACCTGGTAAGCGGGAGCGAATTCGGCAGTGCCTTCAAGACCAACAATCTGTTCGCCCATGAGCGGCCTTTTTGTGTCAGCCTTTCAAAATCGGATCGCCGCGTGACGCGCCGTTCCCTGGTGGCCATGCCTGATCCACAGATTAAGGCGTGCGGACCGCTGCCCACTATACCGATGAGATCTTCCAGCGGCCCTTGAGCCTCCTCAATTTGAGGACACCGCGTCCGCCTTTGGTGGCAATTCGGGCGAGAAAACCGTGCTTTCTCTTTCTTCTAAGCTTCTTAGGTTGGTATGTGCGCTTGGGCATAGTATTTCCAGTCCAGCAAGCACTGCATGTAGATTATCCCCCGCGCTACCGGCCGCCACAATATCGGATGCCGGGCGCCTGATTGCAGTGCGCGTTTAGGTTCGCTACTTTGCCTCGGGGCGTTGCTCGCCTGCCGGCTTGGATGGCGCAGGCTGTGCCGCGTCAGGAACTGCTGCCGCAACGGGAGCAACTGCAGATGCCGGAGCCTGCGTTGAAGCCGGTTGAACTGGTGCAGTTTGTGCCATCGGCGGCCTCTCTCCGGGAGGACCGTAACGGCTCGGCCCCCTGAACCCGCCGATACCGCTTCCACGGATATGGGCCAGAGTGAATGGAAGCATGGCCAGATGCCGTGCCCTCTTGATCGCCTCAGCCATTTGGCGCTGATGCTTGGCGCATGTGGCGGTCTTGCGTCTTCCTTCTATTTTGGCCCTTTCGGAAATATAGCGGCGCAGTTTGGTCGCGTCCCGAAAATCTATGACCTTCGACTTGTCGGCGCAAAAGGCGCAAACCCGCCGACGGGGAACATAGCGAGGCCTGTTACCCTTTGGGCGGACTCCAGCCCTTGGTGCACCCGAACTTCTTCCCATTGCCATGTTATTATTGGCTCCTGCAAAAATGATCTGTGTTTATCGAAACCTGCCAGTTAGAAGGGCAGATCGTCCGGCTCGACACTGCCCTCGGAAGCCGGAGGCTCCCCGGGAAGCTGCGCTGAGCCGGCTTTGTCAAGGAACAGAACGGTATTGGCAACAACTTCGGTGCGATAATGCTTCTGTCCGTCCTGACCGTCCCAACTGCGAGTCTGAAGCCGCCCTTCGACGTACACTTTCTGACCTTTGGTCAAGAACTGATTGCAGTTCTCGGCCAGCTTATTCCAGGTGATGACCGAAAACCATTCAGTTTCCTTTTTCCGTTCGCCACCTTCGGTGGCAGGACCGATCCTGTTCGTAGCCACGCTGAACGAAGTGACAGGGTTGCCGTTAGGCGTGAACCTCATCTCCGGGTCTTTCCCGACGTTCCCTATGAGCATCACTTTATTCAGGCTAGCCATTCCCCGCTCTCCTTGCCCCCTAGTTGTCCAGCTTTATTAGAAGGTACCGAATGATTTCCTCAGTGAGCTTGAGGTTGTTCTCTAATTCTGAGGCGCCCTTGGGAGCAAACTTGAACTTCGCGGAAACATAGTTGCCCTCAGTGAACTTCTTTATGGGGTATGCCAGTTTCCTGCGTCCCCACTGGTCCACTTTATCGACTGCGCCGCCTTTGTCGGTAATGAACTTGTTTACCTTGTCCAGGGTGATTGGCAACTGTTCTTCAGTCACATTCGGGTTTACGATGTATATAAGCTCGTAGTCTCGCAATAGCGCTTACCTCACGGTCAACAATATATGGCCTTGCGGCGCGGAAGTCGCAAGGCAACAGACGAGCGATTATAGCACAGAGGAGAGGATGCAACAAACGCGTTGACAGTGGGGCAGGGCCTCGGTATACTGCGGTTCGGGGACCGCCAGGTCGTATCCTCGAACCGTATGGGAACACATTCAGCACTGTCCCCCTCTTCCGATGCAGTCAAAATAGACCAACGGAGGTTGATATGCCTATTTTTGTGGCTCTAGGGAAGGCAACCGAGACCGGTATCCGCAATCTTGAGGCGTTTGCAGTAAGACACGACCGGGCAGTCCAGCGGGCGGAAGCTGCCGGTGGAAAGGTCTTGGCCAGCTATGCATTGCTGGGTCATTATGACTACCTGGTCATTCTAGACTGCCCTGACGAACGGACTGCCATGTACATACTCACGCGCGAGGCCTCAGGAGGCAACGTCCGCTACGAAACCCTCACGGCCATGCCCATGAAGGACTTCACCACACTGATACAATTCTAGTCCGGACAGCGCGGAGTTTCACGTCGAAGTCCTGCGCAGCAGGGGCTGGTATGGGGTTGTACTTTGCCCGGCCAGAACAGAAAGAGGGTGTTTGTCTGATGCCAGAATCGAACGATGTCTACTGCGATAGCTTCCAGATGAATGTTGGCCCATATGGGGTGACGTTGAACTTCAGCCTTTCCAACCCTTTGCCGGCCGCTCCGGGAGTGGTGCTGCAGAATGAGCGGGTGGCTACGGTACGAATGAGTCTGGAGCACACGAAAGTCATGGCTTTCGTATTGAGGCGGCACATGATGAAATACGAGCGGGAGACAGGGGTTTCCGTGGAAGTTCCCACAGCCCTTCTGAATTCTCTCCAGATTGGCCAGGAAGATTGGCAGTCAGCCTGGAAATAGGCGGTCAAGTCCCCCTGCCCTCCAACATGGGTGATGGACGATGATTCAGTCGTATCTTGGCGAGGTGCGGTTGATGGGGTTGGGCGGTTGTGCTATCATAGTTCGCTAGCGGGAAGTGACGGCGAAGCAGCCGTTTCCTACGTCGCGGGGTGGAGCAGTGGTAGCTCGTCGGGCTCATAACCCGAAGGTCGTTGGTTCAAATCCAACCCCCGCAACCAATTGCCTGATCAGGCGTAGGTCTTACTGGCCCTGCGCCTTTTTGTTTGCTGGCTTCAATGAGCCTACTAGATCTCGGGAGGTTCCTCTAATGGCAACAGTTGAGTTGAACGCACAGTCGCGTAGAACGGCCGGGAAAAAAGTCCGGTTCCTGAGGCGAGAGGGGACTATTCCAGCTAACCTCTACGCCAGGGGCACCAATTCACTGCCGATTCAGCTTGATCTCCTTGATTTGCAGAAGGTCTTGTCGCAGCACAGCACGGGCGGCGTCATTAGCCTGAAACTCACCGGCGAAAAGCATCCTCGAAATGTCGTAGTCCGAGAGGTCCAACGGGATGCCCTTACTGACGGGCTTATTCATGTCGATTTCCAGCAGGTGAGCCTGACTGAGGCGCTGAAGGTTGAGGTGCCAATTGTTCTTACCGGCGAAGCAAGACTCCCCAAATCGAGTAACGCGGTTGTTATTCAAACATTGAATAATCTCCTGGTGAAGGGTCTGCCGAAGCAGATACCGGAACGCATAGTTGTGGACATCAGTGGATTCGATGACGCAGGCCAGGCAATTCACGTAAGAGACCTGAATCTTGGAGAAGGCGTTACCGCCCTGGTGGATGGCGGGGAGGTCGTTGTGAAAGTCGTCGCGGCCCGCATGGAAGCTGTTGAAGAGAAACCGGCTGCAGCAGCAGTTGCTGAAGGTGTTGCTGCTGCTCCTGCTGGCAAGGAGGCCGCTGCAGTTCCTGAGGCGAAGGCTGAAGGGAAAGCCGGAGGGAAGGCGGAAGGCAAGGCCGGAGGGAAGGCAGCCTAACGCTACTTGCGATACGCGCTGATACGCAGGGATAGGGAATCGCTCTGTGAAACGTGACCTGATGGAAATCCTCGCCTGCCCGGTGTGTAAGGGAAAGCTGGGTCTCAAGGCGGACAAAGAGACGGAAAAGGAAATCGTGACCGGGACTCTTTATTGTCCTAAGTGCCGGGTGGAATACCCGATTGAAGACACAATCCCGAACATGTTACCGCCAGACATGAGATAAGTGCCCGTGTCGAGAGATTAGAATAAAAAGCCCTTCTCATTTTGAGAGGGGCTTTTGTTTTCTTCACGCAATATCGAGTTGGACCTTGATGGCCGACTCCACCCTGCGCATATCTGCCTCGCAGAGGACATCGGCTTTACGGAAAAGCCTTGACTTACTGACTGTTGTCAACTGGTCGGACATTGCTTTGCTTTCCTTCCCTTCAAAGACCACCACCGCTTCACTGGGATAGACTGGATGAGTCTTGCTGGTAAGAGGGACTACTTGAACACGATTGAGGAACCTGTTGGATGCGTTGTTGCTGACAATGACAGCAGGTCGTTTCTTCCTGATTACACCACCAACGGATGGATCGAAGTTTACCCACCAGACCTCACACCGTTTCAATGGTCCTGCTCCCTGAAGCTGACTTCGGCCCACTCTGAGGCTTCCTTCTCCCTCGTCTTGTCTTTGGCCATTTCGGCGTACGCCGATTCCAGGCTTGGTCGAATCACATGTGGTCTGACCAGTTCCTCGATGAATTTGCTTATCTTACGCGGCCCTATTACTTTGCGCAGTCCGTCGTAAACCTCTTCGTCGACCGTGACCGTCAATTTCTTTTGCATAAGGGACCTCCATACACGTGTATTATGCGTGTAGTATGTCGTTGCTTGAGTAGCTGAACTTGAGCCAAGGCATCAGGGTATATACGTGACCTGTGACCCGGGGGATTCCCAGACTGTAACGGAATAGAGCGCGCGGGATTCCCCTCCCAGGAGGTCCTTGAGTTCATCGTACACGGTCCGGGCGACGTTCTCGGAGGAAGGGTTCATCTCATCGAAAGGGGGTGTATCATTCAGCGGATTGTGGTCGAACCGGGATAGGACGTCCTTCAGATGCTTCTTGAGAACAGTAAAATCGTAGGCCAGGCCGATCTCATTGAGATGCTGGATCCTCAGCGTTGCCTGGACGCGAAAGCGATGGCCATGCAGTCTCTCGCATTTCCCAGTGTAGCCTCGCAGGTAGTGCGCCGCGTCGAAGTCGTCTTCCACGCTCAATTCATACATTTGGCCGATGCCGCCCCTCAGGGTATTGCTTCACCATAAAGGCATACCGGTCGTCGTCGAGAAACCCCATATCCTCGAAGAATTTACGCCCATCAATACTGCCTACCGGGATCATAACTTCAATCTCATTAGCGCCCTTTGCTATCAACTTGCCCTCGATCTCCTTGTACAGCATAGAGCCAATTCCCCTGCCGCGGCACCGGGGGTCTACCGCATGGTTGCACACCCTGCCGTGGCCACCGTGAAGGAATCCGATAACTGCTCCGATGATTACTCCATGGAGTTCTGCCACCAGGGACAGGTCCGGATCGTGGGCTGTCATCCGTTCGACGGCTGCACGGGAATACGATTCGCCGATGGGCATTTTGCATACATGCCATAGCTGCCAGGCCTGCTCGTAGTCAGCCATCGTCAATGCCCTGATGTTCACCTGGGCGTCGGGGCGGCACGCCTTGCAGGGATGCGGATCGGGGTCGACCAACGGCCGGACTTGCCCACCTGTCGCCTGAGAAGCGAGCTCTTTCATTGTCTTGCCCTCCTTTGGATGGACCAGTTCGGGGGCGATTTCGGCCAGTGGAATCAATGCGAAGCCCCGCTCGGCTAGACGGGGATGCGGTACCACAAGGTCTGGCTCGTCGATAATCATATTGTCATACACCAGAATGTCTATGTCAATCAAACGGGGGGCGTTACGGAAGCTGGGCTCGCGGCCGAGGCGTTTCTCAATATCCTTAGCCAGCGCCAACAGGTCCCGGGGGCCGAGTCCTCCTGTGGCCCGGCAGACGACGTTGAGAAACATCGGCTGGTCCGCATAACCCCAGGGTTCGGTCTCATAAAGGGACGACACCAGCTCGATGCGGACCTTCTCATCCAGCATCGCCATCGCTTTGCATATGTTCGTCTTGCGGTCGCCCAGGTTGGAGCCCAGTCCCAAATAGAATGTTGAAATGCGAAGCACGAATATCGAAATCCTAACCTGAAATCCGAAACACGAATGTCGACATCCTAACCAAAACGCGAATGACCAATATCGAAATCCTGGAAGACTAAGATTAGGCCATCATCCCGATAACAACAAGGCGTCTCCAAACTTGCCCGCGCTCAATCAATGCCTCAGTGTGTATTCCTGTGATGTTCTGCGTTTAGGGTTTCGTGTTTCGGGTTTGGTGCTTCCGTCTGACTATTGCATCTGTCATACGGCTGACCCTGACCATGGCTTTGACATCGTGGACACGCACTATGTCCGCCCCGTTGGCGATGCCGAGGGCAACGGTCGCTGCTGTACCCTCAATGCGCTCATCGGCTGGCAGACCCAGGACGAGACCGATCATCGACTTGCGGGAGGTCCCTAACAATATAGGCTGACCAAGTGAGCACAATTCCCCGAGGCGGCGTATGATTTCGAGGTTCTGCTCCAGGGTCTTGCCGAAACCGACTCCCGGATCGACTAGGATGTTCTCTCTTGATATTCCAGCGCTCAGGGCCGATTCGATGGCCCTGACGAGGTCGGCTGCGACGGCGGGGATGATGTGTCCATGTTTCTCCCCGCGCTGATTGCTCATTAGAATGAGGGGCACCTTCTTCTCCGCGGCAATGGTTGCCAGGGCGGGGTCTTTCTTGAGTCCCCAGACGTCGTTCAACAAAGCTGCCCCGGCCTCCAGCGCCATGCGTGCGACCTCCGCCTTGCAGGTATCAACGCTGATGGGCAACGATATCGTGTTGGCTAGTTTCTCGATGACCGGTATCACGCGGCGCAGCTCCTCTTCGGCGGTGACCGGAGGAGCATCGGGCCGCGTGGACTCACCGCCCACGTCTATGATGTCCGCTCCGTCATCCTGGAAACGACGCGCTTGTGCCACTGCTGATTCAACGTTGTCCGCCAGGCCATCTCCGGAAAAGGAGTCCGGGGTTACGTTCACGATTCCCATGACGTAAGTTCGCTGTCCCCAGAGGAACTCTGTCTTGCCAATCCGAGTCGAAGATGGCAGCATTCTCTGCATAGAGGCATTTTAGAACAAACGGTTTTGGTCAGCAAAAAGTGCATCCCCGAGGCGATGCTAAAGAGGGGTAAACATCCTGACGGACTTCCCCTGACACTCCTGTTGATCGGATTGCCGAAGGGTCTCCCTCGATATCATGGGGCACGCAGAAGGGCCAAAGACGGTCCTTTGTACCCTAATCCGGCCCTGTGGTAATATTCAGCGGCTCAGGAAGCGGACCTTCCGCGTACTGCTATGCTTCCGTAATCACTACGTTTCTCTGCCGCTGGGCCAAGCGCGCAGAGCCGGAGGACAAACTTGGACCCCAGAATTGAGACCCTGAACAAAAAGCGCGAAGAATCCAGGAATGCCGGCGGGGCGAAAGCGATTCAGGCCCAACACGAAAGAGGCAAGCTGACCGCCCGTGAGCGCATTGCCGCGCTATTCGATCCTGGCACATTCAACGAACTCGATCCATTCGTGACGCAGCGTTGTACCGATTTCGGCCTGGCCGAAAAGCGGGTCCCGGGCGATGCGGTAGTTACCGGTTTCGGCAAGATCGATGGCCGCACCGCATATGTGTTCTCCCAGGATTTCACCGTCTTTGGCGGTTCACTCTCCAAGGTTGCCTCAGAAAAGATATGCAAGATAATGGACCTCGCCGCGAAGAACGGCGGTCCCGTTATCGGCCTTCTCGATTCCGGCGGGGCACGCATCCAGGAGGGTGTCGACAGCCTGCAAGGATACGGAGACATCTTCACCAGGAACATTCTCTACTCTGGTGTGGTCCCTCAGATTTCAGTGATCCTTGGCCCATGCGCCGGAGGCGCCGTGTACTCGCCTGCCTTGACCGATTTCATTTTCATGGTCAAGGGTATGGGCCAGATGTATATCACCGGTCCCAATGTCATCAAGGCAGTGACCGGAGAAGATGTCAACCTGGAGCAACTCGGGGGTGCAATGAGCCATGCCTCGAAGAGTGGCAACTGTCACTTCGTAGCCGACAACGAACTGGAATGCTTCAAGATGGTCAAGGAACTCCTTTCCTTCTTGCCTTCGAACAACCTGGATGACTTACCCTGTTCCAAATCGGCTGACCCGGCTGATCGCAAAGATGAGGCACTGGGAACGGTAGTCCCCGAAGACTTCAAGAAGAGCTATGACATGAAGAAGGTCATCGCCGGCGTGATGGACGATGGCGTGTTCTTCGAGGTGCACAAGTACTTTGCCAAGAACCTGATAACGGGGTTCGCCCGCCTGGGAGGAAAACCAGTCGGTGTCATTGCCCAGCAACCCCAGGTCATGGCCGGGGTTATCGATGTTGATGCCTCAGACAAAGGGGCCCGCTTCGTGCGCACCTGCGATTGCTTCAACGTGCCGCTGGTCACTTTCGCCGATGTTCCAGGGTACATGCCCGGTGCAGACCAGGAATATCGCGGCATCATAAGGCATGGAGCCAAGTTCCTGTATGCCTACTGCGAGGCGACCGTGCCCAAGCTTTGCGTGGTGACACGAAAAGCCTATGGGGGGGCGTATATAGTGATGAGCAGTAAATCGTTGCGAGGAGACATCAATTACGCCTGGCCCAGCGCTGAAATTGCAGTGATGGGGGCTGAAGGCGCCGTAGATGTTGTTTTCCGCGATGCTATAAAGAATGCCGAGAATCCTCAACAGGCCCGGCAGAAACTGATAGACGAGTACCGCGATAAATTCGCCAATCCGTATGTTGCGGCATCCAAGGGGTACCTTGACGACGTTATTGACCCGCGGGAGACCAGGCCAAAGTTGATCGCGGCGCTGGAAATGCTGCGGAACAAGGTCGATTCACTGCCGCGCAAGAAGCACGGTAATATACCGCTTTAAGGAAAGTCTGAAATACCAGCACCTGAATTGGACAAGACCAAATCAGCGGCCATTATTGCCGCGGTGACCGCCTATCTCCAGGTGGAGGCGGAGTCCCGGCCAACAGGAGTTGCTCGCCGGGAACAGCCTCGACTTAGTCCTTGGGGCATGTTCGGGAGGCTGGAGATGATGCGGGGCCGAGAAACATATTTGGCCAGAGGGAAGAGGGGTGGCTCGGGTGGGGCCTCTTCTTTCGAGGCCTCCTCGATGCGCCGGACCCCTTCGACCTAAGGCGTTCACGCTCCCTCGAGCAACACAAACAGCCGGAGGTCTTCATGCAGAAACACGAACGGACCGGTCACAAGAACCCCGTACTTATTACCGACCTGACACTTCGCGATGGGCACCAGTCATTGTTCGCCACCAGAATGCGCACGGAGGACATGGAACTCGTTGCCGCTGAAATAGAGAAGGCAGGGTTCTGGTCGGTGGAGATGTGGGGCGGGGCGACCTTCGACGTGACCACACGCTTCCTGAATGAAGACCCGTGGGAGAGGATAAGGCGCCTGAGGAAGCTTATGCCCAGGTCCAGGTTCCAGATGCTTCTTCGAGGGCAGAACCTGGTGGGCTACCGTCACTACGCCGATGATGTTGTGAAAGCATTCGTGCACCACGCGGCAGAGACAGGCATAGACGTCTTCAGGGTGTTTGATGCCGTTAACGATGAACGCAATTTCGAGGCCGCCTTCAAGGCAATCAAGGAAAGCGGGAAGCATATCCAGGGCGCGCTGAGCTATTCATTAACGCAACAGAAGCTGGGCGGGCCGGTCTACAATATCGACTACTTCGTCAAAAAGGCGCTCATCATCCAGGAAATGGGTGCGGACAGTTTCTGCGTCAAGGATATGGCCGGGTTGATCGCTCCTGACGATGCATACGAACTGGTCAAGGCACTCAAGGGCGAGCTCAAGATTCCGGTATCTCTGCATTCGCACTATACCTCCGGGATGGCTTCGATGAGCATGTTGAAGGCCATAGAGGCAGGCGTTGACATGATCGATACTGTAGTCGCGCCCTTCGGGCTGCGCTCGTCCCACCCCGCGGTGGAGCCCCTGCTTGCGGCGCTGAGAGGCTCGCCCAGGGAGACCAACATCGACCTCGGCCTGCTGCTCAAGATCGGTGAGCAACTGGAGTCGATAGCCCCAAAGTACCGCGACTTCATGGACACCACGAAACTATCTGTTATCGACACTGGCGTACTGTTGCACCAGATTCCCGGGGGCATGTTCACAAATCTGGTCTCCCAACTGCGGGAGGCCGGCGCGTTGGACAGGCTTCAAGATGTTTATGCAGAACTGCCACGCACCAGAAAAGAGTTGGGTTATCCCCCACTGGTGACGCCTACAAGCCAGATCGTCGGCGCTCAAGCTGTGTCCAACGTACTATTCGGCAGGTATAAGATGGTTTCCCGTGAGGTCAAGGATTACGCTTATGGCCTTTATGGCAAACCACCCGCTCCAATTGACGCCGAGGTCCAGAAAACGGTACTCAAGGGATATGAACGGGGCGAAACTCCTATTACCGGGCGAGCTGCAGACATACTTGCTCCTGAAATGGAAAAGGCAAAGTCGGCGACCAAAGGTATTGCCAGGGATATTGGAGATATCCTGGTCTATGCCCTGTACCCAACCACTGGCATGAGGTTCCTCAAGTGGAAGTACGGTCTGGAAACGCCACCCCCTGAGACCAAAGCGAAGACGCTGGCGGAAGTGAAGAGGGAAGACGAATTGTGCGCCATGGCGAAGAAGGGTGGTCTTGTCGAAAAGCCCACGGTCGCCGTTCCTGCGAAGGGTTCGGGTGCAAGGGCCTTCAACGTTTACATCGGCGACGAATATTTCAAGGTTGAAGTGGAGTCCTCAGCGGGTGCTCCAGCAACCGGGACTGCTACAGTGGAGACTGCCGCATCTTCGGCCGTATCGCCGAAGATGCCTGTTGCTTCTGCGACGACCGCTCCGCCGCCTACCGCGGCCGAGGCATCCAAGGCTCAGCCTGATGCTCCCCCGGAAGGCGGCACACAGGTCAAGGCCCCCATGCCCGGCATCCTGCTTCGGTATCTGGTTGAAGTTGGCCAGCAGGTCGAACCTGAAACGCCCCTGGCCATAGTCGAGGCGATGAAGATGGAAAACACGATCCCGGCCGAGGCAAAGGGGAAGGTGAAATCGCTTAACGTCACGGTTGGCGGCAAGGTCGGCAGGGGTGATATACTAGCTGTCATTGCGTAAAAAGGCGTCGCTGACGGGTGCCGTGTCGCAAGTGGTCACCTCGTCATCCGAGCGATAACAGCGATAGTTACTGATGGAGCCAGGGACTAAGGACAAAGTCGTCTTCTATCACCGTTGGTGCAAGAAATGCGGCATTTGCGCCGCCGTATGTCCCAAGGGTGCTTTGACCTACGACGAACATGGACGTCCATACCTGAAGGACCCCGAGGCATGCAAGAGTTGCGGACAATGCGAGCTGCTTTGTCCCGACCAGGCGATTAGCGTACCAGACCGGCACGAAGAGTAGGCTGTTTCAACTTTCGCTAAGACGTTTTACCTTTGTCTTGCTGTTTATGATGTCTCCCAGGGAACCGTTGAATTATCTGTGACTGCTAAGAGTGCAAAGAAATCGATCCGCTTCATGCAGGGCAACGAAGCAATAGCCGAGGGTGCCCTGGCAGCCGGCATCGGCTTCTTCGCTGCCTATCCGATTACCCCGGCAAACGAGATCAGCGAAGTCCTGGCACGAGAACTGCCCGGGCGGGGCGGTGTTTTCATCCAGATGGAAGATGAGATTGCCAGTTTGGCTGCGGTGATTGGTGCATCTCTTGGCGGCCTGAAATCAGCAACGGCAACGAGCGGGCCAGGATTCTCTTTGATGCAGGAAAACTTGGGGTACGCCGCGGCAGCCGAGATCCCCTGTGTCGTGATAAACGTGCAGCGTGCCGGCCCAAGCACCGGGCTCCCCACAGGACCGGCCCAGGGCGACGTGATGCAGTCCCGCTGGGGCACTCACGGGGACCATCCCATAATCGTTTTGTCGCCCAGCAGCGTGGCTGAGTGTTACGCCTTAACCTTAAGGGCCTTCAATCTGGCAGAAAGGTACCGCAGCCCGGTCGTTTTGCTGGCAGACGAAGCGGTGGCCCATGTGCGGGAGACCACGGCTGAATTCCCAAAACTTGAAGTAGTCAATCGTGCCCGGCCCGGGGTTCCTGCGGAATGGTATTTCCCGTACGACAACAGCCTTGGCGATGTCCCTCCGCTTGCCAGTTTTGGAGAGGGATATCGTTATCATGTCACAGGGCTTTACCACGATAAGTCCGGCTTTCCGACCGAGCGGCAGGATGAGATAGAACCCTGGCTGGAGAGGATGTTCCACAAGATCGAAGGGAACGTCGATGATATTGTGCAGTTGGAAGAGGAAGGGGACGCTGAAGCAGAAATAGTGCTGATAAGCTACGGCGGGTCCGCCAGGTCAGCTCGACATGCGATGAATGTGGCAAGGCGCGATGGCAAACCGGTGAAAATGTTGAGGCTGCTCACGCTGTGGCCTTTCGCCGAGAGCATGTTGCTGGAACGAATCGGGAACGCAAAAAGGGTCGTCGTGGTCGAAATGAACCGTGGCCAGGTGAGACTCGAGGTGGAACGGATTGTTGCCGGAAAACTGCCGGTCGAAGGGGTGCACCGCTATGACGGCCAGTTGATACACCCCAATCCTATTTTGAAAGCGATCAAAGAGACGTAGATGGCCCCTGAAAAATCGCCTCCAATGCAGTATTACCTGCGGTCGAAGAAGAGGTTTCCGACTGTGTGGTGCCCTGGATGTGGCATCGGCATCGTGCAGGGAGGCATCATCCGGGGGGTGGAAAGACTGAAATTGAGCAAGGATGAGGTGGCCATGGTTTCTGGGATCGGCTGCACGGGACGCATGTCCGTGTACGTAGATTTCAATACATTACACACCACCCATGGGCGTGCACTTGCCTTTGCGACAGGCCTCAAACTGGCCAGGCCACAGATGAAAGTAATCACCGTGATGGGCGATGGTGACGCTGTGGCTATTGGCGGCAATCACTTTATCCACGCTGCAAGGCGCAACATTGAGATAACGGCAGTGGTGGTCAACAACCTGACATACGGGATGACAGGGGGCCAGCAATCCCCCACAACCCCGTTGGGAGACATTGCCACCGTGGCACCCTATGGCAGCATCGATCTGCCTATGGACATATGCAAGCTGGCAGAGGCGTCCGGAGCCTCGTTCGTCGCCAGGACCACTGCCTATCATGCCGTGGAGATTGAGAAACTGGTGGCCCGGGCAATGTCCAGGAAGGGGTTTGCCGTGGTTGAAGTGATGGCTCATTGTCCCACCTTCTACGGGCGGGCGAATCTAATGCCAGGCCCGGTGGAGATGTTGAATTGGTACAGAGATAATACGAGCGCGGCAGATGTTCCAGGGAAGATAAGACGTGGAGTCCTGGTCGACCGCGAACTGCCTGAGTATGGCGAACAATACAGGCTCCTGGTGCAGAAGGCGCAGGCATCGAAAGCTGGCGCAAAAGGGAAGGGTGGAGGTATAGCTGGTTGAGCTATCGGTACGATGTTCGTCTCGCGGGCGAGGGAGGCCAAGGGGTGGTGACCTGCGGCCTGGTGCTCGCTGAGGCAGCCTCAATATATGAAGGCAAGAACGTAGTGATGACGCAAACATATGCTGCCCAGCAACGCGGCGGTCCCGCCAGGGCCGAGGTCATTATCAGCGACGAGCCCATAGATTATCCGAAAGTGATTGAGGCGGACTTGCTTCTCGCCTTGAATCAAGACGCCTATGACAGGTATCATCACCAGATGAAAAGGAACGGAATCGTGATTGTTGAATCAGCCAACGTGGGAGGAGAGTTCAGCGATCATGTGGCGGTCCTGAAAGTCCCCATGGAATATATTGCCATCCAAACAACCGGGAACAGAGTTGCCGCCAATTTTGTTGCTCTGGGTCTGATATCCGGGCTGAAAGGTATCGTGAGCATCGGAGCGCTTCGGGCCGCGATGAAGGCGCGCGTTTCACGGTCGAACAGGGAAGCCAACCTGAAGGCTCTGAATGCAGGTGCCTTGGTAGGCAAACATATGAAGAAGGGGAAGGTCGTTTCCCCCATGGAGTTGAGACAGGAAACAGATGGGTAAGACGCTTGCCGAGAATATCCTGAGTAGTAAGTCCGGGACCGATGTTCATGCCGGGGACATTGCTGTTGTCCCTGTTGACCTGGCGTTTGTCCAGGATACTACCGGGCCGCTGACCGTCCGGCAGTTCCAGGCCAGCGGGCTGAAGAAGGTCTCAGACCCCGGAAAGGTTGCCCTTTTTCTGGACCATGCCGCCCCGAGTCCGCGCTCGGAACTCTCTAATGACCATATGCTTCTGCGAAGTTTCGCCGCAGAGCAGAAGTGCATGATATTCGACGTTGGCGAAGGTATCAGCCATCAAATCGTCGCGGAACGGCTGGCCGATCCGGGTCAGATCATTATCGGCGCCGATTCTCATTCGGTGACTGCGGGTGCTCTGGGGGCTTTCGCCACCGGAATGGGATCGACTGACGTGGCCATGGGGATGGGTTTGGGGAAGACCTGGCTCAGGGTCCCGGAGACCATCCGGGTGAACGTCAATGGCGAATTCCAGAAAGGGGTCTTTGCCAAAGACCTGATACTGCACGTTATCGGTAAGATTGGGGCTGACGGCGCCACATACAAGTCCATCGAGTTTGGCGGAGACACTATCGACAACATGACTATTTCTGGGCGCCTCACCATAGCGAACATGGCTGTGGAGGCAGGCGCTAAAGTAGGCCTGTTCCCTTCCGACCGGACGACACGTCGCTATCTGCTGTCGCGCGGCCGGGGGCAACACTACAAATCCATCCAACCAGACCCAGATGCGAAGTATGAATCGGTGATAAGCATAGACGCTTCCGAACTTGAGCCGACGGTGTCCCAGCCGCACACGGTTGACAACGTGGCGACAGCCGGGAAGATTAAGGGAAAGAAGATAAGTCAGGTCTTCATCGGGACTTGTACCAACGGCAGAGTGGAAGATTTCGAGGTTGCCGCCAGCATCTTAAGGCACAAAAAGGTCCATCCTGGCGTGAGATTGCTCATCGGTCCGGCATCCAGGGAGGTGCTCCTGGACTCAATGAAGGCGCGCTTCATCCAGGCGTTGGTGGAGGCCGGCGGTACGGTGCTGCCCCCGGGCTGTGCAGCCTGCCTCGGGGTACATCAAGGAGTCTTGGGCGATGGCGAAGCCTGTCTGTCGACAGCCAACCGGAACTTCAAGGGCCGCATGGGCAATCCGGAGTCATTCATCTATTTGGCCAGCCCTGCTACAGCGGCGGCTTCAGCCCTGGCAGGCGAGATTGTTGACCCCAGGGAGGTCATGTAAATGCTTAGAGGCAGGGTTTTCAAGTTCGGAAACGACATATCAACCGATCTCATAGTGCCAGGGCGCCTTGCCCACCTGAGGAGCAATCTTCCGGAGTTGGCCAAACATGTGTTGGAAGACGCCGACCCCACTTTCGCTTCCAGGGTTAAGCCAGGAGATTTCGTGGTTGGCGGCAGCAATTTCGGCCTGGGATCGAGCCGGGAACATGCACCACTGGTTATCAAGATGGCCGGGGTCAGCGCGGTGCTGGCTAAGTCGGCGGCGCGCATCTTCTTCCGCAATGCCATAAACCAGGGGTTGCCTGTATTGATCTGCGACACGGACAAGATATCCGACGGTGATGAACTGGAGGTAGATTTGGCTACCGGTCAGATAAAAGACCTGACCAATGGCGCAGAGCTAACGTCGGGCAAGATCCCGCCCGTGATGCTTCGTATCCTGGCCGAGGGCGGCCTGATTCCTTATGTGCAGAAATATGGTGACATCAAAGTCTGATGCCTTGTCAGCCAGGAGAGGCCGCGATTCGCACTTGAAGTTGGAGGATTTGAATGACCCATAAGATAACACTCTTGCCCGGCGACGGGGTGGGGCCGGAGGTAACCGAGGCAACGCGCCGGGTGATCGAGGCGACCGGTGTGTCGATTCAGTGGGAAACTGTTGTTGCCGGAGAGGCTGCTCTGCAGAAGTATGGCACGCCGTTGCCCGACTACGTTCTTGATTCCATACGGAAAAACAAAGTTGCGCTGAAAGGGCCCGTGACGACCCCGTTCGGGGGCGGATTCAGGAGCGTTAACGTGGCTTTGCGGCAGATGCTGGACCTGTATGCTTGCTTGCGCCCGTGCAAGACCTATCCGGGAGTAGCTTCGATGTATTCCGATATCGACCTTGTCATAGTGCGGGAAAACACCGAAGACCTCTATTGCGGCATCGAGTTCGAAAGGGGCACGCCCGAAGCCGGCAAATTGATCCGGCTAATCGAGGAATCTCAAGGCAGGAAGGTGCGTCCAGACTCAGGTTTCAGCCTGAAAATGATCTCGGAATACGGAACGCGCCGCATAGTGAAATATGCTTTCGAATATGCCAGGGCTCACGGGCGCAAAAAGGTCACTGCGGTTCATAAGTCCAACATACTGAAATTCTCGGACGGCCTTTTCCTTAGCGTAGCCCGTGAGGTGGCCAGGGATTACGGAGACATAGAATTCGAGGACGTGGTAGTGGATACCGTTTGCATGCGCCTGGTAAGGCGCCCGCAGATATTCGACATCCTGGTTCTTCCCAACCTGTATGGGGATTTCATCTCGGAGTTGTGCGCCGGCCTGGTTGGCGGACTCGGAGTTGCCCCGGGGGCGAACATCGGGGACAGAATTTCGGTTTTCGAGCCAACCCATGGCAGCGCTCCGAGATATGCGGGGTTGAACAAAGTTAACCCGATGGCTATGATGCTGTCCGGCGTGATGATGTTGCGACATCTGGGCGAGCCTGAAGCTGCCCGTTTACTGGAGAATGCAATAGCCCGGATCGTCAAGGAAGGCAAAAGCGTCACCTATGACATGAAGGGTGAGGATGTTGGCGAGGCCATAGGGACTTCCCAGGTTGCAGACGTGGTAATCGAAAAGATGGACCAACTTAAAAAGGGGGCATCTCATGAGAAATAAGGTTACCGTAGTTGGTGCGGGGAATGTGGGGGCCACCTGTGCTGAGAGGGTGGCCGAAAAAGGTTACGCTGATGTAATTCTGGTGGATATCGTCGAAGGTCTGCCTCAGGGCAAGGCGCTGGACATGCTTCAATCGGGCCCTATCGTGGGTTTCGACACCAACGTGCTGGGTTCGAATACCTACGAAGCAACCGCCAATTCTGACGTAGTGGTGATCACCTCGGGTATAGCACGAAAACCGGGCATGAGCCGCGACGACCTGCTGCTGACGAATCAGAAGATAGTTCAGGGCGTCACTGAGTCGGTTGTGAAGCATTCACCCAATTGCATCATGATCGTGGTAACCAATCCCCTGGATGCAATGACGCAACTGGCGCTCCATGTTTCCAGGTTCCCCAAGCATCGCGTCATGGGACAATCCGGTGTACTGGATAGCGCCCGGTTCCGTTCCTTCATCGCAGCCGAAGTTGGCGTTTCGGTGGATGATGTATATGCCTGCGTGCTCGGAGGGCACGGCGACACAATGGTGCCCCTGCCTCGCTATTCCACAGTTGGTGGCGTGCCCATAACAGAGCTTCTGCCCAGGGCTACTATCGACCGCCTTGTAGCCCGTACAGTGAACGGGGGAGGCGAAATAGTGTCCCTGCTCAAGACCGGGAGCGCATTCTACGCCCCGGGATCGGCTGCTGCTCTGATGGTTAACGCTATTCTTATGGACCGCAAGAAGATACTTCCTTGTGCCACACTTCTTGATGGCGAATACGGCATGAAAGGCGTCGTTGCAGGCGTGCCGGTGAAACTGGGGCGGAGAGGCGTGGAACAGGTCATAGAGCTCAAGCTGACCCCGGAGGAAAGCGCTGCACTCAAGAAGTCTGGAGATGCGGTCAAAGAACTCCTCGGAGTCATGAAACTGCAGTGAGGGAGATCGAAGCTGGAGACATAGCTCAGACGGTCTCTCGCCTGGCACGAGAAGCCAACCTCTTTCTTGGCAAAGACGTTGTGCATGCTTTGGAAAGGGCCAGGCAGCAGGAAGAGGCACCTCTGGGGCTATGGGTGCTTGACCAGGTGCTGGAGAATGCCCGTATCTCCTCGGCGGGCTCTTTGCCATTATGCCAGGACTGTGGAGCGGCCGTCGTACTCCTTGACGTGGGCCAGGATGCCCATGTTGTTGGGGGAGATCTGGAAGCGGCAGTGCAGGATGGCATAAGACAGGGTTACGGCGAGGGATACTTGCGAAAATCCATGGTCCGGCAGCCTTTCTCCGCGAGGGTAAATACCAGAGATAACACGCCGGCAATAATTCACACGAGGATTGTCCCCGGCGATAAGTTGAAAATCACGCTCATGCCAAAGGGAGGCGGTGCGGAGAATAAGAGCCGCCTGTTCATGCTCACTCCTTCCAGGGGCAGGCAGGGAGTTATTGAATCAGTGCTGACAGCCGTAGAAGACGCAGGAAGCGACCCTTGCCCTCCGATCATCGTCGGCGTGGGGATCGGTGGGACTTCGGAGAAGGTCATGATGCTGGCGAAGCAGGCCCTGACTCGCGAAGTCGGCGCGCCCAATCCAGACCCCGAAACCGCGTCCCTGGAGCAGGAGTTGCTGAAGCGCGTCAATGAACTTGGGATAGGACCGCAGGGCCTGGGTGGGCGGGTAACGGCATTGGCGGTCCACGTGGAGGTTTTTCCTGCGCACATTGCCAGCCTGCCTGTTGGAGTGAATATTCAATGCCATAGTGCACGGCACAAGGAGGCCATACTATGAAAACCTATGCCGCCGCAAACCCTGCTAAATACAGGGTCGGCATGTGGGCATTTGTGCTGCACCGCCTTACCGGCGTAGTGCTGACTCTATATCTTCTAGCGCACATGATCGTAATTTCCACTGCGGCGGTGTCCGGGACGCTGTCCTTCGACAACGTCATGGAAACATTGCACGAGCCCTGGGTAATTGCGCTTGAGCTGTTGCTGATTGCAGCGGTGGTCTACCATCTGATGAATGGGGTTAGATTGCTCCTTTTCGACATCGGGATCGGGATAAGGCGGCAGAAGGGGATCTTCTGGGTGTTGATGCTTGTGGGTCTGGCTGCTATGGCGTGGACGACGGCTGCATTGTGGCCCTTGATAGCCAGATGACAACCCATCTCAAGGAGAAACTGGAATGGCAGTAGCTGAACGAATACCGGGTTTGGCGGGAAAGATAGCCGGGAAGCAGATAGACACGGACACGGGCGCCCTGTCCTGGGCGATGCAGCGGTTCACGGCGCTTCTGGTTGGGATATTCATCGTGGTACACCTCTGGTTGCTCCATTTCACTGCCCAGGCAACGAGCGGAGAACCGGTGACCCTGATATCCGTCCGCGAGCGAATGGCTTCTCCGTGGTATTTCATTCTGGATGTGCTGCTGCTGGCAAGCCTGTTGTACCATTCCCTGAACGGACTTCGCTCCGTGCTTATCGACTGGGGCGTGGGCTCCAGGTCTGGCAAAGTGCTCAGCGGAACGCTGTTGGTAATAGGGATTCTGCTACTGGTTTATGGCATTTGGGCATTGATACCCTTCACCCTGGGCCAATACTAGTGTGATGTCCCCGTATTAGCTTTACAATATCGGCCTCAACATGGTATGATCCGGCTATGTGGAAAGCAGCCGATAGTTTGCCAATGACTGATGAACAGAGAACGACCCTGGAAACTTGGGTGAAAGCCCGAACTACTCCGCAGAGGACGGTCATGCG
>Ga0209514_10001486_pt1 | contig 40122 bp, 25 predicted proteins | sample Subgrocontami58m_FD_187452 | JGI IMG/M metagenome (GOLD analysis project Ga0209514, IMG submission 187452) | Subsurface groundwater microbial communities from S. Glens Falls, New York, USA - GMW37 contaminated, 5.8 m (SPAdes) (version 3) | ecosystem: Environmental > Aquatic > Deep subsurface >...
AAAAACTATTAACCTTTTTTTATGCTTCCGATATTTGGTCTTGAGGGGTTGAAGCATAAAAAAAGGTTAATAGTTTTTGGTTATTGGTTTTTGGTTAGATTGATGTCCGCTCTGTTTAAGCAGCCAAACTATAAACCAGAAACCAGAAACCAGAAACCTATTCATGTGGCTTGGGAAAGAGAGGTTAATGCTGCGGACTTCGCCTCCTGGATCTTCTTGAACACCATGCCCTTGTAGACCCACACCTGGACCCCGATGGTGCCGTAGGTCGTCACGGCGTGGCGCGTCGCGAACTGGATGTTGGCCCGCAGCGTCTGGAGCGGGACATTGCCATCCCTGAAGGTGTCTATCCGCGCGATTTCCGCGCCATTCAGGCGCCCGGAGACGCCGATTTTGATCCCGATGGCCCCCGACTGCTTCGCCCTCTCGATGGCCATCTTGCACGCGCGGCGGTACGGCATCCGCCGCTCAATCTGCCCCTGGATGTTCTCCGCGATGCACGCGGCATCGGCATCGGGGTTGCGGATCTCGTGGACATTGATCTCGAACGAACCGCCGAACTTCCTCTCCAGCTCCTTGCGCAGGTCTTCGATCTGCGCGCCCTGCTTGCCGATGATCACGCCCGGCTTGCTCGTATTGATGAGGACGGACGTCTTCTTTCCCCGATCGATCTCGATGGAGCTGACGCCGGAACCCCTGAATTTCTTCTCAATGTGACGGCGGATCCGCACGTCGGCGAGAAACAGCGTGCGGTACTTGCTCTTCGTTGCAAACCAGGTGCTTGGCCACGAGTGCGTGATACCGATCCGGAAGCCGTTGGGGTTCACTTTCTGGCCCATGTTACTTTGAGGAAACCGAGGAATCCGAAGAAGCCGAGGAGTCCGAGGATTGTTTGGATCTCCCCGCTGCTGCGGCGGAAGCTTGTACAGGAGCTGTGTTCGTTTGCGGAGTCTTGGCGTTCGTCGGTTTCTTCGGACTCATCGGTTTCTTCGGTTTCTTTTTGTCTCCACTTTCTTTGGTGTCCGGAAATCCAAGAGTAATGGAAATATGACTGAGAAACTTGCGGATCGGGCGGACGCGCCCGCGAGCCATCGGGATCCCCCGCCGGTATGCCGTCCCCTGGTTCACGATCACGGTCTTCAGCACGAGCATCTGCGGATCCTGCTTGAAGGTATGCTCGGCATTCGCCATCGCGGAGCGAAGGACACCTTCGAACAGTCGGGCGCTTTTCTTGCTGGTTTTGCGGAGCAACTCGACTGCAGAGGGCACAGAAAGCCCACGGACCATTTTGGCCATCAGATTGGCTTTCTTTGGTGCGAGCCGGGCGGAGGAGAGATGTGCGTGCATGGGGATTATTTCTTCTCAGGGGCGGCAGGAGCGGCGGCTGGCTTTGGCGCGGAGGCTGCAGCTGCTTCCGCCTTGCTCATCTTGCCGCCGTGGACCCTGAATTTCGTGGTGAAGGAGAACTCGCCCAGCTTGTGGCCCACCATCTGCTCCGTGATATACACGGGCAGGAACTCCTTGCCGTTGTGGACGGCGAACGTGAATCCGACGAATTCGGGCGGGATATCGCAGTCGCGCGCCCAGGTTTTGACGATCTTCTTCTCCTGTTTCTCGATCATTCGCATGACCTTCTTCAGGAGTTTCTGGTCAACGTAGGGGCCTTTCTTGAGAGAGCGGGTCATAGGAAAGAGGAATTAAAACGCAGTGGTCGTGAGGATGAATGCGATGGCGATGAGAGGGATGATGATCTTGTACATACGTGGTGGGGGTGATGAGGGAAAGGAGACAACCGGGAGATTCTACACTACTTGCGCTTCTTCTTCGCGCGTCGGCGGATGATAAGTGATTCGCTCCTCCGGTGCGGCCGGCGGGTCTTCACGCCGAGGGCATGCTTGCCCCACGGCGTCTTCGGGTACTTGAGACCGATGGGGGAGTGTCCTTCGCCTCCGCCGTGCGGGTGGTCGACCGGGTTCATGGATTTCCCGAGGACCTGCGGTCGCCGCCCCATCCAGCGCATGCGACCGGCCTTGCCGATAGAAATGAGGTGATGGTCGGGATTACTGACCGATCCAATGGATGCGAAGCATTCCTGACGGACTTTGCGGACCTCGCCGCTCGGAAGCTCAATGATCGCAAACGGAGCGTCGAAGCCGACAAGGACGGCACTGGCACCGGCGGACCGGACGATCTGGCCGCCGCGCCCGAGCTGGATCTCTATGTTGTAAATCCGGTACCCCACGGGGACGTGTTCGAGTCGCATGCGGTTCCCCGGCTTCACCTTCGTGCGTTCCGCGCAGACGACTTCATCGCCAACGCTCAAATGCCCGGGGGCGAGAATGTAGCGCTTGTCGCCGTCGACGTAGTGGATGAGCGCGATGTACGCCGAGCGGTTGGGATCATACTCGATGGCTGCGACTTTCCCGACGATTCCGCGCTTGTCGACCTGCTTGAAATCAATCATGCGCAGCAGCCGCTTGTGGCCGCCGCCGCGGTGACGCACCGTCACCCGGCCGAGATTGTTACGCCCCGAGATACGCTGTTTCCCGCGGCTCAGGCGCTTCTCCGGACGCTTCTTCGTGAGCGCAGAGAAATCCGCGATCGTCATCTGACGTCGTGCGTTGCTCGTTGGTTTCTGCTGGATGACAGGCATAAAAAAGCTATGAGCTGTGAGCTGTGAGCTGTGAGATTCTCATCGCTGATAGCTCAAAGCTCATAGCTCCGCCGTAGAAATAAAAACAAAAAGTAATCATTGAGGAATGAAAGCGGATTACGAGGTTTGGAAGTTCATGAGATCAAGCGCTTTGCTCTTCTTCGTGAGACGGATGATCATCCGCTTGCTGCGGTGCCGCTTCTCGATCGTCTCCCCCTTGCGTCCTGTGCGGTGCTTCGGGCGCGTGCGGAGCGCGCGGACGGAAGCCGCTTCCACGTCGTAGTACTTGCGGAGCGCGTTCTTCACGTCGATCTTCGTCGCATCGGGGTGCACACGGACCACGTGAGTCCCGGACGTCTTCAGGCGTTCCGCCTTTTCCGTGACGACGGGGCCGATGATGACGGAGGAGAGATGCATAAGTTACTTAATAAGAGGTGACCGAGGGAACCGAAGGGGCCGAGGTACCCGAGGTGGTGGAAGTTTTTTTAGATTTTTTTGCCGACGCTCTCTTCGGTTTGACGGGCTTTTTCGCAACTTTCTCAGAAGTCGATTGCTTCTCATCTATTGGCCGTTTTTTGTTTCTTTTGACTCCCAGCTCTTTTTCCAAAGCTTCCCCGACAGGCAAATCAGAACCTGCACTCTTTGGTCCCATCAGTTCCTTCGGTGCCTTCGGTCCCTTCAAAAAAGTTTCCTCCGCCACCTTCACTGCTTCAACAAGGAAGATGATGTTCTTCGAGCCCAGCACGTCCTCCGGGTTTAAGTAAGCCGCAAGGAGCGTCTTCACTCCCGGCAGATTGCGCGCGGAGAGCTCGAGCCCACGGTGACGACGGGGGAGCACAATGGTGATTTTGCGGCCGAGCGTCACGGGGAGCTTCTTGAGGAGTGCGAGGCAAGTCTTCGTCTTCACTTCATCCGGGTAGTCCTCAAGCCCCAGGATCGCTCCTTCTTTCGCCCGAAGCGACAAGCAGGAGAAGAGCGCGGCACGGCGCATCTTCTTCGGCATCTCCTTCCTGAAATTCGCCTCGTTCCTGGGTCCGAAGGCCTTGCCGCCGCCACGGAGAAGCGGGCTTCTGATGGGTCCCCGGCGCGCACGGCCCGTCCCCTTCTGCTGGAAGAGTTTCTTCGTGGAACCTGCGATTTCGCCGCGATGCTTCACATGGGCGATCGGGTGACGGCGGTTGCTCTGCTGCCGTACGAGCGCCAGATGCATGAGTCCTTTCCGGACGGGAGCCTCGAACAGCGCTGCCGGGAGCTCCATGGAGCCCTTCTTCGCACCCGTTGCTGTGTAGACATCAATCTTCATTGCATTACCTGGTTACGGGAAGTTTCTCAACAGTGACATACACCAGGGCGCCGTTCGGTCCGGGGATCGGACCCTTCACGCCCAATACTTTCTTCGCCTCGTCACAAACGACGACCGGCCGATGCTGGAGCGTGACGGTTTCGTTGCCCATCCGTCCGGGCATGCGCTTGCCGGCCTGGATGCGGCCCGGCCAGGTGCGCATGCCGACGGACCCCGGTTCGCGCTTGAAGTGCGATCCGTGACTCGCCGGTCCGCCAGCGAAGTGGTATCTCTTGACGACGCCCTGAAACCCCTTGCCTTTGCCGACACCGGTGATCGTCACAAGGCTCTCTGCCGGAACGGAAGAAACCGTGATCTTCCCGCCGGGGGCGAGGCCATCGAGCGACTCGACTTTGAACTCCTTCTGGTTCCGGTGTTTCTTCAGTTCCTTCCCCTTGCGCGTGCGGATGATTTCCTCGTCGATCCCCAGCACAATCGCTCTGTAGCCATCCTTCTCCTTCGTCTTCATCCTCACAATCGCATTGTCCTCAACTTTGAGGTATGTCACGGCAACGGCTTCTCCGGAGGGGAGGAACACGCGGGACATGCCGATTTTGCGGGCGATAAGACCTACAGCCATACGAAACCTTGGAGGTTCCATCTCATCCGCTTGCTCCAACGAGTCAAAGGGCTTGCCCTGAGCTTGTCGAACGGGAGCGAGCGAAGCGAGTCGAAGGGCGGATCGGAACGTAAGCACCCCACGATAGAACGGGGCCGATGCAATGTACTGGGCCCCTCAGAGAGGGTCAAGACAAAAGCCTCCCTTCTTCGGACCCGCCGACCTCGCTATGCTGTCGGCATGTTCTGGGCCGATCGCAGCGTCGAAGAAATCAAAGGCCGTTTCAAGGCGGAGATCTCGGCCGGAAAACCGTTGAGGATCCGCGACGAAAAGACTCTTTCCGGCCGTGTACACGTCGGTTCCTTGCGTGGAATCGTGATCCACGGCCTTCTGGCCCAGGTGCTGAAAGAGCAAGAGGTCAAGTGCGATTTCCTGTTCGAGATGAACGACTTTGACCCGATGGACGAGCTCCCGGCTTCACTCGATCGCCGCGAGGAATTCAAGAAGTACATGGGGCAACCGCTTTTCACAGTTCCCTCGCCCGTTCCTGAGGAGAAAAATTATCCGTCGGTTTTTGGCGACGAACTCAAAGTAGTAGTGGCCAACCTCCATCTTCCGATCGAATACTATGAGCTCGCTCCCGTCTACAAGGCCGGGAAGTTCAACGAGGTTATCCACGACGCTCTCGACCACGCCGCAGAGATCCGTGCGATTTATCGCGAGGTGAGCGGCAGCCGCAAACCGGAAGACTGGTATCCGCTACAGGTTATTTGCGAGAAATGCGGCAAGGTTGGCACGACCCAGGTTACAAGCTGGAACGGCGAGACCGTTTCCTACACCTGCAAACCTGATCTGGTTACGTGGGCCAAGGGTTGCGGCCACCAAGGAACCATCAGCCCTTTCGATGGAAATGCCAAACTGCCATGGAAGGTTGAATGGCCAGCGAAGTGGAAAGTGATGGGTGTCCAGATCGAAGGAGCCGGCAAGGACCACTCGGCCGCCGGCGGTTCCCGGGACATCGGCAAGCGGATCTGCGAGGAAGTTTTCCACTACCCGGAACCGCTCAATATTCCCTATGAATTCTTCAATATCGGCGGGAAGAAGATGAGCGCAAGCAAGGGCATCGGCGCATCGGCGAAGGAAGTCTCCGATCTCCTGCCGCCGAAACTCCTGAAACTGCTGATGATCCGAAAACAGCCAAACCAGCCGATCGATTTTGATCCCGAAGGCGTCACCATTCCCCAGCTCTTCGACGAGTATGATCGCCTGGCGGATCACTACTTCGACCGTCACGAAGAGGCGGAGCCCGACTTGGCGCGCATCTTCCATCTCACACAGATCGACTTCCCAAAGCAACCCAAAGACTTCTGGCACATGCGTTTCACGCTTGTGTCGTTCATCACCCAAATGCCCCATCTGGATCTCAAGAAAGAGGCGCAAACTATCAAAGGCAAGCCGCTTACCGAGGATGAAAACGATGATTTGTTCGAGCGCGCCGAGTACGCACAGCGCTGGCTTACTCGTTACGCACCAATGAAATTCGGATTCGGATTCGTCGACAGTGCACATTTCCCGCTGAAGGAAGGTTTGACACTTTCGGAGATGCAAAAAAAGGCGCTGGGATTGATTGCCGAAAGACTCAAGACTACGGACTGGTCCGGTGACCCTGTTCATAAAGTGATCCATACAGTCAAAGAGGAACTGAAACTTCCACCCAAGGATATTTTCGCCCCGCTGTACCAATTGTTCCTGAAGCGCGACGAAGGCCCCCAGATGGGTTGGTTTCTCTCAACATTGCCAAAAGAAGAGGTGATCAGAAGAATTGGTTATTATGCAGGCAGTCAGTAACCTTTCCTCGGATTCTTCGGTTTCCTCGGTTTCCTCGGATTCTTTCCCCACCTTTCCAATGACAACCGCAAACCCAGCCCTTCTCCAGCACGCCGACTACGGTCATCTCCTGCCCGCCGCACACGGTCTCCTCAAGGAACACGCCACCCAGACGCACGCACACCTCCTCGCGACCGGCGCCGTCATGGAAGCCTTCGCGAAGAAGTTCGGTGGTCATCCCGAGACGTGGAAAGTCGCGGGAATGCTCCATGATCTCGACTGGGACAAGCTCGACAAGGATTTCGAGGCGCACTGCGGGACGACGCTCGAACAGATGCTTAAGTCCATCGAGGCGCCAGCCGAGCTCCTCGCCGACATCCGGGCGCACTATGCCGAGAAATATGGAGAGAAGCACCCGCTCGACTCCAGCTTAAGGAAATGTCTCTACTGCGTTGATGAGCTGACCGGATTCATCATCGCGGTTGCGCTCGTGCGGCCGAGCAAGAAGCTTGCGGACGTGGAAGTGAAGAGTGTCAAAAAGAAACTGAAGGAAAAATCCTTCGCAGCCCAGGTGAATCGCCAGCAAATCCTGAAGTGCGAGGAGCTCCTCGGCCTGCCGCTGGATGAGTTCATCCAGATCACACTGGATGCAATGAAAGGAATTGCAGGAGAAATTGGGCTTTGAATGACACCACGGCCAGGGCCTATAACTCCGCGGCCAGGGACGGCTGCTGCTGCTGTGTATTATATATTGATCCAGCAGCAGCCCTCCGCGGCTGCGGCGAAATGGTGAGGGGACTGATAAACGATGTTCGGGGAACAATGGCGCCGTGTTTAGCTTCACCTTGCACCAGCCTTGGGCTCTGTGCATGCTGCAACCGTGCTCCAATCAACGGAGATCGTCGGCTGCACCATCATTTCGAGAAACTACCTCGCACAGGCGCGCGTCGCAGCAGAGAGCTTCCTGCACCATCATCCCGGATGCCGCTTTGTGGTGTTGCTGGTGGACAGGAACGAGGGATGCATCGATCCCTCCAGAGAGGCTTTCGAACTGCTCGAGTACAAGGATCTCCCGCTGCCGCGAAGCGAGTGGATGGCTTTTCGCTACACCACTATCGAGCTCAATACCGCTGTGAAGCCGTTTTTCCTCCGGCATCTGCTGCGCACTACGTCCGCCCGGGCAGTCATCTACATCGATCCCGATACGCTTTTCTTCTCCCAAGCTTCGCTTCTCTTAGAGCTCCTCGAAGAACATCCCCTTGTCCTCACGCCGCACATTACCTCCCCGATCAACGATGATCAGAAACCGACGGAACTGGACATTCTCCTTGCCGGAGTCCACAACCTGGGGTTCGGGGCCTTCCGGCGCTCTGAGAAGATCTCTCTCCTGCTCGAGTGGTGGAGCGATCGACTGAAGATGCATTGCCTCAACAGACCGCAGGAGGGTCTCTTCGTCGATCAGCGGTGGATGGATTTCGCCCCCGCGTTCGTCGAAGGCACCTGTCTGCTCCGCGACCCCGGATACAACGCGGCTTACTGGAACCTCCATGAGCGAACCCTCCGCAAGGAAGGGAATATGTACAGCGTGAACGACAGGCCTCTCATCTTCTTCCACTTCAGCGGTTATCTCCCCGACCAACCCTACGAGCTCTCCAGGCATCAGACGAGGACGCTCATAGCGCGACATCGCGCTCTCCAGGAACTTCACGACCATTACAGTGCCCTCCTGCGTGCACACGGATACGAAGCGGCACGAACACTCCCCTACGCCTTCGCCAGTTTCGCTGGCGGCATCCCCGTGCCACCGGTCGCGCGGCGACTCCACCTGTCACTCGGGGAGAAGGCGGACCGATACGGAGATCCCTTCCAAACCGAAGGAGAGCGTTCGTTTTTCTCATGGCTTCAATCCGCCGACGCGCGCTCGGCGGATCCGCGCATCACGAATCTCTTCGCTGCCGCCCGAACGTACGGCGAGGAATTCGCGTGGATCCCCGATGATGCGGACGACAACGCCGCATTCATCACCTGGCTTCTTTTCGAGCACGGGGCACAGCACCTGGGGATCCACCGGGATTTCCTGCAGCATCTCCATTCGCCGTCCGTTCCCGCGGCATCCCCCACTCGCTCCCTCCGACTTTTCTTCCGACGCAGACACTCCTGGAAACCGTACCAGCGGTTCTGCCGTTTCATGAAACGGAAAATCGGTGAGAGGTCCTTCCAGGATCTGAAGCAGATGCTCTTCGGATGGGAACGCCGCCCACTCACCTCCCGATCGAAACGACAACCGATGGTTATGACAGGGCTCAACATCGTGGGATACCTCGATGCAGCGAAAGGAGTCAGCGAGGTCTGCCGGAGCATGATCCAGGCTGCCGAAACTGTCCGGATCCCGTATACACGCACGAGCGTTGATTATCGAAATCCTCCACTCTCTGCAGAGAGTCGTCTTACGCCGTTCCCGCCGCCGGCACGCCACAATGTGAACCTCATCCACGTCAACGCTGATGAACTTCCTTTCGTGGCCGCCGAGCTCGGTCCATCATTCTTCACGGGAAGGAAAACCATCGGGTACTGGTGCTGGGAACTCCCCGATTTCCCCAGGCAACTCCACCAGGCTTTCGACCTCGTGGATGAAATCTGGACCCTGAGTTCTTTCGGCCAGCAATCCATCGCTGAGGTTTCACCCGTGCCTGTCATCACCATGTGGCCGTCTCTCGATACCACTATCCGTGGCAAGGCCAACCGAGCCCGCTTCGGCATTCCTGATGATCGGTTCATTGTCCTCTTCATCTTCGATCCTGCGAGCTTCATCGAACGCAAGAATCCCTATGGTCTCATTGAGGCGTTTCGGCAAGCATTTCCCAAGTCGGACAAGGCGATTCTTGTGATGTCCATGCCGGGAGGAGGAGACGCAGTCCCGGAGAAAGCACTGCATTTGCGAAGAGCGCTCGACGAGGCGGGTGGCCTGCTCCTCACCGAAAGACTCGAGCGAGCCGATGTGTGGAATCTGATGGCTTCCGCCGACTGCTACGCCTCCCTCCACCGCTCGGAAGGCTTCGGCCTCACGATTGCGGAAGCGATGTTCCTCGGCGTTCCCGTGGTGGCAACGGACTACGGAGGAAACACCGATTTCATGTCGCCGCACGACACCTGGCGCATCGGATATCAACTCAGAGAACTCGAACGTTCCTACGGCCCCTACCCGAAGGGCGGCATTTGGGCAGATCCCGACACGGCACATGCCGCCTGGGCCCTGCGGCGCATCGCAAATGACCTCCCTGCAGCTCGGGAAAAAGCCGCGCGGGCAAAATTGTCCGTCGCGGCTCAGCTCTCTCCGGAAGCCGTCGGCCTGCGCATGAAGAAGCGCATCGCTCATCTGCAGTGGTAGCACCTCTGCTACACTCGTTCCCTGATGTACCGCTTCTGGTCTTCGATTATTGAGCCGGCTCTCGATGCCGCCGATGCACGCTCGATCGTGGAAATCGGAGCGGCTGAGGGCAAGACCACCCTCCACCTTCTCCGCTACGCCAAAAAATACAACGGATCCGTCCACTGCATTGATCCCGAGCCGCTCTTCGATGTCGCTTCCTGGGAGCGAGACTTTTCCGAAACCTTCCGCTTCCACCGGGGACTCAGTCTTGATGTCTTGCCGAACCTTCCGGCGTTCGACGCCGTCCTCATTGACGGCGACCATAACTGGTACACCGTTTTCCACGAGCTCACGATCATCGCCGACACAGCGGCCCGCCGCGGGCGCTCCCCTCTCATTCTCCTGCACGATGTCTGCTGGCCCTGTGCCAGGCGCGACTGTTACTACGATCCTCTGCGTATTCCCGACTCATTTCGTCATTCATCCGCGCGGAAAGGCGTGCTCTTCGGGCAGGATGCGCTCTCGGACGATGGATACAATCATTTCCTCATCTATGCCATCCATGAGGGCGGTCCCCGGAACGGCGTCCTGACTGCTATTGAAGACTTTCTACAGAACCACGAACACCTCCAATTCACGGTTATTCCAGGGCACTTCGGCCTCGGGATCCTTGCCGACCGCCGCTCATTCGAGGAGTGTCCGCCTCTCCAGAAGTTTTGGCGTTCCCTCACTCTCGCCACGCCCATCCGCAACCATATCGAGTCTCTCGAACGTGCTGTTATCACTGCGGAAACCTGCAATCAGAGACGCCTCCGCGATTACCGGCAACTCGCACAGACCACGACTGCTCTCCGTGCCAAATTGGCACAGATTCAAAAGCAGTTGATTCAGTGTCATGAGCAGATTGCCCAGTGCCATGAGCAGATTGCCCAGTGCCATGCACAGATTGCCCAGTGCCATGCACAAGCGGCTGCTGTTATCTCCCGGATGAAGCAGACGAAGAGCTGGCGCTACACCGCTCTCTTTCGGCATATCTGCGACTTCTTCCGCCGCAGGAAGCATGCGGGATGATCACGCCGCGATTCCGTATTCTTTGCCGCGCTGCGGGATCTCCACGGTCACATGCCTCGCAGCAGTCGTTCTTTCCGCGAGTGCGCGCATCCCCTGCTGCTCGCCATGGACCACGAAGAGGCCCCGGAGTCCCTCAACCGACTGGATGAAACGATCGAGATCATTCATGTCCGCATGTCCCGAGTAGGCGTTGATGGACTGGATCTCCGCTTTCTTTCGCACCGGTTCATCGAAGATCTTCACTTCCGTGAGCTTCGGATCCAGAATCCTCCTCCCGAGCGTGTTCTCCGCCATGTATCCGACGGCCAGCACCGTGTTCCGGGGATCACCAAGCTCGTTTCTCAGGTGATGCCGGATCCTTCCCGCCTCGCACATCCCCGAACCCGCCATGATCACGATCGGCCCCCTCGCTCCGTTGAGCTCTTTGCTCTGCTCCACCGTCTCCGTGTAGCTCACGAGCGAGAACTGGAAGGGGCTGTGAGCCTTTTTGAGGAAGCGATCGTACATGTCCTGGTCATAGCACTCGGGGTGTTTCCTGAAAATCTCGGTGACCCGCGACGCGAGCGGGGAGTCGATGACGATGGGGATCGCCGGTATCTGCTGTTCGTCCCAGAGCACGTGGAGGTCATAGACGATTTCCTGCGTGCGTTCCAGCGAGAACGCCGGAATGAGGACTTTCCCCCCGCGCGCCGCGGTACGGACGATGACCTCGCCAAGCTTGTCACGCGCGGTCACGATGTCCTCATGCCGGCGATCGCCGTATGTACTCTCGCAGAGGAGGTAATCAACCGACGGCATCGCCTCGGGGTCGCGGATAATGGGCAGGGTATTCCGACCGATGTCGCCGGAGAAGCCGATGCGGACGACCTTCCCTTCCGCTTCGATCTCGAGATACAACATCGCGGAACCGAGGATGTGGCCCGCCTCCAGCAAGGTACACGTCACTCCCGGGATCACCTGGAAACGCTCGCCGTAGTTCTTCCCGACGAAGAGCTTCATGCACTCCTTGGCATCCGATTGTGTGTAGAGAGGACCCGTAGACGGAATCATGGATTTCGCCAGGTGCTTGCGGAAGTACTCCTCATCTTTCTCCTGGATATAGGCGGAATCCTGGAGCATGACATCCGTTAAGTCCTGCGTTGCGTACGTACAGAATACCGCCCCGGCGAAGCCCTTCTTATAGAGCAGGGGAATGCGCCCGGCATGATCCATGTGCGCATGACTCAGGATGACGGCATCGATGTCCGCCTTCGGATCGAAGCCGAAGGTGGCATTTTTCTCCGCGGTTTCGCGTCTCCTGCCCTGGAAGAGGCCACAGTCCAAAAGAATCCTCCTATCGCCGATGCGGAGTTCATGACAGCTCCCTGTAACTTCGCGCGCGGCCCCGTGGGAGATGAGCTTGATGTCCAAGTTATTGGTAGGATGGGACCGAGGTTACCGATGGGACAGACGTAACCGAGGATGTAATTATAGGCTTTCTACTTCGGCCACCTCGGTCCCTTCGGTGCCTTTTGGTCACTTAACTATTATAGCCCAACTGCATGTAAGAGCGCCACCTTTTCGGCTTCTAAAAGGGCTCGAAGAGCTCCCGGTTTCAGACGTTCGTCATTCAATGTCAAAATTCTTATACGTTTAAGAGACTTTACAGTGTACCCGAAGTGTTGGCACATCCTCCGAATTTGACGGTTCTTCCCCTCCGTCAGGACGATCCGAACCCTGGTTGGAGCGATTTTTTTCACTTTCAGCGGCTTGGTTCTCGAGCCGTCCATCTCGAACCCTTCTTCGATATTTCTGCAAACCATAGGGCTGACTGGCCGATCCAAAATGACATCGTATTCCTTGTCATGATCGAATTTTGGATGGGTCAGTCGGTAAGCAAGCACGCCGTCGTTCGTAAAAAGAAGCAACCCCGAAGAATCCTTGTCCAGCCGGCCGATGGGGAAAATCCTGCCTTTGAGTTGTGGGGGCAAAAGGTCCCTCACAGAGGGCACCGAGGTTGCCGAAGTGACCGATGTGACCGAGGTCTTAAAGGCTTTACTTCGGTCACCTCGGTTCCTTCGGTCCCCTTGGTCCCTTGTCACATTTGTCGTCTCCACCCCCACCGGCTTGTTCATCACGTAATAGAGCATTTCCCTGCGATCCTGAACCACTTTGCCGTCCACTTCGATCTGGTCGGTTGCAGGATCGGCTTTCTGGCCAAGTGTCGCCACGCGCCCGTTGACCTTCACCAAACCCTGAAGGAGGTATTCCTCGGCCTTGCGACGCGAGCAAATTCCTCTCGCTGACAAAATCTTCTGCAATCGTTCCTGCATGAGTATCAGAGTAGCGGAGTTTCTTTTTCTTCTCTTGTATTCATGTAGTAACACGCTATTTCTTCGCCAATTGTTTGCAAAACCGCTAGGTTTTGCCCTTGTAAGGTTCAGCACTCTGTCTTGGCACCGATCTACTCTCGCATGGCGTTCGCCATACTACCATCGACGCGCCCGAGCTTAACTGCCGTGTTCGGAATGGGAACGGGTGTTTCCCCGGGGCTATAGGCACCAAGACGGAATGCTGATTAATGAAAGAGCAACTGAATAGCTTATCTTAGGTTGTAGTGGACCATTTAAGCTGAGAGCTTTGAGCTATGAGCTATGAGAATTCTTTCTCAAAGCTCAAAGCTCATCGCACATAGCTCGCATATCCACGTATTGCCCGCGAATGAAACATGAACAGCACAGAACAAACATACATGTTCAATCTCCCGTTAGTACTACTCGGCTGAGCACGTTACCGTGCGTACACCTGTAGCCTATCTACCTGGTAATCTTCCAGGGGGATTATGGGGACAATTGATCTTGGGATGGGCTTCCCACTTAGATGCTTTCAGCGGTTATCCCTACCGAACATAGCTACCCTGCAATGCCGCTGACGCGACAACAGGCACACCAGAGGTTCGTTCACTCCGGTCCTCTCGTACTAGGAGCAAGTTCCCTCAATTGTCTAAACGATCACGGAGGATAGAGGCCAAACTGTCTCACGACGTTCTGAACCCAGCTCGCGTACCGCTTTAATTGGCGAACAGCCAAACCCTTGGGACCTTCTCCAGCCCCAGGATGCGATGAGCCGACATCGAGGTGCCAAACCGGTTCGTCGCTATGGGCGCTTGGAACCGATCAGCCTGTTATCCCTAGAGTAACTTTTATCCGTTGAGCGACAACCCACCCACGTGGTAAGAGCATAGTAATATGCCCGGTTGCCGGATCACTATCACCAGCTTTCGCTTCTGATCGACATGTCCGTCTCACAGTCAGGCCCACTTGTGCGATTACACGACCGCGCCGATTTCCATCCGGCGCTAGTGGACCATTGCGCGCCTCCGTTACTTTTTAGGAGGCAACCGCCCCAGTTAAACTGCCCAGCAAGCAATGTCCGTGTGGTGGTAGAAAAGCTCGAATATGGGATGATGCAATCATAGATCCAGAGGGGTAGCAAGTAGTAGGTAGCTGGTAGCAGGGGAATTTGACTTCCCTTGCTACTGACTACTTGCTACTTGCCTGCCTAAAAAATTGCACCACCCAACCAAGCGTTTCTAACACCACACGTGAGTGACATCGGAACACGAGGGTGGTATCTCAACGGCCCCTCCACGGGAGCCAAAGCTCCCGCTTCAAAGGGTCCCACCTATCCTGCGCACGCGATCCAAGGCCACAATGCCAGCCTACAGTAAAGCTTCATAGGGTCTTTTCGTCCTACCGTGATTCACCCGGCATTTTTACCGGGTCTGCAATTTCACCGGGCCTTGCGTCGAGACAGTGCCCCCACCGTGATACCATTCGTGCGGGTCGGAACTTCAAACGAGCTACAAGCTTCAAGCGATAAGCTTCAAGCTTTGCTCTTGCATTCCTCTCGGTGGTGAACCGAGAACCCTAGACCAAAATCTAAGGCGCACTTACACCTGCCCTAGAAGCTAAAACCTAACAGCTAAAAGCTTCTCTGAGCAACGATTGTTTTTTACCGAACGCTCGTTTTTGCGCTCCCCTGTGTCGCCACAGGGATCGGACTATATCATCATCACGGCGTAGTCACGGCTCCGCTTTAGCGGAGACGGACGAAGCCGGAGCGTCGCGTGTAGTCTCTGAGGAACAAAACTTTCACGACCAGTATTTAGGCACCTCCCATTCAAGCTCTTCAGGAGTAGTTGCATAGTATGCTGAAGGGCGATGCTTCATCTTTTCCCGAGGCAATATCCCGGAGCAAAAATGACGTACTCCGGCAACAAGACGGGAAACCGCTGATCGAGATGAGATTTTTTCCTGCTGATTGTCCGCAGCAGACGGATTTTCACTTGGCTGCATAACTGCACTTTATATAAATGCAATTACTTGTCAAGTACCGCTGCATACTCGGATTTTCCAGCATATAGCGACGTTTTTCACTGACTTGCCCCGCGTAGCTCCGCGCATGCGGAGCGAAGTGGGGTTTAAGTATCACAATGTTTACTGTCAAAAATGGAACTTTTGAAAGAGTTTTAAGACTGTTCCAAACACTCAAAGCTCAAAGCTCATCGCTCAAAGCTTTTTTTAAATTCCTCAGTGCTGTGCCTTGCGACACATTCGGGCAAGTTATGACGACCACCCGACAAGGAATTTCGCTACCTTAGGACCGTTATAGTTACGGCCGGCGTTCGCTAGGGCTTGGATCGGAGGCATACACCCCCTCACGTGACCTTCTAGCACTGGCCAGGCATCAGCCCCTATACATTGCCTTACGGCTTCGCAGGGACCTGTGTTTTTGGTAAACAGTCGCAGGGGCTCTTTCGCTGCGGCCCCGGATGTGACTCCAGGGCAGTCCTTATCCCGAAGTTACGGACGCTATTTTGCAGAGTTCCTTAACGCAAGTTGTCCCGATCGCCTCGGTCTACTCGACCATCCCACCGGTGTTGGTTTGCGGTACGGTCTCATACGCCCCTCAGAGCGACGGTTTTCTTGGAAGCTGAAACAGTCGGACGCAGCCCCGCAGAGCGGGGGTGATTGGTTGGCACTCGACTCAAGCCGGGGATTTGCCTCCGGCTCTCAACGTTTCGTGCTTTCCACGTCCAGTCAATATAGACGCTCCGGTGTTCCGTCTCCGTCACGCCTCTCTTGGGTTGAAGGAATCCTTCCCGACCGACATGACCTATGCCACCCTAGACTCGAGGTAGCAGGTAGCAGGTAGTAAGTAGAAAGGAAAATAACCATTCCTTGCTACCAGCTACTTACTACTCGCTACCCGTAAGCCCACGGTGGCACAGGCCAGAGGCCAGCCAGGCTATCAACCTTCTCCCCTTGGCGGTGCGTACGAGGTGCAGGAATGTTGACCTGCTGCCCATCGGCTACGCTTTTCAGCCTCGCCTTAGGACCGACTAACCCCACGCCGATTGACGTTGCGTGGGAAACCTTGGGAATTCGGCGGGCAGGGTTTTCACCTGCCTTGTGGTTACTCATGCCAACAGTCTCACTTCTATCCGCTCCACCCGGCCTTACAACCGAGCTTCACTGCTGAATAGAACGCTCCTCTACTGCGCCAGGAATCACGAGGACTCCTGACACTCGCTGCGTCGGTTACCGGTTTAATCCCGTAAATTTTCGGCGCATCATCGCAATCGACCAGTGAGCTGTTACGCTTTCTTTAAAGGGTGGCTGCTTCTAAGCAAACCTCCTGGTTGTCCATGCGATGACACTTCCTTTGAAATACTTAACCGGTATTAGGGACCTTAGCAAACGATCTGGGCTGTTGCCCTCTCGACGATGGCACTTCGCTGTCACCGTCTCACTCCCATGACTCTAAGAGCAGGTATTCGGAGTTTGTCAGGACTCGGTAGGCGTAAAACACCCCCTCGTCTAAACAGTAGCTCTACCCCCTGCTGTATATCATGAGGCTGTTCCAAAAAACATTTCGAGGAGAACCAGCTATCTCCGGGTTCGATAAGCTTTTCACTCCAACCCACAAGTCATCCCAATGTCTTGCGATACATTATGGTTCGGACCTCCATCCGCCTTTCGGCGGACTTCATCCTGCTCATGGGTAGCTCACCCGGTTTCGGGTCTTGTCCCAGCGATAAACGCCTTATTAAGACTCGCTTTCGCTCCGGCTTCGGCTATAGCTGCCTTAGCCACACCGCTGAGAACAAAGTCGTTGGCTCATTAGGCAAAAGGAATGCCGTCACCCCGCTTGCGCGGGGCTCCGACTCGTTGTTCGCATCACATTTCAGAGACTATTTCATCCCCCTTTCGGGGTGCTTTTCACCTTTCCCTCACGGTACTATCCGCTATTGATCTCTCTGCCTGTTTAGCCTTGGATGGTGGTCCACCCGGATTCGGGCCGGATTACACGTGTCCGACCTTACTCAGGAATCCTCCACCGTGCACTCGCGTTTCGGCTACTGGGCTCTCACCGTCTATGGCCGCCCGTTCCAGGGCGTTCGCCTACGTTTGTGCAATCGGGTATTGAAGGTCCTACAACCCCCCGCTTGCGCGGGGTTTGGGCTATTCCCGGTTCGCTCGCCACTACTACGGGAATCTCGGATTTGATTTCTTTTCCCCCGCTACTGAGATGTTTCAGTTCGCAGAGTATACCTCCCGCTCCGCTTCGCGGAGCGAGCTATGAGCTATGAGCTGTAAGCTGTGAGATTGAATGCCAAAGGCACTCAAAGCTCAAAGCTCATCGCTCAAAGCAAGCTCGTTCTCGCTCAACGAAGCGAAGCGGGTCATGGGTCATTCCACCCATGGGGTTTCCCCATTCGGAAATCTTCGGCTGATAGCGCCTGCCTAGCGGCTGACCGAAGCATATCGCAGCTGGCCACGTCCTTCATCGGAGCAGAGAGTCGAGGCATCCGTGTGATGCGTTGAGTAACATGTATATTCGAGACTTCTTGTCCGCATTGCTGCGGACTCAAAGTGAAATTGTGCTGTTCACGTACCATTTCGCGGGCAGTACGTAGACACGTCCTGCACACGTCAGGTCATGAACAATTCTTGAATCATTCTTCTTGACCGATGCTGCCAAGGAACTGGGTGGCGGGAGGAGACACCCGGAACCCTCACTCCAGCCTTCGCCCCCCGTGGCTACGAGGGACTTCGGCCGACAAGCAGGGTATTTTCTACGCGCGACGCGTAGAAAATAAAAACGGGTGGCTTGCGCACACCCGTAGGACCAGGACTCCTGATTAAAGAAGCTGATGCTACGGGTACGTGCTTGGAAAATGCATAGGTGCCAAGGGATTTTACTCAGCTTACGGGGGGGGTCAAGGAAAAAATCGGGAAAAAGCTCCAAGCTGCAAGCGGAAAGCGGAAAGCGGTAAGCGGAAAGCTTCAAGCGACTTGTGGCTTGTAGCTCACCGCTTACCGCTTACCGCTTACCGATTCATGTATCATCGTCACTCTCCACCGCCTCCTTGAGCTCTTCTTTCTGGGTTACTCCCGAGGCTTCGCCGGGCTCGCCTTCCTCGATACCCTTCTTGATCTCATCCTCGCCCTCCAAAACTGCCTCCAGGTCGCTGATTTTATCGGTGGTCGGAATGAGTTCCTCGCTCTCCTGCTCCTCGTCGAAGCGCGTCTTCAGCTTGATGACTTCGGCCTCACCCTCATCGAGCTTCACGATGGGCGCGTCGCTGGGGACTTCGTCACTGAACTTCAGAAGATCGACCTTGAGACCAAGCGCCTGGAGCTCCTTCACGAGCACGTTGAAGGATTCGGGCGTCGAAGGCTTCCGGATGGGCTCTCCCTTCACGATGGATTCGTAGGCCTTCGACCGGCCGACGACGTCATCCGACTTGATGGTGAGCATTTCCTGCAATGTATGTGCGGCGCCGTAGGCCTCGAGCGCCCAGACCTCCATTTCCCCGAAACGCTGGCCGCCATGCTGCGCCTTGCCGCCGAGCGGCTGCTGGGTGACGAGGGAGTACGGCCCGACGCTGCGCGCGTGGATCTTGTCCTCCACGAGGTGCAGGAGCTTGAGCATGTAGACGTTTCCGACGGTCGAGATGCTGGCGAACGGCTCGCCTGTGCGACCGTCGAAGAGCTGGATTTTGCCCGTCTCGGGGAGGTTCGCGAGCTTCAGGAATTTGATGATCTGTCCGGTGGAGATCCCGTTGAGCGCCGGCGTGGCGATCCGGATGCCGAGCACCTGACAGGCCCACCCCAAATGCGCCTCCAGGATTTGGCCGATGTTCATGCGGGAACTCACGCCGAGCGGATTCAAGACGATGTCAACGTAGCGCCCGTCGGCGAGGAAGGGCATGTCCTCCTTCGGCAGGATTTTCGCGATGACGCCCTTGTTCCCGTGACGGCCGGCCATCTTGTCCCCGACCTGAACCTTCCGCGTCTGCGCGACGAAAATCTTGATCTGCTTGATGACGCCCGTCGGCAGCTCGTCACCCTCCGCGCGATCGAAAATATGCACGTCCACCACCTTGCCGCCCGCTCCTCCCGGGAGGCGCAGGGAGCTGTCTTTCACATCCTTCGCCTTGTCACCGAAGATGGCCTGGAGAATGCGCTCCTCAGGGGTGAGCTCGGTCTCGCCTTTCGGCGTGATCTTCCCCACCAGGATATCCCCCTCGTGCACCGTGGCTCCGATCCGGACGATGCCGTCCGCATCGAGATCCTTGAGCTTGCCCTCGCCGACATTCGGGATGTCCCGGGTGACCGTCTCGGACCCGAGCTTTGTGTCGCGGACATCCGTGATGTAGGACTCGATGTGGATGGAATCGTAGAGTCCCTGCTCCACGATGCGGTCGGAGATAATGATGGCGTCCTCGAAGTTGTACCCGCCCCACGGCATGTACGCGACGAGGAGGTTCTGCCCGAGGGCGAGCTCTCCGCCGTCGACCGCCGACCCGTCCGCGAGCACGTCGCCGGCTTTCACCTTCTGTCCCGCCTCGATGCGCGGGCGCATGTGGAGACATGTCCCCTGGTTGCTGCGCGTGAAATTGTCGAGCTGGTGCGTGACGCGTTTGCCGGAGTGGTACAGCACTGTCATCTCCCGCGCATCCACCGCCAGGATTTCCCCGTCTTCCTGCGAGAGGAGCACATGCCCCGAGGCGCGCGCAGCCACGCTCTCCATGCCCGTTCCGATGAGCGGCGCAGCAGGCCGGACGAGAGGCACCGCCTGCCGCTGCATGTTCGTGCCCATGGAAGCGCGCGTGTTGTCGTCATGCTCGAGGAAGGGGATGAGCGAGGTGGATACGGAGAGGATCTGCTTGGGAGAAATATCCGCATGTGTCACGTCGCGGACGTGCGCCAGCACGGGCTCGCCGTGCTTGCGTGCGTGGACACGCGTCTGCACGAACTCATTCTTCTCCGTCAGCTGGCTGTTGGCCTCCGCGACCGTGAGGTGACGCTCGCGATCCGCGTCGATGTACTGCTCCCTCGGAATCACGTACGCACGCACGGGAACTCCCGTCAGCCCCTGGTGTTTGAGGAACGACACCACTTTCGCCGCGAGCTGCTTCGTCTCGATCTTGTCGCCCTCCTTCACGATCACCTTGTGTCCGTCGCGCAGCGTGGTGTCGATGGTGCGCCCGACGAGCGCATCCGGATCCATCTTCACCGTGTGGCGGACTTCGTAGTACGGTGTCTCGAGGAAACCGTACTCGTTCACTTTCGCATAGGAGGCCAGATGCACGACGAGACCGATGTTCGGGCCTTCCGGCGTGGCGATCGGACAGATGCGGCCGTAGTGGCTGGGGTGCACGTCGCGGACGTCGAAGCTCGCCCGCTCGCGCGAGAGCCCGCCCGGACCCATCGCGGAAAGACGCCGCTTGTGGGCGAGTTCCGAGAGGGGATTCGTCTGGTCCATGAACTGCGAGAGCTGCGAGCTCGCGTAGAACTCGCGCAGCGCCGCCGTAATCGGACGGCAGTTGATGAGCTGTGTCGGCGTCACGGTCTCCAGATCCATCACGGTCATGCGGTCTTTCATGATCCGCTCCGTGCGCATGAGCCCCACCCGGTACTTGTTCTGCACGAGCTCCCCGACGGAGCGGACGCGCCGGTTGCTGAGGTGGTCGATGTCGTCCGGGGCCCCCTCGCCGTTGTTGAGGCGGATGAGCTCCCGGAGGATCTCCACGAAGTCCGGCACCTGGAAGACGCGGTGCGACTCGTCGTTGGGCGTCGTGAGGTTGAACCGGCGATTGAGCTTGTAGCGGGCGATGTTGCCCATGTCGTACTTCTTGAAGTCGAAGAACAGCGCATCGATGAGTTGTTTCGCGTTCTCCGCGGTCGCCAGATCCCCCGGACGGATCTTCCGGTAGATGCTCTGGTAGGCCTCGTCGACGGATTTCACCGGGTCTTTCTCGAGGGTCGCGAGGACAAAGTCCCGATCCGCCTTCACCACGCCCGCGAAGAGATCCATGATCGCCGCGTCCGTCGGGCAGCCGAACACGCGGAGCAGCTGTGTAATCGGGATTTTCCGCTTGCGGTCGATCTTGCAGGTGATGATGCCGCGACGATCGGTCTCGATCTCCATCCACACGCCGCGCTTCGGGATGATCTTCGCCGCATGGTGCCTGGGGTAGTCCGGCATGGTGGAGAAGAAGACGCCCGGAGAACGGACGAGCTGGCTCACCACCACGCGCTCGATGCCGCCGACCACGAACGTCCCACTGTCCGTCATGAGCGGGATGGACCCCAGGAAGACATCCTGTTCCTTGATTTCGCCCGTTTCCTTGTTGATGAGCTGCACATGTGCTTTCATGGCCGCTTCGTAGCTCAGGTTCCTGCGCTTGCAGGTCTGCGGATCGTACTTCGGAGGATCGAAGGTGTGTCCCAGGAAATTGAGCTCCATCTTCTTCGCGGAGAAATCGGTGATGGGACTGATCTCCTTGAGAAGCTCGGCGAGCCCTTCGGTGAGGAACCAGCGGTAACTCTGCAGTTGCACATCGATCAGCGATCGCATCATCTCGAAGGACTCGTCCTTCGTGAGGAACACGCGGCCGACGATGGTCATCTTCGGACGCAGATCCGGCTCCACGTCGCGCAGGACGGCCGGGACGCGCTCGGAGGCCACAAGCGAGAACTCCGAGAGATGCGCCAGGATGGCTTTGTCGACATCGTAGACATATTCCTGCCTGCGCACGGGGATGCGCCTGCCGCCCGGCCGCCTGCCTTCGGCCACGAGCATCTTGCTCGCGATTTTCGTCTTCGCGGACTTCTGGGGTGCTTTCGCTCTCACTTTCGTAACGGGCTTCGGTACCGGCTTCTTCTTCGTTTCGTGGTCTTTCTTCTGGATCCTGGCTTTCTTTTTGGCGGTAACCATACGGAGTAGTGAGTAGTGAGTAGTGGTGCGACGTAACAAAAAAACAGTGCTCGCAACCGCCTTCGCCCCTCGACAAGCTCGGGGCTTCGGACGGTCAGGCAGCACTCAAAACACAAGTGGAAGCCGCTGTGACGGAGTAAGCTTACTATTCTGGAATCGAATGTCAATTTGACAATTTTGGTCCCCCGAGGAAAGGCAAGAAGGCAAAAGGGCAAGAAGGCAAAAGGTTTTTCCTTATTCCACCTTTTGCCCTTTTGCCTTTTTTCCTTTTTGCCCTAATTTTTGGCTTCCATTAACCGTCTCCCAACTTCCCCCCAGTTCACCACATTCCAGAACGCCTTCAGATAATCCGCCCTGCGATTCTGATAGTTCAGGTAGTACGCGTGTTCCCAGACGTCCACAGTCAGGATAGGCGTCTTGCCATCGGTGATCGGATTGTCCTGATTCGGAGTCGAAACAATTTCAAGCTTGCCGCCATCCGTGACCAGCCATGCCCAGCCGGAACCGAAGCGGCTGAGGCCCGACTTCTCGAACTCCTCCTGGAATTTTTCGATGCTCCCGAATGTCTGCTTCAGGGCTTTCTCCAGGGCTCCATCCGGTTTCTGCCCTCTTGCCGGCGCAAGGGTCTGCCAGAAGAAGGAGTGATTCACGTGTCCTCCTCCGTGGTTTAAGACGGCGGTGCGGATGTCCTCCGGCACCATCTTAAGATCCGCGATCAGCTCCTCCGGAGATTTCTCGAAGAGTTCCGGATGCTTCTCGAGCGCGGCATTGAAATTGTGGACGTACGCCTGGTGATGTTTGGCGTGATGAACCTCCATGGTCCGCGCATCAATGTGCGGCTCCAGCGCATCGTAGGCATAGGGGAGAGAGGGGAGTGCGTGCATCGGAATGTAGAATGTAAAATGTAAAATGTACAATGAATGAGCGGACCTTCCGAATTCCATTGTACATTGTCCATTGTACATTTTACATTCCTGTGAGCATTCAACTGCTAACGGCCGATAACGATCTCTCTTGTTACGAGGCGTGGGTCCGTGCGCACCCGCAGGGCTCACTCTGGCAATCGCTCGTTCGCAAGAGATATGCAGAGGCATGCGGGAAGGAGGTAAGAGTGTATGTGACAAGCGATAAGCGACCCGTCCGAACGGACATTCGTCCGGGCGGGCAAGCGACAAGCGACCAGCCCGACAGCGGTCTGGCGGGTAAGCTGCAAGCATCGGCGCTTGTGGTCATTGACCGGACAACCGGAGGGTTCTCGACGTGGGAGATTGCGAGGGGACCGCTGTGGGCGAGCTTCAAGCTACAAGCGTTGAGCTACAAGACGGTTTCAGCTCTGCTTGAACGTATTGTTTCGGACGCAAAAAGAGAGGGCGCTCTCGCCTTGTATCTATCGTCAATTCTTCCGCTTGAGGCTTGCAGCTTGAGGCTTGAGGCTTCTCCCCGCCACATCCACGCCCAGGCCACCCGCTTCATCGACCTTTCGCAGCCGGAGGAGGCGATTCTCGCTCAAATGCATCCGAAAGGCCGATACAATATTTCGATCGCTCAAAGGCATGGCGTGACCGTATCGGAGGGCTCGATTCAGGATATTGATGCTTTCTATGACCTTCTCAGAGACACCGGCTCGCGCGACGGATTCAAAATCCATCAGAAATCGCATTACACGCGTTTTCTCGACTGTATCGAGGGTAGCTTTCTCCTGATGGCCGAACACGCTCAAAAGCCCATTGCCGGCCTTATCGGGGTTCGATGGCAAACAACAGGCATTTATTATTACGGGGCATCATCATACGCTGACCGTCAACTCATGGCGCCGTATCTCCTCCAGTGGGAGGCGATGAGGAAATGTAAAGCGATGGGGTGCACGAAGTATGATTTGCTGGGAGTAGAACAATCTGAAGGCAAAAGGGCAAGAAGGCAAGAAGGCAAGAAGGCAAAAGGTTTTTCCTTATTCCACCTTTTGCCCTTTTTCCCTTTTGCCCTTTTGCCCTCCTGGTCAGGCATCAGTGAATTCAAACGGAAGTTTGGCGGCACGGTGATCACGTACCCGCCGGAACGGATGATCGTGCTAAGGCCGCTCGCGTATAAAGCACTGGAGTTGAAACGAAGTTTGTTTGGATGAAGTCAGTCCTCACATCCCCCCGCCCGAACGATCCGAATCGTTCGGATCGGGCGGGCAACCCTTCTCCATTGCGATGGAGAAGGGAGTTGTTTTTGTTTGTTTTTTTAAAAAACTTAGAAAAACAAAAAAATACACACAAACAATTCCCCTCTCCACCTCAGTGGAGAGGGGTTAGGGGTGAGGTCGGAGGGGAATGGAGAAGGGTCGGGGATGAGGTCACATACCAAAAAACCCCCGAGAATGGCTCGGGGGTTTTTGAGTTGATATCGGAATGGCCGATGATCAGACGTTCAGTTCATTAGCCGTTGTAGCTTGTGCCGTTGACGCTGGTCTCGCCGTACTCAAGCCAGCGGAAGCGCGTGATCGTGGAGCTGTTCTCCTTGTCCAGCCAGTCGAGGTGACTCCCCGCACTGGCGAAGGTGGCACCCTGTGCATCGTTGAAGCCCTGGAGCGACACCTGGAGAGTCGAGGTCGAGCTGTTGCTGATCTTGGCGTTCGTCACGCTTGCCTCGAGGACGAAGGTGGCATCGCTGCCCGGGTCGATCTCGGTGTTGACCGAGGAACGAGTCGGAAGCGCACCACAAGTGACCACGAGCGCACCGGAGGATCCAATGCCGGAAACTGCAGTGGCGGCGGAGGTGCAGGTGGCTTTCGTCGTCGAATCACCTTTGTTGTAAAGCTTGAAGGTGGACGTGGCAAGAGCGGTGTTGGCAGCCGTACCAAGCTCGACGTTCGTGGCGTTCACGTTGAAGATCACGCCGGAGAGCGTCCACTTATTAACTCCGTTCTTCAGGTTGTTCGCGGCGGCGGTGGAGAACTTGAACTGTCCGATCGGGCGCTGCGTGCCGGTCGGGATTGCCGTGCCGTTGGCGTTCGGGTCGGCGTTCGTGATGGACGTGACCTTGGAGAGCACGACCTGGTTGACGTTCGAGCGGACGTGCGCGTTCGCAGCAGCAGAGCTTACGCCGACGAAGACTTCACCCTCCGGGGTAGAGTCGGCGTCATTAATGCCAAGCGTGTTGCTGCTGAGTAGTCCGCGTGCGCGGACGGAACCGGTCGTGGTGCTCGGCGTGATGTCGAGGCGGTACGCCACGACGTTAGCGGTCGTCGCACCATCCGTGTCCGTGCGCGTTCTCGGGCGGATCAGGACGTTCGTGTTGGAGCCCTTCGTGACAACGAATTCCTGGTTCTTCATCTTGGCGCACATCGAGTTGCTGGCCACGGTGTCGCTGCCGCAACCGGCGACGGTCGCAACGGCAAACGGTGTGGTCGCACCGACTTTGTAGAGCTCGAGGCGATCAACGTCCGACGCATGCGTGGAAGCGTTGGCGCCGGAAGCCGTGAAGACGAGGTCTGTCACGTCAATGTCCTCGTACTCCGAGTGGAACTGCAGGCGGAGGATCTCATCGGCAAGCGTGCCGCCGAGGAGCTGGCGCGAGCGGACCGGCGTCGAAGACTTCGTGACGTAGAGGTCACCCTGTCCCCGCAGCGTGTAGCGCGTCGCGAACTGCGTCAGCACCTGGATGTCGGCCGTAGAGCCGCCGGCAGTGAAGCTGCCGTTGCTGGCAACCACCGTGCCATCCGGGCTCTTGGCCTGGATGCCGGAGAGCGAGCTGCCATCCGAGACCTGCTCGGCCTGGATGAAGGTCGCACCCGTGTCGAAGCGGATCGACAGGACGGGGTTCGTGCCGGTGAGCGAGGCGGAGACGTCTCCGTGAACCTCGAACACGATGGACTTCTGCTTCGGGATGACGTAGCCGCCACCCGTGATCTTGTCGAAGGTGATCTGGCTGCTCTGCGAGGAGACGCCCTTCTGGAGGATGGTATCAACGACTCCGTCGTCGTTCGTGTCCACCCAGAGCGCGTAGTTGCTCGCGTTGTAGAGACTGGAATCGGACGCGGCCTCGAGGATCATATCCGTAAGGAGGACGTCCGCGGCCTCGGAAGCGCGACCCTCGAAGCGGAAGAGCGCGATGTTCTTGGCGTTCGAGACCGACGTGTCGGTGGTCGCCGTGGCCTTGCCCGTGACAGTGAGGCCTGCGGTCTTGATCTCCTGGTAGTTCCCGGTGACCGTTCCGCCCGGCCGGTAGTCGCCGACGCGGTCATTCGTCGAGATGCCCTTGATCTTCATCTGGTAGCTTCCGGTCGTGGTCGTGAAGAAGCCGCCAAGCGAGCATTTCGTCGAGTTGGAGACGAGGTTGTTGCCCGTATCGAGCTTGTGCGTCGCCTCGCCGCAGATGTGGATGCGGAATTTGTCGCCATTGGCCGGAGCGGCGAGCGAGTTGATGCCGCTGTTGTCAATGAAGTTCACGCGGAATTCGTACTTCTCCTTGCCCTTCACGATGAAGTCATCGAAGCGATAGACCTGGTAGGCGCCCGTGCCCGTGCCGAGGGTGCCCTGCGTGGCGGAGTCAGACGAACCCGTGAGACGGACAGCGGAGATGGTGCGACCCGTCGTGGTGTTCCGAATCTCGACGCTCTCGAGCACTTCGTTGATCGCGTTGGCAGCCGTCGGGGTGTTGCGACCCTGCGTGAAGGCGGCACCCGTGGAGGTCGTGCCCTGGATGAGAATGTAGAGGTCCTCGATGTCCACATCCTCGCCGCCGGTCTCGAACCAGACGTTCGCGAGGACGGCGTTCTTGTCCTTGCGCGTGAACTGCTGGGTCACCGGGCCGTCAATGCTGATCGTGAACTGGCCTGCGTCAATCGTGACGGAGGACGGCAGGGAGGTCGTCTCGGTCGGCAGCTGGACGTTGGAACCGTAGAGCTGGCCGTTGACGCCGTACCCGTAGAGCGAGCCGACCGCGAAGAGGTCGCCCGTCTCATCGAAGTGAATCTTGATGTTCTTCGCAGCGCCGCCCTTGACGTCTCCGACGACGCTCATCGTGATCCTGTCACCCTCCAGAATCGTGAAGGGAGGATCGAACACGAGCGTCGCGTAGTCGCCGACGGTAGAAGCAACGGTCTTCGTGAGCACCGTTCCGTCGGAGCGCTTCATGGCGATGTTGATGATATCCCCGTCACTGGCCGTTCCATCGTTCTGGATGGTCATCGAGTAGACGGTCTGATCCTCAACGGAGTTGATCGCGAGCTCCCACTTTCCGATCGTGGCGGCCTTGTCGCCGACCTTGATGTTGCTCGGCGTGACCGTGCGGTAGGCAATCGACACGGAACCCGCCGACACCGCGGCGACCTTGAAGGACTTGCCCTTGAGCGGGAAGTTGCCCTTCACGGCTTTCGCGTTGGTGACGAAGTCCGTCGGCAGCTCGACCGTGAGCGCGTGCTCACCGGCCGTCGTGGCGCTGGTGGTGAGGTCGCCTGCGATCTGCAGGGTGACCGTCTTGCCGGCGGCAATGGCGAGCGGCTTGGTGAAGCGGAGCGTCGAAGTGGAGCTCTGCGCGTCAATCGTGCGCTTGCGGGTCACGCGGGCGCCGTCAACGATGGCGTACACGCCGGAGAAGTCTACGCTCTCACCGAAGCCCTCATGGAGGATGGTGAGGTTCTCGAGCGTCACATCATCGCCGGTGGCGGTGACATCAACGCTGGTGAACACCACGCCCTGGGCACCGGCCGGAATCGTGTCACCGACAGGGTTCCTGGCGGACAACGTGGCCTCCAGCGTCCCATCCCCCAGCACGAGCGTTGTGTAGCCCGCGAAGGTCTTGGAATCGTTGAACTTCGTGCCGTCCGTCGTGAGCATGTCGACGACCGTGAGCGTGTAGGTTTTACTGGCCTCCATGGCGGAAGCCAGGGTGATTTCCACCGTGTCCCTGCTGGTCAGTTTGACAGAGGCCACGGGGATCTCCGGCGAACCGGTGACCGTGTAGCGGCTCTTGTCCTTCGCAGCGGTCTCATCCACCGCGACGTTGAAGGTGACCTCAACGACTGTGGCGGACGTCGCTACGACGTCTTTCACCTTCGGGGTGGAGACGGCGGTTGCGCCGCAGTCCTTCCCGTAGATGAGGCCCTGGTCCACACGATTCAACATGACGACCATTTCGGCGCGGTTCATGTTGTCATTCGGGCGGACGCGGCCCGTGGAATCGTCGCCCTGGAGGACGCAGTGGTCAGCAGCGGTCTGAATGTCCGCCGTGTACCACTTGCCCGCCGGGTTGTCGACGAACTGGGAAGCGGAGCCACTGGACTCGAGACCGAATGCGCGAACGATGATCGCCGCAGCTTCCGCGCGGTTGATGTTCGCGTTCGGGCGGGCGTAGCACGGGCGCTTGCCGAAGCAGCTCCCGTCACCACGAACCCAGCCCTCCTTGCCGGCCTCCTCGAAGTACTTGTAGTACCAGGCGCCGGTGGCTACGTCATCGAAACTCGGGACTGCCGGAGCAGAGCTGATGACGCCGCCGTTGAGCTCGACAACGAGCTTGATGAATTCCGCGCGGTTGGCGTTGTCCGTGCCGCGGAATTTCGTCTGGGTGGCATCGAGATAGCCGTTCTCAACGAACGTGTTGACGGCGCTCTCGTACCACACTCCCGCAGGAACGTCGGAGTAGGCAGCCAATACAGTCGCAACCTGCGACAGCATGATCGCTGCAGCCGACACACCTGCGAACACTTTCTTCATGCGAGAAATGTTCATATAGTAGAGGTGTAAAAGGAAAGAGATAAAAGAAGAAGCAATTGTTTGCCTTGCCAGTACGCACCCCGCATTCGCGGGGTGCAGCTGTCGTCGTATTATGGTGTCCTCCCACATTTGGGGAGGACGTCTCCTTAATCTTAAAGAGTGCATACGTCACGACAACGTTCAACGTACTTGTCTTTCAGTGAAACAGCACGACTTGTCCTCCCTCTTTATCGGAGGGAGAAACGCATGTGAATACCCCATACAGCGAGGGAAACCCCGCAGGGGGGAGCCGATACGTGAAGGAGCGTGCACGGACCAGTGTCTTGCGACCGCCACCTCGCCTTTTCTTCGGGCAGCGGTGGCCTGATCGGGGAGATCCTAGCGGCGAAACCTCTCTCGAGGCAAGGCCGTCTGACCTCTATTCATGCAAAGAGGGAAACGTACCTTTCCTCCTGTTGTTACAGGGGAAACCCTCCCCATTGTGCCGCTTTTGGATGCCGTTTCTTCTGTGTCCGGAGCCGAATATTTGCCCTGCATCCGCTCGCGAATCTCCGCTGCAAATACACGAATTCTGTTGATCTAAGATGTTGATCATGGTCTGCATATATATGCCTTTGTCAATCCGGACAGCGAAAAGGGACAGGTACATTGTCTTCTTGACAGAAACTTCGTCCTTTTTCAGTGTTTTTTGGCTTATATAAGCCAAATTCTTTTGAACCATTGTTTCTGTCAATCTGCAAGTACTTTCCTTGTAACTGCGCACTGACTCTGTAGCCTACCGTCCTCACTCCGCCCCGCTGCGCGGGGCACCTCTCTCCATTGCGATGGAGAGAGGGAATCTCAGGATAAGAACAACAGAAGTCACCCTTCTCCACCGCGGTGGAGAAGGGATGGGGGATGAGGACGGTACTGAAATGCGACGCAAGGTTGGTGAGCAGTTACGAATGTGGGCGTTGCTATCAGCATTATATTATGCTATAATATATTCGATACAAATACCAATCACTTCCTATGCAACTCGAGCAATTCAGTCCGCAAGAGGCTCCAGCGTCTCAGAAGTCGGAACAAGACCCGGAAAAGAAGCTGACGCCGAAAGAACTTTTTGACCTGCGTAATAAGATCGGGGAACGACCGGAGGTGTCCATGCCGCAGTTTCTTCGCGGAACCAAAGATCTCTTTCAGAAGCGTCAGTACAGTATTTGCAACCGACTCAATATATTGACGGAAAAGAGAGAAAAGCCCGGATGGACAGAGCGGGAAATCGCAAAATACGAAAATCTTACGAACGTTCTCAGCACCATAGAAGCCGATGCCAGGAGAATCGAGAGCGACAAAAAGGAGAACGAGGAGGATAAGGGAGTGGATTGGTTCACGGGTACCATGAATCTACTGCGCGAAGCGGAGAGGCTCATTGCTGACCTGGAAAAAGTGATCCATGCGGAGGAGAAGGACAAGGAAGGAGAAACGTCCTGGGTCACCTTTGAGCAGGAGCAGCACGCTCTCTGGATGCAGTCGATGCTGACCTATGGGTTACCGACCGATCTCCTCAAAGGCGGAAAGAATCCGGAGATACAGACGCTCGCCGTGCCGGACAATGTTTCCGTGTATACCGTTTCCGGTGTGGATTATCAGGAGGTGGCGACTCCGGAAGACATAACGAAGGGTACGGCTGTCAGCCGGTACTCGCGCAAGATCACTCAGTACCGCAAACTCATCCATTTGAAGATTCCGGAGGGACAGACGCCGGTGCTCAAGTTTGAGTGGACGAGTGCTTCGGGGCAAGCGATGGACTGCACGGTTACCGGACGACAACGGGAAAACGGCAGCTGGATCTTCCAAATGCCCCAAACCGAAAGAGAAGAGGGAGGGGGCAGGAGAGGGCGGAGAGGCTGGTTCCGCTGATCTTCGGGGAAAATGAAGATCTAAGTCATCATAACGCTTATCGTGCGATTTTTATGTGAATGCTCCTTCTTTTATTCCTTCAGTTTTTGTCTGAAAGCAGCTTCAATCAATCTTCGTGTCTCCTCTGGAACTGATTCCAGCTGAGTCCTGAATCCCTCATCTATTGCAAGTTCGGCACATTGATCCCTTGTCAGTTCCTGGATCGCCAAGATCGCTAGTGCGGCATCCGAAAGTTCCAGCACATCCCCCTCATTTTCTTCAGGTTCGGGCTGTGCTTTTTTTCTAAATTTTCGGAAAAAATCGAACGGAGGTTTTTTCTTTGGAGGAATGCCTCCTCCGCCGATGCCGCCGATTCCGTTAATCGAACTCATCGAAGCAGTATACACTTTTTGGTCCGCCTTCGCAACATAGGCATATAAAAATATTGGCTTGGAAATGCGCTTAACAGCCAATTGAAGCTTCGGCGGGATTTCGCAAACGAGTGGTTGAATTCACTTTTTTAATATTCTTCTAAGCTGGTGAAGCTTCACTTTTTCTTCCATACTTTAAGCGATGAGGAAACCCACAAAGAAACCCCGGCATTTTAAAAAATCCTCAGTACTTATTCCTGCGGGTCAGGTACGAAAAGAAGTACTGAAGCTCAGTAAGTGGCAATCGAAAATCGTTCTGGAGCCGGGATCGAAGGCAACCATTTTCGAGCGTGATATTTTCCCGTCGTCGGTGGGAGAGAAACGAGGTCAATTCGATGTCGACGTGACCATCGGCAAAGGAGCGGAGCTTCACTACATCGCTCTCGTGAACGGAGAGAAAGAAATTCGGAGATTCAGGCGCCGGAGCACCGTGGAAGCGGACGGGGCCATCCATTGGCACATCGTCACTCTCGGCGGACTTGGCGACCGGCATGAGCTCGTTTCGACGCTGGCCGGGAAGAACGCGGCGAGTTCCATCGATTGGATCTTTTTTGTCCAAGGCGACGAGAAACAGCACGTCTCGGCGCGCATGATTTTCGCGGCTCCGGGCGGAAGAGGGGAGATCACGATGAAAGGAGTTGCGCAGGATCATGGATACATTCAATGCGACGGGAAGATCGAGATCACGAGACATGGGAAGGGAACGGACACCTCCCTTACGGAGAAAATACTTCTCCTCGCTGAGACCGCGCATGCCGACGCGGTACCGGCGCTGGAGATCCGCACGAACGACGTGAAGGCGAGCCACAGCGCATCGGTTTCGCGCGTGAGTCCGGAGGATCTCTTCTACCTCCAATCACGCGGTTTGCGTACGAATGAGGCGCGCAGGATGTATGTCGAAGGGTTTCTCTCCGACCTTACGGAAAAGATTCCGAATGAATTGATACGGGTGAAGATTTTGTCGGCGATCCGCGAAACCTGCTCGCGGTAAAAAATGCCTTTTTGATTTCACTCCATCGTGCCCCGGCAGTAGACGCTGATGCGTCACTGCGGGGCTCATGTCAAATTCACAGTATCGTGTAGCAGAGAAAAAGGTACTTTACTTGCGGGCTCCTCTGCCGAGGGAATCCAGCACCCCGTTCACCGCCGAATGAATTCGGCGGCTAACCGAGGCATTGAATTCCGAGGGCAGGGAGGGTGTCCCCGCTCAATAGAATGGTGCATGTTGGCATTGACCCCGTACCAGATGCTCGCTTTCCGCGGCACTACAACAACGTTGAGTGCACGGCAAGCGCTCGCATCGGTACAGGGCTGGCACCGGCCAGAGCATGCGACCAGAGATACTCCCTGGTAAGGAGATGTTCCATCCGCAGGTTCTCCTACGGATACCTTGTTACGACTTAGTCCCAATCAGTAGCTTCACCGTGGTACCGCCCCAAAAGGGTAACGGTGCTTCAGGTGCTTCTACCTTTCATGACTTGACGGGCGGTGAGTACAAGACCCAGGAACATATTCACCGTGACGTGGCTGATTCACGGTTACTAGCGATTCCAACTTCATGCAGTCGAGTTGCAGACTGCAATCCGAACTGAGACCGGCTTTTTCAGATTGGCTCCTCCTCGCGGATTCGCTGCTGTTTGTACCGGCCATTGTAGCACGGGTGTCGCCCTAGGCATAAGGGCCACGCTGATTTGACGTCATCCCCACCTTCCTCCGCCTTGGAGGCGGCAGTCTCCCATGAAAAAACAACATAGGATGAGGGTTGCGCTCGTTCGCTGACTTAACAGTACACCTCAAGGCACGAGCTGACGACAACCGTGCAGCGCCTGTCTCTCGGTTCCTTGCGGCACTCCCCCGTTTCCGGGGGATTCCGAGGATGTCAAGCCTAGGTAAGGTTCTTCGCTTACTATCGAATTAAACCCCATGCTCCACCGCTTGTGTGGGTCCCCGTCTATTCCTTTGAGTTTTAGCCTTGCGGCCGTACTTCCCAGGCGGCGTGCTTACCGCGTTAGCTTGGACACGGAAGGCAATTGAAAACCTCCCACATCGAGCACGCATCGTTTAGGGCGTGGACTACGGGGGTATCTAATCCCCTTTGCTCCCCACGCTTTCGTCTCTCAGTGTCAGCAAGTGGCTAGCATCCTGCCTTCGCTTTTGGCGTTCTACCATATATCTACGGATTTTACTCCTACATATGGCATTCCAGATGCCTCTCCACTGCTCCATTCCGGGAGTTTCCGAGACGCTCTCAGGGTTGAGCCCTGAGTTTTTACCTCAGACTTTCCGGAACACCTACAGACGCTTTACGCCCAGTGATTCCGAGTAACGCTTGTATCCCCTGTCTTACCGCGGCTGCTGGCACAGGGTTAGCCGATACTTTCTCCTGAGGTACCGTCAAAAATTTCGTCCCTCAGAACAGGTGTTTACAACCAGTTAAGGCTTTCATCCACCACGCGGCGTCGCTCCGTCAGACTTTCGTCCATTGCGGAAGATTCCTCACTGCTGCCTCCCGTAGGAGTATGGACCGTGTCGCAGTTCCATTCTGGCTGGTCGTCCTCTCAGACCAGCTACCCGTCATTGCCTTGGTGAGCCGTTACCTCGCCAACAAGCTGATAGGCCGCAGGCCCCTCCCGGACCGCGAAAGCTTTACTACGCTCCGCTTCGTAAAGCGAAATGTACAATGGACAATTGACAATGAACAATTGAGGAAGTTCCTCGCATTGTCCATTTTCCATTGTTCATTATTCATTCGCTTCGCGAAGCGAAGCGCAGACCATCCGGTATTAGCCCCGCTTTCGCGGGGTTATCCCTGAGTCCGGGGAAGGTTCCAACGTGTTACGCAGCCGTTTGCCGTGGGTCTAAACCCACTCGACTTGCATGTGTTAGGCGCGCCGCTAGCGTTCACTCTGAGCCAGGATCAAACTCTTCGAAAAAGAGATTTGTCCCGCAGCGCGCTAGCGCGTACGGGATGGCTGAACGGTTGTTTATACAGGGCCGTTCACCCTGTGAAATTCAAAAGAAAATGAGACCTTAATTTCTCTGCTACACGATGCTGTGAATGAGCAACGCTCAAATCGCCTCCGTCCAAGTGATTGAATCTGTGGAGGATGGGAAGGAGCGGTCGCTTGTGAGCGGGCTCCCTCCGAAGGGGAGATGACCGAGCCATCACGAGATCAATGGCTTACTCACAGCCAAATTATTCTAGGGATGCGATTTCGCGGCGTCAAGCAATCTGAAAGGCATTCAAAAAGACGGAAGATATAAGATATAAGATATAAGTTGGGTCTGCTTACTTTCCTCTTCCGTCTTATATCTTTCATCTTATGTCTTATTCGCGCCGGTCTTGGCTTCTTCCGTGGCTCGCTGCCGCCGGCGGACTCCTCGTGATCGCCGTGATATTCGCCGTTCTCCGGAACCATCCTTCGATGGATGATGCGCTCCGTCATTTCATGATGGGCAGGGCCATGGCGGAGCAGGGAATCCTGCGCGTGCGCGGATGGAGCGGGTGGTTCTTCACGGGATACGCCCATGATCACATCGTCGATCCGTGGTTCCTCTCCAATGTCCTCTACGTCCCGTTTTCGGGCTTTCCGGTCGTGGAGGGACTCAAGCTCTTCAGCCTCGCTTCGATTCTCGCGCTCCTTCTCTCGTTCGGGCTCTGTCTCCGCGCCCTCCGGGTGGGCCCGGCCACTTCGGCGTTCCTGATCCTGCTCCTTCTCCTTGGTCACCGCACGTATACCTACCGTCTGCTCTTCGGCCGACCTTTTACTCTCGTGACGGCGCTCACGCTTCTGCTCCTCCTCTCCATTCTCCGGGAACGCTTCCTGTGGTCCGGGCTTCTCCTCTGCGTATTGACACTCATGTCTCACCTCTTCTTCTTTCCGCTCGGGGTGAGCATGGCCGGTTGCGTATGGCTTGCGTGCACCGGTCGGAAAACGAGTGCCGTCCGGCTCTTCTGGTTGAGCATGGGAGGCGTCGCCGCCGGGTTTCTCCTCCATCCCACGTCGATCGAGTACCTAAAGTACCTCTGGCTCGTGTTCATCAAAAGCTCGTTCTATCCGCTGTTCGACAAGGGGAGTGAACTCGGGAGCGGACTGGGCAAGGGTGTCATCCTCTACCCGCTCCTCGGGCTTGCGGTTCTTCTCCAGGCACTCCTGATCCGCGAGCGCGGCATTCGGTCAGTCGGAAATGTCATCTTCCTGCTTGATGTCCTCGTTGCGGCATTCTTCCTTCAGTTCCTCCTGTGGCTCCGGTCCATCGATTTCCTCTGGCCGCTTCTCCTCCTGCTCCTCGGAGCGCTCCTGGCCGACGGCGGGCGCGTTCTTGAGCGACTGGGTCGCCTGCTGCTTCCGTCTGCATTCGTGAAGACGTCGGTGGTTGCTACGCTTCTCCTTTTGCTCTGCGGAGCGACGACCGGACGCCTGATGTACGATCTCGTTTCCACGGACGGGAGCAGGTCACTTAGGAGCCTCGAACAGGCACTCGAGAACGTTCCTCCCCGCGCCCGCCTCCTCAACGTCGAGTGGGATTATTTCTCGCCTTTTGTAGCGGTTCGTCCGGATCTTCAGTACGCGCTCGGCATGGACCCGGCATTCACGTATGTGAGCAGCCTCCGCGCGTACGGACTCCTCCGGCTGATTTTTCCGCCGACAGGCGGCCTTCCCGATGAACGCTCCTTTGTCGATGCGCGCCGCTGGGTTCGTGCACTACTGCGTGAGTATCCGGCTGACTATGTCCTGCTCTCCGTGCACCGCGAGAAGCCCATCGTCCAAACGCTCCGTTCACAGGGATTCCGTGACGTGTCCGGGGATCCCCGGTGGATGGTGTTCCGGGCAAACAATGCTTCTTGCGGTACTTGACGCAGCGGTACCGCGCTCGCTACAGTGCCGCGGCTGATTCCCCCTCGGGCTTCGCGCAAGCGCTATGCCCTGACGGGTTCCATCCAAGAATCTATGCCGACACTCATTCCATCGAGCGAAGACGTGCGCGTGTACGAAATCGCGGTGATGTATTTGCCGGATCTCGACCAGAAAGCGGAAGGGGCATTCCTGAAGGAAATCGACGAACTCTTTGCCGAGGCGCAGGCGAAGCGTCTCTTCGTGGACCCGTGGAGCAAGCGCGGGCTCGCGTACAAGATCGGCGGTTACAGGGAGGCGAAGTTCATCATCTACTACGAGGAGATGTCTCCGGCGGATATCCGGGAACTGGACAGACAGCTCCGGCTCCAGAAGGGGGTTCTCCGCCACCTCATCGTGATCCCGCCCAAGGGGTACGAGGCGGTGAGTTACGAGGAGCGATACCAGCAGTGGCTTCAGACACGCGAGACGGTTGCTGATGTGCGTCAACGGAAGAAAGAGGAGCGCCTGAAGCAGACGGTCGTGGCGCAGGCGAAGCGTACGACGAAGCGCATGGAACAGAAGAAAGAGGAGCCGAAGGAGCCCCTCAAGGTCCAGGAATTTGAGAAGCAACTCGAAAAACTTATTTCCGATGACGATCTGAAACTCTAGCCGTTTTCCCGCACGACGTATGGCCTGGCAACAGAAAGGCAAGCAGGTGATGAAGAAGGTCTGCCCCTTCGACCACACGGGCGTGAAGTACCTGGATTACAAGGATTTCCCTACGCTCAAGCCGTACATCGACTACTTCGGCAATGTCCGCAATCGCTACTACTCCGGACTGTGCCTGAAGCACCAGAAGATGCTGAAGAACGCCGTGGAGCGTGCGAGGTTTCTGGGGATGCTGGCGTATCGAAAGTAGGTTTGGTGGTTTACTGGTTTGGTGGTTTACTGGTTTGGCATGGCAACAATTCGATCGTTCGAGGAAATTGAAGCATGGAAAGCGGCACGGACACTTACCAGAAAGATTCGTGCTATTTGCAAACAGGAGAACGTCAAGAGAGATTATGCATTTGTCGATCAGATCACCCGCTCAGTGCGTTCCATTGGAGCTAATATCGCCGAAGGATTTGAGGCATCCAGTGTTGCGGAATTTGTTTCTTTTCTCAGTATTGCCAAGCGATCGACGGGTGAAACCAGGGCTCATATGTACGATGCTCTCGATGAAGGTTATGTGTCGCGCGAAGAATTTGGTGTCATTGCTGCCGACACTGTCAGTATCAGTAAAATGCTTTCGTCATTCATGGCATATCTCCGATCCTCGGAAGTCGATTCTTCCAAGAGGCGTATCAGGCAATATCGAAATTCGGTTAGCGATCAAACTACCAAACCAGTAAACCAGTAAACTACCAAACCTTCCTCTTTTCTTATGTCCGGTCACTCCAAATGGGCAAATATACGGGTAAGGAAAACCGCACAGGATGCGAGGCGCGGGAAGATTTATACGAAATATGCGCGTCTCATCGAGATCTCCGCGCGTGAGGGCGGCGGTGACCCGACAACGAATAATCGTTTGCGGGGTATGATCGATGCGGCCAAAGCGGAGAGTGTCCCGAATGCGAACATCGAACGCGCGATCAAAAAAGGGACGGGCGGGCTCAAGGGTGAGGCAATGCAGGAGGTGGTCTACGAGGCGTATGGGCCAAGCGGGTCGGCGTTCATTGTTGAGTGCCTCACCGACAATCGCAACCGAACGCTGGCGAATGTGAAAGCTGCGATCAGCCGGAACGGCGGCCGCTTCGCCGAAGCCGGATCGGTTACCTGGATGTTCGAGCGGCGCGGCGTCGTGATCGCGGGAGGTGGAGACAAGGGGCTTGGTGACAAGATTTCCGATCCGAAAAAATTGGAGGAGCTGGAGCTAAAGCTCATTGATCTCGGCGCGGATGATTTTTCCACGACCGACGATCATCTCCAGGTCGTGACGGACGGGGCGAAGTGGTCCGGTATCCGCGACTTCCTGAAGGGCCAGGGGTTCACCATCGAGTCAGCGGGGCTCCAGTATGTGCCGAAGCAGACGGCACCGGTTGACGGTCACACGATGCTGAAGGTCGAGTCCCTCGTCGAGGCGCTGGAGGAGGACGACGACGTGTCGGAAGTACATACGAATGCGGTCGTGAGTGAATAGTGGCCACTGACCACCAATCAGCCATCTATGTTCTCCCGTCTGGTTCACGAGGAATGTGCAGGAGGCGTCCGTCTCGGAACGCGTCTGCGAGGAGCCACTTTATCGTTACTCTTCCCGCGCCGACGAAAGAAATAACACGATGGAGGACATCCAAGGTTTCAGGATTGAGCGGCAAAGAAACGGTATGTGATTCCCCGCTTAGGTCATCGAGACAGCTGGCCTGCCGGATTCTTTTGTTGAGATACTGCAGCAGGCGCCAGAGTGTGCGAACGCGCGGAGGTGTTTCCTTGGCGGAGGCAACGGGTTCGAAGATAAGCGGGACCTGCCGGTCACCGATCTTCACGAGGCCGATGATTCCATTCTCTCCGTGGATCTCCGCGATCACCGTCGTCTTCGGTGGCGGGGGCTTTTCGGGGTGCACTGAGGCAGCGTACTCTTCCGCATTTATTTTACCCCGCTTCGCAGAAAGCCCCTACCGTGAGGTAGGGGATGAATGCGCTGATTGTTCACAGAAGCTACGCGGGGTTCCGCGAGCGGCGCCGCAGGCGAAGTGCAAGATGCCGCCAGCGTAAGCTGGCGGAGCTTCACTTGTCAAATTGTTTCCGACACTGCATCATTGTTTTTGCATGATCACATCGCTTGATCCGTCTCAACATTATCGAGGCCTCACATGCGTGCATTCTCGACCCTCCTCCGGGCAAGCTGGAAGTACGCCGCGGGATTCCGCTGGCGGATCGTGCTCTATGTCAGTTTGTTTGTCGTAGCGAATGCGCTTTCGATGGTCGAGCCGCTGGTGGTCGGGAAGATTCTGAACAGCGTTCAGGAGATTTTTCTGCTGCCTCATCCGATGCAGCGGTTCATGACGCTGTTTTTAATCATGTTGTTTCTGACTGTCGGTTTTTGGATATTTCACGGCCCGGCGCGGGTGATGGAAAACACTTGCGCGTTCAAAGTCAGAAACGCGTACAAAGACCATCTGTACCGGATCATCGTTTCGCTTCCGGTGAAGTGGCATCGGGACAGTCATTCCGGCAGCACGATCAACCGAGTCGTCAAATCGACCCGGGCGCTGGATCAATTTATCTCGAACAGTTTTCAATTCATCGAGATGATCATGCGCATGGCGGGCTCGATTGTGGCGTTGGCGCTGATTTATCCGTTTGCTGCGGGGATGGCTGTCATTGTCAGCATCATCGCGCTTTCGACGGTGTTTTTGTTCGATACGTTCCTGCTCAAGCGCTACGAACAGATCAACCAGTACGAGCATTCGACCGCTTCGGCGCTGCACGATTACATCACTAACGTTTTCACGGTGATTACCCTGAGGCTGGAGGAGCTCACGCGGGCCGAGGTCTGGAAGCGCATGTCACACTATCTGCCGTTTTCGAAGCGCACGTATGCGATGAACGAGTGGAAGTGGTTTCTGATGACCCTGTTGATCGGCCTGATGCAGATTACAGTTCTGGCCTGGTATGTCTTGGGTGCCATCAATCACGGCGGTGTCCTGCTGGCCGGTACGTTTTTCATGCTGTATGAGTACCTGCAGCGGATCGGCGGGGCGTTCTACACTTTCGCCTGGAAGTACTCCGATACCATCGAGCAGTATGCGGATTTCGTTTCGACTTCGCCGATTCTCCGTGCCGAGCGGGCCGACTATTACGCTTCGTCGGGTTTGCCAAAACAGTGGCAGAAAATCGAAATCCGCGACCTGAAATTTTCCTATGCCGAGGAAGGCGAGGGACGCATGCATCTGATGATCGGCGAGCTCGTGCTGGAACGCGGGAAGAAGATCGCACTCGTCGGCGAGAGCGGCAGCGGAAAAAGCACCATCCTCAGTCTCATACGCGGTTTGATGACTACCAACGACGTTACAGTCGCCTGCGACGGAAAAATTTTGAAGCGCGGTCTGAAACATCTGGCGCCGCACGTGACACTGATCCCTCAGGACCCCGAGATTTTCGCCAACACCATCGAGTACAACATCACGGTCGATACGAAA
>Ga0209514_10001487_pt1 | contig 40103 bp, 48 predicted proteins | sample Subgrocontami58m_FD_187452 | JGI IMG/M metagenome (GOLD analysis project Ga0209514, IMG submission 187452) | Subsurface groundwater microbial communities from S. Glens Falls, New York, USA - GMW37 contaminated, 5.8 m (SPAdes) (version 3) | ecosystem: Environmental > Aquatic > Deep subsurface >...
CTATGAGGCCCTCCCCGGCGGCATGGACATCGTGCCTCTTTTTAAGGGCCTCCCTGATGGCCGGTGCCAGTGTCCGCACTGGGGCTACGTCCTTAAAGGGCGGTTTCGGGTCGGTTACGCTGGTCATGAGGAGGTCATCAACGCGGGGGAGCTGTATTACCTGGCTCCCGGCCACCTACCCTATTTTGATGAAGACACCGAAGTAGTGGAGTTCAGCCCTAAGGGTGAATACCAAAAGACCATGGAAGTGGTGAAGCGCAACATGGAGGAGATACAGCGTGCCTCTTAGGCAGCACTCTGCGCCTCTTTTGACGGACGGGGCAGAGGGAGTCACGCACCTCTGGAGCGAGTAATTTGTTGGAACATGAGAGGAGGTTGGGCAATGTCAGAACATAATAAGGACATCGTTCGCCGTTTCCTGGAAGAGGCATGGAACAAGGGAAACGTAGGTGCAATGGATGAGTTGTTTATCAGGGACGTGGTCGTTCACGGCTTCCCTCTACAGACGCCGGGACTGGAGGGTTTCAAGGAGGGTGCGCGCATGTACAAGGTCGCCTTTCCTGATGGCCATGCAGTGATAGAGGACGTTCTGGCCGAAGGGGACAAGGTAGTAACCCGTTGGACCTACACGGGCACGCACAAAGGCGAGATGATGGGCATTCCTCCAACCGGAAAGCGCGTCACATTCACCGGGATCATCATCGATAGGATCGCCGGCGGTAAGATAGCAGAACACTGGGTGGAGTTCGATATGCTCGGCGTTCTTCAACAACTGGGCGTAGTGCCCCAGCCGGGCCAGTCCGGGAGATAACAGAGGCGGTGGCGATAGGAGAGAGAAGAAAGGAGGAATACCATGCCATACGAAGATAATGCGAAACTTGCCAGGAATATCTACGATGCCTTCAACAAAGGCGATTTCGAGAGATGCTTGAGTCTGGCAACCGAAGATGTGGAGATCGTACTGGTGCCATTTGGCCAGGTTTTCCGGGGCAGGGAAGGCTTCAGGACATTCATGCAAGGCTTCAAGACGGCTTTCCCCGACCTTACGATCAACCCCACCAACCAGGTCTCCGCCGAAGGCGCCGTAGTCAACGAGTTCAGGGCCAAAGGTACCCATACCGGCTCGCTGTTCGGGCCTGCCGGGGAAATACCGGCAACGGGCAACAAAATAGACTACGCCGTTATCGAGGTATGGGGGATCAGGGACAGCAGGCTTGCATCGATCCGCAACTACTTCGACTCGGCTACCCTGATGCAGCAGTTGGGTCTTGTCCCCTTCCCTGAGCGGGTGAGCGGCGGAGCGACCGCATTCACGGCATCCCCAGCAGAGAACAAGGTCATGGTACGCCGTCTGTTCGAAGAGGGCATAAACAGGGGTAGCACGGCTGTTATTCAAGAACTAATAGGGCCTAGCTACGTCAACCACGACTTCCCCACACCGGTTCCTGGACCTGAAGGGTTCAAGCAAATGCTGGGAATGTTCCGCTCCGGCTTCCCCGACCTTCGCGTCGACCTCCATGACGTTCTCGCCGAAGGGGACAAGGCCGCTAGCAGGGGGACCTGGCACGGCACTCACCAGGGAGAGTTCATGGGGATTCCTGCCACCGGCAAGCGCATAGCCGTGACCTACACCGATATCTGGCGCTTCGAGAACGGCAAGCTGGTGGAGAACTGGGTCCAGATGGACTTGATGGGCTTGATGCAGCAACTGGGGGTTGCGCCGGCCCCCGGGCCGGCAAGCAAATAGAGTGGGAAAAAGTAACCGGCCCTATGGGCCAAGAGTTTCTAAAAGGAGGACAGCATGAACACCGAGGAAACCAAGCTTGTCGCCCGCCGCATCCCCTACGAGGTATTCAACCAGGGCAAGCTCTCCCTGGCCGACGAGCTCGTCTCGCGAGACTTCGTAAACCACAGTCCCATGCCTGGAATGGCGGACCGTGGCCCTGAATCCGTCAAGCAACTGACGACGGCAATACGCTCGGCTTTCCCCGACCTCCAGTACACCCTGGAAGCCGAGATCGCCGAGGGCGATAAGGTGGTCCACCGGGCCACTGCGCGCGGCACGAACACCGGGTCATTTATGGGCATCCCCGCCACCGGAAAGCCGGCGACGTGGACCGAGACCCATATCGTCCGGTTTTCAGGAGCGCAGATTGTGGAGCACTGGGGCGAGGTGGACCTGCTGGGCATCATGCAGCAACTCGGTCTGGCTCCGGCGCCCGGGCAGTGAGAGAAGCAAGATCGCAAGTATCCTGGTAGCTAAGGCTTCCGGTTTGAGGAGGACACCATGCGTGCAGAAGAGAATAAGGCCCTGATCCGGGACTTTTGGGATGAGCTGTGGAACAAGGGGAACCTGGACATCGTGGACAAGGTCTACGCCCCAGACTACGTAGGCCACGATCACTTCAGTCCCCAACCCATAACTCTCCAGGGCCGCAAAGAGATGGTTGCCATGAACCGCAAAGCATTCCCCGACATTCGGACGACAGTCGACGACCAGATCGCAGAAGGGGACTTCGTAGTCTCCAGGTGGTCGGCCCGCGGCACACATAAGGGAGATCTCATGGGGATTCCTCCTAGCGGAAAGGCGGTCACGTTGAGGGGAATCACGACCATACGCTTCGTCGGAGGCAAGATCGCGGAACAATGGGAGAACTGGGACTCCCTGGGGATGCTACAACAGCTTGGGGTCGTTCCCACGCCCGGTCAGTCCGGCGGGTAAGGTGATAGTGAAGTTCAGGACAAGCGTAATTCAAATAGAGGGGGATACCATGAACGCCGAGGAGATCAGGGCTCTGGTTCGCGAGAGCGTAGACGAAATCTGGAACAAGGGGAACCTGGCGGCGATAGACAAGGTGTACGCCGCAGATTACGTAGACCACGACCCTTCCAGTCCCGAGCCAACTAGAGGCCGGGAGGGGGTCAGGAAGTTCATCACCATGTACCACAGCGCCTTCCCGGACCTCCGCATTAGCATGGAAGACATGGTCTGTGACGGAGACAAAGTGGTAAGCAGATGGGTCGCCCGGGGCACCCACAAGGGCGACCTCATGGGTATTGCCCCCACCGGCAAGTTCGTGACGACGAAAGGGATCAGCGTCGCCCGGATCTCAGGAGGCCTTATTGCTGAGGAATGGGAGAACTACGACGCCCTGGGCATGCTTCAGCAGCTAGGGGTCGTGCCCTCTCCCGGGTAAATGAGGCGCCATTACCTTTCAGCAAGAATACTGTGAACCGCTAATAAAGGAGAATACCATGAACGCAGAGGAGAAGAAGGCCCTGGTCAGGGAGCTCTTCGGGGACCTGTTCACCAAAGGGAATCTGGCAGTAGCGGACAAGATTTTCGCGCACGACTACGTTGGCCATGACCCTGGCCATCCGCCGCTCAGGGGACCTGAGGGCGTCAAAGAGTCCATCTCCATGTACCGGAACGCCTTCCCCGACCTGACATTCGTCGTAGAAGACCTCATCTGTGAAGGAGACAAGGTGGTCGCCCGTTGGAAAGCCACAGGCACACATAAAGGAGAGCTGATGGGGATCCCTTCCACGGGCAGGCGGGGAGAAACCACCGGGATCGACATCATCCGGTTCTCTGGGAACAAGATCGTGGAGGACTGGAGCTCTTGGGACACGCTGGGGTTGCTACAGATGCTGGGCGTTTTCCCTGCGCCAGGACAGGCACCGAGTTAGCGTTTGCGCCGGACACCTGAACTGCTAACCAGATTTGATACGAGGAGGTGCGCGATGTTAACCGAAGAGAATAAGGCCCTGGTTCGCGAAGTCTTTGAGGAGCTATTTAGCAAGGGGAACCTGGCCTTAGCTGATCAAGCTTACGCCCCAGACTACGTCGGGCACGACCCGGCAAATCCCGAACCACTGCGAGGCCCGGAAGGCGTCAAACAAGATATCTCCAGGTATCGTAGAGCCTTCCCAGACCTGCGCTTCACTGTCGAGGACCTGGTCGCCGAGGGAGACAAGGTTGTAGCCCGGGTCACGGTCAGAGGCACGCACCAGGGCGAGCTAATGGGCATCGCGCCCACCGGCAAGCGGGCGGAGGTGACGGGCATCAGCATCGTTCGGTTCGCCGGCGGCAAGATCGCTGAGGAATGGGGCAATTGGGACACGTTGGGGCTGCTGCAGCAGATCGGAGCGGTCCCCGCCCAGGACAGTCCGGGAGCTAGAACAGCAGCCACATATGAAAAATAAGGCGCAGTGTCAAAACATCCCGTGGAGCACGGCGGTGAGGGAGGATGGTACTTTCAAGCCGGCTGACGAGCTGCGGCAGATATACGAGGCCAGAGGGATAACGCCGGAAAAAGAGATCATTGCCTACTGCCGCATAGGCGAGCGCTCGTCCCACACCTGGTTCGTGCTCACAGAGCTGCTTGGGTACCCAAAGGTCCGCAACTACGACGGCTCGTGGACGGAATGGGGCAGCCTAGTCGGGAGTCCCATCAAGCAGTCGGCGACCGAAACCTAAGCGAGAGGAGGATACAGCATGTCACCTGAAGAGAACAAAGCGCTCATACGCAGTTTCTGGGAAGAGCTCTACGTTAAGGGAAACCTGGCCGTGATAGACCAGTTTGTTGCGTCAGACGTCATCGACCATAACCCACTTCCCGGGCAAGGCCCCGGCGTTGAGGGAGCCAGGCAATTGTTCGCACGATTCCGAACTGCTTTCCCTGACGCCCAGATCAGCATAGAGGATATCGTTGCCGAAGGGGACAAGGTTGCCATCCGCACCTCGGTGTGCGCGACCCACAGAGGCAACTTCATGGGCATCGCCCCCACCGGAAAGACGGTTAGCACCAGCGGAATCGAGATCATCCGCATTGCCAGCGGGAAGATGGTGGAGCGTTGGGGAATATCTGACGACCTGGGTTTAATGCGACAGCTAGGTGGTTGACTCGGAATTGTTACAGCGTTGCAACGGCTGCGCCCCATTATTTAGGATTTCTTGACGGCAATTGTAGTAGCCTAAGGGCAAGTCCGCTTTTTGGGGAGGTGGTGGGGAGGAAGACACAACAGCCGCTGGCCACAGCAACCATTCCGAAGGGCGCCCAAAACCGCCCAGTGAAACCTGACCCCGAAGGAGGCTCAAATGACAAGATACCTGATTGAGACGCCCCACAAAGACGCGGAGTGTCTGAAAGCCCTGGATGAGCTGGCCGCACAGAGCCCCAAGCTGCTGGCGCAATGCAACCTGGGATGCATGTCCGGCATTCACACAGGCTGGGCCGTCGTAGAAGCGGGGACTGAATCGGAGGCCCGAAACATGGTCCCGCCTTCACTGCGCGACAGGGCGCGCTACGTAAAGGTGGAAACTCTCACGCCTGAAAAGATCAGGTCGTTCCACCAGTAGCCATCCTGGGGCAACGCCGCCTGCGGCGGAGGGGGAGAACCGAGTTGGCGGACCCCCCAGCCGGCAGCTAAGCGCCTCGTAAGTTCTATCGCAAGGCGCTTCATGGTCCCCTCTCCATCAACGGAGAGGGGACCATGCTCAATATCGAGTCCAGAGATAGCAACCAGGCAACCCCCTTGCCAGGGGGTTTCAGCGTTTCGCAAGCAAAGGAGGGCACCATGTGGGCAAGGGTAAGCCACATCAAGGGATCGCCAGACCGGGTGGAAAGCGGGATCCGCAATTTCAAGGAAGCAGTCATACCTGCCGGCCGGGAGATGGCTGGCTTCAAGGGGGGCTACCTCCTGGTCGAACGTGAGAGCGGTAGGTTCATGGGAATCACCCTCTGGGAGACGGAAGAAGCTCTTCGAAAGAGCGTTGAGGCAGCCAACCGGCTGCGGGCGCAGGCGGCTGAAACCGCTGCCGCCTCGGAGCCTCCCATCGTGGAAGTTTATGAGGTAGCCGTCGAGCCCTAGCCCGCCACCTTCCTCCAGTCGGCCAGAAAGCGGTCTATGCCGACGTCTGTCAGGGGATGCTGGATCATCTGCATCAGCACTTTGTATGGCACGGTCGCAACATGGGCGCCGGCCTTGGCAGCGGCTATGCAGTGGAGAGGGTGCCGGATACTGGCAGCGATGACCTGGGTCTCCAACTGATAGTAGTCCAGTATCTCTACCGCATCAGCCACCACCTGCATGCCGTCGTGCCCGGCGTCATCCAGCCGGCCGACAAAGGGACTGACATAGGTGGCCCCAGCCAGAGCGGCCAGCAGGGCCTGGTTGGGGGAAAAGCAAAGCGTCAAATTGGTCTTAACACCTTCCTTGGATAGGGCCGCGGTGGCCTCCAGCCCCGCCGCGGTAATGGGGACCTTAACGACGACTTGCTCCGACCACCGAGAGATGCGCCGGGCCTCTTCAACGATGCCCTCCACCTCCAGGCTCAAGACCTCGACGGAGACAGCCCCCTGTACAATAGAGCAGATCTCCAGGACCCTTTCCCGCAAGTCGCCCCTCCCCTCTTTGGCTACCAGAGAGGGATTAGTGGTAACGCCGCTGATTACGCCCATTCTGGCAGCGTCACGGATCTCCTGGATATTTGCCGTATCAAGGAAGATGCGCACTAATTACCTCCATATTCATACCTCTTCTTCCATCGGCAGAGCCGGTTGGTCTCCTTCGTGCAGCACGCCTTTGGCAGCCGCAATAAACTCCGAGAAAAGGGGATGCGGCCGGTTGGGCCGGGACTTGAATTCCGGATGGAATTGGGTGCCAACCATCCAGGGATGGCCTAGAATTTCCGATATCTCCACCAGGCGTCCGTCCGGAGAGAGGCCGCTCAACACCAAACCCGCCTCTACCAGCATCTCGCGATACTCATTGTTGAACTCGAAACGGTGGCGGTGTCTCTCATAGATCACTCCACCGTAAGATTGGCCATAGGCATAGGCCGCCCTGGTACCGGGCACCAGATGGCAGGGGTAGACACCCAGACGCATGGTGCCTCCCATGTCGTCCCGGTCCCTCTGCTCCGGCAGAAGGTCTATTACAGGATACGGCGTGGCAAAATTGAACTCCGTGGAATTGGGCTCCTCCGAACGTAGAATGTGGCGGGCAAACTCGATAACCATGACCTGCATACCCAGGCAGAGGCCCAGATAAGGTATCCTGTTCTCCCGCGCATAGCGGGCGGCCCGGATCTTCCCTTCGATCCCCCGGTAGCCGAACCCACCTGGGACCAGAATACCACTGACCAGCCGCAAAGCGGCCGTGCAGTCACTTCTCTCCAATTCCTCAGCGTCCACCCAGTGGATATCCACCTGGCGTCCCTCGTGCAGTGCGGCGTGGTGCAACGCCTCCCTCACGGAGTAGTAAGCATCGTGGAGCTCAACGTACTTGCCCACTATGGCTATCGGCAGTTGCTGGCGGGGCTCCTTGATCTGCTCCACCAGCGCGTACCATTCCTCCATATCGCGATGCCCAGCCGGGAGGTCCAGCCTCTCCACAATCAGATCTCCCAGGCCCTCTGATTCAAGAAGGAGCGGGACTTCATAAATGGTAGAAACCGTGGGCAAGGGGATGACCGCTCTCTCCTCCACATCACAGAAGAGAGCGATCTTGGATTTGATGTCCAGGCTCATGGGGTAGTCGCTGCGGCAGAGGATGACGTCCGGCTGGATACCTATGGCCCGCAGCTCTCTGACGCTGTGCTGAGTGGGCTTGGTCTTTAGCTCTTTGGTTGAGGAAATATAGGGTAGCAGGGTGACATGAATGTAAAGGACGTTATCCCGTCCAACATCGTTCCGCATCTGGCGGATAGCTTCCAGGAAAGGCTGCCCCTCGATATCGCCGACGGTCCCTCCCACCTCCACAATAACCACATGGGCGCCGGCCTGCTTGGCCACCAGCCCGATGCGCTCCTTGATCTCCTTGGTTACGTGGGGCACGACCTGAATAGTGCCCCCCAGGAAGTCGCCCCGGCGCTCCTTGGCAACCACCGATTTGTAGATCTGTCCGGCGGTGACATTGGAGGCTTTGGTCAGGCTAACATCTATGAAGCGCTCGTAATGGCCCAGGTCCAGGTCCGTCTCCGCACCATCATCGGTGACAAAGACCTCTCCATGCTGGTAAGGGGACATAGTGCCGGGGTCAACGTTCAGATAGGGGTCCAGCTTCTGGACGGAGACATTGAGGCCCCGGCTCTTGAGGATACGTCCGATGGAGGCTACGGCAATACCTTTGCCTACCGAGCTGACGACCCCGCCGGTGACGAAGATATATTTATTCATCCAGTCCCTTTGATTGTATCAAAAGCTGAGGTGGTTTGTCACTGCGGCATCGTCTCTTTCACGATAGCCACCGCACGCCCATAGTACGGCACAGCCTCTTCCCTATCAGTTCTCACGTACTTGATCCCGACCTTAGGCGCTGTATCAGGCGGGCCATCCACGTCAAGCCTGCGACTATTGTAGCCCGTCGCCTGCTGCCATACCCTCTGTCCCTCCTGAGAAAGGACCCAGTTGACGTACAGCCTGGCAGCGTTCGGGTGAGGCGCTCGGTTCACCAGCATCACGGAGCCTCCGCCACCCCCCAGTACCGACCCGCCAAGCTCATCCTGGGCGAGAGACTTAATGCTCTTACTAAGCCCTTGGGCAAACCGCAACGGCTGTGATTGGAATCCTATAGTTATGGGATAGCGCCCGTGCCGCAAGAACCATCCCCCTGGGGTGCACGACATCACCTCGTCTGCCGTCCACGGCAGAATTGCTTGCCCGCTGTCTTATCACAGGGCACCCCCGGTGTCAAAAGATGTTCAGCGACACCTGAAGAGTTCAGAGCCTCAGCGAGCGCGAATTCTCAAACAAACCGGAGCCGCCCGCTCTATTTGGCCTCAGCCGCTATCTTGCTCCGGTAGTCCTTGATGGCCTCGTGGACGCCGTCGGCTGCCAGGTTGGAGCAGTGCATTTTCTGGGGAGGCAGGCCCCCCAACGCCTCCGCCACTGCCTTGTTGGAAACCGTCAGGGCGTCTTCCAGGGTCTTACCCTTGACCATCTCCGTGACCATGCTGCTGGTGGCAATAGCGGCCCCACAGCCAAAGGTCTGGAACTTGATATCGTCAATGCGGTCCTCCTTGACCTTGATGAATATCTTCATCAGGTCGCCACAGACCGGGTTCCCGACAGTCCCCACACCATCGGCATCGGCAATGGTGCCGACGTTGCGCGGGTTGCTGAAATGGTCCATTACCGTTTCGCTATACATAATTCCCCCTTACTGCACCGCCTGGGAGGCCAGGGGCGACATGGCCCGCAGCCTCTCGACGACCCCGGGCAAGATAGATATGACGTAGTCCACGTCCGCTTCGGTGTTGCTGTAGCCCAGGGTCAGACGCAGGCTGCCGTGGGCGATCTCTACGGGGATGCCCATGGCCATAAGCACATGCGAGGGCTCCAGGGATGCTGACGTGCAGGCGCTGCCACTGGAGCCCGCCACCCCCAACATATCCAGATTCAAGAGAATAGACTCTCCTTCGACATATTCAAAGGAGAGGTTCACGTTGTTAGGCAGCCGCTGGGTGGGATGCCCATTAAGACGGGCCTTGGGTACGCTGGAGAGGACTCCCTGCACCAGCCTTTCCCTGAGCTCAATAGCGTGCCGGTTGTTGGCTTCCATGTTCTCTACGGCCAGCTTCAGGGCCCTAACCATGCCCACAATGCCGGGCACATTCTCCGTGCCCGCCCGCCGGTTACGCTCCTGGCCGCCTCCCTGCTGCTGGGGCAAGAAAGGCGTTGCTCTCTTCAAATAGAGAATGCCCGCCCCCTTGGGGCCATAGAACTTATGGGCCGAGAGGGTCAGCAGGTTGACGCCCAGCTCGTTCACGTCCAGGGGCAGGGCTCCGGCGCCCTGCACCGCGTCGGTATGGAAGGCAATATTCTTGCCCTTGAGGAGCTTGCCGATCTCGGCGATGGGCTGTATGGTGCCCACCTCATTATTGGCCAGCATGATGGAGACCAGAATGGTCTTGTCGGTGATCGCCCTGCCCACTTCGTCTGGGTCCACCATGCCATAACGGTCTACGGGAAGATACGTGACCTCGAAGCCAAATTTCTCCAGGAAGTGACAGCTATGCAGCACCGCATGGTGCTCGATACTGGAGCTAATGATGTGGTTACCTTTGGACTTGGAGGCGAAAGCCGCGCCCTTAAGCGCGGCGTTGTCGCCCTCCGAACCGCCACTGGTGAAGATAATCTCCGTGGTCTTGGCCCCGAGGATCCCAGCCACGGTCTCTCGGGCTTCATCCAGGGCCTTGCGGCCCTCCCGGGCCACACCATAAATGCTGGAGGGGTTCCCAAACTTCTCTAAGAAGTAAGGAAGCATGGCCTCCAGCGCCAGCGGATGCACCGGCGTAGTCGCCGCATGGTCCATGTAGACGCTTCGTCTCTCCATCAGATTCTCCTTACTATCCTTATACCGCACCCTTAAGGGTGGGGTATAAGGAGGGCTCAAGCCTTCTCTTCCCGACAGAGGTCCGCCAGGGTGGTGGAGTCCAGCACCTGGGTGATACTCTCTTTCATCTTCTGCCAGACTACCCGACTGGGGCAGTCCTTCTCCTTCTCGCAGCAGTGGGGGTCCTCCATCTCCGAGGCGCACTCCAGCAGAGCGACGGGCCCCTCCAGGGCCCGGACCACCTGGCCCACGGTCACTAGAGAGGGCTCCTGGACCAGCGTGTAGCCCCCATGAGCCCCACGGCTTCCTGCCACCAGGCCCGCCCGGCGGAGCTGCATCATAAGCTGCTCCAGGTAAGCGGGCGACAGGTCCTCCCGGGAGGCAATGCCCGATAAAGCCAGTGGCCCGGCCCCGTATACACGGGCCAGGGCCACCATTGCCCGCACTCCGTAATGCCCCTTACTGCTGACTTTCATCGGCGAATTCCTATCGAACTGGTAGGAATTATAGCATTCAGGGGGCGGTATTGTCAACAGTTTTGGAATCTACGGGTTCCCCAAGTGAAGAAATCTTGACAAGAGCTTCTCACGAGTGTTATATTAGCTGTACTAAAGGATAGTATCACTAACTAATTCCATGTCAGACCAAAGTCAGGACTGCGCCCGCAGGGTCTGGACCGTATTGCCTTCCCTGATGCGGACCATCTCAGCCGTGGATATCCTCCAACAGGCCCTTCAGCAGCCAGCGCTGGCGGAACGGCGGAGGCCTCGGCCACAGAATTGAGGAATTCTTCGACCATGGAAACTATCGAGGTCCAGGGACTCTCTAAGCAATTCGGGGCACTGACCGCCGTGGACGGTGTTTCGTTCACTGTTGGTAGAGGAGAGGTCTTCGGGTTCCTGGGGCCCAACGGTGCGGGCAAGACCACCACCATCAGTATGCTGTGCACGCTCTTGCGTCCAACTGCAGGCCGAGCCTGGGTGAACGGATTTGACATTGTTACACAGCCGCGTGAGGTGCGGCGGTCAATCGGGCTCACTTTCCAGGACCCTAGCCTGGATGTACAACTGACCGGCATGGAGAACATGCAATTCCACTCTTTCATCTATGACATCCCCCGGCAGGATGCCAAGCGACGCACCGAGGAACTGCTGAATATGGTGGAGCTCTGGGACCGTCGCCATGACCTGGTGCGTGGGTATTCTGGAGGCATGCGCCGCCGCTTGGAAATAGCCCGGGGTCTTCTGCACCAACCGAGGGTACTCTTCTTGGACGAGCCTACCCTAGGTCTGGACCCTCAGACCAGGGACCACATCTGGACCTATATCCTGAACCTGAGGCAAAGGGAGCAGGTCACGATATTCCTTACCACTCACTACATGGATGAGGCGGAGAACTGCGATAGGATCGCCATTATAGACCAGGGCCAGATTGTCGCCCTGGACACCCCTTCCAACCTCAAGGCCCTGGTCCGGGGCGATATAGTTGACCTACGCTCGTCCAATGAAGAAGAAACAGCCCGCCAAGTAGAGTCCCTTTTCGGACTCAGCGTCAAGCGGGAGAAGGGTCAGCTCAGCCTGGAGGTACCCAACGGGGAGGAGTTCATCCCCCAGTTCGTGCGCGCCATGGGTCCGGAGATTCAGTCCATTGGCCTGCGACGCCCCACGCTGGACGACGTCTTTATAAAGCTTACGGGGCGGGCTATCCGGGACGAGGGCGGCAGCCAGAAGGATGAGATGGCGCGCCATGCCCGCCTGTGGATGAGGAACCGCTGATGTCTGCCATTTTGAAACCCATATACATTATCTGGTACAGGGACCTCTTGCGGTTCTGGCGGGATAAGACCCGCATCATCGCGGCCCTGGCGCAGCCTCTCATGTTTCTCGCCTTTCTAGGGCCTGGACTTTCGGCCGGAATGGGCGTCCTCGGGCGCAACCCCCTGGGACAAGAGATCGACTACGTCAAATTCCTTTATCCCGGGATCATATGTATGACCGTACTCTTCACCGCCATATTCTCCGCCATATCCGTCGTTTGGGACCGGGAATTCGGTTTCCTCAAGGAGGTGCTGGTCGCCCCCATAAGCCGGGCCGCGGTGGCGCTGGGAAAGGCCCTTGGAGGAAGCACTGTGGCCATGATCCAGGGCACCATCCTTCTGCTTCTTGCCCCGCTAGTTGGCGTGGGGCTTAGCGTGGGAACGGTGGCCCTTCTCCTCCCTCTGCTATTCCTTACGGCCTTATCCATCACCTCCCTGGGCCTCATGATCGCCGCTCGCATGCGGACCATGGAGGGCTTCCAGATGATGATGAACTTCCTGATGATGCCCATGTTCTTCCTGAGCGGGGCCCTGTTCCCCATCACAAACTTGCCACAGTGGCTGAACCTCTTGACCAGGCTCAACCCGGTAACTTATGCCGTCAATTCCATTAGAAGGCTCATCCTCCAGGCTACCGACCTCCCCAGCCAGGTATTACCGCCCGTGGGCTTTTCCTTGGGGGGGACCTATGTGAGTCTCAGTAATGACGTGATCGTGCTTGCCGCCTTCGCCGGTGTCATGATTATCCTGGCGATGAGGGCCTTCTCTGCACAAGAATAGACGAGCTGTCCCGCTGAGGCAGAGGGATCAGCCATGCGTGTAGTGTAAGATGCTGGTGATGACGTACTTGACATCTACCTCAGGGTTCACCCAGAGGGCCGAGCCCGTCCACGTAGTCTGCGGCCTCGCCCACTGAGACGAGTTGGTTGTCATCACCTTCTACCGGCCTGATCCAGGGCCATGGGAAGATTGGCGGATAAGAAAACTTAAATGAGAATCTGTAACCCCCTACCCCACCCGTCCGATAAGCTTCTTCAAGTCTTCCGGTGAGGCGGCCCGCACGAGGGCCTCTTCCGCGGCCACCTGCCCCTGACGAACAAGAGCCGCCAGGGACTGGTCCAGGGTCTGCATGCCCGCCTGGCCGCTGAGCTGCATGATGGTGGGAATCTGGAAGGTTTTCCCCTCCCGAATGAGGTTGCGCACCGCCGCGTTGACGATCAACACCTCTATGGCCGCCACCCGGCCGCCGCCGGTGCGAGGTAGGAGGGCCTGGCAAAGGATGCCCTCCAGCACCAGCGACAACTGCAAGCGTATCTGTTGCTGCTGGTGAGTGGGAAAGACGTCCACTATTCGGTCAATCGTTTGCGGGGCGCTGGTAGTGTGCAAGGTAGCCAGCACCAGGTGCCCGGTTTCCGCCGCGGTGATGGCCGTGGCGATGGTCTCCAGGTCCCGCATCTCCCCGACCAGGATGACGTCGGGGTCCTGGCGCAGGATATGCTTGAGCGCCTCCCCGAAAGATTGGGTGTCGCCGCCCAGCTCCCGCTGGGCAATGATACACTTCTTGTCGCCGTGAAGGAACTCGATGGGGTCCTCGATAGTTATAACGTGGCGGCATTCATGCTCATTGAGATACTCTATCATGGCCGCCAGGGTCGTGGACTTTCCGCTGCCCGTGGGCCCGGTAACCAGCACCAGACCCCTCGGCCGGAGGGAGAGTTCCTTACAGGCCGAAGGGAGCCCAAGGGCGTCCAGAGTTACAACCTGAAGGGGCACAACCCGAACCGCCATGCCCAAGCTTCCCCTCTGAAAGAAGACGTTCACCCGGAACCGGGCCATCCCTGGCACGCTGTAAGCCAGGTCCAGCTCCAGGTCGCGCCGCAGGGCTTCCCGTTGTGCCTCGCTGGCGAGTCTTTCCAGGAAACCCTGTACGTCTGCCGAGCCCAGCGCGGGTTGGTCAAGGGGTTCCAAGAGGCCGTCAATCCGCAGCACGGGCGGAGCGCCGACTTTAATGTGAAGGTCAGAAGCCTTGCTTTCCACCATAGTCCGCAACAGACTATCTATTTCCATGAAGACTCCTAGCGTCCAATCGGACTAACGTTGCAGCTAATCCTATCGCCACACCCCACCCCTCGATCGAAAAGATGGGGGGACACCCCCCAACCCCCCCGGCCTGCCGGCGCTATCTTCCGCAGGTAAAGGGACACCCCACAAACCCCTCAGCCTGCCGGCAGCCTATAAACGCAACGAGTGCCAGTACCAGGCGGCCAGGGGGTCTCCCCATAGGAGAGCGGCCATGCCCGCCACCGCCAGGAAAGGACCAAAGGGGATCGGATCTTTCCGGCCTTTGGCCCCTGAGAGAAGCAATAGGCCACCTACCAACCCTCCACTCAAGAAGGAGAGCAGGAGAGCTAGAAAAGAAAGGGGGAAACCGGTGGCCAGTCCCACCAGGGCCGCCAGCTTTACGTCGCCCGCCCCCATACCTTCCGGGTAAAGGAGCCAGGGGACCATCATCACCAGAAAGGCCACCAGGCCGCCGGCCAGGGACTGGGCGAGAGCCAAGGTCGTATCACCGCCTTGAGACATTATCTGAAAGAGGCCAAGGGTATTACGCGCCGCCTCGGAAGGGGCCCACAAGACGCTCAGCAGCCAAACCACCGGCAGAGCCGGGTAGATCAGCCGGTTGGGGATAATCTGCTTCTCCAGGTCCACCACAAGAATGACGAGAAAGAGGCTGCCGTAGAACACCGCCGGAGCCAACCGGGGACCCAACCCCACGAACATACCCATTCCAGCAAAAAGCGTCCCCGTCGCTATCTCTACTGCCGGCAAGCGCCAGGAGACCGGCGCCCTGCAATACCGACACCTCCCTCCAAGCCAGAGGTAGCTCAGGACCGGCACCAAGTCGCGCCGGGCCAGGGCATGCCCACAGGCATCGCAGTGAGAGGGGGGATACAGGAGAGACTCGCCCCTTGGAATCCGGTCGATGCAGACGTTGAGAAAGCTGCCTACGACCAGCCCGAAGATGAACAGCACCGCGGAGGCCACAGCCCGTTATTCCCGGACCTGGTGCCTGGCCACGCTGGTTTTGCTTGGTGTCATTGCGAGGCCGCAGCCGAAGCAATCTCGGCGTGGGCTAGGGATTGCTTCGGCCTGCAGGTTCCCTCCAACACTAGCATTAGACCCCGGCCTTTCAATGACATCAAAACCCCGTGGCCTAACACTATAGCTCTTTCAACGCCAGGCCGATGTTCACCATATACTGGCTGGCGGGGAAATCCGCCGGGCACACCACGGGTGGTTCTGGGGTCGAGACCGGATGGCCCGTGACATCCTCTACCGGGGCAACCAGGTCCGGGTCGCTGGCCAGGTCACCGGTCAGGTAGACGGGCACCGTGGGAGCAAGGGGGTTAGCGCGGTTGGTATCGTTGTAAAAGCTTAAGCTACGACTGAGCTCGCCCAGCAGCCTGTCCTGGGCGGAAGCGATGGAAGACGGCTCGTCGCCCAGGTAAATACTGCGCATCATGACCGGGATATCGTCTACAATTAGCACTACGTCCGCGCTGTTCGCCTCCAGATTAGCCAGAATAGCGTCCTTTTGATTGACAGAGCGGGCCAGGGCCAGGGTCCGCAGGTCCATACTATTGGGCTGTATTCCGCCGGCTTTTAAGGCGCTTACCATGGCCAGCACCGGCTCCTTGGGCACCGTGAGCACGTAAATCTGCTGCTGGGTCAGGGACCTGCCCTCCACCGGATGCCAGTGCACGAAGCTGTCCTGCTGAGCCGCGGGCAACAGACGGCGAATCTCGATCGCCACAGCCCTCGCCAGGTTCGCCGCTTTCAGCATCGGGACGGTCAGGATCCGGGATACGGCCTGTGGCACATTCACGGCACAGACCACTTTCCGCCGGGAGAGTCCGCCTGCCTTGAACGTATCGCCAATAACCTGGCCCAAAGCCATTGGATCGTTCACGACTCCGTCTTTGAGCAGGCCGGGACTTAGTGGAATGTTCGCCCACATCAGCACCCTGCGCCCCCGGGTTTGCAGCAGCCGGAGGGTCCATCCCTCTAGGCTCATGGAAATAGTAGACCCAGGCAAAAGATCCAGCACACTTGGCGACAATCGCTCTAACATCATCGGGTAGAATAGATATACATATCCAGCCGCGCCTCCCAGGTTCTATCCTTGGGCGCCAGTGCTACATTGTTAACCACGAGAGACCGGAATTCACCTTTCTCCAACCGATTCAAGAAGCCGGTCAGTTGTATGGGAGTACCCCTTACCTGCAACCGCTGCCGCAGTACGCTATAGTTGTTGTTGCCAAGTTTCTCCTGCTCCACAGCCAAGACCTGGAAATTACTCAGTTCAAGTCCCGTCTCTCTGGATGCCTTGACCAGGAGGGCCACCACGTCAACGCTCGGCGCCTGCTCCGGGAAAACGGCCTCCTTCAATTGGGCTTGCACATCCGCCAGATCCACCTTGAGCGACTCGGCGTCGCTGGCCTGGGTAACCTGGGCCAGCGTCTGACTGGCGCTTCTCACCTGCTTTTCCAGGGACAGCTTCGCTCCAGCCTCTTGCACCGTAAGCCAGGTCATATACCCGCTTCCGATCAAGGCCACCGCGACCAGCCCCAGGATATAGAGAGCCTTGCGAGACAGCCGCTGGAGATAAGGCATCACTGGTTGGCCTTCACCTCCAGGTTAATGATAAAAGAGACCGGTCCGGCGGCCCCCGAAGGGGCCGATCCCAACTTAACTCCAGGCCAGGCCTCCGCCTCAGTCTTAAAAGATACCAGTTGAACAGAGGTTGTTGAAAAACCGGATAGGCGGGGCTTTCCAGCCCCGCCGGCCGAGGCGTCCCAATACGCCAGCCCTGGAACGGGCCGGCGATCTGATTCGCGGACGGCTTTTTCAACAGGCTGGACCCGGACGCCGCCAGCCAGAGGCCTGGGCCCGTCACGCCAGATGTTGCTCACCACGGACGTGGCGGTAGGCGTCGGCGTAGCTGTCGAAGTAGGCGTCGCCGTTATGGTAGGAGTAGGCGTTGGCGTGAAGGTCGCAGTAACCGTTGGTGTGGGAGTGGTGGTGCGTGTGCCGGTAGGTGTAGGAGTGGCGGCGCCTGCCGTGGGCGTAGGTGTGGCGGTGCCTACCACGGTCGGAGTAGCGGTAAAGACTGGCGGTGGAGGCGCTCCGGGGGTCGTTTTCTGGAAGACCAGCTCCCAAATCCGGGTCCCTTTGAAGTCGCCGGTAAACAGGTCTGTCACCAGCTCGGCACGCCCGCTCAAGACTTGCATAGTGTAATTGCCCCTAGTTGAGAAGGCAAACTCGAAGCTTCCGTCGGAGACTGGCTCCCAGTCGCGGGGGAATTCAGCGGACCAGTCCGGACAGCACGAATATACCCGGAAACGCAACCCGGGGACCAGCGTGTTGTTCAGGTCGACGACCTTGCCCTTGATGGTGTCGTTCTGGTCATGTTCGTTAGGAAAATCCGTAAATCCACGGGATATGACGACATAGTCCAAAGACGGCGTTGGCGTGGCGGTAGGTGTGGGACTGGCCGTAGGCGTAGGAGTCATGGTAGGGGTGGGCGAAGGACCGGGTGTGTTCGTTGCCCTGGGCGTGGGCGTTGGCGCGGGGGCCGGAGTTGGGGGAACAACGGGCAAAGGTGTTGGAACAGGAAAAGTAGGGACCACTCCAGCGCCGGGAGATGGAGAGAACGCCGGCGGCAAGCCTGCGGGCGGGGTACCGCTAGCCGGTGGGGGCGTGCCGGCCACCGGAGAAACCACTCCGGCCGGCGGGGGCGTCCCCCCTCCGGGCGCCCCGGCCGTCGGAGAGAGCGATGGCGCCGGTGGCACGCCTGGGCTCACCTCTTGAATTACCTGGAAGGCGACTGAAGTGAAGAGGCCGGAGTCCCTGAGCTTCTCCGCGTAGGCCAGGGCAGCGGCATAATCAGGCCCGCGCCCGTTTAGAGTGACGGTCGCCCCGCCCTGGCTTATATTGTCCAGGGCCACTCCCGGGGGCAGGGCATCGAAGACCTTGGAGAAGACCGCCGACCAGGAGAACTGGCGTCCCTTAAGGGCGCTCGCATCGCCCTTTGCGGCCTGGAGCCGCTTCTGGGCATCATCGATCTGGCCCCGAAGCTGGGCCACCTGCGGGAGGGTCTCTCGCCGGAGCTGCTCGGTCCTCTGAACGGTCCGGCTCAACTGGACGCGACTACGCTCGACATCCGTCTGGAGATCGCCTAGCGCGCCGGCCAGCAGAAAAGCTAGGGCAAGGCCCAGAACTACTACCACCACCAGCAGAAGATCGGGAAGGGTTAACCGCTCCCGCTGGTACTCGGCCGGAAGGATATTAAGATTTATGAGCTTGGGGCGCAGGGCTATGGCCCCGGGACTAGCCCCGCTTTCCGAAACAGCCATAACCACCTCGCCACCTCAACCCCCATGCCCCGCAATATTTGCTATTATTAACCACTTAAGAAATCATATACGTTGTGATGCAAATGTCAAGCATTTCATTATTTCACAGGTTCTTTATACTTGCCAAGCCGGTCCGGGACAGAAGTGCCCAGGATGTCGAAGGCGCCCCACTCCTCCCGGTCAAAGATGCCAAAGATGGCCTGCCCTAATACGTAGTCGTCTTTGTCCATCTCGTCAGAGAGCCACATAAACTCCCGGGCCATACTCTCGTCCGAGAGATAGCCCCGCCAGCCTTCCCAGAGGCCGGTCTCTGTCAGTACGAAGGGGCCATGCTGGACCCCAGCCTTGGCCAACGCGGCATGGACCAAGCGGTAGCGTAACGCATAGTACTCTGCATCATCCCGCATGGTTTTGGCTCCCTTTGGAGCATAGGCGTGAATACCAAAGTACTGGCTCGACTCAATAGCCTCCCGGAAATACCGCGCATAGTCCTCCGGCTGGACGGTGCCCGCTGCATCATTCCCCGCCACGGCTGGAATGCCGTAGGTCCCCTGAAGGCGGCGGGCGAACGCCGCCTGGAAGATGTCATAGGCATGGTAATTGTCCAGATTCCCACCGTCCGTGACCTCGTTATAGCTCACCCAGGCATCCACCACGTCCTTCAAGGGCACGGCCAGCTCGGCCACATGGTCGGCGAAGGCCCGGCCCGCTTGTTCCGGGTTATCCAGAGGCTGTTGCTTTACGAACCGGCGCCCCACTATGAAGGCGTTAGGAAACCAACGCCTCACCTCTCTAGCAAAATCCTGGGTAGGGTCCATCAGCAGGATCACCGTGGGGCGGAGGCGGTAGATCGCTTCAACCAGGAAGCCTCCTCCGCTGGTGTATACGCCTACCCCCATCTTGGTGACTTTCGTGACGGGTCCTGGGAAGGGAGTGGCCGTCGGAGTAGGAGGCGCAGGGGTCGGCGTGGGAGTAGGCGGCGCCGGGGTCGGCGTTGGTGCACGCGTCGCGGTCGGAGGTGGCGTGCGAGTGGGAGCAGGCGTAGGCGTCCGGGTAGGAGGCGGCGGGGTAGGCGTGGAACCCAGCGCGATAGAGGGCGAGATGCCCACGTCAACATGGCCGGAAGCTACAAACGGCAAGTATACGGTAACCTTGGCGCTCCTTTTTCTCTCCGCCGACGGGGGGATGGACTCTATCCGCGGCGGGATCGGGCGCGCCTGGCATATCCAGAAGAGGGAAGCCAAAACGACCGCACCCAGGGCCGCCGTCCATATATAGCGCCGGCGGTCCTGTTCATACCAATCAGCGGCTTGCTTGACGCTTTCAAGAGAAGTCGCCCAGGCCCTCCTCAGCCAGTTCTCTAAAGGGGACACATGGGCATTCTAACGGGCAGACGGAAGCAAGGTCAAATCGAACCTGTGTTGACGTCACGAAACTGCTCTGTTAAGCTGACCTCTGGCACCAACGGGGCTGGAGAAAGGCATGCAGCAGATAGAATATCAGATACTGGCCTTTATTGGCCAGGTGTACAACTCCATGGGCTGGTACGGGGTAGTGCTGCTAATGGCCATCGAGAGCGCTAACATCCCGGTGCCCAGCGAGATTATCATGCCGTTTAGCGGGTGGATACTGATCAGGGACAAGGGCCTTGATGCCTATTACGTTGTAGCCGCCGGGCTATACGGGGCCCTCGGATGTACTATTGGCTCTGTCGTCTCCTACTGGGTGGGGGCCTGGGGAGGGCGTCCTCTGGTGGAACGCTATGGCAAATATGTCCTGGTCTCCAGAAAAGACCTGGACGTGGCAGATAAATGGTTCGCCAAGTGGGGCGATTGGGCCGTCTTCATCGCCCGGCTGCTGCCGGTTGTGAGGACCTTCATAAGCTTCCCAGCAGGGATTTCACGCATGTCCTTTACAAAATTCACCGTGCTCAGCTTCCTGGGATCATTCCCCTGGAGCCTGGGTCTGGCCTACGGAGGATATGTGTTAGGGGAGCACTGGGAAGACCTCCGCCAGGGCATGCGACCTTTCGACATCCCGATCATCGCTGCTATCCTGGTGCTCATGGGCATCTATATTTACCACCGGCTGAAAACGGCCAGGCAGGAGCGCGCCTAAGGGCGGTTAAATCTCCCAGAGCGCCCTCTTCCAGCAGTTTGTCAAGGAGAGGGCTTTCCCTCGACGTCGGCGCCCGGGTGTGGATCGTAAACGCGGACAGCGTTTCCACCAGCACGCTTAGCCTCGTAGAGGGCGCTATCGGCCGCGCGTACCAGTGATTCGGGATTGCTGTCGTCCACGAGATAAGAGGATATGCCGAAGCTGGCGGTGAAGGTCACCGGCTGTTCTCTTTCGCCCTTGAAGTTCTGGCCGGCGATACGGCGACGGACCCTTTCAGCTACCTCTCGGGCTACCGAGGCTTCGGCGCCTGGCACGATTACGGCGAACTCGTCTCCCCCGTAGCGGCAAGGGACGTCATAGGGGCGCACGGAACCACGCAGTATTTGGCCCATTGACCGTAGGGCCTCGTCCCCTTTCAGATGGCCAAATTTATCGTTGAAGCCCTTCAACCGGTCCAGGTCCAGTACAATCAATGAAAGAGGCTCTTTAAGACGCGCCGCCCGGCTCAGCTCCTCCCTCAACCGCTCGTAGAAGAAGCGATGGTTCCAAAGGCCCGTAAGGCCATCAGTGGTTGCCAGGCGCTCCAGGGTGCGACGGTCTTCCATCAATTCTTCAACCATGGCGCTTACGGAGGAGGCCAGCTTTCCCACCTCATCGTGACCCAGGTCCGGCACTCTCGTGTCCAGATGCCCACCAGCGATTCGAGAGGCCGCCCGGGAGATCCGGGCGACTGGCTCCACAATGAGCCTTTCGGTCAGCAAGTAGACCAGGCCCAGTATCAGTATTACACCACCTCCCCCTATGACCAGGAGGCTCAAAGTCTGCGAATAGACCAGAGCGTCCCGTGCCTCCAGGGACATGTAGACGCCCATGGTCGCTACAGGCAGACCCCCGACTACCAGCGGGACGTTGGCCTCAATCAGATGGGGTTGTCCGTCTGTGTGCTCAAATAGCAACGGCTGGCCAGTCCGCATCGGGTCCAGGTCATGCTCTTCAGCCAGCTCCCCAATTCGGCCGGGGTCGCTGCTGGCCCCTACAACTGTCAAGTCGCCGCGGGGCACGTATACAGAAAGGCGGCTCAGGGTGCGGTTGCTGACAGTCAGGCCCTGCAGGATGGCCGTCATCCTGGACGAGTCCTCCAAATCCTCTTTGCCGATACTTTGCTGAAGCGTCTGGGCGATGGCCATGGCCTTTTCCCGGTACTCCCGGTCGAAATTGGCGGTCATACTCCGTATGGAATAGCTATACAGTATGGAGATGATAATCAGTGAAGGCACAACTATACAGGCGCTTAGCTTGCCCCGCAAGCTCAGCCTTTCCCTCCAGTAGCCGATGCCTTTCATTCGACTCCGCTCCGGTTGCCTATGACCAGCCACTCGGCAGCTAGGGGCGATAGCCTGCTGGTGCCTGACCACGGTGAAGATGTTGGCGCCATTGCGAGCAATCCATGAGCCCACCGGCTCACCACAGACCATGATTATCGTAAGAGAGCGATGCGAAGCAACCTCAGCGCGCCGCCGGGGATTGCTTCGGCCTGCAACTTCCCTCCCATACTGCCGCTGAACCTCGGCCTCGCAATGACGTCAGGACCTCTGCAACCTAACACCAGGAGGTGAAGGAGGAAGGCCTGAGACCCCTCTACAACTCCGCCTGCCGCGGGACGACCCGGCACTTCTCGGCAGTGATTATGGCCTGAATCTGACAAACCGCCCTGTCCAGGTCGTCGTTAACCACGACGTAATCGAAGATGGGTAGGGCTTGCATCTCTTCTTGCGACCGCTGCACCCGGATCTCGAAATCTCGTCCTTGCTCCGTTTTGCGAGCCCGCAGGCGGTTCCAGAGCTCCTCCACAGAGGGAGGGGCCAGGAAGATACCCACAGCTTGAGGCACCAGGCGTTTGAATGTGCTGGCGCCCTGTACGTCCAGCTTGGCGATAACATCCCGCCCTTCCTCCATAGCCTTCCGCACCTGTTCCCGGGGGACCCCGTAGTAATTGCCGTACACCTTGGCCCATTCCAGAAGCTTGCTACCATCTCTCATGCTCGTAAACTCCTGGAGCGAGACGAAGTAGTAATCCTGCCCGTCGACTTCACCATAGCGTTGGGGTCTGGTCGTCACTGTCACCACGTAATGGAAGGGAAGCGCCAGCTCCCTCATTCGCCCCAAGACAGCATCTTTCCCTACGCCGGACGGACCTGACAGGATAACGAGCAATGAGGGCTCCCTGCCGCCGAAGACAGGGTTACTACTTCTCATGGGCCACCTGTCCGGCGGTGACTGCATCTTCGGGGGCGCCCGCGATGCGGCTAGCCAGCACATCGGGGCTGAGGGATGCTAGAACAACGTGGCCGCTGTCCAGAATCAAGACCGCTCTGGTCTTCCGCCCGCTGGTCATATCTATGCAAACGCCCTTCCGTCGTCCTTCTTTCACCAGTCGTTTTATGGGCGCCGAGTCAGGGCCGGTGATCGCCAGCACCCGGTGAGACGCCAGGATACTTCCAAATCCAATATGAACCAGGTCTGAACCCATACGTGTTATCCTCTGCCTATGGACAAAGTGCCTGGCGGTGCCTGGCAGTGCTTGATGGTGCTAGATGGTGCCCGGTAGTGCTTGGTGGTGCCAAGTGGTACTTTGTACCCCCTATTACCGCCTGCTCCTGGTTGCCCTAAAGCAATCAAGCACCACAAAGCACGATCAAGCACTAACAAACACTACCTATCGCAACCCGGTCCAGATCCTGCCAGAAGCTGGGGTAGGATACAGCAACCACTTCTGCATCGTCCAGGGTAGTCTGCCCCTGGGCCACGAGCCCAGCCACAGCCAGGGCCATGGCTAGCCGGTGGTCCCCGTGGGTCCGGCAATCCGCCCCCTTCAACCTGGAACCACCGTGAATAATCAGACCGTCAGGCAGCTCCTCCACCCTGGCCCCCAGCCTGCCCAGCTCCATAGCCAGGGCGGCAATCCGGTCAGACTCCTTGACCCTGAGCTCAGCCGCGTCCCTGATGCTGGTCGTTCCCGAGGCCACGGCGGCGGCTACGGCCAGGACTGGAATATCATCTATAGTACGGGGGATGATCTCTCCCCCAACGTCAGTCCCCGTAAGCTGGCTGGACTCTATGACGATATCGGCCACAGGCTCACCGCCTTCAGTCCGCTCCCTTTCCAGCCTCAGTCGGGCCCCCATGGCCTGCAGGACGTCCAGGATGCCGGTCCTGGTGGGATTGACGCCCACCCCCTCCAGCTTCAGGCGGGCTTCAGGGTGTACGGCGGCCGCCACCAGCCAGAAGGCCGCAGAGCTCAAGTCGCCCGGTACCTCCAAGTCAACAGCTTTTAGGGATACTGGAGGCTCCAGAGAAATGGATTGAACTCCTTCAGGAGACATCTGCGTAGTAATCCCGGCCCCCATGGCGGCCAACATCCTCTCCGTATGGTCCCGGGTTGGAGCGGGCTCGACCAGGGTGGTCTTGCCTTCGGCAAAGAGCCCAGCCATAAGCAGCGCGGACTTCAACTGGGCAGAAGCAACGGGGAGAACGTAGGTAATACCCCGCAACCCTCCTCCAGCTATAGCCAGCGGAGGGCGAGAGTTCCGTTGCCGGCCTCTAACCTCCGCACCCATCAGTCGCAGGGGCAGGATAACCCTGTCCATGGGACGCCGCCGCAGCGACCTATCTCCGGTAATCACCGTGAAAAAGGGCTGAGCGGCCAGGAGCCCTGTCAGAAGTCGCATAGTCGTGCCACTGTTCTCCGCATCCAGGACCCCTTCCGGCTCCCGGAGTCCGCGGAGTCCCTGCCCCTCCACCACAAGTGGGTCCCCATCCTGAATACTAACACCCAGAGCCCGCATGCAGGCCACCGTGGAGAGGCAGTCAGCCCCGGCCAGGAAATGGCTGACGCTGGCCCGTCCGTCGGCTATGCTGTTCAGGATAACCGCCCGGTGGGAAATGCTCTTATCGCCGGGCACCTTGATGGTGCCCTCCAGCCTGGCCGGGGGGACAACCGATCTCATCTCCCCCTTCTTCCTCGAACCGGAGAGCTGGATAGCAGGTTCCCGAAGAAGAAACGTCCCCATCCGCCAGAAGGCTCCGCGGCAGTCTCCGGCAGGGAGGCTCCTCCCCGCTGCCAAAGGTCCCGGGCATCCTTTATCCGGCGAAGTCTCGCCTCGAGCTCCGGCCCATCCGCAGCAATGCCTTCCCTGAGCGATTCAAGCTCTCGAATAAACACATCGAGCCATCTCCCCAGGCTCTCCCGATTAGTAGTATAGATGTCGCTGCTCATAGTTGGGTCGCTGGAAGCCAGCCGGGTGGTATCCCTGTATCCGGTAGCGGCCATCCGGGACATCTCCCTCCATACGGAAGACCCCACCGTAGCCGAGACCAGGGCTGTTGATACAAGCATCGGCAAATGACTTATGGCCGCCACATAGGAGTCGTGCTCTGCCGGGCCAACGAAATAGGGCTTCGCCCCCAGGAGGTTTACCATGCTAACTACCGTCTCCACCGCCGCAGGCGCAGCCCCCGGTCCCGCACAAAGACAATACGTGCATCCCTTGAAAAGGCCGGATTCGGCTGCTTCTATACCTGCTACCTCCTTGCCCGCCATCGGATGCCCCCCGACGAAGGAAACACCCTGCGGCAGACTCTCTGCTGCCCAACGCATGACCATCGCCTTGGTGCTAGCCACATCCGTGACTATGCAACCCTCTGGCAAGATGGGGCCTATCTCTCGCAGGATAGCCTCCATAGCGGTCACTGGCGTGGCGAGGACAACCAGGCCCGCCCCTTCGACGCAGGCTGCCAGGCTGCGGGCTGTCTCGGCTACCGCGCCTCTGACGCGGGCCTTAGCTGCGGCCTCGGGCCTCCGGCTGTAGCCAACCAGATGGAGACCCTGAACGCCGGCCCCGTTGAGGGCCAGGCCAACAGAGCCGCCGATAAGCCCCAAGCCAATAATCGAGATCTTTTTCAATCAGCTATTCTCGTCAGCCTCGCGCAAGGCTGCCAGGCATGGCGGACCTCCCCTTGCGTCCTTGTGATGGTTCTCAACCAGAGCCACTACACTAGGATGCGCGCCGGCTCGCTTCACCAGTTCCGCTCCCAGCTCCGCATGATGGCCGTGATAATAAAAGGCCCGCTTCCAGCGGGGCCCCCCAGGCGTTGCGAGTCTATTCAGTAAAGCCGGCGCGTAGGCCATTAGCAAGACCGCTGCCACTCTTTGGGCGATGGTCACCCGACCTTTTCCCACATCGTGCAGTAACGCCGCCGCCAGAAGGTACCTGTCCTGTTGACCCCGCCGCCGGAGATGGCGGTAAACCTGGAGGCTGTGGCGCCGGGCCGCCCTTCTCATCCCATAGAAGAGGCCCATCTCCCCGGGGCTCAGGAGGCTCTCAACCTCCGTTCTCTCCTGAGGGCGCATCTGCACTGTGAAGGCGGTGGCGAACTGCTTGACCCGGTAGGCCACGCGCCCGGGGCTCACAGGAAAGGCTTCCCTATCAACACTCTGGTCGCAAAACCGAGCCCCGGGCCCAGTATGCGTGAAAGGATGCCAGTCGAAAAGAAGTAATCTAATCCAACAACGGTGAGCAAGACCATGTATCCATATTGCTCCAGCCTGGAGGCGGAATGCGCCAAGCTGCTGGGCAATATGCCAAGGACCACCTTGAAGCCGTCCAGCGGAGGGATTGGTATCAGGTTAAACACACCCAATATTATGTTAAAGGTAATAATAGAACCGACGACGTCTGCTGACACCCACGGCAGTGTCTTTTGAGCGAACGGTAAGCCGGTGTAGAAGGGCGCATGCCAGGCCAGTAGGCCGTAGCGCAGCAACATGCCGAGAATACCAGCCACGGCGAAGTTCGACAGCGGGCCCGCCAAGGAAACCAGGGCCATCCCCGTCTTGGCGCCTTGCCTCAGCCGGTAAGCATCAACGGGCACGGGCTTGCCCCATCCGAACCCCGCAACCAGTAGCATTATGGCGCCCAACGGGTCCAGATGTCTTAGCGGGTTCAAGGAGAGCCGGCCCATGCGGCGAGCGGTGTCATCGCCCATCCGGTCAGACGCCCAGGCGTGGCTGGCCTCGTGAACGCTGATGGCAACAATGATGCCTACCGCCACCAGGAATAAGCCCTCGATAAAGACATCAACGCCCTTCCCCAGAAGGCCGCTAAGTATGAAAATCAATTACAAATCCCTCTCCACCCGGCCCATTATAGCACAAGAAGCGACGGCGGCACAGGTACGCCGACGGCGGTGCATGCCCCCTTCACACATAGCTCTCGACCTGCAAAGACGTGTGGGAAGCCAGGGCGTCGTAGTGGCGGTCGCGATGCAGGAGTATGGCTTCAGATTCCAGCGCTACCGTGGCGATGAGAAGATCTGTAAAGGGCACGGTGATACCGCGGCGTCTACTCCCAAAAGCCAAGCGGCTCGCTTTCTCCCAAATGGATCCCTCCGCCGGAAGGGAATGCAAGGCCGAGACCATATCGCTGAGACGCTGGTACTCGACCTCAGATCGAGCACCACCCAGCAATTCCAATAACACCATCCCAGTGGTAGCCACCTGGTCTTCTGACAAGAGGCTCGCAATTCGTTCCCTGAGGGTTGCATTCTCCCCACCTGGTCGTAGCACATCAAGCCAGACGGAGGTATCCACCAGAAAGAGGCTACGGCTCATCCCTGAGCCTCGCCAGTTCCTCGCCCGTTAGATCGAGGTCTATCGTTCCTAAAGACCGTCGCAGTTCTTCGATTCGACGTCTGCGCACCACCTCTCGCAGTCCCGCTTCTAGCGTCTCACGAATGCTTCTCGTGCCCAGGACTTCCCTTGCTTCGTCCAATAACTTGTCATCGATGACAACTGTGCGCCTCATGATTATGCCTCCCATTTATGTATCTATCAGGCATAAGAAGCATACACCAGTCCTGTGCTGTTGACAAGTGTATTCGCAGCGTCTTTGATAGAAAGAGGTTGCTAGTACTACTACGTTAAGTGCGATGGAACTGTCATTCTGAGCGTGGGTGGGGCGTGGGGAAGGAGCGGGAGCGAAGAATCTAGCCCCAGATTAGAGCCTCTCACGACATACAAAGATAACCCGGGACTAGATTCTTCGTCGTTCCTCCTCAGAATGACAAAGTAACGCAGTAGGACTAGCGGACTGTCAATCGGGATTTGATCTAAGGTAGGGGCGACCCGGCGGGTCGCCCCTACGGCGGCAGATATTTAGTAAGTCGTGCGACAGAACCCTAGAACCTGATCGTGGCCATGATGAAGACGATGGCTAGCTGAAACACGCCTTGTATGCCGCCGAGCCTGGCGTTCCGCATGCCCAGCCGCGCTATCTTGTCGATGTCCGGAGTCTCAGACAGCAACTGCTGAAATACGCGGATCTCGTTGGGAAGGATTATCCCAAATCCTTGAATGGTGAGTATCCCCGTGATAATGAAGGCAGCAATAATCCGCGGGTTGTCCAGAGGGAAACCCAGCCGGTTGGTCAACTCGATCCCTGCTGTAACCGTTACGGCGGCGAGCGCTGGCATAAGGAAAGTCATCCTCGGCACCAGCCGCTTGAAGACGGCGGCCCTGTCTTTGGGCTCCATCGCGCCCAGGATCGGACCAAGGACGAATCCGAAGAAAAGGTCTATCCCGGTCCAGAGGCCACCCGTTAAGATATGGACGTAGTTGAGAAACATAAGCGGCCCGAAATTAAGAGCGTATATGAGAGCGCCGGCGGGCAGACATATCACGACGCTTATGAAGACGGGGTTAGCTGCCTGGACAATTCCTGAAAGCACACCGGGTCTGGTCTGCTGTGTTTGCATCCTAGCTTCCCCTCCAGAAGTGGAACAGGCGTCCCGCCTGTTTGCGCAGGCCGGACACTCAGGGGTTGCACCCAGCGGCCTGTGCCGCACTCAGCCGAAATCTGTGGTCGGTGTAGCCCCGCAACGCGCCTATCGCCGTCCCTTATCCTCTTAGCACCGAGGGTATCTTCACCACGGCCAGTTGTCAAGCGAGTGCCCATCAAGGTCGGACTGCTCCCTTGACACCCTTCTCGCCCTATGCTAACTTTAGCCGCAAGTCTGCAACAGGAGAAGTAACTGAGGCTGAACAAGCTGGTCGCGACCTTAATGAGAATCCATGCCAGAGGCGGGACTCCTGGCTTGCCCTTACTGGTCATGCTGCTGTCCCTGGTACTTCCGGGCCCAACAGCCCTGGCCTCGGACCCCGGAGAATACACGGTCCAGCCGGGCGATACCCTCTGGGCTATCGCCCTACGCAACAACACAACTGTTGAAGCTCTGTCCAGAGCCAACTCAATCTCCGATCCCAGCTTTATCTATGTAGGCCAGAAATTGTTCCTGGATGGAGCAGCCCCGGGCCTCACCCCGGCGGGCCCCGGCACCCCTCCAGCGGCGACACCGGGCCCTAGCCGCCCCAGGCTGCAGCATAAACCGGTCAAAGCTCTTTATATGACCTTCTTTGCTATCGGGAGCCAAGCATTCCGGGACCACGCCTTTGGCCTGATCGAAGATACCGAGCTGAATGCGGTAGTGATAGACGTGAAGGGAGACCGGGGCTATGTGGCGTTTCCCAGCCAACTTCCCCTGGCAAGAGAGATCGGCGCATTAGATTACGTCACCATGATGGACATCGACGAGCTAATGGTCTATCTCAAGGAAAAGAGAATCTACACCATCGCCCGCGTGGTAGTCTTCAAGGACAATCCTCTGGCGCAGGCCAGACCCGACCTGGCCGTCCGGAATGGACGCACGGAAGGCCGCTGGATAGACAACGAGGGTCTGGCATGGACCGACCCCTTCAAGGAAGAGGTCTGGGACTACAACCTGGCCATCGCCCGAGAGGCCGCCGAAAAGGGCTTCGACGAGGTACAGTTCGATTATATCCGGTTCCCAACCGACGGTGACGTACAGGGCGCCGTCTTCTCCCAAGAGGCTACCCGGGAGAGCCGCCAGGCTGCGATCCAGGGCTTCCTGTCTCGGGCCCGACAGGAGCTCAAGCCCCTGGGGGTCAAGGTAGCGATAGATACCTTCGGCTATACCACCTGGCGGGATGACGACATGGGCCTCGGCCAGAGGCTGGAGGACCTGGCCTCCGTGGTGGACGTCATATCCCCCATGGTCTATCCCTCCACCTTCGCAAATGGCATCCCGGGCTATGTTAACGCCGTAGCCCACCCGTACGAGATCGTCTTCTATAGCCTGGACAAGGCCATGGAACGTGTGGGAGACACCGGTGTCGAGATTCGCCCCTGGCTCCAAGACTTCCCCGACTATGCCTTCGACAGGCGCTCGTTTGCGGCTGCGGAGGTGCTGGCCCAAAAGAAGGCGGCGCACGATGCCGGCGTAAGCGGCTGGATGCTCTGGGACCCGCGGGTCAAGTACACGCGTGACGCTCTAGCGCCGCCGTAGCGCCCGATACCGCAGGTTTATGGTCAAGCCCCAAGTATTGTGCAACGACCGTCCGAATAAATTCGGCGTTGGGCTAAACGTAACGCCGAATTTATTCGGCAGACTAGGCTTGGCGTCTTGGATTGTGCTTAACCAAAAACTTGCGGTATCGGGCCAGGAAAGCAGTCCCAACGATACTAGCTTACCAATGTGAACTTTTTGTTATTGCAAAGAGGTTCCGTGTACAATAATGCGGCATTGCTTAACCCATAGTGGCAACGCATGCCTTGCCACTACATGTTCAAAGAGCTTCCGTGTACAATAGTCTTATGACGGAAGAGGAAGTGAGGTCGGAATGATCTATTGGGCACCGCTGTTGCACTTCTATCAGCCCCCAACTCAGATCCACTGGGTCTTGGACCGCATCTGCGACGAATCCTACCGGCCCCTGATCAGGGTCTTCAACGACATGCCTACGGCCAGGGTAACGGTCAACATCAACGCGGTCTTGACCGAGCTCCTGAGAGACCACGGCAAGATGGACATCATCGAAGGCCTGGCGGAGCTCGCAGAGCGGGGGCAAATAGAGTTCACCGGCTCGGGGAAATACCACCCCATCCTCCCTCTTATCCCCCAGGAGGAGGCCAGCAGACAGATCTCCCAGAACTGGCAGGCCAACCGGGCTATCCTGGGTCAGGCGTACAACCCTGCAGGCTTCTTCCCTCCGGAGATGGCCTACAGCCGAGATCTGGCCCCGGCGATTCTAGAGACGGGCCATCGCTGGGTAATCTTGAGCGGCGTGGCCTGCCCCGCGTCCTGGCCGGTGGATGAAATACACTATGTTCCGGAAGGCATGGATGGCTTGAACGTCTTCTTCCGGGATGACCTGCTGAGCAACGAGATCAGCTTCCGGCAGACCGACGAGGCAGACTTCATCAACCACTTGCGAAGGATAGGCAACGGTAAGAAAGATGCCTACGTCATAACGGCCATGGATGCAGAGACCTTCGGCCATCACATCAAGAACTGGGAAAAGCTCTTTCTGGAAGAGGTGTACGGAGCAATTTGTCCTCCAACCTCTGGGGAGTTGGGAGAGGCCTGCGTGCCACCCGTCGCACCCGGACAAGGGGCCAGCGTATACTCCAACAACTTTATAGCCACAGTGGGAAAGGACGCACCCGCGGCGCCCGTGCAGCAGCACTTCCGCCTGCTGCAACACGGGGAAGCGACTTCCGGCATTCAATCCGTTACCATAAGCCAGCTTCTGGACCTCTTTCCCCGTGGGGCCGCCATCCAACCTCATGCTTCCTCGTGGAGCACCAGCGGGGACGACCTGCGGGCCAACAATCCGTACCCCCTGTGGCTGGACAAGGACAATGAGATACACCGGTTCCTCTGGGAGCATATGGAAATAGCCATCCAGATGGTTAAACGGAGCCGCGAGCTCGCCGACAATGAAGGAAGCCATTATTATGTCGATATCGCCCGCGCCCTCCTGGACCGGTCTTTACACAGCGATCAGTTCTGGTGGGCCAGCCGGAGGCCTTGGTGGGACATCAACCTGGTCAACCGGGGACTGATGCAGCAATTTGAAGCTCTATTCAATGCTTACAAAGCGATCCGCACCAGCGGCTGCAGCCCTCAGATTAAGACCGAGCTTTACTACCTGGAAGTAGCCGCCCGCGACCTGAGAGCCAAGATAAGGGACCGCCTCCTTCTATCTTGATATGAGCCGCAAACATCTGTACCTGGGGCTGGCCTTCCACAATCACCAGCCGGTCGGCAACGACCCCTCGGTTTTCGCCTGGGCCTACGATCGGTCTTACCTCCCTCTGGTCGAGAGCCTGGACAGGCACCCGGCTATCAGGGTCTCTCTCCACTACAGTGGACCCCTCTTAGATTGGATTGTGGAAAACCGCCCCCATTTCCTTGATCGCCTGGCTGCCCTGGCCGCCAGGGGGCAGGTGGAAATCATGGGCGGCGGCTATTATGAGCCCATCCTACCATCGATACCTCCCGCAGACCGCACCGGCCAGGTAGAGAAGATGTCCGCCTTTGCCAGAGAGCGCTTTGGCCAGCGGCCTACCGGCATCTGGCTTGCGGAGCGGGTCTGGGAACCCGATCTGCCCTCCACCCTGGCGCAGGCGGGGATTCAGTGGACCGTGGTAGACGATACCCATTTCAGGATAATAGGGCTGGAGAACAAGGACCTTTTCGGTTACTATATCACCGAAGACCTGGGAAACACCCTGAAGATATTCCCCACCAGTAAGTACCTTCGCTACGCTATTCCCTGGCATGAGGTTCCAAGAGTCATGGACTATCTGTCGGAAGTGGCAACCTCCGGGATTAGCCTGGCGGTCTTGGGGGACGACGGCGAGAAGTTTGGCCTCTGGCCGGGAACCTACGCCCACTGCTGGGAGAAGGGGTGGGTCGAAGATTTCTTCAAGGCTTTGGAACGAAACCAGGACTGGCTCCACACTATTGCCCTGGGCGAATACGCCCGGTCCTATCCGCCCCTGGGGCGGGTGTACCTGCCCACGGCTTCGTACGATGAGATGATGGAGTGGGCGCTGCCGGCCGAGCGGTCCTATCAGCTCACGCACTTGAAGCACAGGCTGGAGGAGGAGGGGCGGGATGATATCCTGCGCTTCCTTGGTGGCGGGTTCTGGCGCTATTTCCTGGTCAAGTATCCCGAAGTCAATAACATGCACAAGAAGATGCTGCGCGTCCACCGGCAAGTTTACGGAGCTGCCGCAAGTGATACCGCACATTTGGCTGACACGGCAAATTCGGCTGATACCGCACATTTAAATGTGCGGTATCAGCACCCCGGGGTCGACGAGCTCTGGAAGGGACAATGTAACTGCCCCTACTGGCACGGCGTCTTCGGTGGAATCTACCTTAATGGCATCCGGGCCGAGACCTATTCGCACCTTATCGAGGCCCAGAACCAGGTTGATGCCGCCCTCCAGAGGACTGGTCCCCACCTGGCTTGGGAGATGACCGACCTGGACTGTGACGGCCGGGACGAGCTCTTAATTGAGGGAACTGCCTTCAACCTTTATCTGGCCCCCGCCCAAGGGGGTAGCCTGTTCGAATGGGACTTGCGCCGGCCGCCTTTCAACCTGACCAGCACCTTGAGCAGCCGGCCGGAGGCCTACCATCAAGAGCTTCTAGCCTCTTCAGAAGAGATCGTCCCCGAGGGGGACGACGTTCAGACCATCCACTCCGGCCTCAGGATGAAGGAGCCGGGGCTGGCCAAGAGCATCCATTTTGATACCTACCGCCGGGTTTGTCTCATCGACCACTTCTTGAAGCCGAGCCTGTCCCTGGCCAGTTTCAAAGCCGCCAAGTACGAGGAGATGGGCGACTTCACCGCAAGCCCCTATCAAGCTCAGTTAACCAGTATTCCCAGGGGACTGCGGGTGGCCCTGGCCAGAGACGGGCATATCCATTACGGGCCAGCGCCGGCCCCGTTCCGGATAGAGAAGGAGCTGGAGATAAGGGAAGGCGATTCCCGCTTTGCCATCCAGTACCGGCTGACGAATACGAGTCCGGACAGGTCCAGCGGCCTCTTCGGCAGCGAATGGAGCCTTCACCTCCTTGGCGGAGGCGGAGACCCTCAGTGCTACTGGGAAGCCGGGGGCCGGCATGGCCGGCTGGACTCAAGCGGCCAGGTCCAGGATATTGACCGTTTGTCCCTGGGGAACCGGCGTCTGGGGATTCACCTGTCGCTGCAATCCAGCCGCAAGGTTACCATCTGGCATCTTCCCCTGGAGGCAGTGAGCAACTCAGAGGGCGGGCTGGAGCGCACCTTCCAGGGCACCTGCTTCATGGCCCTGGTACGGTTCGAGATGGAAGGCGGAGAAAGCCTCTCCTTCTCGCTGGAGTGGAAAGCGGGCGGCTAAGGGAGCCGCAGGTTGTGATGGAGCCAATCCACAGATTACGCAGATTTCGCAGATAGATCCACCTCATAACTCCCAGCCCTCATCTGGGCACAGAAGCGACGATTTTTGATCTCGGTGCTAACCGTAGCTACCCCGCCTGCACTCCCGAAGGACTGGGCATACCTCGCCAGCGCATGAAGAGCTGGTGCTCGACTCGGAAACAGTCCAACACCTTCCCTACCGTGTGGTTGATGATGTCGTCCAGGGTCTTCGGCTTGTGGTAGTAAGCGGGCACGGGCGGCAGAAGTATAGCCCCCATCTGGGCCAGGTCCAGCATCTGCTTCAAGTGCCCGTAGTGTAACGGAGTCTCCCGCACTACGAGCACCAGTGGACGCCTCTCCTTAAGAGTAACATCGCCAGCGCGGACCATCAGATTAGTGTTATAGGAATTTGCCAGGGCGGACATGGTCTTGATGCTGCAGGGAGCAATGACCATCCCGTCCACACGAAAGGACCCGCTGGCAATGGCTGCCCCGATGTCTGCGTTATCGTACACCTCCGTCGCCAGGGCCTCCACTTCCGGCACTGCCCAGTCCGTCTCATGCTCGATAGTCCGCTTGGCGGCATCGCTGATTACCAGATGGCTCTCCATGTCCGGCACATTGCGCAGGGTCTCCAAGAGCCGAATAGCATAGATGGCTCCTGTCGCGCCCGAAATCCCGACTACCAACTTCACGGTCATCCTCCTAATTGAATTCCTGTTCCCCCAACTATGGATGCAAAGATAAGGACTTCCGCTCCATCCCTCAGGTTAGCGTTGAGGGAACGGGTAAGCGCGCCGTCGATAGAAACGGCGTAGGCCAGGTCCAGGCCTCCCTCCTGGTCGAGAAGCTCGCCGGCCACTGGCCCATGCTCCCGACATAGCTGCTCTACCAGGTCCCCCAGGGTATCGCCCGTAACCTCGAATGAGAGGTCCTTGGCCCCCACCAGGCCGCTAAGGGGCTGCATCAGCTTCAGCTTCACTTCCATGGCAAACTCTGCGGGCAATATCATAGTAGAAAAAACCCGATGGCGCAAGCAGGCAGGGTCGTGCAACAGTACTTGTGTGGACACCGGTACAACCAACATGATAACATTTATACTAGATAAGTACGTTTCGCTCTATCCAATATTGAGGAGTTTACCTGATGTCATCGCCATCAGCAGATAACTATTTGAAGCACGGAGCTGCCGGACAGATGGTGCTCCTTACCGGAGCCACGGGTTTTGTGGGGGGCTATGTGGCCCGCCAACTGGCAACACAGGGCGTGAAGTTGCGCTGCCTGGTGCGACGCGGTGCTCAGGTGAGCCGTCTAGCCGAGCTGGGGGTGGATTTGGCTTGGGGCGATGTCACAGACCCTGCCTCGCTGGATGAGGCGGTAAGAGGCGTGGAAGCGGCCATTCACTTGGTAGCCGTTATCGTGGAGAAGGGACCGGCGACCTTTGAGAGGGTAAACTACCAGGGTACCGTTAACTTGGTGGAGGCCTGCAAGGGAGCAGGCGTGCGCCGCCTGGTCCACATGAGTAATATCGGCGTGGGCCCTGAGGCCGGCTTCCCCTTCATGCATTCCAAATGGCGCGCGGAAGAAATGGTAAAGAAGAGCGTCCTGGACTGGACCATTTTCCGCTCCTCTATCATGTTCGGCGCCGGCGACAAGTTCATCACCAAACTGGCAGGCATAGTAAGGACTGGTCCCATCGTGCCCATCACCGGCCCCGGCCGGAGCCGCTTTCAGCCCATCTGGGTGGAAGACACCGCCCGCTGCGTCGCGAACGCCCTGATGAACCCAGCCACTATCGGCCGGGTCATCCCTATTGGAGGACCGGAGCACCTGACTTACGAGCAGATAGTGGATATCATCATGGAGGCCCTGGGGGTTAAAAAGCCCAAGATACACGTGCCATTGGCCCTGATGATGCCGGTGGCGGCCCTGATGGCCGCCCTCCAGTCTCACCCGCTCATCACCCCCGGACAGTTGCGACAGTTGTCGCTGGACAACACCACTGAGTTAGACGCGGTGGAGCGAGTCTTCGGCTTCCGCCCGGCCTCACTCAGGGAAAAGATAGGGTATATAAAGGGGCAGTAGGGGTACTCCGCTTCGAGTCTGCCTATTCTTTGTAGTTGTCACCTACAGGACAGACATGCTGGCACATGCTGCAACTGCCGTATCCCAGAAGGTGCAGGTTGGCATTGTGGTACTTATTGCACCGATCGAAAACATGCCGGTCATCCAACTGGAGAGCCTTGGAAGGACATTGCTCGATACATGCCTTACACTCCGGCCAGGTGCAGTACTTCTTAACTGCCGGAGAGTTGGGTTCAAGGACGGTATCAGTTATGATGGCCGCCAGGCGGGTCCGGGCGCCGTATTTCGGGTGCAGGAAGAGGTTGTTCTTCCCAAACTCCCCCAGGCCCGCCGCCACCGCGGCGTGGCGATAGGAGAAGTTAGGAGTAGTGAGGATAAGCTCCTTGCTCTTCAGGTCATCGGGAGGGAGGAAGGTCATGGGCAGGAAGAAGACGGGAAAGGCATTTTTCCCCTCATCCTCCAGGGCCGCGGACATCTGATAAATGATCTCGTTCAACTTCAGGTTGAGATGGATAGTGGCCCAAGCCACCGGGCGACCTCGCCCTTTGGCCAGGGACCCGCGCAAGAGCCGCTTGCCCACGACTATGACCGACTTGGCGCCCGCGACGAGGTCCTCAGGCTTATAACCGGGCACCTCGGTAAGGTGGTCAGCGGCGGCTATTCCCACGAAGTCGGCCCCGAGGGAGCGGGCCATATCTTTAATTTCTTGTGATTGCATTACGGTCGTTCCTCCCCTTCTAGGCTAATTTAGCTTATATTGAGAATAACATAAAGACAGCCCCTCGTGCAAACTGTAACTGTGGACTGGCTGTGCGATTACTTATCCATATCTGGGCGGTCCCTCCGGCAACGGCCTCGTGAACCAGGACTACACTATGAGACATGCTACTTGGGCGTGACCTTTCCACCTTATTCTTCTCGCAGCCTAGCCCCTTAAGCGGGCTTGCTCCTCTCAGCCCGACTCGGCTTTAGCCTCGGGCGCTCCTGCCGCCACCCGGCTGGGTCTTGTCGGCCGCTCACCACAACGGGCCGGACTTCCAGGCCATCCAGTGCGATGCCATTAGCTCTTTAGGCGGGGCCAGTAAGTCCTCCCAAAGCTTTGACGGGCGCCCCTGCAAATTCAACCAGTAGACTTCTGAGGTGTATTGGACTAGAATTTCTATAGAATCGTAGAGAGGTTTTTCCATGAACCGAAATTGGTACGGCCACGATGCGGGGCTTTCTACCCGTATGTTCATCACCATGTTCTTGTTGGCGCTCCTTTATCTCGCCTTCTTGGCGGTCCTATGGGGGGTCGGGGTAGATTACCTATCCCTCCTAATCGTCGCCGCCGCCATGCTGGGTATTCAGTACTATTTCTCCGACCGCTTGGCCCTTTGGTCCATGGGAGCCAAGGAGGTCGGTCCGGAACAAGCGCCCAAATTGCACGGCATGATAGAACGGCTCTCCGTCATGGGTGGCATACCTAAGCCTCGCGTGGCGATAGCTGAAAGCCCCATGCCCAACGCCTTTGCCACAGGGCGCAACCCCAGTAAGGCGGTAGTCGCTGTGACCACTGCGCTAATGGACCGCTTGGAGGATCGGGAGGTGGAGGCAGTGCTGGCCCATGAGCTCACCCACGTCAAGAATAGGGACGTGACGGTCATAACCCTGGCCAGCTTCTTCTCCACCGTAGCCTTCTTCATCATGCGTTTTTCCATGTTCTCCGGCTTTGGAGGGTATGGCAGGAGGGACCGCGACCAGTCCGGGCAGGCCATCATGCTGGTCTATCTGGCCTCCGTGCTGGTCTGGCTAATCAGCTTCTTCCTGATCCGCGCCCTCTCTCGCTACCGGGAGCTAGCCGCAGACCGAGGCTCCGCCATTCTGACGGGAGCACCATCCCAGTTGGCCTCGGCCCTGCTGAAGATCAGCAGCGGCATGCAGCGCATACCGCAACAAGACCTGAGGCGGGCCGAGGGAATGAACGCCTTCTTCATCATACCAGCCGTCCGGGGATCGTCGATCATGGAGCTCTTCTCCACCCATCCTTCCCTGGAGCGTCGACTGGAGCAGCTACGAAAGCTGGAGCAGCAGATGGAGATGCGTTGAGCTTCTTCGATTCTCTCTTAGGGCGGACCAGGCCGACTCCATCCCACCTTGAACAGCTTTTCGCCATGTCCACAGCTTACATTACGCTGCAGGCCAAGCTAGAGCTGCGCAGCGATGGCAGAGCCGGCATCTGTTTCAAGCCGGTTACTTCTTCCGCCTTCGGGCAGGCGGAGAAAGAGATCGAAGACCTGCTACGGGTCAGTTCCAGGACGACCGGGAGCGCCATACGGACCTCTAAAGACGAATACGGCTTCCGTTGGATAATAGTTGAGGACCCAGACTTCGAAGACCTGGTAACCACGATCCATATGGTCAGCCAGAGCCTCCACGAGCATGGCTTCAAGGACCAGCTTCTGGCCGCCCTCTTTCATTTTCGGGACAGCGAAGACAGACCGGTCTTATGGGTGTATAGCTACAAGCGGGGAAAATTCTATCCCTTTGTGCCCCTTGGGACAGGGAACCAGCGAGACAATGCCAGAGAGCTGCACCTCCGGTCGGTCATGGAGGGGGAATTGCCCGTAGAGCCGGATTTGGAAAGGTGGTATCCGCTCTGGGGAGTACCGCTTTGAGAAGAGTCGCCGTCAAGGTTCAACGGGAAAGAGAAAGAGAAGTTTTCCAAGTATCGCCCACGCTATGTGTTTAGCTCTTCCAGCTTACCGGTGACCATGAAGACGACCCGCTCCCCGATGTTGGTGATGCGGTCATGAATTCGCTCCAGGTTGTGGGCAACCCAGATGAGGTGGGTGGCCCGGTCCACGGTGCGGGGATCTCCCATCATGATCAGCAGCAGCTCGCTGAAGACCTGCTTATACAACGCATCTACCTCGTCGTCCTCGGCGCATATGCGGCGGGCCAGGTCGACATCGTGGTCGATGAAGGCCTGCAAGACCAAGCGCAGGTCCTCCTGGCACTTCTTGGACATGCGGGGGATATCGATCAGGGGCTTGAGAAGGGGCTGGTCAGAAATGCGCTGGACGATCCTGGCAATGCCTTCGGCGTGGTCTCCCATACGCTCAATGTCAGCGATGACGCTCATGACGGCGCCTACCGTGCGCAGGTCTGTAGCCATGGGCTGCTGGGTTGCCAAGAGCCGCAGACATTCTTCCTCCAGCCGCCAGCGGGCCTGATCTATCGCAGCATCCTCCTCTGTGACCTCCTGGGCCAGTCTGGTATCTCGCCTGGCCAGGGCCTGGACGGACTTCTCAATGGCCTTTTCCACCATACCGCCCATAGCAAGTAAGCCCTCGAAGAGCGCATATAGTTGTTGGTCCAGCGCTTCTCTCGGCATGGCTACCCAAACCTACCTGTAATGTAATCCTCCGTCCGCTTGTCCGCGGGTCGAGCAAAGAGCTCTCCCGTGGGTCCATACTCGATGAGCTCCCCCGCCCGGTCTTCCCCATCAAGAAAGAACCCGGTAAAGTCTTCAGCCGCAACCTCAGAGGCTGGCCCGAAGTGTCAGCCTCTGGCCGCCGCGCAGCACCCTGAGGGATAGAGTGGCGCCCCGGCCGTACCCGGAGATAGCCCTTTCCAGCTCGTCCGCTCCTCGGATGACCTGGCGTTCTACCTCGATTATGATATCGTCAGGCTGGAGGCCAGCCCGCTCGCCAACTGACCCGGTGCGTACTCCGCCTACATAGGCGCCCGAGGGAAGGCCGCGGGCCGAGGCATCGGCCACCTTGACGCCGAGAGAAGGCTTCTGGGCTGCCAGCGCCCTCTCCAGGCGGGCCCGGTCGAAGCCAATGATCACTTCGCCGCCTACCAGGATCACGGGAACCGCCATCTGCCCGGACCGGCGCGCCATCTCGGCCGCCGCGGCCTGGTTCGAGGCTACGTCGTATTCCGTAAAGGGGACGCCTTTCCTGGAGAGAAACTCTCTCGCCTGACGGCAGTATGGTCAGGAAGGCGAGAG
>Ga0209514_10001490_pt1 | contig 40080 bp, 49 predicted proteins | sample Subgrocontami58m_FD_187452 | JGI IMG/M metagenome (GOLD analysis project Ga0209514, IMG submission 187452) | Subsurface groundwater microbial communities from S. Glens Falls, New York, USA - GMW37 contaminated, 5.8 m (SPAdes) (version 3) | ecosystem: Environmental > Aquatic > Deep subsurface >...
TCATGCCGCAAACCGAGACCGTGCTGCGCCAGGCATTGAAGGAAAAGGCTAAGCCTACGGTTTTCATCAACAAGATAGACAGGCTGATTAACGAATTGCAACTGACGGACGAGCAGCTTCAGGAAAGAATCCTCAAAATCCTGAACGGCATAAACAAGCTTATCGACAGCTACGCCCCCCCGGAATTCAAGGACGAATGGCGCATTGAAATAAAGAAAGGCAATATTTCATTCGGCTCGGCAATCCACAAGTGGGCGGTATCGGTAAAGTCAATGGAGCGCACGGGCATAAACTTCAAGCAGATTTTCGACTACTGCCGCAAAAGCGACCACAAGACATTATTGGAAAAATCCCCGCTTGACGACGTGCTGCTGCAGATGGTTATCGAGCACCTTCCAAACCCCCTATTTGCGCAAAAATACCGGATTCCGGTAATCTGGAAAGGCGACCCGAATTCGCCGGCAGGGCTCTCAATGGCCGCATGCGACATGAAGGCGAAATCAATCGGCGTGTGCTTCGGTGTCGTCAATGACGAGCATGCGGGAGAAGTCGCGGTCGTGCGGCTATTTGCAGGCAGCGTGAAAAAGTCGGACATGCTCTACCTTGCATCAAAATTGAAATATGAAAAAGTGCAGCAAGTCGCCATTTACATGGGCCCCGACCGCGTCATGGTGGAGGAGGTGGTGGCAGGGAACATCGTCGGCATCATCGGGCTGCGCGACGTTTATGTCGGCGAGACGATTTCCGCGGCTGAAATCGAGCCGTTCGAGCAAATCAAGCACTATTCCGAACCGGTAGTCACCAAATCAATCGAGGCAAAGGACAGCAAGGACCTTGCCAAATTGATTCTGGTGCTGCGCGCCCTTACAAAAGAGGACCCGACGCTCAAAGTCGAGCTCAATCCTGACACGGGCGAGCATCTGATGTCCGGCATGGGCGAGCTCCACCTGGAAATCATAGAATACAAAATCACGAAAGAAAGGGGGGTCGACATCACAACCACGCCCCCCATTGTCGTTTACCGTGAAATGATAAGCGGCTCAATCGGAAGGCCGGTGGAGGGCAAATCCCCCAACAAGCACACCAAAATCAAGTTCGAAATCGAGCCGTTGGAACCGGGGGTTTACGAAGGCATGAATGAGGGCAAAATTCCGAACGGCAGGCCAAAAGGAAAAGTGCTTGTCGAAACATTGGTGGAATGCGGCCTGCCCCGCGACCAGGCAAAGTCCGTTATGGACATTTACAACAAAAACATCCTGATAAACGACACGCGCGGCATCCAATACCTGAACGAGATTTCGGAATTGGTGATACAGGGTTTTGAGGAGGCCATGCAAAAAGGGCCGCTTTGCAAGGAAAAGGTGGTGGGCGTGAAAATCAAATTAGTCGATGCCACAATCCACGAGGACCCGGTGCACAGGGGGCCCGCGCAAGTCATACCTGCAACAAAGAGGCCGATTTATGCCGGCCTGCTGATGTCGGGCATCACATTGCAGGAGCCAAAGCAAAAAGTGCTCATCCAAATCCCCCAGAATTACCTGAGCAACGTGATAACCATGGTGCAGGGAAGGAGGGGGCAGACGCTTGACATACAGCAGGAGGGCGAAACGGCATCGCTTACCGCAAAAATCGCGGTTGCGGAAATGTTCGGCTTCTCAAACGAGCTTCGCTCCGCAACCCAGGGGCGCGCCATCTGGTACCAGGAGTATGCCGGATACGAGCCGCTTCCAAAGGATTTGCTTGCCAAGGTGGTACGGCAAATCAGGGAGCGCAAGGGCGACAAGCCCGACCCGCCCCAGCCTTCGGACTTTGTGGACTAGATGGAACACACGGGCTTTGCGAAAACCGCAGGGCCGAAGCAGGTGGAACGCATGGGATTTTCAAAATATGCATTTTTGGCATTGTTAATCCCAATTTCCTTTCTTTTGCTTTTTGGCTGCACGCAGCCAGTTTCGGGGCAGCCCGGGCAAAATCCCGCCAATTCCTCAAATCCCCTCGACCCATTCAACACGCAGGTCGCATCAGGCGTGGCGAAAGACGCGAAATACTTCGTAAACGAGGGACTTGCGCTTTACCAATCCGGGGACATTGCAGGGGCAAAAAACAGCTTTGACAAAGCTATCGCCGCGGATTCAAAATACGCGCCGGCTTTTTTTGCCCGCGGGCAATTCCTGCAATCCCAAACCGACTTCAACAATGCGCTCAAGGATTATAATTCTGCAATAGCGCTTGATCCTGAATTTCTCCAGCCATACGAGGCAAAATGCAACCTGCTAAACCTCGGCAGATTTTACAACGAGTCATTGCTTACCTGCGAAAAAGCAATGGCACTCGGCTCAAGCTCCCCGCAAGTCTTCAATGACCTTGGCATCTCCAAATTCAAGACAGGCGACATAAATGGTTCTATAGTTGAATTCACTAGGTCTCTTGAGCTTGGGGCGGACGACCCCCAGGTTTACCGAAGCAGGGCCATCGCCCTCAATCAAATAAACGAATTCGAATCCGCCGCATCAGACCTAAAGGAATACCTGAAGCTTGTTCCAGATGACAATCAGACGAAGTTTTACCTGCAGCAAATAGAGTCGAAAATAAACGATACATTAATAGGCGGAAAATGAAAAATTGCCATAAAAATAAAAAGATTGAAAAATTGCCATAAAAATAAAAAATCCGGAAAAAATTTAGCAGCCGCAGCCTGGTTTGCCTCTTGGACCGTTCATTTTGTCACCCCCTCTTCCAAATTATTGCCACTGTATGCACTTTGCATGTTTTCGTTTTTAAATCCGCATCCATCAAGTCATTGTAAGTGATTATATGCCCCTTGGCAGCCTGGTACGGATAGCTTTGGTGCAATTCGCGCCCCTACCCGGAGATGTGGAGGCGAACCTTCGCACAGCAAAAATGCTTTCCGGGAAGAAAAAAGCCGACATTTTCGTTTTCCCCCACCTTTTCTCATCGGCGGCGGAGCCGCAGGAGGCATCCAGATATGCTGAGGATGATGACGGCCCAACTCCAACCATGCTGCAAGAGCTTGCAATATCGCGGAAAGCTTATGCAATCGGCTCATACCTTGCAAAAACCCCCCATAGCATTGCAAAAAGCCCAAGCCATGGCAAGCCCTCCTATCGTTACGTTGTTTTCAATCCCGACGGAATCTGCGCAGCCAAATACGACCAAATCCACCTGTCATCAATCGCAGCTGAAAATGATTATGTGTCTCCGGGCTCGTCTCTTCCTTTTTTCGACGCCCTCACTTTCCGCTCATCCGTAATCGGCTCATACGACCTTCGCTTCCCCGAGCTTGCGCGCGAGTTCGGGCTTTCCTGGGGATTCCTTCTGTTTGCGGGCGGGGCATACAAATCGAACGAAATCCACCAATGGGACGCGCTGCTGCAGGCGCGCGCCACGGAAAATCAGATGTTCGCAATCGGCTGCAATTTCGGGCAGGAGAAAAAAAAGAAAGCAAAAAACGAAGGCGGGCAGGGAAAAACCGGCGCCGACGCGGAAGGGGCAGGCTCCGCTTCCGACCCTCTTGATTTCGGCGGGCATTCCGCGGTGTATGCCCCGGACGGGAGGATGCTCCACCGCGCCGGGGAAAACGAGCAGGTGCTCGTGCTTGACATCAACCCGTTCGAGGTGGAATGGTGCCGCAACAGATACCAATACCTCACTGATGCAAAAGTAGAATTGCACAAGCGGCACGTGTTTGAAAGCCAGGACGACCCGGACAAATGAAAAATTTGGGCGGGCGGCTATTCCTGCCTTCCGCTATCGTACAATGATGAGATGAGCGGCGGCTGCTTGGGGCTTTTCATTAGCTTCACCTGCTGGCGCACCTTCTCATCCGAGTAGCAGAAATTCGGCCAGGGGAAGTCATAGCGCCCCTTTATTTTTTTCGCATAGTCGTCGCATACCTTGATTATTTCCTTCGCGCCGCGCACCAATTTCAAATTCCCGTTGTAGCTCCTTGCCACAATGTAAATGTCATCATCGCCTTTTCTCTCCATGATGTAGGATAGGTGGAGCATTCCGTAAAACATGTTCAGCACCGCCGAGCCGGCAAGCTCCTTCCTCACCTGCGGCGGCATGAATTTGCCGCCTTTTTCCCCTTTCACCAGGCTGGTCCTGACGTATTTCACCTGCCCCCTGGCCTCATCTTTCAAATAGATGTATTTCCACTCCGGCCGAAATTTCAGGCCCCTTCCACTGAGCCATCTTGACAGCCTCACTTTTACGTCTTGGTTGAACTGCACCACGGAATTGGAGGTGAGCTGCATCCCGCCAACGCCCCCGGACCAGATTGCATCAAATTTGAACTGCGATTCCTGATTGATGATGTTGAGGGTGAATTCCGCCTGCACGCCAAGCGCCCTCTCGCCCACAAGCGCCATGGCGCACACGCGGGCAAGCTCGTTGTCGGCAACATCCGCCCTCGGGCCCTTGAATTCCACCCCGTCATTGTAGATCGATTGCATGCCCCTGTCTTTTTTCAGGTTTTCCATCCATTGCCCAAGGCGCCGGGCGTTTGCAAGCAGGTACCCCGAGATTTCTTCCCTGCCGATTCCTATCAAATCCGAAAGCTGCCCAACTTCCGGGCAATCCGCAAGCGCGCGCGGGGAATAGCTGCCAAACGCCGGCGTGTCCAGCCACTTGTCATGTTCCTTCCTTAATGCAATCGGCGTCCTCAATGCCGGAATAAGCGATAGCACGGCATTCAGGGCGCCATTTTCCGCCTCTTTTTTTGCGATGAGGAATGCCGCCTTGTTATCGGCGCCCATCCCGGGCCTGCCATCTTCCTTCTTCGGCTCCAAACCCTCCTTTTGCTGCAAATAAACTTTCGCCCGTGTGGTTTTCCCCACGGAGAGGGCAAGCGCGCGCAGGGAATCCAGTTTCGCCGACTTTTGCAAATTATCGAGGCTTGCATCGCTGATTATCGTTTGCCCCTTTTCGCGCGCAATGCGCTTTTCCTCCTCAGCAACCGGATTGATGGAGGGCTTTTCCCCGAATTTTGGCATGGGTGTTTCTATGCCGGATGTTTTTTTAAGCAATGGAGGCATATTAGGCACGGCGATGCAAATGGCTGAAAACGAAGAAGAATTGAAAAAATACCATGTCATGGTGAGCGAGGAGGCTGGCAAGCGCATTCCGGACAAGGACGAGGTTAAGCTTTTCGTGGATTACGCCCTGAAAGCATTCAGGGAGGAGCCGAACACTAATTCATTTTCGCTTGGCAAGCTTGACTTGGTGTGCGTGAAATCCGGAAGCCAGCTTATCATAGTGACAAAGCAGGAAAAGGAAAAAGTGCTTGGGAAATAAGCAGCCCGAACAAAAGGGAAGAAAAGGAAAAAGTGCTTGGGAAATAAGCAGCCCGAACAAAAGGGAAGAAAAGGAAAAAGTGCTTGGGAAATAAGCAGCCCGAACAAAAGGGAAGAAAAGGAAAAAGTGCTCGGCAAATGAGCAACCTGGCTGCTTGCGAAGAAAAGGAAAAAGTAATGGGGAATAGCCTAATCCACTAGTTCTTCTTCCCCAAGCGGGATGAAATGCGCCATGTCCATCGCCGAGCCTGATGGCTTGAGCACCCCGGCAATAACAACGTTTTTGCCGAAAAATCCCCTGATGGTGTCCCCTGGCAGGGCAAAAAGCTTTTCATCGCGCATCATCTTTGCCTCTTGCGCCCCAATAATGGCCGGATAATATGTTTCCCCGCCAAGCTCATGCGGCTTGTAATCATCCATCCTGCCTTCCGCGAACTCGAATTTGGGCGGGGCGCTTTCCCCGATTTGAAGGGTGTAGAAAAGTTTCGGCACTTTTTCGGGCGAAACCTTGACGAACATTCTGCCCTCTTCCCCGTTTATTGCCGCATATTGGGTGGGTGAGAGGAAATGGAACATGTCAAGCTGCGTGCCTGTTTTGGAAAGCATCCCTCCGAATTTGGTATTTATTCCAAAGAAATCCGTGAGCTGGCTTCCGGAGCCTGAAATCAGCCTTTCCTCCCTCATCATCGCAGCTTCGGTGGCGCCAAGCACCATGGAATCCGCCTCGGGCAAATTCTCCCCCTCTGATGCGGGGTATTTTGCAAGGGCGTTGTTGCGCGCAAGTGCGAATACTTTCATGGCGCCCTCGGGCGTGTAGCCAACCTTGAGCCTGATGCCGTCAAACGCGCCAATATCCGGCGCGGCCATGCCCCCCTGCGCTTCCTCAAATCCGAATTTGGCGAAGTATGCGCCCATCCCTATTGCCATGACCAGCAGGGCAATCATAATGCCCTGCCTGTTATTGTTCGTTAATTGTGCAAAATCCATGTCATTCACCTTACAATTTTGCCCATCGCAGCGTGAGCGCATTCGCAACTACCGAGACTGAAGACAATGCCATCGCCCCTCCTGCAATAATGGGGGAAAGCAGCCATCCAGTGTAAGGGTAGAGCACGCCAGCCGCTATCGGTATGCCAAGCACGTTGTAAATCAGCGCCCAGAAGAAATTCTGCCGTATTTTTGAAATGGTTGCCCTGCCAAGCCTTATGCCCCGCGCAACGTCCATGACATCGGAGCGCATGAGCACCACATCCCCGCTCTCTATCGCAACATCGGTGCCGCTTCCCATGGCAATGCCAAGGTCGGCCTGCGCAAGGGCGGGAGCGTCATTTATCCCGTCGCCCACCATCGCCACGCGCATCCCCTTTTCCTGCAATTCTTTTACTTTTGCAGCCTTGTCCTGCGGAAGCACTTCCGCAAGAACATTCTCTATGCCTGCCTGCTTTGCAATCGCGCGCGCAGTCCTTTCATTGTCTCCGGTCATCATCCAAACTGAAAGCCCGAGTTTCTTCATTTCCGCAACTGCCGGGGCGGAAGACTGCTTTAGCATGTCCGCAACGGCAATAAGCCCAACCGCCTCATTTCCAATCATCAGCACCATCACGGTTTTTCCCTCGCCCTCAAGCACCTGCATTTTCATCTGCGCATCCGAAGAGAGCTTCGCCTTTTTCTCAACAACAAGTTTCTTGTTTCCAAGCGAAACCAGTTTCGCCCCAATTTTGCCTACCACTCCATGCCCCGGAATCGCCTTGAACGAAGCCACACGGGCGAATTTTATCCCCCCCTCTTCTGCTTCCTGGACGATTGCGTCCGCAAGCGGGTGCTCCGAGCTTTTCTCAAGGGAAGCTGCAAGGGCAAGGATGGATTTTTGATTGAACTTCGGCGAAATCGGCACGATGTCCGTAACTTTCGGCTTGCCTTCCGTAAGCGTGCCTGTCTTGTCAAGAAGCACGGTGTTTATCTTGTGCGTGCCCTCAAGCGCCTCGGCATTCTTGAACAGTATGCCCCTCTGCGCCCCAATTCCCGTGCCAACCATGATGCTTGTTGGCGTGGCAAGGCCAAGCGCGCACGGGCATGCGATTACAAGCACGGATACCGCTGCAACAATCGCAAAGGAAAATTCCGCCCCGAAAACAAAATACCAGCCTGCAAACGTGGCCAGCGCAATCACAATGACAATCGGCACAAACACCGCGCTTATTTCATCGGCAAATCTCTGTATCGGCGCCCTGCTTCCCTGCGCGTCCTCCACTAATTTCACTATTTGCGAAAGCGCCGTGTCCGCCCCTATCTTGTCCGCCCTCACGCGCAGCATTCCGTGCTTGTTCACTGTTGCGCCATACACCTTGCCGCCTTTCATTTTCTCGACAGGCAAACTCTCTCCGGTCAGCATGGATTCGTCAACAGATGAGCCGCCCGACACCACTGTGCCGTCTGTGGGAATTTTCTCTCCCGGCTTGATTACCATGACGTCTCCAACCATGATTTCAGAAGAGGCTATCTCCACTTCCTTCCCATTCCTTTCCACAGTCGCCATTTTCGGCGTCAAATCCATCAGTTTCCTGATGGCATCCGAAGCCCTTCCTTTGGCAACCGCCTCCAAATACTTGCCCAATATGACAAGCGTAATCAGGCTCGCCCCGACCTCGAAATACTGTTCGGAGGCAAAACCGAACAATGCGGCAATGCTGTATAAATACGCAGTGCTTGTGCCAAGTGCAATCAGCGTATCCATCGATGCGGTCTTATTCCGCAAAGCCGATATCGCCCCCTGGTAAAATGACAGCCCCACAAAAAATTGCACCGGCGTCGCCAAAAGGAAAAGCAATGGCAGCCTGTACGGGAATTCCATCAGGAACATTCCCAATGCAATGGCAGGAATCGAAAGAATCGTCCCAATCAGCAATTTCAGCTTCAATTCCTCTATCTCCTCCTTGCGCAGCATTTTCTCATGGTCATGGTCCACGCCGACCGTTGCGCCGTAGCCTAACGATTTGACCTTGTCAACAAGCTGGCTGTCGCTGGCCACACCTTCGTCAAATTCCACCAGCGCCCTGCCTGCGGCGTAATTCACATTCGCCTTGCTCACTCCAGGCACCTTGGACAGCCCGCGCGTTATCAGCGTGGAACATGACGCGCAGTGCATCCCGGTAATTGTCAAATCGGTTTTTTTCATATGGGTTCAACTCAACGGTTTCCTTTTATTCTTTTATATTTTCAGCCGCCGCAGCCGCATCCGCCGCCGCTCCCGCCGCATGAGCCACCTTTAGGTGTTGCAGCCGCAGCCTGCGCCGTATTCTGCTGCGCCGCAGCCTCATTGCCGCTTGCAGCCTCGACTATGAATTTCCCATCCCCCATTCCCATGGGGCATGATGTCTTGTATGTGCCCGGCTTGTCCGCGACAAATTCAACTATGTTGTTCTGCCGCGCGCTCGCGCTTATCCCAAGCCCCCAGATGTTGAATGATGTCATGCACCCTAAAAACGAATTCCTGTCAAGTTCAATCCTTACCTTGGTCCCCTCCTTCACGCGTATTTCGCGGGGGTCATACAATCCATTCACGACTTTTATCGGGATTGTAACGCTTTCACCCGCGCCTCCCTGCGCATTGGATGCTATTGCAGGCGCATCTGAGGCCTGAAGCTGTGCCGCCTGAACATTTGCCAACGTGCCTGATGGCTGCCCTGCCGCATACACGCCCGGCACGGAGTTTGCGATGAAAATCCAGCCGGCAAGCACCGCAAGCATTCCTACTGCAATCCATTCATGCATTTTCATTCAAATCCCCCCGAAAACAAGGCCGGATTTCGGCCCATATATCATAATCGCTGAAAGCAAAATGAAAAAAATCAGGCAGGTGCTTGCCATTGAAGTGAATGCCGGTATTTTGGCCGTTGTGCCAATCAAGCCGATTTCCTTCACGTTCATGTAAGAGAGGGCCATCAGTATGATGACGCACACGAGTGTCAGGAAAGCAAGGAAAATCGGCAGCGGCTCGGCCACAAGCATAACCGAAAGCATCGCCCCCATGGTGCCCGACATTATCCCGGCCATGAGCCCTTCCATCACGCCCATCACTCCCGATGTCCTGCCTCCCCACCATCCTGCCACGCATCCGATTATGCTTGCAAGCAGGCTGCCCCAGAACATGCCGTTCGTCGCGCCAAGCAGCGCGCCCACCAGGAAACCCGACATCATCCCGAATGTCATGCCTTCCATCATTCCGGTGCTGCATGTAATCGGCTTGTGGAAAGCATCGAAATGCGCGCCCGCGCCGACAATTGCAACTATTGATACCGCGCCAATTGCAAGCAATGGAAGCGTAGTCGATGCGAATTTGGCATCCCCCCTCCACAATCCGACATATGCCAGCCCAAGCAAAAGCAGCAGGCCCGTCATTGTTGCGAACGCATAAAGCAGAAGCTGCCTTTCCGCCTTCCATTCCGGCTTTGAGGACATCAGGTTTTCCAAAACATGGTTTGCCTTCAGCTCCGATGTGTTGCAGCAGCCGCTACCCTGCCCATCTGATGCCGATTCATCGGCATCTGAGGCATTCCCGTCCCCGCCCGCCTTTTTGTTACCAAGCGCCTTGTAGCCTGCGGATTCTATTGCTTTTGCAATTTCCCCAAGCGCGGATTCCTCGGCTGAAACCGCCATCTTGCCGCTTGCCGCGCTTATCGACTCGATGCTTACGCCCGGCACGTGGCCTACGGATTTTGAAATCATCCGCTCGCACGAATTGCAGGTCATCCCGCCAATGTCAAAAACATATTTTTCTTCCATAGAATTCGCTCCTTATGCAGTTTTGTATCCTTCCGCCTCAATAGCCTTTTTCACCTTTGCAAGCGTTTCAGCGTCCTTTGCCTCGACTTTCGCTTCGCCGCTCTTGTGGTCTATTTTCAGCATCTTCGCCCCTTCCACCTCATCCACCGCCATGGTGAGGATTTTTTCGCAGCTTGCGCAGTGCATCCCAGAAATCCTGATTTTGCTCTCCATGGAGTCCACCCCTGTCCAATATGTTTCATTTTAATGTAACAATAGATATATGTTATTGAAACTATGCCATCAGGCCATGCCGCGCATAGTTTCCATCATTCTTGCATGCGCCTGAATCGGAGTTTTTCCCTTTCCACCGTTCATCACGGCTTCCATTATTTCCTTGGCGCCGTTCTCTCCTATATTATATTCGTTGACTATTTCAAGCTGCTTCTCCGCCCCAGCGGCGCAAGGCATCCTGACCTTTGCACCCCCATCAACATGGTGGAAATCCCCCATCGCCCATGCCATGGAGCCTAAAATCATTGCCGCCATCTGCATCGCAATCATTTTCATTTTGGTCACCCGCACCTGTTTGCTTGAATTCTTTAGCACCTTCCGCCTACTTATAAATAAGCCCAAGATAGGTCGGGAAATAAAGGCATTATGCGCCTTGCCATCGTTTAGATAACATTTTTATCATTTAGATTTTGAAAATAAGCCCAATTCAGCCTTATTTTGGCAAAATACTGCCAAACAATACGTTTTATTCTGCCGCTTCACCTTCCGAATTTTTTCCCTACGGCGTAAAGCAGCACGATTATCGAAACCGCTCCGAGCAATGGGCGAAGCGGATTGAGCACATCAAACAAAAACGCATAGCCGAAAATCAGCAAAAGAAGATGGTTGCACGTCGGGCAGGAAAATGCAAGGAAGCCAAGTATCCCGCCTCCGGCTGCGCCTTTTCCAGTGCGGCATGCCTGGTTTTCAGGAAGCGCAAAATAAACGGCAGCCAGAATCGATGTCGTCAACAGGAAGGCATAATCCATCCATGTTGCCGGAATCATCCTAACATACGGCAGGATGGGATTTGAGAGCAGCGCAGTCGGAATCCCGAAAAGCAAAAACAGCCCCATGGCCCATAACAGCGTTTTCCCCCTTGTTTTTGCGTCCGTGAAAGCAAATTTCAATGCGCCGATTATTCCCATGCCAATCAACTGATGATTATTACTGCCGCCTTGAAAACCTGTAATGGAAAAGTGCCCATGCGGGCTTCCCCGCATCATGCCCTGCGCCATCGCCCGTTTCCCCACTGTACTGGGCTTTTGCATTTTTAAAACTGCGGCGCGCACATAGATTCAGGAAATCAGCATGCACGAAGCAGTTCTAAATGAAAAATGGATTTTTGAAGTGTTAGCATGAGAAACGCCAAGCCCCTTCTGTTCGTCCTGTTGTCCGCCGCCCTCTTCGGGCTCAGCGTGCCCCTTGCAAAAGTTTTGATTGCCGATGTCCCGCCAGTCAGCCTTGCCGGCCTGCTTTACTTCGGGGCGTTTTTGGGCTTGTCTGTTTTCAGCCTTGCAGGTGCGCACGGCAACGGAAAGAGGGCAGTTTATGACAAAAAAGAGCTTCCATACCTTGCTGCCGTAGTGCTTTTCGGAGGCGTGCTTGGCCCTGTTTTCCTCATGCTCGGCCTGTCGCAGGTTTCAGGCTCTGCCGCCTCGCTGCTTTTGAACCTCGAGGGAGTTGCAACCGCTCTTGTGGCAAGCGCGATATTCCGCGAATTCACCGGCAGGAGGTTTTGGATTGCGCTGTTTTGCATGACTGCTGCCGGGCTGCTTCTGAGCTGGAATCAGGAGGGAGGCGGCTTTTCGCCCATAGGGCCAATCTTTATTGTCCTGGCAATGCTTTCCTGGGGATTGGACAATAACTTCACCAGAAAAATAACGGGCATGGAGCCGATGAAAATAGCAAGGGTGAAATGCTTCTTTGCAGGCATAATAAATTTGGCGATTGGCTTTTTGCTTGGCGCAACGATTGTGCCAAATGCTTCGCTATTGTATGCCGTGCTAGTGGGAACGTTCAGCTACGGGGTCAGCTATGTTCTTTTCATCAAGTCGCTAAGAGTATGGGGGGCGGCAAGGACAGGTGCGTTCTTTGGAGTAGCCCCATTTGTCGGTGCGGTTTCCTCTATTTTGATTCTCAATGAGAGCATAGGCTGGAATTTGCTGCCAGCCTTTGCGCTGATGGCAGTCGGGTCATGGCTAATCATAAGCGAGAAGCACGCCCACGGGCATTTCCATGGCGGCACGCACCATGCCCATGAGCACCTGCATAGAGAGGGGCACCAGCACGGGCATTTGGAATGACCCCCTCATTCCTGCACATATTTCCGCCACGGACGCCTTCGTGGCAAGCATTTCGATGACGACCTGGTATTTTATTTCCGGCGAATGCTTTTTCATGCGAACTCCCTCCGAATTTTTTTGGGCTTTGGAGGGTTATAATCAACGGCGCTATGCGCCGTTGGTTACACCGGCAGCGTATCGACGCTGCCGATTGAAACCTTCAGGTTTCAACCGGTCCAGCCCGGGAGGGGGTCAGTACACAGGCTTCTTTGATTCTCAGAAGAACGGCAGAGCGTGAGCGCTTACGCGCTCATGCCGCTGGAATTGCGCAACAAGGCAGGAAGATTAAAAGTGTTTCTGCTGCTAATTCTGCCAGAAGTTAATATAGGAAAATTGTGGGTGAGTGTATGAACAATGTGAATATGGGGGAAATGGAGAAGTTCGCCGAGCTGATTACAACGGATGGGGCTCAGGCTAAGAAAAACAAGCGCGTCAGCGGCTCGTGGATTTTTGAGGAGGGGAAGCCGCAGTTTGCGGCCAGCCTCGAATTTGTGAAAGGCAAGGCCATGCTCAATTGCGAGCTCCCTGTTTTTGCAGGCGGCTGGGGAACCAGCCCCGACCCGATCCAGTATTGCCTTTACGGCATTGCGGCCTGCTTTGCCGTGACTTTTGCGGCAACTGCCACAAAGGAGGGAGTCAATCTCACCAAGCTGGACGTTACTGCCGAGAACTGGATGGACTTAAGAAAGCAGATGGGAGTTTCAAAAGACAACATAATTGAGAAAGTCAGGATTACCGCCCATGCAGAGGGCGGTTCTAGGGAGCAGCTTGAAAGGATATTGAAACTTACGGAGGAGCGCTGCCCGGGCACAGAGTGCGTCGTCAGGTCGATACCCCTGGAAGTTGCACTGGAATAAGGCGCATCCATTCGATGGAAATCGGGTTATTGCAGCCCGAGAAAGTGTTTCGGCCTGCAACCTAGCAAACCACGACTGACGACCTACTGAAGAGTGTCGAATTACTTTCGTGGTTTGCTATAAGCACATCTCATTTCCGCGGAAAAGAGGCCTCTTTTAGCCGCCCATGCTTGCGTGGGAAACCTTAATTTTTGAAAAATCCGAATATTTTCCCTAAAAAGCCCCCATGTTTTGGTTCGGGCCCCTTACCTATCGGCTGCGTTTTGCCATCCAGAATGCCCTCAAGTTCGGCAAGAGCTTCAAGCGACCGGGCCAGCCCGGCTTTTTCCACCCCTTCAAGCTCCGCCTTCTTGCGCCCTATTTTCTGCCGCCTTTCCCATTCCAGCGCATCTTCTTCCGCGGTTTTTTCAAGCTCGGAAAGGCGGCTTGCGGCATCCCTTGCTTCTGCGTAATGCATGCCAAGGTAAGCAAGCGCCGCGCTGTTGAATTTGTGAAAAGATAAGAACTCAAGCGAGTTTAGGCTTGATAGCTCCGACAGAAATACCTGCCTGCCGATAATTTCACGGCGGAAGCCTTGCAAATCCTGCATTTCATGCTTCAGCCTATCCTCGTTCCTTCCCGCCATCTCAAGAAGCTGGCCTGCTGTTTTTGTAGCAAGCCCTCCCTTGTGCAGGAATGACTTCAGGCTTTCGGCATCGGAGTTCGGTATTGCAGGAAAGCCGATTGCGGCTAAGTTTTCCTTTTCCATTTCATCCAGCAACCTCGAAAGTGGCATTGCTTCAAGCGCGTTTATGCGCTCCAGCCGCATTTTTTGCATTGCTTCCAAAAGGCGCATCCTCTGTTCATGCCTTTCCACCTTCTCAAGGTTGGGGGGCGGCTCCTTTTCAAGCCACCCGATTCCGCCAAGCTGCTCCTCCGCTCTCCGCCTTGCCCTCTCCACCTGAAGCCTTTTTTTCGATAGCGCTTCATTTATTGCCTCAAGCCTTCCCCCCATTTCAAGCAGCCCGTAGAATTCCCCCGCATCTTCCCTTGCCTTTGCAATATTCTCCGCCTTCAGCAGCTTGATTGCCGACACCATCCTGCGCCCCTGTTCAAGTGCGATGTTTTTGGAATCGTACACTCTGGCGATTTCCATCTCAAAATTCACGATGTCCTTGGATTTGTGGTAGAATTTCCTTGAGAACTTGGCCTTTGATGCAAAACCGGCATGTTTGTACCTTTCCTTTTTGGAAACCATTTCCGAAACTTCGTCTATGGTTTCCACAAGCTCCCTGCATAGCCGGAGCATGGGGGCAAAATCATTGCTGCCCGCCGCGCTGGCAAGCTTTTCCTCAATCTGATGCTTTTCCCGAACAACAGACGCTATCTCATCTTTATGTTCCATCAGCAAATCTTCTGAAGCCATGTGCAAACCAACCATTTTCCACCAGTAACCGCTTTTGCCTTTCCGGATTATTTGCGCATCTTGCGGGGGTTCTTTTCCCGGCAGCATCCGCAAAGCCATGAAAACATCCATCCAAGCGCATAGCCAATTGCCCACCACAAGGCAATGCCGACAGCATACTCCATGGCATTGAACGGCCTCATGGCTATCGCCCAGCTGCTGTGCGTGAGCATTTCGAGCAATTTCATTGCGAGCTGCGGCGAGGCATAAACTATCAGCCCGCACAATGCCGACAGGCCTCCAAAAAGCGCCCCTAGCGCATAGCCCAATTTTTTCCCATCTTCCATAAAACCACCTATTTATTTTCCATTTCACCCGGATTTTTTCCCATCCTGCCATTTTCCATCTTCAACACATTTTTTATCGATTTGCTGCCCGCATTTGCCTTCCCCGTGCGCGCAAGAGGCAATCCTGCCGCCCTCTTCCTCGCATGCATGGCAAAAAACATGCCTTTTCCTGCCGGCAAATTTGCGGCCGGCATTCAGATGCGCAACTATGCACATGCCGCATGCGATTTCATCTTCCATGGCGGTTGCCTATCTTCCGATGAATATGTTCGCAAGGAACAGTATGACAATGCCAATGGCAACGATTTGCGCCCAATTGATGCCTTTCTGCCCGTTGTTGCCCCCTTCCCCATGCCCGCCATCCGTGCCATGCCCCGCATGCGAATCCCCTTCATTTTTATCCCCTCCGCCACAGCAGCCCATTCCAATCACCTCGTGTTTTATCCATTCCTAAAATCCAAAGAAAGTCCAGCTAGGATGCATCGCCTTTTGCATCAGAAAATATGCCACGCCAAGCACAGCCAGCCAAAACCCGTTTTCCACCCACGGCTTGAATTTTCCCAATTCTAATGGCATGATTTCCCCTCCTAGCACTTTGCTCGCCAGTATCGGCCGCCCGCCCGGATTTCCGATGCAATCAGTGGCATGATTTCCCCTCCTTGTCCTTTGGCCCAAGTGCCATCATCACAACATGCGAGCCAACACACACCGCAATCGCCAGCGGGTAAATCCACGGGTCCCTGAAGCCCCAGAACTGCAGCCCGAAAATGAGCACCACGGGCAAAAGGCAGCATACCGCCATCATCGCCATGTGGTTTCCCTTTATTTTATCCCATATTTTTCCTAACATGCCAATCACCTCTAATAATCAATCTAGCCTGCCGCAAGCCTAATCGTGTACGCAGCCCAAACCGCCCCAAGCATTATCGCGGCAGGCTTGAACATCACGCCCCAGTCGGGCTTTGCCGCCATCTGCAAAATTTCAGAATTCCCCGCAAGCCCATGCTTTCTCATGTGCCCGAGCATCCACATCACGCCCAACGCATTTGAAAAAACCCCGAACAGCAGGAAAGCCGCCAGGTATTTGTCAAAAAAAAGCGCAGCCGCCCCAAGCCCGACAAGCGGAAGAAAGTCAGTCGCATGGTGGGCGCAGCAGGCAGCCATGGAGCCTGCGGAAATGCCCCCTGATGCGGCCATGGCGCCGGCGCCCAAATTCCTTGCCGCATTGTGAATGTGCACAAGCAAGCCTGCCTGAACGCCAAGACCTGCCGACATCAGTGCGAGGTATGGCCAGATTTCCCGCAAATTCAGCAGGACGAATTGCGATGAATCGAGCAGGCTCATCAGCGCAAAGTAAAATAATGGCAGGAAAAGCACTCCGGCAATGCCGGCAAGCAGCGGATTTTTCCGTGCGTCCAATTCCAAATGCTTGCGCTCATGCCCCCACGCCAATCCCAAATGCTTGCGCTCACCCCCATGCGCCAATTCCATTGCAGTTTTTTTCATTCCCATCCCGCCACTTCCTATATTCCCGGATGCATCAGGAAAACCATCGCAAAATACACAAAGGCAAATACTGCAATCGCCGCCGCCAGCGTTTTCCAGCCTTCAATATCCGCCTCTTTTTCCATGCCCTTTTCCCCGCCAGCCAGCCGGTTCAATATCGGGATGAAGTAGAGGCTCATCGCAATTCCTGCAAGCAGCCCAGTCCCGGCGCGGATGTAGTTTGCGCTTTCCCTCCAGCCCAAATACTGCGTGATGCCATCAACTGCAAGGGGCAGTATGGCAATCACAAGCCAAATCCAGTGGGGCACCTGCCTGCTGCCAATTTTCCAAAACAGCGGGAATGAAGCCGCGCCCGCAAACATGCCGAAATAAATCGCCATGTCCCGCGCGCTTACCGGAAACTTGTATCCATACCCTTGCAGGCCCAGGCAATTTTCCCTCACTTCGCCTTTCCCGTCTGCGCATATTTCGCTTCTTATGTCATTCCTGTAAATGCCAGCTTGCGGAGTGCAGTCGCCTATGCCAAAATACGGCTGCGAAAACAGGCAATACGAGCGGGAAATTTTCTGGTGGCATATGTATTTCCCTGCCTCATAACCTGCGGATGCGGCCGGATTTCCAGACATCGCAAGAAGCGGCGTTGCAACTATCCACGCAACCACCAGCGCCATCACGGCCAAATACACCGCATATGCTGCCTTCATCCTTCCACCCAATTTATCCGTGGTGCCCGGCCATGCTGCCCTGCCCCGAGCTTCCCCCCTGTGCTATGAATTCAGACACGTCCTTGCCCACCGCCGCCTTGAATTTTGCAGGATCCACTACTTTGTAGCATGCCTGGAACTGGGACGGATGGTGGCTTAAGTGCTGCAAATTCTGCGGGTCGTTCAAATCGCCGCATTCGCTTCCTGCCTGCTTGGCAAGCTGCGCGTAATACTGCCGGCTCTGCGCACTTTGCGCCACCCTCCCGCCAGCCCCAAGTTCTGGCCCCGAAGGCGGGTCTCCGATTCCAATTGCGCCAAGCCCCGCCCAGGCCGCAACAAGCACGCCCACGAAAAGTGCAGCATAAATTATCTTGTCCTCCATATCCACCACCTCTACGTTGTATTCATCAGAATCAATATTCCGGCAAGCAGCATCGCAATTCCAAGGGCGATTTTCATGCCGTTGCGTGATTTCGCCTCGATTTTCCCAATCCATTCAAGCGCATTCCTGTTTGACGCCAGCAGCAGGATGAGCACAAGCGGCAGCACAAACATCAGATTGTAAAGCACAAGATAGCCGAGCATTTCCGCCGAAACGCCCTGCGCCGCCAGCAATCCGATTATCGCCACGTATATCCCGCCGGCGCATGGGAATGCGCACAATCCAACCAGCACTCCTGCACCGAGTGCGGCAGGCACCGTGGCCTTGTGCAGCAATTCCTCTATTTTGGGCGTGAACATTTTCGGCATCCTCATCATGCTTTTGCCGGAAATTCCCTCAAGCAGGCTTATTGCGCCAATCAGCATGAGCAGGCTTGCGCCCAACTTTGCCATGAAATGCCCGGGAAACAGGGAAAACACCCCGATGATGCCAAGCCCTATTCCAAGGTAGGCTGCGAACACCCCGAAAACATACGCCATGCCAACCGCAAGCAGCTCCGTTTTCCTCTTCCTTGCATAAAGCAGGAAGGCGATGAAAAACAGCAGCACCGCTATGCCGCACGGGTGTATCCCGTCAACAAATCCCGAAGCAACCACCAACGGTATTATCGCCGCCGCATCCATGCCAATCCCTCAAACTTGCCCATCATCCGCATATTTCCGCACCGTCTCAACCGCCATGCGCCCGCCTCCGAACACATAACAGCCCCGCAGTTCGCATATTTCCGCACCGTCTCAACCGCCATGCGCCCGCCTCCGAACACATAACAGCCCCGCAGTTCGCATATCCTTGCGCCGCCTTAATCCTCCTTTTTCACAATGTAATATGCGAGCAATGTAATCGGGGCAATGGCTATGGCGGCCGGGACAAGCAGGCTTGATTCGCCAGGATGCAAAAGCCCCCATCCGCCTTTGCCTTCCGTCCCGGCGTATTTTTCAGTAATGTCAAAGGTTTCCTGCTTCCCATCCTTCCATACCGCATACTGGTTTGCGCCGCTCATCTTGTCCTGTATGAAAACCGTGCCCTCATCCTTTTCCGATGCGCCCGCCACGAAATCCTCTATCATGTCGACCGGCACGTGCCCCTCAAACAGGTATTTGCCTTCTACATTCACCACCATGTGGCCCTGAAGCTGCAGCGGCACCCCGAACTTTTCCTGCAGATTTGCAAGGTCCGCCCTTGCGGTCTTGTTGTTTATGAAATCTATTATTTTCACATCCTTGTAGCCAAGTTTTTCAAGCACAGGCAGCAATTCCCCAAGGTAAGGCGCGCAGTGGGCGCATGCGTCATTCTTGTAAATCAATACCCTTTTCGCATCAACCGGCGCCTGCGCATATATGCTTGAGATTGCTATCGCAATCATTACCGCAATTATCTGGTACTTCATACATATCACCTTCTCATGCGCGCTTTGAGCGCATCGCATTCATTCCGCAACCGCCGCCCCATCCATCCCACCTTCTCATGCCCACTTCGACGCGCATTCCACGCAATGCTCCGACTCATCCCCGCAACAGGAAAGGAACGGCTTTCCGCAATTTTTGCAAAACATTTAACTCACCATTGTGCCCATGGGGAGTTGGCACTGCTTTGCCCCCACTGCCCATTTTAGTTGCTGGAGGGAGGCACGGTTTTGTGGTTGCCTCGCCTCCCCCAGTTTTCCCTAACAGCCTCCCACCTGGCTTGCATAGCCGTTGAGGTTGTTAGCGGCAATTGGCGCGCCGCCCGAAGCCGCAGGCGCGGCCGCCAGCTGGCCGCCCGATGCCCCCGCCGCAATTGCAACAGAGGCGGCCTGCAGCTTTTCCAGCCTGCCGGCTATCCCGCCTATTTGCAGCGCCTGGAAAAAGCTGACAATCAGCAGCAGCCCCGCCAAAGCCATGAACAATGTTTGTTTCTCCATGATTTTCACCTCGTATTTTTCAGCAGCATCCCGGCTTCCTGCCCGGGCCGCCATATGCCTGTTTTCCAAACATATCCTTCACCCCATGATTTTCAGCAGCATCCCGGCTTCCTGCCCGGTCCGCCATATGCCTGTTTTCCAAACATATCCTTCACCCCATGATTTTCAGCAGCATCCCGGCTTCCTGCCCGGGCCGCAAAACATTTTCTTTCCAACCATTTTTTCCACCTCTGGATTTTTTCAGCATCCGCCAACCTGCTTTGCATAGGAGCCAACCCCCCCTTGCGCCGCCCCGCCCGAAGTTGGCGCTGCAGATGCAGGCGCCACAAATCCCCTGTATTTGTTGCCCATCAGGTCAATCGGATTGATGTCCTTTCCTGCAAGCTGGAACTGCACTGCCTTCGCCATGCTTTGCTGCGGGAAGAACAGGCTTTTCCACTTTGAAAGCTCCCCGAGTATTTTCTCATCGCTTATCTGCGGATTGTTGGCCAGGAGGTATTTCGCAAGCCCCCTCATCGCGTACGAATGCGCGCATCCGCATGCTGCCTTGCCGTCCGGGAATATTATCGAATTTGCGCCACAGCAGTATTCGCACGATATCGCACCGGCTATTTTCACGTATCTTGCATTGAGCGCCGCATCCGCCATCGGATTGCCATCGTCAAAGCGTGTGAGCACTGCCATCGCCCCCTCGACGTCATCGTATGAAATTCCGAGCTTGGCGCCATATGCGTCCGGCACGCCCTTTGCCAAGACCTTGCCCTCAAGCAATTTCAAATCCACGGCGCCTCCGCCGCCTGCGGCTGTCGCCCCTCCGGATGCGCCCGAAGATAGCGGCTGGCCCGATGCGGCCTGCGGCTGCAACGCAGCGCCTGCCGCAAAGTTTTGCTGCAAGACGGCTATGCCTCCAACTGCCGCCGTTACGTTTCCTATCTGGAATTGCGTGAATGCCATAACAAGCAAAGCCGCAACCATCAGCCCGACAATAAACCTGTCTTTGTCGGAAATGCCGCTTCCCTCCTGCGCGGGGGCAGTAGTCTCATTTTCTTTTGCCAAGCCAAACACCTCTGCATATTTGCCGCCCCGCCTTCGCGCGGAACTTGCAAATTGATACGCACAGTGCAGCGGCTGGGTTTGACTTATAAATAACTGCGATATGGAATGATAAAAGAAGCCGCATTACTGTCCCGTATCGTTTAGCTATGTTCCAAACCGTCCAAAATGGAAAAAGAAGCCTTAAACCGCCCGGTTTAAGTGAACGCGGTTGGTTTTTCCCTCCGGCATCTTCCTCACCAGCCCCCGCTTTTCCAAATCAGTGAGGACGAATGACAATTTTGTCTTCGACAAACCGGCCCTTATGTACAGGGTGTTCTGTTTTATGCCATCCTGCTCGCGCACCGCTATCATCACCTTCTGTTCCGCCTCATCCAGCCCCTTGAGCAAAATTTCGAATTTCTCGTCCCCCTCCGTCTTGGCGGCTATTTTTTTCATCGCCGTAATCATTTTCCTTTTTTCCGCCTCAACGGCATCCCCTTCCTTTCCTGCAAAGAATGCAAGGTGCGCGCCCATTGCGAATAGCCCGACGCTGATTGCCCACAGCGCCACCACGTGCAAATCAACCGAATCCTTGAGCACCGAGCACGTGCTTGGGTCGTTTCCGGTGTGGCATGAGGGCGGCAGCTGCGCCAGCTTCAGCGTGTTCACCTGGTCTTTTGCCACAAATCCGATTGCAATCTGGGCAAGGGCCATCACCATGAGCACAAAGCCTACATGCTTGAGATTCACATCCACACCCCGGAATCAATTCTGCAACAGTTTTCTGTTCCATATTTAAGAAACTGACGTTTTGGCATCCAGCCCCTCCAGAAGCTCCTGGGGCATTTCCAGCACGTTTATCTTCCCTATCTTGCGCACGCTTATCACCCCGCGGCGCATGAGCTTTGCCACCACCCTGTGCGCCTTCACCCTTCCCATTCCATCGAGGGCGGCGATTTCGGACTGGTGTATGCTGCCCCTGCGCTTGAGCATGAGCGCAACCACTTCCCTCTCATCCTCGTTCAAAAAGCGCAGCAAAAGAGACGCGTTCCATTTCGACTCCGTATTCTTCTTCTCAATTATCACCGAAAGCAGGTAAAACGCGCCCGCCCCGACGGCAATGCCAAGTGTTGCTACGGCAATCATGAATTCGACATGGTAATTCACAAGCGGGCCTATCAGGGGCGAAAATTGCCCCTGCTCCGTGCTGAGGTGGTACGAAAATACCAGGGCAATCACAAAGAATACGAATCCGGAAAAAATGCACAGCAGAAGGAGCAATTCCTTGTTCCCCCTTTTGTGCAGGAAGCCGGCAATCCTGTCCGCAATTGTTTTTTCCATCAAATCACACAGTTTCAAGCAGTAATAATTATTGTTTCAATTATATGAAACTATCAATTATGCTCATGCATAAGAAAATGAAACTATAAAAAACAAGAGGTTGGTCTGAATGGACGGTTCTGAACAGGCGCATGCAAACGCATCCGGCATGGGAAAAGCAAACGCATCCGGCGCTGGGCTTGCAATTGCATCCGGGGACGAAAATACCGCGCACTATTTCCTGGCGGTCGCCCTGATACTTTCTGCGGTGCTATTATCTGCCGCCGTGTATTTCTCTATGTCATCGCTTTCTTCTTCAATAGCCGCAATCAAGTTCGGCACGGCGGCAGGCGCAGCCCCGTCCGCAGGCATTATCGCCGCAGCCCCGGCACAGCAAGGCGCTCAAGGGCAGCAACAAGCAGCAGCCGCACCGCAGCAGCAGGCGGCCGCAGGCGCAGCCATCATCAATTTGGCAGGCCTGCCATTCAAGGGAACGGCTGACGCAAAAGTTGCTATCGTCGAATATTCCGACTTCCAGTGCCCCTTCTGCGCGCGCGCCTACCCTACAGTTAAGCAGGTGCTAAAAGACTATGATGGGAAAGTGAAATTCTACTACAAGCACTTCCCGCTCGGATTCCATCAGAATGCCCAAAAGGCGGCAGAGGCTTATGAATGCGCGCTCGACCAGGGCAAGCAGTGGGAATACCACGACAAGCTGTTTGACAATTCACAGGGCGATGGAACAGGCCTGAACATTGCAGACCTCAAAAAATATGCGGCCGACCTCGGGCTTGACACCGCCAAATTCAACAGCTGCCTAGACGGCGGCCAGAAGGCTGCCAAAGTGCAGGCGGACACCGCGGAAGGCGCGGCTAACGGGGTTTCCGGCACTCCGACGTTCTTCATAAACGGGCAGGCGGTTGTCGGTGCGCAGCCATACTCTGCATTCCAGCAGGCAATCGATGCAAAGCTTGCCGGTTGATTTATTTTTTGTTACATTTTTGTGAAACAATGGTTATAAATTAAATGAACTATATTCGGACGGTGCATTTCGATGTTGAATGGCAAGCATTTCTTACTGATAGGCATAATCGTTGTCGTGGGCTTCATTGCATTCATGGCAATTGACAGCTCAAGCCGGGCGGCACAAACAACAATAGCATTGGCAGCCGGGAATGCAGGCTGCGGCCCTTCCGGCTGCACCGGAATGCCCATTGGCGCATCCAATGTGAAGGAATTCATAGTTGTGGCAAGCAAATTCAAATTCGAGCCATCCACGCTCACTGTAAACAAGGGCGACCGGGTGAGGCTTACGCTAAAATCCGCGGATGTTTCGCATGGGCTTGGGATTTCGGAATTCGGCGTAAACCTTGCGGTTGGGGCAGGAGAGCAGAAAACGATGGAATTTACCGCGGACAAGGAAGGCACTTTCAATTTCGCCTGCTCGGTTTATTGCGGCTCCGGTCACCTTGAAATGTCCGGCAAGCTAATTGTGAAAGGGGCAGGCAGCGCGCAAGCGGACGGCAGCGGGCAGGCATTGCAGCCATCGGCTGCGGTGCAGCAGGTAACTTTGCGCGCCACTCCGTACGGCTATGACAACCCGACAATCCGGGTAAAGGCGGGGCAGCCTGTCAAGTTTGACTTTTCCGCAGACCCGCAATCAGGCTGCGGCAGGCAGGTCATCATTGACAACGTAGGGATAAACCTAGTTTCCAAGAACGGCGAAACCGTTTCCGCGACATTCACCCCGCCCAAGCCGGGCACCTATAAATTCCACTGCTCCATGAACATGTTCAGGGGCGAACTGATAGCGGTTTAGGTGCGCAAGATGCGTATGGCGCCCAAATCCACAACTGCCGCCTGCGCAATGCCAAATGCCGGTGATTGACATGCTTAAATCCTGGAAGGAAGGGCTATCCCTTGTTTTTTCCATGCGCAAATACTGGCTGGTTTTTGCAGCCATTCTGACAATCCTTCTGCCCCTCTACGCTGTTTTGACAGACATCGTGGTCCTTGGCAATCCAATCATTCTCAACCCAGCCATCAATACTGCAGGCGCGGCATTGATTTTAGCCATAGCCTTCCTGTCTTCGCTTGGCTTCACCATTGCAGCTTACCAGGTTTTTGAGCAGCATACGTTTTCCAAAAAAAGCGCCGCCGGCAGCATGTTTGGAGCAGGGGCGGGCGGCAGCGTGCTTGCTGCATTTGCCACCGCGTGCACGGTTTGCCAGCCAATTTGGCTGGTATGGCTCGGTTTTGGAAGCGCCTCGGCATTCTTGATTGACTATGGAAATTATATCGCAATGGCAAGCATCGCCATCCTGCTCTATTCAATCAACAGCGGCCTTCGCGCCATAACCGAAGGCTGCCAAACAAACAAAACTGCAAAAAAGGGATAATATGAATCGCAATCCGCTGTTTATTGCCATTTTTTTGGCATCCGCATTTCTCCTTCTCGGATGCACAGGCAGCGCCCCCCCAACCAATTCCGGGGAAAATCTTGGCAGCCAGCCTTCGCTGAAGCTCTGCTATGGCATGGGCTGCATGATGCAAACCATGCCTCCCTCGTCCAAGGGGCAGGAATACGGGCCTTCAAAATTTGCGGAAGAGGCGCCATCAGGCGCCATAAGCATTCCAAACAACGGGAATTTCACAATGGATGCGAACATAATCCGCAAAAGCCTCTACGGAAAAGTGCAGTTCCTTTACGGATACAACTCCCAAATCCCCGGCCCCCGGCTCGTGGTAAGGCAGGGCTCGAACATCACCATAAATTTCAAAAACAACCTCGACATGCCCACCACCGTGCATTGGCACGGCATACGCCTGGAAAACCAGAACGACGGGGTGCCCGGCATCACGCAGGAAGAGGTGGCGCCGGGGGGGACTTTCACATACAACCTGACTTTTCCAGACGAGGGGGTTTATTGGTACCACCCCCACGTGCGGGAAGACATACAGCAGGAAAGGGGGCTCTACGGGCTGATTTTTGCCGAGCCTGAAAATGCGGGTTACTTCAACAATGTTTCCAAGGAAGAGGCCGTTGTTTTGGATGACGTCCTTATCGGCACAAGCGGCAGCCTGTTCCCATTCTCCGATGATTACACAGATTTTGCCGCAATGGGAAGGTTCGGAAACAAGCCCCTTATCAACGGAAAGGAAAACTATTCCACAACCATAAAGGCAGGGCAGGCGCTGCGCTTTTATTTCCTGAATTCCGCCAACGTGCGCCCATTCAACGTTTCCATCCAGGGCGCGAAATTCAAAATGATAGGCGCGGACAGCGGCAAATTCGAGCGCGAATTCTTCTCCGATAGCATTGTGATTGCGCCATCCGAGCGCTACATTGCCGAAGTGGCGTTTGACAGGCCAGGAAAATACGGGATTTACAATTCAAACCAGTTCTCGCGCCACTTGCTTGGCGAAATTTCAGTGGAAGGGGATGCCCCCCTGCCTGATGATTTCCTCAAGCTCCATTCCAATCCGGAAATTTCGGCATCCATCGACCCATACCGCAGCATGTTCGATTCGCCTCCGGATTTTATTTACAACCTGACGATAGACATTCCCGGTGCAACAATTGGCATGGGCGATATGATGGAGCATGCTGAGGATGGCATAGAATGGGAAGACACCATGTTCGGCATGAATGCGATTTCCACAAACAACACCCTTGAATGGAGGATTGTCGATGCCAAAACAGGCAAGAAGAACATGGATGCCTCAAACTCCGTGCCGGTCGGCAGGCCTTTCAAAATAAAACTAAGCAACGACAAGGATTCCCTGCACCCGATGCAGCACCCGATACACCTTCATGGTGCGCGCTTTCTTGTGCTTTCAAAAGACGGCGTCAAAAATTCCAACCTTGCCTGGAAGGACACCGTGCTCATCCCGATAGGCAGCACGGTAGAGCTTCTGTCCTATTTCCCCAATGAAGGCGAGTGGATGCTGCACTGCCACATCGCCGAACACCTGTCATCTGGCATGATGACATCGTTCAGGGCGGCATAGCGTGTTTCTTTCTCAACCCCGAAGGGCTGCAAAATGCTTATATATTGCAGAATGACACTTCCGGGTAACTCTGTTTATATTGCTAGGATAAGAAATCCCTATTGCTATTTAGAAGGTAGTTTGATGGACAAAAAAACAGCCGCAATCCAGCTTGAAAAAGGCAGGATGATTGTGATTTTTGATGCTGAAGGCAGGGAGGGGGAGGCTGACTTGGTGCTGCATGCCAAATTCACAACCCCTAAAAAAATTGCAGCCATGCGCGAAAAGGCGGGGGGGCTGCTTTGCCTTGCCACAAACGAGCATATGGCAGGAAAAATAGGCCTTCCATTCATGTCCGACCTCCTGCTCAATGACGAGCGCCTTGCGGATATGATTTACCACAAGACTTCCTATGGGGACAAGCCCGCTTTTTCCATTTCAATCAACCACAAGGATGCCAAAACAGGAATTTCAGATGAGGATAGGTCTGAAACCATCAGGGCATTTGCAAAAATTGTTTCGGGCAAGGCAAATGCCCGGAGAAACCAGTTCATCTCCACCTTCCGCACCCCCGGGCACGTGCATTTGCTTATCGGGAGGGGCATAGCGAACAGGCGCGGGCACACCGAGCTTTCCTTGGAGTTGGCAAGGCAGGCCAAAATGGCGCCGGCGGTTGCGTTGTGCGAAATCGCAGGCTCTCGCAAGGCAATGACCCTTGAGTCTGCAAAAGCCATTGCCAAAAAAAACAATTGGCTGTTCATCGAAGGGAAGGACATATCCGGTGAATGAAATGGAAAAAACAAATCCGCTCAAAATTGGAATCGTGGACACAACATTCGCCCGCATCGACATGGGGGCAATGGCAGTGGACGAATTAGGCAAAAAATTCCCAAAATTGCCAATAAAAATAATCCGCGCCACTGTCCCGGGGATAAAAGACCTTCCGGTCGAATGCCTGAAACTACTGTCTTCCGGCTGCGATATTGTAATTGCCTGCGGCATGCCCGGAAAAATGCCGGTTGACAAGCAGTGCGCCCATGAGGCATCGCTTGGCATGCAGATGGCAATGATAAAGAGCGGAAAGCACATTGTCGAGGTGTTCGCGCACGAGGATGAAGGCAAGGATGAGGCTGATTACGCCCGCCTTGCCCAAGACCGGGTGCGCAAGCATGCTGTTAATGCAGTGTGGATGTGCCGTTTCCCGGAAGAATTAAGAAAACGAGCCGGGAAGGGCATGAGGCAGGGTCGGAATCACGTGGGGGCGATTGAATGAGCAGTCAGGGGGGCGAGGCGGGGAAAGCGCCAGGGGGGATGCGCCCCCCGGGGCTTTCAATGAAAAAAATAAAATTGGGGCTTGTTGTTTCAAAGTTCAACTGGTCCATCACATCGAAGATGGAAATTGCCGCAAGGGGGCAGGCAAAAAAACGGGGCGCGGAAATCGCCGCAGTTTCCTATTCCCCGGGCTGCTGCGATTCCCCATATGCGGCGATGCAAATGCTCAAGGCCAAAAAGGTGGACGCAATTGTCGTGCTTGGCGTGCTTCTGCACGGCAAGACAAAGCATGATGAAGTTGTGGCAATTTCAGCATTCGGCGCCCTCCAGCAGCTTTCCATAATGTACGGCAAGCCGGTCGGATTCGGCATAATAGGGCCCGGGGCGACAAAAAAAATCGCGCATGAAAGGGCCGAAGACTACGCTGTCCGGTCAGTTGACGCGGCCATTGACCTTGCAAGCGGGGATGTTTCAAGGCCAAGGGAGCACAGGTAAAAAATGCCCTGTGATTTGGTGGAAATATGGTCAGTGGTGTGGTGGAAAAATGATTGTCAATTTCGGTGCAAGCGCGAATCTTCCAACCAAATTCGGCACATTCAGGGTTTTCGCATTCAAGGAGGACGCTGTTGAGCACGCCGCGCTTGTCAAGGGCGAGCCTAAGGGCAATTGCGTGCTTGCCCGGGTGCATTCGGAATGCCTCACAGGGGACGTGTTCGGCTCGATAAAATGCGACTGCAGGGCGCAGCTTGAAACCGCACTCCGCAGGATTTCAAAGGAAAAGCACGGCGTGCTGATTTACCTTCGGCAGGAAGGGCGGGGCATCGGGCTTGTGAATAAAATCCGCGCCTACTCCCTGCAGGACAAGGGCATGGACACGGTGCAGGCAAACCAAGCCCTTGGATTCGGGGTGGACGAGCGGGATTATACGGTGGCTGCGCAAATTCTCATGCTTCTTGGGGTGAAGTGCGTAAGGCTTCTTTCAAACAACCCCAAAAAGGCCGATTCCTTGCGAAAGAACGGCATTGACGTGTGCAAGATGGTGCCGCTAAAGACAAAGCCGACAAGGGAAAACAAGGGCTACCTAAGCGTGAAGAAAACCAAGCTTGGGCACAAATTATAGGTGGGTTCTGATGGCGCAAAACGCATCTGATGATGAGAAATTCATGCGCATCGCGCTTGCGGAGGCCGCAAAGGCCAACCCTTCCCCAAACCCGAAAGTCGGGGCGGTTATAGCAAAAAATGGCGAACTTCTCTCAAAGGGCTTCCATGCGGAAGCCGGAACCCCACACGCGGAAATAATCGCAATGCAGAAACTTTTGCCATCGCAATTATCCGGCTCCACGCTATATGTGACATTAGAGCCGTGCTCGCACTACGGCCGCACGCCCCCCTGCACAACTGCGATAATCAACAGCAAAATAGCCAGAGTTGTTTTCGGGGCGCATGATGCAAATCCTAAAGTTCAAGGAGAGGAAATCCTTTTGCATGCCAATATTGATGTTGTTGGCGGAGTCCTTGAAAAGGAAAGCCGCGAGCTCAACAAATTTTTCTTTTTTGCAATGGAAAATTCACGCCCGCATGTCACGCTGAAATGGGCGATGTCTGCGGACGGGAAAATTTCCACAGCAGGCGGCGCATCCAAATGGATAACCTGCGAGGAAATGCGGATGCGGGCGCGCCAGATAAGAGGCTCATCCGATGCCGTATTGGTTGGTGTAGGCACTATTTTGGCCGACAATCCCACCTTGGGCGGGCCTAAGCATCGCATTGTGCTTGACTCCCACCTTCGCACGCCCGCAAATTCCAAAATATTCGGCTCCGGCAATGTGGTAATTTTCGCCTTGAAAAAGGGGGCGGACATGAAAAGGAAAGCCGTTCTTGAAAAATACGGGGCAAAAGTATTCCTGCTTTCCCACACCACGCCAAAAGCAATCCTGTTCCAGCTTCACAAATTGGAAATCCGCTCTTGTTTCGTTGAGGGCGGGGGCGAAACCCACGCGCGATTTGTTCAGCAGAAGCTTTACGACCGCATCATCATCTATCTTTCACCCAAGCTCATCGGAGGCAAGGATGCGAAAACGCCGGTGGAAGGCGAAGGCGTGAAAAATGTGCCGAAAATGCCTGCCCATGCCATTACAAGCATCACGAAAATCGGGAATGATGTCGAAATAGTGATGGAAAAATCATTTTGAGCCATATATTTCGGCAGCCCGGGAAGATAAGTCGTTTATCAACCGATTAGTCCGTAAAATACGTACCGTATCCAAATATCCCTTTTCCCGCTTTGCAAAAATAGATATAGATTTATCCTCAACAAGGTATTGCCTTCCACCGAGGTGTAGCTTTGATATCTCATTGTCCTCTCCCACCATAAAATAAAATGCCATATCAAATCCATCTTGTTTTTTTGTAGCAAAATAATGATGCGCTACAAAATCAATTTTAACGCCATTTTTTCTTAGCTGCTCAAATGCCCTCCCACAAAACAGCCTAAGCATCCCTCCTCCCGTCCAATCATCTATTGCGAACGCATGCCCATACTCCCTTCCTTTTAATACGTCCAATTCAGTCGATGAAAAATCAATGTTCTGTCCGGCATGCAAATTCAGAAAGAGCAAGCCTGCCTTTCCCATGCCCTGCCTTTCCCTAATCAAATCAAATGTTGATTTGACAAGCTTGGCATATCCCCTGCCTCCCCGGTCTATCCCGACCACCGTATCCACGCCGCAAGGGTTGGATTCTTCGGCTATTTCGATAAGCCTGTCCACAACAACGAGCCTGGTAAAATCAGAGAATTTTTTGGCATGCGCCAAAGCTTCATTGCTATTCTGGATATTTTTTATTGCCTGTGCGGTCTGCCTTAGCTTACCGCGGTCTAACTGCCTTTTCCAGAACAACTTCAAATTATCAGACTGCTCGTGAAAAACAGAATTGCAATTTTTCTCATAAGCCGGTGAAATGGCAATGCGATGCTTGGCGCCTGCAAATATTGTCATTGCAAAACTGTGGGAAAAGAGGTATAAAAAGGTAACAGTTGCGGCTGAGTTAACCTTTCCGGTTTTTCCTGAACTGCTCCAAATGGTAGCGCCCTATCACGTCATTGCATTCCTCCCACTTGATGTTCTTGAAAAACGCCGCAATGTAGTCTTTCCGGTTGGTGGCGTAGTCGATGAAGTATGCATGCTCATACACGTCCAGCACAAGCACCGGCACCGCGCCCCATATCCCTCCCTGGTTGTGGATGTCGTTGACGAAGTTATGGAGCCTTCCCTCCTCCAAATCCATCGCAAGGATTACCCACCCTCGGCTTGCAATCCCTTCCGCCTTGAACTCTTCCGCCCATGCCTCAAGGGAGCCGAAGTCCTCCTTAATCCAATCTGAAATCGTGCCGGCAGCCTCGTTTTTCCCGCCAAGGTTGTCAAAATAGAATTCATGCAGCCTCACTCCGTTGAGGGCAAAAGTCTCTTCCACTTTCAATTCACGCAGCGAGGAGTATGTCGCATTTGCCGTGCTTTTGTCCACTGTTTCCAATGCCTTCCTTATTTCGTTCACTTTCTTCACATAGCCGGCATAAAGCACGTCATGGTGCTGCGCAAGCTGCTTCTCGGACAGGCCGTCCAAAGACGTGTATTTCAGCGGCTTGAGCGTTTTCTCTGGAATAGATGCCATTATTTCCACCTCTCCTGCTGCCACTAGCCAACCCAATCATTAAAATCCTGCCTTCTTGCCGATTTGCTGCCTTACTATACATACGTTTTTGAATATATTGCCACATATAATTTCAATGAGCTATAACTTCAAAAACCCGATGCGGATGATGCGCCAGGAAGAAAAGGTGAGGCACAGGAAACCAAACCCAGAAGAGGTCGATTTATCAAAAAGGAAATTCCTGCGCAGTGCTGCAATTTTGCTTTCCAGTGCAGCTGCAATTAGGGGATATTTTTACCTCTTAACGCCAAAAACAGAAGGATTAAGCATGGCGCTTGGCTCAGGATTCGGAGTCTCAAGCATCGAAAATGAGCGGAAATGGCTGTCAAAATATCTTCCGGAGCTGAATTGGGATGGCGCTTTGATTGAAAGAGAAAACCTTTTCCTTGCCGCCCTTGGGGAATATGAGAAAACCTACGGCTCGGTCAAATACCGCGAGATAGGGCTGGAAGGGGTCAGGATAAACGCACAGCAGGCCAAAACCGCTGCCATCATTGACAGTTTTGCAGAATTTCTTTATTGGCGCAAAAAATACGCATACAAGGAATCAGAATTGTTCTCGGAAGTTTTTACCGACCCAAAAGGCCTTGACTGCAATATGGCTTGTTTGCTGTTTGCGGACTACCTTATTTCCGCCCATGGCTATTCCAAAGGCAGGATAAAGTTCGTGTCCATACCGCCCGCCGACATGCCCAGCCACGTTCCGCATGCCGCATTAATTGTCGATGGCTTGTATTTCAACCTTGTCCTCAGGAATAAATCAGAAATACAGCATGGTTTCCTGACAGTTGGCGAAGCCAGGGCGGGGTTTCCCCACATGTCCATCGAGCCAATCGAGAACTATGAAGGCAACAATGATGGGGTGGCGGTTATGTTCTCGCAAATGGTTGGAGAGAATTTCACCAGGATTTCTGAGTCCGATAAAAAAAGGAAGCCCGGCCAAGGAGACGAAACAGAATTCAGGGCACTGGTTGCCGCCCAGCAACACGCAATCGAAGATTATAGCGCCTTCTTGCTGCAGTGGCTACCAATTAAGATATACGTAGCGCCCGGCATGGCAATCCCGTCAAAAGGGCATTTCTCCCACTCCGACCTTGCCGCAATGGATGCCATGCCGCAGTCACCTATGCGTTGCGATGCCATCGGCGTATTCAACACGGCCTGCCTGCAAATGAGCATTATCATGGGCGATTTGCAAGCCGCCAAAATACACGGCTATGTGGCAGTTATTGCATTTAGCAAAGCAATCAAAATTTCCCCCCATTATTTCTTTTCATTTTCCAACCGTGCAACTGCCTACCACTATTTGGGCATGGAAGAAGACGCAGAAAAAGACATTGAAACATTCATTTACTATGAAAAGTCAACGCCATCCGGCAATTCCCGTTGAATGCCTGCCTTCTAGTCAGTCTCAATCCTCGGCGCAAGATAGTATGTCAGTTTCGCGCCCTCGACCTCATACTCTATTTTCACCGGAGCGTTGCTTTTCAGATTCACTGAAATCGGGGCCGCATCAGGGCACGCCTTGACGATGTCTTCCAAGTATTGAAGGGGGAATGTCGCCTTTGAGGGGTGTGCGCCTGCTTTCAACTCAATAAGCTCATCGCTGCCCGACTCGTGCTCCATGTCAAAATCCGCGCTGTCCCCCTTGCCGTAGAATCTCAGGGAAGAGTCGGACATTTCCACGCTTATGTGCGTGGAAACCAGCGCCGCATCGCGCAGCGTCTCCTTCATGGTGCCGCCCATCATTTTCACGCTGGCATCCGCCTGCACATTGGGCTCGCGGCTTGCGCCGCCCGCCATCTCAAGCACCGGAATCTTGAACGACCTTTTCCTTTTTCCGGCGGTGAATTTGAGCACCACCTTGTTTTCCTCGTGCGCCACTTCCAATTTTTCCCCCCCGCGGGCGCGCGAGAGGAATTTCGAGAGATTGTCAAAATTCAGGCCCACCCTTACGGGATTCGGTGCGTCGTATTCGACAAAAGAGGTTTTTGGCATGGCAAAGCTCACCATGGCAATCTGCGACGGGTCCATCGCCCTGAGGGTAAGCCCGCCCGGGCCGACTTCAAGGGGGCCCTCGTCAATAAGGTTGACAATGGCGTCAACGGCGGACTTGAACCTTTTTGCATCCTCTACAAGAAACCGGAACATGCTTTCACCTCATCCACACATTCGGAAATAGCCTCTTACAATTTTTAAACGTTCCACACAAATCCCAAGCCAAAGCAATAAATACACGTGTTTTCATATTTGACGTCTATTGGTGGTAAAATGGTTCTTATTGAAGCTCCGCTTGAACTTAAAAAAGAGCCAACTATGATTGAAGGGCGGATAGCCTTTGTACTTTCAAAAGTTGAAACCGGAAACATAACTGAATTTTCCACCCTTGAAATGAGGCATGCGCTTGACTTTTTGCATAAAAAAATGGGCATCCTGAGCGGCGCGCAAGCCTTAACCTGCATCGAACTTTCAATAAAAATAATAGAAGCACGGCCTGTCGATATGATTATCCAGTATGCGCTTGACCTTCTTGATAAGTCGATAGAGCGGCAACTTCCATCTTATGCCCAGCTGGAGCGGTTTCTAGCCGTTAGCCTGATTGGCGAACATGGGGATGATTATGTTTACCAGTTCTCCCGCAGCCGCGCCATCCTGATATGCCAGAAATTGATTGAAAGGGCGCCTAATCAGGAATATGCCGAAGCTTCTGCCATCGCCCTTGCCCGGGAAAGCAGCTTCGTGAGCGTAAAAGTGGACATGCTGCCCCTCTCTTCCTTGATGAATAAGCTTGCCGATGGCTGGCGGCATGGGGCAAGCTCGAAACTTCCTGCCATGCTCAAAAATTCGGCAGCCGTTCTGGCCCACAATGGCAGGGCGCATTAATTTATTGCTTCCTGCCAAAAGTCCGGTATGGCAGAGCAGCTTCATCTCACAGACGCTTATCTGCGCCAGTTCGATGCCAAGGTGGTCAGTGCAGCACCGCATGCCAACGAACAAGGCAAGCTCAAAATCATCCTTGACAAAACCGCCTTTTACGCAACATCCGGCGGGCAGCCCTGCGATTTGGGAAAAATAACAAATAAAAAAACAAACAAAACATCCGAAGTTGTGGATGTGAGGAAAGAAGCGGGGGAAGTTGTGCACACCATAATATGCCCCGATGCATCGGATTTTGCAGTTGGCGATGAAGTGTTGTGCGATATTGATTGGGATAGGCGTTACCGCCTCATGCGCACCCACACCGCAGGCCACGCGCTCTCCGCCGTGATGTACGAAAAGGGCATTCTCATCACCGGCAACCAGCTTGGGGTGGAAGAAACGCGCTTTGATTTCAACATGGAGGAATTCGACCGCGCCCTCATAGACGAATGCATAAGCAAGGCAAACTCCCTTCTTGCCCAAAACAAGGAAGTGAAGGTGTATTTTTTGCCAAGGGAAGAGGCGCTTGCGCTTCCGGGCATGTCAAAGCTCGCCACGGCATTGCCTCCTGCAATCACCATCTTGCGCATAGTGGAAATCGTTGATATGGACAGGCAGGCCGACGGGGGCACGCATGTGAAAAACACCTCCGAAGTCGGCAAAATAGAGCTTGCGCGCGCGGAAAACAAGGGGAAAACCAACCGCAGGATATATTTTAGGCTCGTGCCATAGTTTTATATTCACTTCCACAGCATTCAAAATCGGTGTGCCCATGAACCCTAAGACAGAGCTTCCCCCTGGGAAATACGTTGTAATGCAAATCGAAAGCCAGGATGGCGCGTCAAATTACTCGTTTGTCAAGATAACAGATTTCATGGCGCCTATCGTGAAGGAAATGGCAGCGCAGATTTCCAATGGCCTTGGCGATGGCATGGAGAAGGAGAAACGGCTCCAGCTCTATGTCGGCTCAAAGCCCGCCTCGTATTATACGTTTTCAACAAAAAAGAAGCTGCCGGGAGCCGGGCCCTATTCTGTTGTGGATGCAAAGGACGCGAACAAGCAGCTTGGCGCGGCAAAACTGGTGGAGAAGGGCACATACGGCCCGGGGTATGCGTTCACTCCGCTTGGCGAAGAGCAAAACAAGCATTCCAACAGGTTTCAGAAGGTTTCAAACAAGTAGCGCATTCTAATTTTTGAAATGCGAATCGCAGCCGCTTTCCGCACCTGATGAGAACAGCACCGGCGGGGTGATGAACATCTTGAAATTCCCTATGTAAGGAATCCTTGCAATCACTTTTCCCTTTATCTGTGATGCGTCAACAGGCGAATTGCCTGCGTTGTATCGTGCCTCGTATGCCTGGAAATCAAAAATCGGGTTGTTGTCCCCCTTTGTGAAATAATTCACCTGCCCGTCCGGGGTTCTTATCCCAAAAGCAACCCTGTGCACAATGTCGCCAACAAGGGAATAAAGGTCGTTTTTCTTCGGGGCGTACACCACCAAGTCATTCGTGTAGTCGAAATCTATTTTTCTGCCGGAGAGCTCGGCGGATTTCACGCAAATTGCAGCCCTTTCCTGCCCGCTCTTTGGCCACACCCTTGTGCAATGGCCGTAATTTATTTTCAGCGGGCCGTGGTATTCTGCGAAATCCCCGGGATTTGATGCAAAATCCGAGCAAACTCCGCTGCCTGCCCCCTCTTTTGCGCAATAGGCGAATATCGAGCCTTTCACTTCAATGTTGCTATCGGGATACTTCGCATTTGGATGGCTACGATACTGCACATGGGCATTGCTATTGATGTCTCCGATGCTGCCATCATAATCAATCACTGGCGCCTTTGGCGCACTTCCCTGCAGCAGCACCATGTCCCCCCTCTCATAGGAAGGCAGCATGGAGCAGGACACAATTGCATTTATGGGGACCGGCGTATTGAGCAGCCAGCCTGCTCCGAACCAAAGCAGCAGCGCGATGCCAAGGGCTATGAGCGTTTCTTTCGCCTCTTTCCCGAATCCGTGCGTTTTCACGCCGGAATAGAATTCCCACACGACTATGAAAACTATGAGCGCGCCCGCCCCAAGCCCCACAATTCCGCTCTTGGTAATGAGGTATGCGAAAAACAGCAGGATAAGCAGGATGTAATATCCCTTTATCTCGCCAAGGAGCGGGAGGGTGAAAACGGCATCTGACAAAAACGGAATCCTTGGGGGGGTTTTTTCTTTTTGTGCCACTGCTTCCCCTCCGGTCCGGGTTTTGCCGCTCACTTGCCTTTGCCTTCTTTAGGCTTCTTTGCGGCCTTCATTTCCGCCTTGAACTCGCCTGCCATCTTCTTCAGCTTGCCAATCGCCCATTCAAGGACATCCGCCGCCTTTTTGCTCTTTGTGCGCAAATACAGCACCGGCTTTCCTATCGTGGGGTGGTCTATCCGGTAGGCTGCGAATTCCACGTCCTTTTCCTCGATTAGGATTTCGCGCAGCGCGTTCGGGAGGCTATGCTCCTCGCCGTCGATTTCAATCTCGATGTAATTCGGCTCGTTTGCCCTGATGTTGATTTTCATTGCCCCACCGCCACGCTCACGTAGCCTTTTGCTATTTTGCGGTTTTCCCTTCTTCCGCACGATGAACATTCAAGCCCTGTCGGCTTCTTTGCCAAAGTGTGCCTGCACGCGGTGCAAAAACCCTTGAGCACCCCGCACTCCTCGTCTTCGGTGCTTATGTGGAATTCGCCGTTTTTCTCTTCCACAACTTTTGCGCGGATGATATCCCCGATGCGTATTTCGTCCCGCACGTTCTTGACATACCCGCGCTTTATCCTGCTTGCATGCAATATGAAATAGGCGTTGCTTTTGGAAAACCTCACGCCCTCCTGCCCGTCGCCCTCGACAACAACAAGCGCCACCGGCTCCGCGATATTGTCAACATGGCCGGTTACAAGCGTGCCGACCTTCACGGGCGATAGCCTCCTTGGCGGCGCGACGGAAAGCGTCCTGCCCTCATCCGACAGTTTTCCCCCCACAGTCGAATAAACCATCCCGCCCTGAACGTAGGTTCCCTCGCCTGCGGCAAATTCCTCTTCCACGCCGACTTCCTCCCCCGGCATCACTACCTTGTTTTTTCCTTCCATAAGAACACGCAGCAAATAGACTGGATGCATTCCAGGAAATACCCCTCAAACAATATTTAAATACTTATCTCCAAAGCCTTATGCCGCCCCGCGGGTGCGCTCGAAGCCGGGAAATCCCTGCAAAAAGCGCAAATCTGAATGCGGCTTCTCGCCTGAAGCAAGAAGCCGGCGCTTCAGCCCGCGGAGCGTCAGGGATATTATGCTCAAAAAAGCCAAGCTGGTCATCTGCATCGACCGTGACAACGACCTCTATGAAAAGGCTGGCATTTCCGGGCCTGTCATCGGAAGGGAGGCCAACCTCAACGCCGCCCTAAAGCTTGGCCTTGCCGACCCTGCTGAAACCGACACAAACGCCATTTTGCGCGCCATCCAGATTTACGACAAGATGTCAAAGGAATACAACGCGCAGATTGCGACGCTGACCGGCTCGTCGAAAATGGGCATCGAGGCCGACGAGGCGCTCTCCGAGCAGCTGGACAGAATCCTGTCCGAGTTCCCGACCGAATCATGCATCTTCGTTTCCGATGGCGCATCCGACGAATCGATAATGCCGATAATCCGCTCGCGCATCAAAATCGATGCGGTTGAAATCGTGGTCATGAAGCAGGCAAAGGAGCTTGAGAAGACCTATTTCGTGATTCTTGAGAAATTGAAGGAGCCTTATTACGCGCGGATGATTTTCGGCGTGCCGGCAATAATCCTGCTTGCGCTTGCCATCTCAAGCTATTTCCAGCTTGGCTGGCAGCCGATTGCCATCATTGTGGCGCTCTACCTGATTGCGCGCGCATTCGGCATCGAGGATTATTTTGCCAACCTGCTTTCCTCGTTCGAATTTTCAGTTGAGCGGATATCGGCAATAGCATACCTTCTTGCCGTGCCCTTCATCGCAATATCCATCTGGGTGAGCTACCAGGCCTATCTTATTTCCTCGGCAGCAGACCTTGACCCTGCAAAAACTTTCGCCGCAAGCGTGAAGGCGCTGCTTGAAATCCTGCCATGGGCGCTAATCATCATAATCGCAGGCAGGATGCTCGACCTCATTAACGAGAAGCGCAAGATCGAGATGACGAAATACGGGCTTTACGCAATAGTGCTTCTCCTCTTTTCCATGGTGCTATCGGTTGGCGCCAAATGGGTGCTCAACGACACGCCCCCATATGTCTCGTTCGGCGATTTCCTTGCCGCGGTGATGGCGGCAGGCGTGATGGGGTTTGTGTCAATGGAAATAATGCGCTCGATAAAGCGGCGCGCCATCCTCTCGCTCAAGCTTGAGAACAAGGAAGTGCTCGGCACGTCCGGAAATTACGTGGGGAAAGTCATTGGCGTGGATGCGCGCGACGGCGCGCTTGCTGTCCGTTCTGCATTGGGGCAAAAATACGTAATTGCCCTTGAAAGCATTTCCCGCGTCGGCGACAAAATAATAGTGGAAAGCTCAAGATAGGAAAAAAAGGAAGATTGCGCCCGTTAATATTTTACTTTCCCCTTTTCTTTTTGCCCGCTTGCCTTCCCGCCCTTATTTTCTCCTTTTCTTTTTGCCCGCTTGCCTTCCCGCCCCTATCTTTTCCTTTTCTTTCCGCCCTTATTTTCTCCTTTTCTTTTTTGCCTTATGCCCGTATCTCCTTTTTTCCTCCGCTTTCTTCCCCATTATAACCGGCTTGCCCGAGGAATCCACGTCAAGGTATTTCACCTTCTCAATCAGCGCCCTTTTTTGCGGCGAGTCCTGCAACGCCTCGCGAAGCACATCCACAATGTCCTCCACCGGCATTATCCTGATTTTGCCCTTCTTGCTTGCGGGAAGGTAAATGTCCTCGTAATTTGCCTGCGGCACCAGCATCTTCTTCATCCCGGCCTCGATTGCAGCCTCGCATTTTGCAGTTGCGCCGCCAATCGGAAGCACTTCCCCGCGCACCGAAAGCGAGCCCGTCATTGCGCACGACTGGTCAATGGGGATTCCTTCCATGGCGGATAGCATTGCCAGCGCAATGGAAACCGATGCCGAATCCCCCTCCACCCCCTCATACGTCTGCAAAAACTGTATGTGCACATCGTATTCCGACACGTCTTTTCCAATGTGTTTCTTAATAATTGCAGAGACATTCTCAACCGCTTCCTGCGCGATTTTCCCAAGCTTCCCCGTCGCAATAAGTTTCCCCTCTGTTTTGGAGCTTGCGGGCGTGACTTCCGCCACAATCGGCATCACAAGCCCGCTGCCTGCCCTTCCCCCATCCCCTAACACTGCAAGCCCGTTCACCTTCCCAACCGCGTAGCCTTCAACCTCGAATACCTTGTAGTCTTTCCTAGTCTCGATGTAGCGCGATGACATCTGCTGCTCCAAAGTCTGCGCAAGCCCCTGCGCCTTATGCACATGCCCCGCCTTCACAACATCGGACTTCTCCTCGGATGCGATGTCGCCGGCCGCCCGCACAAGCCCGCCCAATTCCCTCAAATTCAATGTCATCCTCTTTTTCCTTCCCGCCATCCTGCGCGACTCGGAAATTATCTCCTGCACCGCTCCCATGTCAAAATGCGGGATTTTCCTGTCCTTGGCAACTTCCTGCGCAACGAACTGAACAATCCTGTCCTCGTTTTCAGGGTTGTCTTCCATGGTGTCCTCCATGAAAACTTCATACCCATTGCCGCGAATCCTCGACCTCAACGCAGGGTGCATCGCCCTCACATCCATGGCATTCCCGGCTGCAACAAGCACAAAATCGCACGGCACAGGCTCGGTTTTCACAAGCGCGCCGCTTGACATTTCAGACTGCCCTGTGATGGGGTATTTCTTTTCCTGCATTGCGGTAAGCAATTCCTGCTGCGAGCGCGGCTTTAGCGATGCGATTTCATCGATAAACAGCACGCCGTGATTCGATTGGTGCACCGCCCCCCCTTCCACACGCAAATGCGCCGGAGTGCCCAATCCCCCCGACTGGAGCGGGTCGTGCTTCACATCCCCAAGCAATGCCCCCGCCTTGGAGCCAGTTGCATCCACAAAAGGCGCCACTTTCTTGCGGGTGTTGTCCACAATCAGCTTCGGCTCGTTGAAGTCTGCCATGCCCATCCTTCTGCCCACCGTATTGGTAAATCTATAAATAAGGTAAAATA
>Ga0209514_10001493_pt1 | contig 40056 bp, 34 predicted proteins | sample Subgrocontami58m_FD_187452 | JGI IMG/M metagenome (GOLD analysis project Ga0209514, IMG submission 187452) | Subsurface groundwater microbial communities from S. Glens Falls, New York, USA - GMW37 contaminated, 5.8 m (SPAdes) (version 3) | ecosystem: Environmental > Aquatic > Deep subsurface >...
CTGCCACTACCTATGTTGATTTAGGAGGCAGATTGTCAACCATTGAAGAAAGGCTTAATGGATTAGAGGCAAGAATCCAGAATCAAGAATCAAAGGAAAGCACCCTATCGGCTCAGGAGTCTACCCCCTCTACTGCCCTTACTAGCACACAACTATTGGCCTCAGCTACAGCAGAGATAGCCACTAACTCTGCTGACCAGTCTACAGACAGTGTAGTTGTTGCAGAAGATGGAAGTCAGAAGACAGTAGATGATCTCAACCTCACTCCTCCTGATATTCTAATCTCTACCTACTCTGCCACTTTAACTAATTTAGAGGTTAAATCAGAGGCTACCATCTCCGGCATGCTGAAAGCCTATGAGGCCCAGATCCAGGATAACTTTAAAGTATTTGGTAATACAACACTTGCAAATGCAGTTGTAGCAGGAGACCTGACAGTTGACGGAACCTTAAGTATTACTAACGGATCAGAGATCAATGTCGTAGGCTCGCCTGGACTGGCTGATTCAGGAATCCTTTATCTACAAAAGTCTCCTTTGGCTCGAGGCTTGGATATCCTAAATGGTAAATTCATCTTCACTGCGGATGGAACTCTGGCTGTACAAGGCACTATTGAGGCCAAGCAATTTACAGTCAAATCTGGTGAAAGTGCTGGAATAGGCAAGATAGTAGCCGGGCAAACTGAAATTATTATTGGAAACCCGTATGTCGAGCAAAATTCCATTATTATAGTAACTCCTCGAACAGCTTTAAAGCAGACCATAGGTGTAGTGGGTAGAACCAAGGGTGAATTTACGGTTAGGATCTTAAGTGCAGAGAGTAAAGATGTGGAATTTGATTACCTGATTATAGGGCAAAAGTAATTTAAGAAAACTACCCTACATTATTATATATACATAAATGATGTATTAATAAAGGTATTTGATACCCTTTTTACTAGTTGAAATGGACGCTTGTTTTGCTTTACGTTTAACTTATGCCAAAGGATGTATTAAATGTATATCTAGGGTGGATCTTTAAGATTGGCTTGGCAGCTGTTATTTTATCTACCCTATTTTTATTTACTAACTTTACTACTGATTTTTATGAGACTCCAAAGTTTTTGGTGCTTTTAACTTTTACTGGACTGCTTTTTGTCTTATCCAGCCTTCGCTATACCACAGAAGGAAGAGTAGCTTTTATTAAAACTCCCCTTGATCTGCCTTTGCTGCTACTTTTGGTCATAGCCATTGTCTCCACCATCCTTGCTTCCTCTCCCTTTGTCTCGCTGTTAGGCAATCAGGCCCGTCCTTTCCCCGGGCTTGTCTCTTTAGTGACCTTGGTTATTTTTTATCTGGTGGTGGTGAATAATTTAAGAGGTATCAGAAATGTCAGACAGTTGGTTTATCTGCTACTTGGTGGTGGTGCAATTTTGGCAGTAGTAACACTTTTAGCATATACAGGCTTAAAATTGTTACCTGATCCCTGGCAACACGGTACCAACTTTACTCCAACAGGATCAAGCTTTACTACTGCAGCAGTGCTGGCCATGCTTTTACCATTGGTGCTGTTTGATCTGTTAAGTAAATCCAATCTTTTCTCCAAAGTGATTGGCGCAGTTTTATTGGTTCTTTTTGGAGCAACCATTGCTTTGACTGGTTCAGGACTGACTGAAAACACCTCCTGGGTTGCTGTAGCTGGAGCTCTTGTAGCTTTGGTCTTAACCTGGGTTTATGCTAAACCTAATCTAACTGATAAAAGCTTGGCCTTCTTTTTTGCTCCCTTAGGGATTGTTATTATTTTAGTGGTTTTATCTTTTATCCCACCAGTAGGAAACACCAAGAATCCTCTCTTTGATCTGGCCAAATCCTTTCAACAGGAGGTTCAGTTACCTATCAAGGATTCCTGGAAGATCTCAGTCTCGGCTTTCCGGGATTCACCTTTCTGGGGAACAGGTCCTGCTACTTATTTATTTGATTTTACCAACTATAAACCACTTGAGTTTAACAATACCAAACTGTGGGCCTTAAGATTTGACACCTCTTTTAATGAATACTTAAACATTTTAGCCACCTTGGGAGGAGTAGGATTAGTGGCCCTTCTGTTCTTAAGCGTTCTTTATCTCTCCTCTGCTTTGAAAACTTTAGGAGAAAACAGCGCCACTTTAGAAGGTCATACTTCGGCCCACAGATTATCTTCAGCCCTTGCCATCTCCGGGATTGTATTTTTTGTCATATTGGCTTTACATTCTGCTAGTTTAGTACTGTGGATCATCGGCTTGACTATTTTAGCTGCTTTTATGAGCTTAAACACTCATAAAACATCTCTGCCGGCTTGGACCAAACAGGATAATCTAAAGGCCTTATTTGCCAGAGTGGCCAATACAGTCACTCCTAATATGTCCTCTTCTGAGGTGATTAATGTTGATGCCCTACCTTCTATTTTACTGATCGTGGCTTTGGGATTGGTGGGATTTGTGTCTTTCTTTGGAGTAAAACTAACTTTGGCAGACTACCATCACCGATTGGCTCTTAACGCAGTCTCTCAAAATGATGGCATTAAAGCATATAACGAATTGATTGTGGCCGAAAATTTAAATCCCTACTCTGATTTATACCGAACTGATATCGCCCAAACCAACTTTGCCCTGGCCAACGCCATTGCCGTAGCCAAAGCTCCCTCAAAAGAAAATCCTCAGGGATCTTTGACTGACCAAGACAGAACAAATATTCAAACTCTTCTACAACAATCCATCAATGAAGGCAGACAAGCAGTAGCTCTTTCACCCAAAAGCAGTGTCAATTGGGAGATTTTGGCCATTATTTACAGGCAGATTGCCGGGGTAGCAGAAAATGCTTTACTCTTTTCCCTTGATTCCTATGGCAAAGCCATTGAAAATGATCCTTTAAATCCTAACTTAAGACTTAATGTGGGTGGGGTTTACTATGCTATTCAAAACTATGATCTGGCTATCAGACTGTTTACGGACGCTGTAAATCTTAAATCTGATCTACCTAACTCTTACTATAATTTAGCAGTGGCTTTAAGAGAAAAGGGTGATTTAAATACCGCAATCCAGGTAGCTGAAAAAACTGTGGAGTTAATCAAAGACAAAAACAGCCAAGATTATAAAACAGCTTCAATTTTAGTTGAGGAGTTAAAGAGTGCATCAGGCAAAAGCACAGAGGAACAACCGCCAGCCGCAGAGTCTGAAGGTGCTTTAAAAGATGATAAGCTACCCAAGGTATTAGATCTACCAAAACCAGAAAATATCGCCACCCCAGAGGCTATTAAAGCCAGTCCAACTCCATCCCCCACCCCTTAACTGTATATGGTGGACCGTAGGAGATTCGAACTCCTGACCTTTGCAATGCGAATGCAACGCTCTACCAACTGAGCTAACGGCCCTTAGTACATTAAAGATTATATTATTTTAATTTAATTGGGAAAAGCTAGTGATGAGGGTGGACTCGATCGGATTCGAACCGACAACCTACTGACTGCCAGCCAGTTGCTCTACCATTGCGCTACGAGCCCGCTGATTAAGTGTTTGTAAATTATATCAGCTATATACTTCAATTCCAAGAATACTTCATAAGAGAAATAGTATATGACCAGAACGCCTTTGTACTCTGGCCTTTTAGTTGGTATACCAATCGTCCTTTTATCTATTCTGGTTTTATAGAATTGACTTAAAGGAATTTTAGTCTCATTTGACCAATATGACTCAAGCTCGACAATATTTTGATCAGCTCTGCATTGAATTGCGCACCTGAGCCTGTTATTTTCTATAGGGAAGCCTATCTTTAGAGTTGATAAGAAGATCCTGATAATCCTAGGATCAGAGTTTCCAAACCTCATCACTCTCCCTTTTTTATAACCTTCACCGAGATACAACATAGTTACACATAATTTAGCAGCATAGACATCTATCGGTTTAATTTGTAGATTAGTTCTATTGTAAATATCTTTTTGGAATAACTCCGCCCTTTGTCTAACCCTTCTCCAGGCTTTAATCCTTCCTTTTTTACCTCCGGCTTCTATCCTTTCTGCAATCCTCGATTTTGCCTTATCTGACAAACAAATATCCTTAAACCACCAGCAGAATGTCGCTTTGGATATTGGATGATTAAGGAGAGACTGGATTTCTGAATAGCTGTAACCTTGAATTCTTAGTAGTTTAGCCTTAATTTTTATATCTTCTGAGTAGTATTCTCTGGGCATTATAGTTAAAGTATTACCCAAATCTAACCCGAAGTCAAGTTATAATTCATTAAGCCTTCTGCTTACTCTGATAAACATATCTTTTCTTTGGACTATTTAGCCAATCAATAGCGTCTGCTGCATTTTCAAAGGTGGGCGATATCATTCTAGCCTTAATATCAGATTGGGATTCTTTTAAGGAGTCAATTAAATATTGAGAGGGTTCCTCAGATAAACTAAACTCCACTCTTTTGGTTTTGATAAGTTGTTTTAAATAGCCGTTAATTAATCCACTTAAACTAATCCCTAATTCCTGGGCGACTTGTTGAGCTTTTTTCTTAGTTTCTGGATGGGTTTTGATATTAATGACTGCTGTTTGCATATATAGTTAGTATATACTAACATCAATCGCTTACTTCTCTACCTTTTCTCTGAAATATTCATAAACTGCCTGGGAAATATTTACCATAACCTCTACCCCTTTATTTTCATCCTGCAAGTTTTTGCTCAGCAAAACAATCACATACGGTTTTCCTTCCAGATAAACTATGCCGGCATCATGCCGAATCCGTGATAGCTCCCCTGTTTTATGAATAATTTCTACCCCCTGAGGAACCCCGGCCGGAATTCTATCAGCTATTTGGTTCAAGCTTAGATATTTTTTTACTTTTTCTGAGACAGGAGCAGAAACAACCTCATTGGTATATAGCTTTTTGAAAAAGTTAGCCGTATCAGAGGCGGTGGTGGAGATTAAGGTTTCTGAGGAATTACCCATCTGGTAAGTAGAGCTGGAGATTTGAGTATTTTTTGATCCTAAATCATTTGATATTTTTTGTACTTCCTGCCAACCGATCTTCTCTGCCAGCATAATGGAGGCAAAATTGTCAGAAACTCTACCCACCCTAGTTAAGGCCTCATCAACTGTATAGACGATCTTTTCTTCCCGATCCTCGTAACCGAAATCAACACTGCCTAATTTTTGAGTTAAGTACTCTTTGGAAGAAGAGATCTCATCATCCAGTTTTAAACTTCCCTCATCAACGCTTTTTAACACTGCAGCAAGTAAGTATAATTTATATAAGGAAGCTGCTGGAAATACTTCAAAAGATCTCAAAGCATAACTTTCTCTATCAGTTAAATCTTCTATCACCACTGCATATTCTCCTTCTACACCTGCTAAATTTTTATTGATAATCTGTTTTAGCGCTTTATTACCAAACTCAAAACTAAAGGTATTACTGGTATCTAAAATTTTATTAAATAAAGATGCTACACCAAAGATAAGAAGGAGGAGCAGAAGTGTCCAAATGCCTAGTTTGATAGAGGAAGGGATTTGGTACATAGTTTTGGTAGTTTACAGCTTGGGAAAAGTTTTCCTCAATTTTAACTACCCATTCCTATTTTAATATAGCCAACGGATTGATTGCCACACCCCGGTAGTGAATCTCTAAGTGCAGATGGATGCCAGTGGATCTGCCGGTTGTGCCCATCTGTCCCACCACTTGTCCTCTGGAAACAGTTTGGCCCACAGAAACATAGATGTTAGATAAATGGGCATATAAAGATCTATAGCCGTTACCATGATCGATTACTACTCTATTGCCATATCCATAACCATCCGGCCATCCAGCCACCACTATGGTTCCGCCGTCTGCTGCAGTCACCGCTGGAGCTGATCTATTGGCAAGATCAACTCCCGGATGATACCAGGCAAAGTTTTGAGTGATGCTTCCCTGGGTGGGCCAGATAAAAATAGCCCCACCCGGCGCACTAAAGCCGGCAGAAGCAGGACCCTGGGCGATGTATTGTGGCTGACGGCGCTGAACAGGAGCTTTAACCTCAGGTGGAGATCCGTCCGGAATAATTAATAATTGACCTGTTCTTAAAGAAAAGTCATCTGGAATATCATTGAAGGGAAAGTCTACAATGGCCTGTTCGTTGGCAGAGTACTTCTTGGCCACCGACTGTAGGGTATCGCCGCTTTTGACAGTGTAGGAGACACCAGAAACCGGTAAAATCTTTAGGGTATCGCCTGGTTTTATGGTATCGTTTGTTAAATCATTCTCCCACCTGATAGTATCTGTGGAGATGCTATATTTTTTAGCAATGGAGGAAAGCGTTTCTCCATCTTCAATCTTATGCTCTACTATTTCTGATCTTGGTTTTTCTGATACAGCTGTATGAGTGTCCTGCTCACCTTCCAACACAAAGCCGTTGGGGAATTGCTCAAAAGAATCAACAAACCGAGGATCTGGATCTCCAATGCCGGGAAAGTTACTGGAGATTAAACTTTGTCCGCCAAAAATTCCGGAAGTTAATATACCGACTGAAGCCAACCCTACCATAGAGCCGTGCCAAACCTGCTTTTGAGCAGCTCCTCTTTTTTCCATTAAAGTGGAAACTACAAAGTTTTTAAAATCTTCAAACCTGGCTGCAAAGTAAACAAACTTGCGTTTGCTATACCAAACAAAAGCCCGGGACAGGGCTTTGAGGTCATCGCGGATAGGATTCATAATCTTAAGCCACTATTTTAACAGATCAAAGCAAGAAGGTTATTTAACGTCTTTTAAAGAAGCTAGAAATTCAGAGTTAGTGGCAGTTTTTGCAAGTCTTTCCAGGAAAATCTCTGTTCTTTCGTTTTCATTTAATATCCCCAGCATCCTTCGCATGATAACGATCTGTCTATAAATATCCTCAGAAAATAGCAGCTGTTCCTGTCTGGTACTGGAGGCATGAATATCAATGGCTGGGAAGACTCTTCTTTCAGCCAACTGTCGTGATAAATGTAACTCCATGTTACCGGTACCCTTGAACTCCTCATAAATCAGATCATCCATTCTGGATCCGGTATCAACTAAGGCTGTGGCAATAATGGTTAAAGATCCGCCTTCTTCACAATTTCTGGCAGCACCAAAAAAGTGTTTGGGCGGATAAAGAGCTACTGGATCAAAACCTCCTGATAAAGTTCTGCCTGAGGGAGGGACTGACAGGTTATATGCTCTACCGAGCCTGGTTATGGAATCAAGTAAGATAACGACGTCTTTGCCCAACTCCACCAGTCTTTTGGCCCGTTCCAGTGCAATCTCTGCTGCTGTAGTCTGGTTTTCTGCTGGTTCATCAAAGTTAGAAGAGATGACATCTCCTTTAATTGATCTGGAGATATCAGTGACCTCTTCTGGTCGCTCACCTACCAAAACTGCCATTAAAATAACATCCGGGTGATTGTTGGTAATACCTGAAGCAATATCTTTTAAAACACTGGTTTTACCTGCTTTAGGAGGAGAAACAACTAAGCCCCTTTGGCCAAAACCAATGGGAGAAATAAGATCAATGACCCTTTGAGACAAAGGCTGCTTACCGCTTTCTAAGTTTAAGTGTTTATTGGGATAAATAGCAGTCAGATCTTCAAACTTAACTCTTTTTTTGGGTCGGCCATCTGTAGCGATAAACTGATCTGCTTCCTCACTGTTAATTTTATTTACCTGAAGCAAACCAAAATATCTTTCATTTTCCTTAGGAGGCCTGGCTGCGCCTTCCACAAAATCTCCTGCTCTTAAGCCAAATCTTCTAATTTGGGAGGCTGAGATATAGACATCTCTGTCTGAGGGGGTATATTTGGGTCTTAAAAACCCATGTCCCTCGGACATAATATCTAATATTCCACTGACTTCCTCTGTCGGCACATCACGGCCCATTTCAGCTGAATCACGTCTGGGTCCACCGTAGCGCGAACGGGATGAATCAGTATAACCGCGGTTATCTCGATTATATCTACCCCAGCCGTTTTCTTCCCCTTGTGCTGGACGTTCCTCTCTAAACTCCCCTCCCTGAGAACTACCCACTGACTGACTGGCTGAATTACTTTCAGCTTTAAATTCTTCTTTTGGCTCAGCGGATGATGGTTCGTCTGAGGGTAAGGAAGCAGGTCTTACAGAAACTGGTTTAAATGATTTTGTTACTCGAGGCATAGTCGGATTAAATTAAAGATTAAAAGTGAAAAATTGTCATTAAAAATTTTAGATTATGAACTGAAAATATGAACTTTGCATTTTGAACTAAGTAGGAAAAACTGATTAAGAAGACAGTTTACAAGGTAAGTAAACCATACTCCACTTTTCTTGTCAAGTAATTATACCTTAAACTGTTTATCCTCCCAAATGTAGTGGGGATTGGCCCAATTTGCTCTGGTTCCTCTTTTGAATCTTTGCATACCTGCGCCTATTGGTAAGAAGGCTCCAGCCAACCAAGCCAATACTGGTAATCCTGTCTTTGGTAACTCCTTTGTCTCTACTCCAGCTGCAGTCAAAACTACGCGAGGAGTCGGAGCTGTACAGGTCACTGTATTGCCATTAACTGTTTTGGAATATCCTTCAGGACATAAAGCTACATCAGCAAATCTAACTGTATTGGCAGCTGGTTGAGGTGCATTAACTGTAATAACGTTACTGTTACTGTTTACGTTTTGATTAACGTTATTGTTTCCGCCTTGAGGTACCACTGTTGGAGGCATACATACAAACCCAGCTGAGGTGACTACTAATCTTGTGCCAGCAGGACATACCAGTTGAGCTTGTGGTTGTGCAGGTTGAGCCGGTTGTGCAGGTGGTTGAACTATCACTTGCTGCTGTTGTTGTTGCTGTTGGCCAGAACCTGATTGTTGCTGCTGTTGTTGACCACTACCAGCTTGCTCTTGTTGCTGTTGTTGCGGAGCAGGTTGTTGGGGCGGTTGAGGAACAGGTGTAGGTGCAGGTGTAGGTGCAGATGTAGGTGCAGCAGGACAGGCAAATGGACCGCCTAAATACTGACTACAGTCTTCTCTGGTATGGATATTTCTGGTACAACCCTGGTCATCTTTGGTGGTACCCACTACTCCATCTTTTGGACAAGTAGGTGCAGCAGGAGGTTGAGGTGCTTGACAGGTTTGAGCCTCAGTTTCACACTGACAATCTCCATATCTTTGTTCTGCCCAGATCCAGTATTTATGTCCCCCACAGCTACCAGTCTTTCCAGAAGGACAAGAAGTAGTACATTCTACAGAAGGTTGATCTACCATAGGAGGTCCACCAACATCAGGAATAGGGGTATCATTTTGGTCAGCAAAAGCTAGTTGAGGTCCTCTTTGAGTATATCCACCCAAAAAGCTAACCTGTCCTACTAACAGTAATAAATACACTCCTAAACCAAGGGTTAGGAATCGAAAGAAATTTCTCCAAAATTTAGGGAACTTAAGATTTTTCATAACTTAATGATTATTTCATTCTACTACAGGCCTACTAATTTGTCAATAGTAAAAAGCTGCAGGAGCATTTACAGTTAATTTATTAAATTACAGGATATTAATTCTTTAGACTCTGTTTTTTCTTCGAAGACTTATTAAGTGAGGGTGGTTATCGTGAGACTTATTTAGCTTAAGTTGCGAACCAAATCTTTTTAATCTAAATCCAAGCGGCAAGAAGGCTGCAGCTGCCCAAGCCAAAGCTGGTACGCCGGTCTTTGGTAGTTCTGTTACCTGCTGAGCACTGACGCCTGCCACTTGTACTACCCGAGGCTGAGCTTGCGCTGTTACTACCCTAGTTACAGTTGTAACTTTATCAGATTCTTTTTTCTCATCTCTTGCTAAGGTGATATTGATACTGGGGTTAGAGGTGGAACTAGAGGTCCCTCCTGTAGCAGAATTGTTACCGGTAGTTACGCTGGTACTTCCCGTGGTAACACTGGTGCTGCCCGTGGTAACACTGGTATCTCCTGTTGTCAGATTAGTTCCTTCTTGAGTCTGTTCATTAGTTTGTTCATTGTTTTGTTGTGGGGTAGTGGTTTGGTTTACACAGGTTCCGCTAGGACACTCATTTGTGGACTGAGACTGAGCTTGTTGCTGACCTTGATTTTCTTCTTGAGTCTGTTGAGGAGCAGGCTGCTCTTGTTGCTGTTGTTGCTGCTGCTGTTGCTGTGCAGGTGGTTGTGGTGTTGCAGCTGGAGCCGGAGCAGGACAGGCAAATGGACCGCCTAAATACTGACTACAGTCTTCTCTGGTATGGATATTTCTGGTACAACCCTGGTCATCTTTGGTGGTACCCACTACTCCATCTTTTGGACAAGTAGGTGCAGCAGGAGGTTGAGGTGCTTGACAGGTTTGAGCCTCAGTTTCACACTGACAATCTCCATATCTTTGTTCTGCCCAGATCCAGTATTTATGTCCCCCACAGCTACCGGTCTTTCCAGAAGGACAAGAAGTAGTACATTCTACAGGAGGTTGATCTACCATAGGAGGTCCACCAACATCAGGAATAGGGGTATCATTTTGGTCAGCAAAAGCTAGTTGAGCGCTTTGTGTATTACCTAAAAATAGGTCTGTTGTAGACCCCATAAAAAGGAGTATTAATGATGATAAACCTATCAAAAGATATCTATTTAATTTTCTCCAGAAGGAAGATTGATTCCAAATCCTAGAATAATACGAAGGCTTCTCTTGGCTGTCAAAAGTGATCATGTAGCTTATATTAGAGGACTTGTATAAGAGAACAACTAAAGCAAGGTAAAAAGTGTGTAAGAAACTAAAGTGGTTAATTTTTCAGATATATAATAGGTAGTTTAGCATTTATAGCATATTTTTTCGTATTATAGGTTACGACTTAATTTTAATTTCATCGCTGTTTTATTACTTTTTAACACCTTCTCAAAAATGGCTCTCAACTCCCAAGATTACCTGAAGTCAAATGAGGTGATTTAGTGCCCAATCAATAAAATTCGAAGCTAAAATACCCTATTGACAAGGAGTTTAGTTTTGCTCTATGTTAGAAATAGGAAACAATCTCTATCTGCTCTTGAGGTTGTTTTCGAACTACATTAAAAAAAGGGGCATTGCTATTCGAGTCCGTCTGCGGTAGTAATGCTCTTTTTTTATGCTTCAAAAAAAGACTTAACTGATCTCTTCTCGCTTCTCTTTTAAAAAATATTCTGTAATTGAAAATTAATACCAATGTAGACAAACGACGTTATTGGAGAAATTCTTAAGTGATAATCTCTATCGAGAACTAATCCCTGCCCTAGATTAGCTCTCGATGCAAACTACCACTTATCTAAAAAGAAGGTACTGAGTCCGTCTGCTTCTCAGTACCTTCTTTTTAATTTCTAACCATTAATATCAACCCCTGATCTCCTTTGCTCATCACCTGCCTAACCTGATCTTTTAGATCAGATTCAGCCTGAGCTTTAAAGGATATTCTCCTTTTTGCAACGGGCCTTAGTGATTTGAAAACCTTAAGGTTGAACATTAGTTAAAAAGTAACATACCAAAAACTATTTGTCAAGTATTCATAGTCCTATAGAATATTTCATATACTTTTACCATAGGCCTTTAGTTTCTAAAAAGGGATATAGTATATAGAATAGGTTAATATACCAGTCTAATTAAGAGGTATACTTTTTTCTATTAACAATATTTTAACCTTGTGGAAAACTTATTGGAGACTCTTTTATGCAGCTTGTTGGCTAGGATCTATAATCTGATGTGTACCTATAAAAGCCCCGACTACACTTCTGGTTCGTTCTTGACCAGGTTGATCTATCTTATTGAAGAAGTTAAAATTACCCACTTTTTTGGGATCTGGTTCATCCAGGCTAGGAACAACATAAGCTTTCACTATTCGAGCTCCAGGCTTTGTTTGTACTCCTTGCTGTCCCCTCTCCAAATATTTGGTAATAATAGGTCTACCGGCTGCATCAATTCCTCTGATAACTCCGTACCATTCTTGACCAGAAAAAGGCGTAAAATCAACTAAAACACACTTGTCCTGAAGAAAATGATCATTAACAGAATTAATGGAGGGATCAATCTCTTCTCTTCTTACTCCCGCAACAGCCTTAGTTCCATAAGCTAATCTATCCCATTCACTAATAATAACTCCTGGAAGAATTTCTATCTCTCCTTCAATTCTCGGTAGAAACCATGAAGCAATTGCTGCCAAATCGCAATCCCCTAACCAAGCCCAGGCATAAGGTTGGTTTGCCCGCGATGCTTTAACATGCATATCTATTATCTCTCTAGTAGAATAAGTATAAGAACTTCTAGCATATGGACCATAAACCGCTTGATCAACAACATCAAAAGGCTCCCAATTCACGGATTGTACGGTGATATCGCTTCCGTCAATATTTTCCTCAAATATAGGTAGCCAGGGAAATGAGTTCTGTAATCCTCTCCCTGGTTCGTAATCAACAGGTTCAATTCTTAATCCTTGATCTTCTAGCCTTACTGCTATGTCATATAGTTTAGCAGCTAATGGGTGAGGCTGAGATGATTTTATAATAGCTGGTGCAGCAGTAACAGGCTCAGGAGTGGCTAAACTTGCTCCTAAAGAACAAACCAGTAAACCTCCAACGGTTCTAGCTATTCTTCCTAAAGCATCTCTTCTGCCCATTATCTCTCTATCAGATCGAGAAGTTTGTCTTTCTTGTGGGGTGTTCGTACCGAAACCTTGCTCAATGTGTGACATATCAAAGTAATATTGTACTACTATAGGGCTTAGAATTCAAGTAAGGATACGGTAAGAAAGTTCTACTCTAAGCCTATTTTTTCTTGGCAAAGATCATTCTGCCGGCTGGAATTTGGATGTTTTTGGTGACTTCTACCTCTATTTGCTTACCTATATAGTCTGCTGAATCAGATACCACCACCATTGTCCCATCTGGTAAATAGCCTACTCCCTGGTTATGGTCTTTCCCCAAATGGACAATTTTGGTTGAGATTTTCTCGCCAGGAATGGCTATTGTTTTAACTGCATTTGCCAAATCATTGACGTTTAATACGGTGACTCCGGAAACTGAGGCCAGTCTGTTCAAATTAAAATCTGTGGTAATAATCTTTCCGCTCAGATTCTTGGCCAGTTTTAAAAGCTTATCATCAACCTGTTTGGCTGCCACTTCCTTATCCCATATCTCCACCCTTAAACTTTTAATCCTTTTTAACTCTTCTATAGTCTCAAACCCTTTTCTGCCTCTGGTTCTTTTAAGCTCATCAGATGAGTCGGCCACCTGCTGCATCTCAGTTAGAACAAATTGAGGAACCAGGATCAATCCGCTTATAAAGCCTGTTTTGGCTATATCTAAGATTCGAGCATCAATAATGGCTGAGGTGTCTAAGATTAAGGGTCTGCTGATAGCCATAGTGCCGGAAGAAGAAGTGGTGGTTCCAAAAGACATGCCATGGGTGTTGCCCGGATTAAGCCTTACTATCTGATTCATCACCTCTACAGCCATTCGAGAGACCATTAAATTAAAGGCGTGGATAGTAAATCTGGTGACTGTGGTGGCAATGTCAGAAAAAAGCACAAATCCCACAATCCAAGCCAAAACTGTAATAAAAGTCTTAACTACTGTGGGGTTTGCCCCTTCTACAGGAGGAACCAGCTCTGAAAAAATTACGGCAAAGGTTGCAAAAATTGTAGCTACGCTAAGACGTAGTATCCACTTGATACGCATATCAATAAATTCTTTCCAGTAAGACTTAAAATAAATTCAAAAATAAAAAAATATCTTACTTCGTATATTCTGCCATTTTCTTTTGTAAAATGGAAGTCCAAAAACAATTTCCCGTAGATTTAACTATAAGATAACAACTACTCCTATTTCTTTTACCCGAAATAAAACCCGAATATCCACAAAGTTATCCACACTGATTGTTAAAAAGACGACAGATAATAACTCTTTTAAATTTAGTAAAACCCGTAATTTTCTGAAAATCAAAAAAAATTTCTTAAAAAATCTTGAAGTAAATTTAGAAAGATAGAAGAATTCGGAAACTCTCCTATCCTATAAAAGAGAGGTTATTATTTAGTTTTTCAAAATTAGTCTGACCTTTCATAAATATTGAGAAAAATTCTGTATTAATTGTAAAAAACAGATGGTGAAATATCTTGAGTAATGAAAGTTTTCAAAGCTAGGTTATAGACTGTTGTTATAATAAAATTAGTAGTCTGAATTAATGAATAAGTATAACTGTAATTTCCAAAAATCTTATCTTAGTCATCACTCAAAATAGTTTTTCTTAATTAGTAAATTGAAAACTGCACTTAAGGATTTTGAATAGTAAATAATCTGATAGCCTATATATCGGAGTTATTTTATTAAAGCAAGTTTTAAAGCTTGAGAAAGAGACTTGGTGCTTTTAGAAGAGATGATGTTATTAAACCCTAGCTTTCTTGCCTCCCCTTCTCTTCTTTTCAAGGATCTAACATCTCTTATCTCTCCCAGTAACCCAACCTCGCCCATAAAAACTGTTTTAGGAGTAATGGATTGGTCTTTCAAAGATGAGACAATAGCCATACAAATTCCCAAGTCCGCAGCCGGTTCAGTGATTTTAAGACCACCTGTAACATTAACAAAAATATCCTGATTAAAAAGTGGTAACCCCAGCCTTTTTTGTAAAACTGCCACCAACAACTGAAGTCTATTGTTGTCTATACCTGCTCCTGTTCTTCGTGGAATAGGCAGAGTGGTTTTGGTAACTAGGGCCTGGATCTCCACCAAAAGAGGCCTTAAACCTGTCATTAAGGCTACCACTGTTGATCCAGGAGCATCAACTTTAGTATCTAAAAACAACTTGGAAGGGTTTTTAACCTCCACCATCCCCTTTTCTTCCATCTCAAATATACCTACCTCATCAGTAGAACCAAATCTATTTTTAGCAGCTCTTAAAATTCTAAACTGGTTTCCCGGATCTCCCTCTAAATTAAGCACTACATCTACCAGATGCTCCAGTGTTTTAGGACCGGCTACTGTGCCTTCTTTGGTAACATGACCTACTAAAAAGATGGGAATATGCATACTCTTGGCCAGCCGTTGCAACCTGTGAGCAGATTCCCTAACCTGGCCTACAGAACCGGCCACCGAATCTAAATCTTCAGTCTGCAAAGTCTGAATGGAGTCAATAATTACTAAATTGGGTTTAAATTCCTCTATGGCACCAACTATTACATCTACATCAGTTTCATTTAAAACAGCCAGATTCTTTTTAGGAAAGATTCTTTCTACCCTGATTTTAATTTGTCTGGCTGATTCCTCTCCTGCTACATAAAGACTTTTTACTACATTTAAAGCCAGCTGAGTCAGTAAGGTGGATTTACCAATTCCCGGGTCTCCAGCCACCAAGATCAAAGAGCCGTAAACTATACCTCCCCCTAAAACTCTATTTAATTCGGAAATTTGGCAGTCCAGTCTTTTATAATCTATCTTCTCCACCTCAGAAAGGTTAATTATTTTTGCTTTCTCCCTGGGTACTCGATTCTTGGTACCAGATATTTTCTCCTGTACTTCTTCTACAAAAGAGTTCCAGGCATCACATTGGGGACATTTTCCTAAGTAAGTAGATGATTTGTAACCACACTGTTGGCAAATATAGATAGATGTAAATCTGGCCATAATTTGATTAAGAAAGTAATTAGTAAGGTATTTTACTAATTACTTATAGATTAATCCTTCAGTAGAAGTGACAAAAGGAGCAAGATTTACTTTTCTTCTTTGGGAATCCACATTATCTACTAAAAAGTTAGCTTTTTCTCCTACTTCAAAGGCTTGTCCAGCCAACTTGGTAGCCGGGATAAAGCCTTCGATATTTTCTCCCAAATCAACCATGACTCCTGTTGAATCAACACCTTTAACTACACCTTTAACTACATCATCAGCTTGAAACTTCTCAGCAATCTTGGCAAATGGATCATCTTGGAGCTGTTTAATAGAAAGATTAAGCCTGCCTAAATCCTGATCAATTCCCACAATCTTGGCTTCTACTTCCTGGCCAACCTTATATTTTTCCCCCAGGTTCTCTTCTCTTTCCCAGGAAACTTCTCCTATAAAAATTAATCCTCCCACATCATCCACTGCCACGAAAAGTCCAAATGGTAAAACATTCACAATCTCACCTTTGGCTTTATCTCCTACTTTATACTTATTTAATTTTTCCTTCTCTGACGGGCTAACGAGCCATTTCTGAGTCAAAATTAGCTTATTAGAATCTTCATCCACTTCAGAGACTATAACTCTAATACTTTGACCTGCCAGTGATTCTTGCTTACCTACTTTTTTAACCAACTCAAATCCAACCTGAGAGTTAGGTAAGAAGCCTCTAACTTCATCAATAGAAACAATTAAACCGCCTTTGTTAACTTCCAAAATTTTTCCGGAAAGCTCGGTTTGCTCATTTTTGGCTGACTTGAATTTTTCCCAGTCTATGCTAAATCTACTTTTGCCAAATTTGCCCTTGGATTTGGGGGAACTGGTTTGAGGAGATAGGGAAAGAATAGTTTGTCCGGTATGTACCCCGGTTTCAATAATAAAAGCCTTAATACTATCCCCTTCTTTAATGGAGGATCGTTTTTCTTCTGGCAGTTCTTTTAAGGACAGGCTACCTTCATATTTTCCACCCAGATCTAATACTAAATCCTGATCTGTTTTTAAAATGACTTTACCATCTATCTCTTGACCACGATAAATACTGGAGGGAGTTTTTTGAGAAGCTAACAGCTTCTCCATTATTGGGTTATTTGAAACGTGTGTTTTTGACAATCACTTATTCCTACTTTCTTTGTAAATTTTTCCCATTATACACCTATTGGCAAACCAATGATAGTGATGCAATCAAGTACTCTATTGCTGGTTAGTAAGACAATAAATCGTGTTGGGTGGATTCTCTAAAACAGCGCAGGTCCTCCAGCTAATATTTAACCCTCCATCTAACATATAGCTGCCATCAGAATTGATTTGCGAATAAGGAGGATTTGGACTACAGGTATTACCCGCCGGTCCTGTAGGACTGCCCCAGACAGATGGAGGGTTAGGAGGGGTACTCGTGCTACTTCCTCCTATACAATAAGGCTGTCCCGGAAAGCTATTTTGAGGTATAATACCGTTGGCAAAATCTCTAACAGAAAGGCCCGCATAGTCACCATCATTTACCTGTTTTACCTCTAAAGCTTTAGCAATAGCATTAATATCAGCTTTCCTTTTCGCATCTCTGGCATTCTTTTGAACAGAACTAAAAACAGTGATGCCAATCACAGATAAAATGGCAATGATGGTAACAATAATAATTAGTTCAACTAAAGTAAAACCTCTGGTACAACTACAAGACTTTGAGACAGACTCCATATATTTACAGTAGACAAGTAAAGGCTCTTAGTCAATTAGATACCACTAAAAAAGCCAGCTTTAGGCTGGCTTTAATCAAATTCGGCAGTGAGGTATTTTCACACACCCTTGCGAATGCATTATCGTCCCCGCTGAAACGTTTGACTACTGAGTTCGGAATGGGATCAGGTCGAACCGTCTCGCTCAAACCACCGAGAGGCTATAATAACAAACTTTGAATTCAGAATCAAGATCTAGGGAAAAGCAACGGGTTTATAAGAACATTTCACAATTTGGGCAGCGGGTAATGCCTCTCCTCCTCTTGTTTCATCTTTTTGTGGTTGAAAAGATGAGAGGTTCAACTCAAAAGAGGCGAATTGAGCGGCGTTAGGTATATATAATCCTCTTTCCAAATCAAGAGCCACCCACCTTGACACTTGCTCTATATCTTGGGCCTTATCCGGAATTTCTATTCCTTCATTTCTCAACTTCTCAATAAAACCTACAACTGCAGAATTTCTACCGAATTTTATGCTAAACCCCAATGCAAAGATTCTCCATCCTCTTATATCATCCAAACCAGCTGTCAAGAAGGTCAACCGCTTCACTCCTAATCTGTTAATTGGATCTGTATGTTCAATAAGCTGATGTGCTTCATTTGGGTGTAACAAATTTGCTAGAAACCCCACTCCTCTCTCAGAATCTAAAGCACCCACTGCAAACCTAAGATGATCAATGTCAGCAACTAAAGTATTTACCCCAGCTACATCCGCATTAGGGGCGATAAGCGCATAGTAACCTTCTGAGACCACATGAGCTCGAACTAATTCCATAAGGGCATCAATTATACTAACTTTTATCTAATTTTTAAACTATAGGTTCAGAAGAGAGGAATGAAATCTAAATTATATCTCTGTAAATTTAAAGACGTTTTTACTGCAGTAAACTTTTATAGGCTGCAAATGATTTTTTCTCTGTGACATCTGTACCTGAGGCAGCAGTCCCCAGACACTGCTTACCAGGTAGATACATCAATCCATAACTACAAAACTCTCCTTTATCTTTTGGCACATCAATTAGACTATACCAAAACACTTTCTCTACCCCTAAACCCAGAAGATAAGGTAAAACATCCTTTAAATAGGCCGCCTGACCTTCCTCACCTGCAGGATAACCATACCCTGGGCGTCTGGCATCCTGATAGGCCTTTTCAGAAGGAAAACCTACCTCTGTAACCCAGATAGGCTTATTCCCCACCCTACTACGGATAGTTTTATAAAGGGCTGCCATATCTGATTTTTTGGCGTATGTGTGATAGTTCACAATATCCAAATTCTCTAAAGCAGGATATTGAGAGTCCCCAATTATGGCCGGAGCAAAAGTTTTACTACAATTTTGTCCACTGCATGCCGCCAAGCCTCCATTCAACACTTTAGCATTAGGGTCAACTTTTTTGATGGCCTGATAAGCCAGGTGCAAGGTTTTCGCATATTGTGCCGGATCATCTCTCCATTCCGGCATCAGATCAGGCTCATTTCCAATCTCATAATGAGTTACCTTCCCTTTATAGCGGGTCACAACTTGGGTTATATAATCATTAAATTGCTCATCAGTACACTGAGGTTTCGATTTCGCTTTAGGATCATCTTTCGCAGCCATCCTGCACCATTTTGAATCCAGCCAAAGTAGGGCTAAAGGTTTTTGACCATTTTTATTTACCTGGTTAACAAAACTATCACAGATGGACCAATCCCAGTTATTATCTGAGGGTTCTATATTTCTCCAGTCGCACTGAACTCTGGCCCACCCAACTCCGATTCCAGCTACCTTTTCCAGAGCTTGACCTACATAGGCCTCATTGCCGGCCAACCCTAAAGTTACTCCGTACTGATCTTTCTTAAATCCAGCTGCAGGAGTGGATTCAGGAGATTGACTGGGCTGAGGAGAAACAATAGGAGCAGGTGACTGATTTCCTTTCTGTTTAGAAATTAACTCTTTTAAATAGTTTAAAGGATGCGTTTTTGAATTATCCTCTCCTTTTTTACGAGGTAAAACTAAAAGTAGTGAGATCAAAATTAAGAAAACAAATAAAACAATAAGAGGTCTACTCATTTGCTGTTAATACAGTTAATTATGCCCTGTTTTTTAACAATGCGCAACCTGTCAGAGGTCTGAAGTAATGTACAGAATTTGTACTCTAAAATGTGAATACGACTTTTTATAGGAGGCCATTAGCCAAAAAATCTCAACTATGATCATTAGTATTGGTAGGCTAAATACCTTACGGTACTTACACCGCCAACCTATCAACGTCGTAGTCTACGACGGATCTTAAAGATACCTCATCTTAGGGCTTGCTTCGTGCTTAGATGCTTTCAGCACTTATCATAATAGAAACGTAGCTACCCTGCGCTGCACGTTTACGTACAACAGGCACACTAGAGGTTTCCTCGTCTCGGTCCTCTCGTCATTATGTTTACTCCAATTTCTTAGAGAATCAGACTATATCTTCTTCATCGCCTTTACGTTATGAAGTTGGCATATAAAGAAAGTTTATATTCCAGAATATCTGGTACCTTTCTTATGAACGAAGTTCAAAGCTTCGCTTCTAAGTCGTTACGGGGTTCGATTTAAATCGAACTTCCCACGGTATTATCTTTTGGTCTTTTTAATGAACCAGGTATAGGACTAATCCTGATTTCATAACCATTAAGACTTCACCGTTATTAGCCAAGTTGTCATCCTGAATTTCTTCAGGAAGTAGCAATTGCTTACTAGAGACCACTCCCTTCAAGTATCCAAACGCCCATACTGGATAGAGTCCAACCTGTCTCACGACGGTTTGAACCCAGCTCGCGTGCCGTTTTAACTGGCGAACAGCCAGACCCTTCCCACCTACTTCAGCGGGAGGATACGACGAGCCGACATCGAGGTGCCGAACCTTGCCGTCCTTGTGGACTGTAGGGCAAGACTAGCCTGTTCATAAAATTCTAACATTACTGTTAGTACTGACTATATCTTCATCCCAATTATTGGGAGTGCAGCATGTGATATAAGTTTATATTCCAGAATATCTGGTACCTTATATCTCGAGTCCTGGGTCAGGACTCTCAGTCGATACGGGGTCAAGAGGTGAAGACTTATATACCATTGAAGGTATTAAAAATCTCCTAATCAACTTCATTAATTTTTCTGTTTCTTTAACTGGGAATATAAAAACATATTCCCCTCTTTTTTTAATTTTCAGAGTTGGAAACAGATTGAAGTTTTCTTTTAAAGCAGACAAAAGATAGTTTATTGACGCTTGGTCGTATTTAGGTAGATAGATATAGGCCATTTTATCTCGGCCATAATAATATCCATCGTCCATAAACCAAACTGCCAAAGTAAGAGGATTTTTTAAAAGATTATTAATACTCTCTGGAATAACTCTTTGTCTGTTGTTATAAAACAACTGGTAAAGATTTCCAAACTCAAGATTAGAATAAGACTGAGCACGAATATATTGATATGTTTTATCAAAAATAGGATTCTTTCTTTCTAAAACCATTGGTTTAGTAAATAAATCTTCCAAAATTTGATACTTCCATAATAAATATTCTTTTTGCTTCAATCCATGTTCCAATCTTAAGCGAGCATTCTTCTTGCCTGTTTTCTGCAAGAATCCATCTCCTAAAATTGTTCCTATTACAATTAACTTTTGTTGCTTTTTCATACCTCCGACTTCCCACGATATTGTCCTAATTTCTCTCGATTGAGGTAAGACCATTTATAAAACCTCAGAAACTAGGATTCCATCGTTATTAGCCGCATAAATGATTCCATGTTACCATGAAATCCGAACACATTTGTATCCCCGGGGTAGCTTTTATCCGTTAAGCTCACTCGCTACCACTAGCCAAGTGAGGATCACTAAGACCTGCTTTCGCACCTGCTCGAGCTGTTTCTCTTGCAGTCAAGCACACTGTATACCTTTACGCTTATATGCGCGGTTTCCATTCGCGCTAAGTGTACCTTTGTACCTCTCCGTTACTTTTTTGGCAATATTGTTAAATTTTAAACGGTAATTTGTAGTTAAAAGACGGTAATATTCTATCTCTTAATAAGTCATCTAAGATTTTAGCGCTTTTAGCAGAGATATAAATTTGTAACCCATCTTTTTGCATTCGAATACTTGCCTTTAACCTAAATTTTTTATTTAAGATAATTATCAATCGATCAATATCTGATCTAATAAATGATTGAGTATTTAGGATTCTACCTTTACACTCTTTCGATTTAATAGAACCATCACACATAAACCAAACAGCAAAAGCTATTGGAGTGAGTAGTTCATTGATATTTTCAGGAATTATCTTTTTAGGCGCATAAAATAGGTCATAGAATTTTGTAAATGTACAATGAGACAGTGTCTTAAAACCCATCTCAAAATTTTGCTTTCCAGCTCGTTGCCGAATTTTTGATCGAGGTGGAGTTCGTACAAAATCTTTGAATATTTCGTATAACCACACCAAAAAATCAGCCTGCTTTAAGCTTTGACCTACTAATAATCTAGCATTATGGGACTTTTGTTGTCTATATAGACAACCATCTCCTAAAACTAAACCTACTAGAACCTCTTCTTGAAGTTTTGATAGCGTTAGATTATTTGCCAGTATTCCAGAACGCATAAATCCCGTATAAAATCCTAAGTCATTTCTGCTTAGGTCTGCATATCGCTATGCAGTTCAGACTATCTCATAATCCGATTTTAAAATCGGATTCCAACATATAGTCGTTGAGGATCCCCTATTAAAATAGGGTTTCCTGCTGATTGTCTGCACCGGTTGCATTTTCAGTAAAAGTTGTATAAATTTCAGTATTACCCGAAATTAACACAAATGTCAATACTCTTACTAGCACCGGATCCACCAGATGTCCCAGCATATAGTTGGTTTCATTTATATGGCGGTCCACACATTGCATTACTGCTATGTGCTCCCTAATCGAGAGGACCGCCCCAGTCAAACTGCCCGCCAGACCTTGTCCCATACCCTGTTTTTATAAGGGTTATGGTTAGACCTAAGTTCAAAAAAGAGAGGTGTTTCATTGTTGCCGAAGCTCCCTCCTACGCTACACAATTTTAAACTTAAATCAAGGCCAAGCTACAGTAAAGCTCCACGGGGTCTTTTTGTCCAAGTATGGGAAGGCCGCATCTTCACAGCCATTGCAATTTCGCCGGGTCTATTCTCAAGACAGTCACTAAGTCGTTCTACCATTCGTGCGGGTCTGAACTCCATAATTTTCTACTATTACTAGTAGGATCAGACTATATCTTCATCTTAAGTGCAAAGCACTTAAGCGTCGGCATATAATTTCAGTTTATTTCCAGAATATCTGGTACCTGAAATATAAGTCGTTACGGGGTTCGATTTAAATCGAACTTCCCTCGGTATTGCCCTAAAAAGGGTTTCACCGATATTAGCCGAATTTCTTCCAAAGATCACTCTTTGGACTGGCGAATTCATTCACCAGACAAGGAATTTCGCTCGATTTGTTAGTGTTAAGTTGGTAAGACTTAACTTCTCTGTGTCGCCACAATCTCAATTAAATTGAGACCTTAAATGAATTAAATGTGAGTATTCATCTAAAGAGTTCGGACTATATCTTCTCTTACTGTCGTAAGAGTCTGACGTATAGTCTCTGAGGATGTTAGTTGAGGGTTTCTCAACTAACTTTCCTGCTGATTTACTCCACTGATCAGATTGTCACTTAAAGATCCTTACGAATTTCTAAGTACTGTCAGATACTTAAGTTTTTCCAGCATTTAGTCAGATTAAAACACAGTTTGTACACTCCTAAGGCAACGAATTACCATAGGACCCTTATAGTTAAGGCCGCCGTTCACCAGGACTTATACCACCTCCTCATCAACCGATTACTCGATTGAGTCAAAAGCAATTTTAATCTACTGGCACTGGGCAGGTGTCACCCCCTATACATCTTCTTTCGAATTAGCAGGGAGCTGTGTTTTTGTTAAACAGTCGCTCAGTGTCGTTAGCTGCGACCAGGCTTTTACACCTGGTAGGACATCTCCAAAAAGTTACGTCCAGCTATTTTGCCGAGTTCCTTAAGAATAGTTCTCCCGATCGCCTTTGTATACTCAACTCGCCCACCTGTGTCGGTTTTCGGTACGGCTAAAATTATTTTCCTACACGAGTCTTTTCTCGGAAACAGAAACTTACTGACTTGATCCTATAACAGCTTGTATTATTCAGTTATCCCGGTTCATTTGCATGAAACGAGATAACTTGTAGAGACGGATTTGCCTATCTCCACTAACTTACTGCTTAGACTAGGCATTGCCTAGCTCAGTTTTTCCTACTTCGTCCACCCTTGTTGGCTCTTTTTTGAAATAAATCCCAAAAAAGACTTGTCAAAATAACTCTAATACAGGAATTTTAACCTGTTGTCCATCGGTTACGCCATTTGGCCTCACCTTAGGGCCGATTAACTCCACGTCGATTAACGTTGCATGGAAAACCTCGGGCTTTCGGCGTGATTGTTTTTCACAATCATCTCGCTACTCATACCGGCATTCTCACTTCTATGTACTCCACCAGACTTTACAATCTAGCTTCGCTGCGCATAGAACGCTCCCCTACCACTTACCTTTAAAATTAAAGATAAATCCAAAGCTTCGGTAGTAAGTTTTAGCCCCGATAAATTGTCGGCGCAAAAATCCGTAGTAGACCAGTGAGCTGTTACGCTATCTTTAAAAGGTGGCTGCTTCTAAGCCAACTTCCTGGCTGTCTAAGGATCTTCACATCCTTTTACACTTAACTTACATTTAGGGACCTTAGCTGTTGATCTGGAATGTTTTCCTTGAGCCCGCTCCGCTTAGCCGGATCGGACTGACTCCCCAGGCATAATAAGAGTATTCGGAGTTTGATTGAACCTTACGACTTGCGTCGCAAGAGTCCATCCAGTGCTCTACCCCTCTTATGGAACCTGAAGGCTATACCTCAATATATTTCGGGGAGAACCAGCTATCTCCGAGTTCGTTTGGCATATCACCCCTAACCACACCTCATCCCAAGTAATTGATACTACAACGGGTTCGGACCTCCTCCACGGCTTTCGCCGGGATTCATCCTGGGCATGGCTAGCTCACTCGGTTTCGGGTCTAACTTAATCACCTAATCGCGCATTTCGCGCTCGCTTTCACTACGCCTCTTCAGTTTAAACTGATTAGACTTGATGATTAAGATAACTCACCGGTTCATTCTTCAATAGGCACGCGGTCATCCACGACTTGCGTCGGGACTCCCACTGCTTGTCAGCATACGGTTTCAGGTACTATTTCACTGAGCGTTTCGCTCTTCTTTTCACCTTTCCCTCACGGTACTAGTTCACTATCGGTCCGAAAGTATATTTAGTCTTAGGAGATTGGTCCTCCCGGATTCACACAGGATTACACGTGTCCTGTGCTACTTGAGGTACCACTAGAGGTAGTTGAGATTTCGTATACAGGTCTATCACCTTCTTTGGTAGCTCGTTCCAGAGCTTTCTACTATCTCTTCTACTCTCATATTGTGGCCTCGCAACCCCTATCTCTTGCGAGATAGGTTTAGACTGTTCCCATTTCGCTCGCCGCTACTTAGGGAATCGTTGATTACTTTCTATTCCAGCGCCTACTTAGATGTTTCAGTTCAGCGCGTGCCCTTCTTTTACCTATGTATTCAGTAAAAGATCTCTTAAAAGAGGGGTTATCCCATTCGGAAATCTCCGGATTATAGCTTCTTGGCAGCTCCCCGGAGCTTATCGCAACCATGTACGTCCTTCTTCGGTACTTTCGACCTAGGCATCCACCGCATGCATTATTGTTGAGTAATTTTTGGCTAATTTTTGCAATATTTAAACCTTGCGGTCCAAATAAAAAATTGACCTTCCATTATTTATGTCGTATTCACATTTCAAAGTACAAGACTAGGATTTTGGGACCTAGGAATTAGGATCAAGGATCTTTTGCTCCTGCAACCTAATTCTTAGCTTCCAAATGCCTGTGGACCGACGGGGATTCGAACCCCGGACCCCCTCATTGCAAATGAGGTGCTCTACCACTGAGCCATCGGCCCAAGCACTATCAGTCCAAAACCTAAAGCAAGTTACTATTCAATTGTTAAAAGGATGAGGGATGCAACGTCCTAGTCTCGGGGTCCCCCGAGATCGAAGGACTACCGGATTAAAATTGTGGCGTTGTTTCTCAGCATATTTTCAAACACTTGTGAGAGTTTACCAAACTTGGCTTGGCCTTGTCAACTTTAAAGAAATCCTCTAAGATTTACCTGTATTAATTACTAATTCTACTAGTCTATTTGAGTAACCCCATTCATTGTCATACCAAGCAAATATCTTTAATAAATCCCCGTCCACAATTTGGGTTAACTCCAAATCTACAATTGAAGATTCGGCTCGACCTACGATATCAGATGAAACCAAAGGCTCTTCAGTCCAGGCTACAATTCCTTTCCATCTGGGATCATCACAGGCCTCTTTAATAACCTGATTGACCTCTTCTATGGTCGTTTTTTTCTTCAGTAAAAAGGTAAAATCTGAAATGGAGCCGGTAATAATCGGTACTCTTAAGGCTCTACCATCAAAAAGACCTCTTAGTTGGGGCAAGGCCTCTGTGGTGGCAATAGCAGCTCCTGTGGTAGTCGGAATAATATTGACATAAGCAGCTCTGGCCCTTCTTAAATCCTTACCCTTTCCTCCTGGAGGAGGACCATCTACTAAGTTCTGTTCAGCTGTTACCCCATGCACTGTGGTCATTAAGGCTTTTTGAATACCGAATTTTTCATCTATGATAGCTGCTACCGGGGCGATACAGTTGGTGGTACAGGAGGCGTTGTTAATTAACTCTTGCCCTTTATATTTATCACTATTCACCCCGATTAAAAAGGTGCCTACTCCATCTCCTTTGGCCGGAGCTGATAAAACTACTTTTTTTGCTCCTGCTTGCAAGTGCTGCCTCATCCCCTCCTCGTCCGTAAACCGACCAGTGGATTCTATCACCACATCAACATTTAAATCCTTCCAGGGAAGCTTAGCTGGTTCTTTCTCAGCATAGATGGGGTATTTTTTATTGTCTATAATAATATTTTTCTCATCTGAGGAGACTTGCCTATCCCATACTCCATAAGCGGTATCATATTTTAATAGATGAGCTAAAACTGAAGGGGTGGTTAAATCGTTGATGGCAACAATTTCCAGTTGATTCGAATGAAGCTCTAAAGCAACTTTAAAAGCGTTTCTACCAATTCTTCCAAATCCATTAATGGCAACACGGAGCATAAAAATACAATATACTTTTTATTCTAGAACGTCAATTGTGGGTAGAGTACCGTCTATTAACAACCTCAGCATCGCTCCTCCACCTGTGGAAATAAAGGCTCTTTGTTCAAATTGACCTAAAAGATTTAACTTACCTATGGCAGCTATGGTATCCCCTCCTCCTATTAAAACATCAGCCTTAGAATCTAAGATTCCTTCTGCCACTATTTTAGTTCCTAAAATACTTTGTTCCTCCTCATATTTTCCCAAAGGCCCAGCCCAAACAACTTGGGAGGCATTTTTAATTACACCTGTAAAGCTTTCTGCAGCAGATGGCGAAACATCTAAACCTGCTTCATTCATCTGTGCCACCATGACATTTTTTGCAACTTTCATATTTTTATCCTTAATCTCTTGAGGAAGCTTTCCTCCCACTAAAACCGCATCAGCAATTTTTGAGAAAAGCTCCAATACCCCCAACTTATCCTCAAGCTTTGCACCTCCTAGAACTGCTACAAATGGTTTTTGGGGATTGTTTCTTATTTGTAATAGCTTTTCCAATTCTTTGGCAAAATGCAAACCAGCAGCAGAAGGCAAGAGAGTAGGTAAAATGGTAGTGGAGGCAGATGGATTATGAGACGCAAAGGCTTCATTAATAAAAAAGTCACCAATCGAAGCTAGCTGTCGGGCAAAATCCATATCACAGGTTTTACTGCTACAAGTTGCATGATACTCTGGCCCCAAAATTTCACCATGAAAAAATCTGATATTTTCTAACATAACAATTTTGGCAGGAGAAACCTTGGCACTTTCTAACTCTGTCACAAATTCAATATCTTGGTTTAAATTATCTTGCAGCCACTCATGGACTGGCTTTAAACTAAGTGTGGGAACCGAGCCATTTTTTTCCTCTTCAGCTGTTTTAAATGGCCTTCCCAAATGACCTATTAAGACAACTTTTGAAGCATTTTGAAGTATTAAAGTAATAGTAGAAAGTCCTGATTTTAACCTAAAATCTTCAATAACTTTTCCATCCTCAATCGGGACATCCAAATCCAAACGGAGTAAGACCTTTTTATCTTTAACTAGATCTGAAGAGACTATCCTCACTTCCTAATATTACCACACCTTTTTACCTTCGCTAATAAAGAACTTTACCCACTAAAAAATTACCGTTGCTTTATTTAAGAGTGATCATTTTGAAGTAGCCCAAATGATGCTTGAAGTTAGTACTCTTAAAGAGGTACGATTTTTTTACTAAGCTCAGATCTGTTATGGATCTCTGCCGGTTCTGATGTGGCATCACCCCCTAACTTTACCTTAGCTCTTTTTAATCTTTTAAGTCAAATTATGTTATCATTTTTTCAAATATGGTCATACACTCACCTGCTGGATGGAAAGATTATCAATTAATAGATTCTGGAAATGGGCAAAGACTGGAAAGATTTGGAGATGTTATTTTAGTCCGACCAGATCCACAAGTTATCTGGAAACCTAAATTAACTAAAGCTGATTGGGATGACAAAACCCAAGCTATATTCAATAGAACTTCATCAGAAAAAGGGGTCTGGAATAAAAAGAATGTTCCAGATAAATGGCAAATTTCCTATCAAGATATTAAATTTTATATCAAACTTTCCCCTTTTAAACACACTGGAGTATTTCCAGAACAGGCTGTACATTGGGATTTTATCAGTAAATCAGTATCCGAGCGGCTCAGCGGATCACAAAACTCTGATATACCAAATGTATTAAATCTTTTTGGCTATACAGGCATTGCGACCTTAGTTGCTGCCAGAGCTGGTGCAAAAGTGACACACATTGACGCCTCCTACCCTACAATTGGCTGGGCCAAGGAAAACCAGAAATTATCAGGATTAGAAGATAAACCAATTCGTTGGATCTTGGATGATGCAATCAAATTTTGCCAAAGAGAAGTAAAAAGGGGTGTCAAATATGACGGAATCATCATGGATCCTCCCATATATGGGCATGGTCCAAATAGAGAAAAGTGGGATTTTAATGAAAGCTTTCCTAAACTTATAGAGATTTGCTCTCAGCTTCTGACCAAGAACCCTCTTTTTGTAATTGTTAACGCTTACGTAATTTCCTCTTCCGCCATTATGTTGGAAAATGTACTAAAAGATTATTTAAAGACAGGAGTTATGGAGTCAGGAGAACTGGCTTTGAAAGAACAGTCCGGAAGATTACTCTCCACAGGCATCTTTGTCAGATGGTCTAAAAAATAGTGGGCGGTGATGGAATCGAACCATCGACCCCTTACTTATCAGATAAGTGCTCTACCGCTGAGCTAACCGCCCTTTTGATTTCACAAACCTGGATATTTTAACATGCTATTATATTTCTTTCCACCGAGGAGTTTATGCAGCTTGCTGTAGTATTTTCTCAGATGTCCCTTCTATCGCCTGTTCTAAGGTAGCTTGATTCTTAATATTCCAGATCGGTATCCCATTACCAATGTTTCTTCTCATTAAATCAGGAGTTATGTCTATAAAATCAGCTGTAACAATCCCTACCAGATCAGGAATTCTTTGTGCTTCTTTAGCAGCTTTAGTAAATTGCACTCTTCTAGTAAGAATATGTTGGGTAACGTCTACTGCCTCACCCCTGGTATCAATCCATCCAGGTAACATAGGTGAATAGATCACTCCTTCAGGTGGATCTTTAAAGTGCTTTCTGTCCAAAAAAGGTGAGATAGCTCTCATGTAAAGACCCTCTTCCCCCTTCATGGCAGCTGAGTGGAATGCGTTTTGAGCCTTAAGCCGAATTAGCTGAGCTCTTGGAGACAATGCAGATAATCCTGTAGCTAACCTAGCTAGAACAGGTTCTGCTTCGCCTTTGAATACCTCCACAGCTACTACAACCTGTCGCGGAGTATTTAGGTTAGCCAGATGAACTTTAGCTATTTCTCCCACATATGCCTCTAATGAATCCATATTTTGTTCAAAACTAGCCGTATCTATACCAACTACAGCAGCCATAAGTCTTAATCCAGAGCGCAGAGGAGCTTCTGTTATCTTTTCCCTCTCGTTTAACATCCAGGCCATAGTCTGTATATCACAGACTCCAGCTTCAATTAAGGCCGCCATTTCTCCTATACTATGGCCCATAAAACGAAGGCCAAATCGGTGTTTTGTAGAATCCAGTAAACCAGGTTCAACCCGGGAAGTTAAGCCATTAACAAAAGCTGTATGTGCTGCAACTGAATATACAACTGTAGCAATTTGTCTGTCAGGATGCAGACTACCATACTCAGGCAACCGTAAAGCCCGATCAAACTGTTGTACTATATTTCTAAAATCTTCAACTGCCAGTAAATCAGTTAAGGGGAGGTTGTCATTTTTAGAGGTTTGAGGGCTACTAATTAACAATAGATTAGGAATTGACTCTTTGGTCATGATCCTTATTCTAGCATGCCTTTCAGCTATGCTTGAGGACTTGACCTGGATCGTTTATTGTACAGCAAAATCGCAAGATGACGAAAGCGACCATAGATACCCACGGCTAAAGCCGTGGTACTTTAAACACATTACAAAGCCAGCTTAAGCTGGCTTTGACCTCATTCACCCACGCCTAAAGGCGTGGGACTCTGTCGCTAAAGCGACCGTCTAGATTACTTGAAGGAGGCCTGGGCGGGACTTGCACCCGCGAATATCGGTTTTGCAGACCAACCCCTTAGACTACTTGGGTACCAGGCCAAAACATGTTAATCCTAGCATAAAGTCACATCCTCAACAACTTACATGAGTAATATTGACATTTCGCCTTTTATTCGGATAAACTGAAATTAATGTACCCTATCGCACATAAAGATACCCGCGGTGGACACAATAGAATTAATATCAATAGTAATTTCTTTAAAACCTGGTCTCCCCAGATGGCATATGTTTTAGGTTTTATCTTTGCAGATGGAGCAATAGAAGATGTGCAACTATCTTCTAGGACCTGTTATTTATCTATAACAAGTAAAGATTTATCAATACTCAAAAGAATTAGGTGTAGTATGAATTCAAGACACCGGTTTTATAAAAAGAAGGTCGAATTCATCACATACTCTAATGGGAAAACTTATAAATCTAATGAAAGATACGTACTTAGAGTAGGAAGTAAATCAATATACAATGATCTGCTTAAGTTGGGAGTCACTCCTAGAAAATCGCTCACTATAACCTTTCCTAATTGTCCCTTAAATCTTATAAACTTTTTTATAAGGGGATATTTTGATGGCGATGGATGTTTACACCTACAAAAAAATAAATACCCTCGCGTTATATTTACATCTGGAAGTTTAAATTTCCTAGTTGGTTTATCTCAAACTATGTTAAAAATCCTGAATGTTGAGGCGTATCCATTATCTATAAGGATGACTCCTGGTAAAAACCCCTGCTATCAACTCTACTACAGCAATATTAACTCTAAAAAGATTTTGGAGTTTTTGTATAGAAATCTTGATCAAGCTCCTTATTTAGAAAGGAAATTTCAAATTTACCAAAATTATTTGGAAAAATCCGGCGTAACCACTCCGCCACCAGGCCAGTGGAGAAATTTTAGCATAATTGACACCTAAACCAAAGAAAGAACGGGTAAACTAAGCTACAGGGGTAGGATCTTCTCCAATAGGATTTCTTCTTCTGAGTAAAGAAGCAACCTGGCTGGGGTCTATTAATCTTCTTTCCATCCTGTCCAAAAGTTCACACAGACGATGAGAATTTTGTAAAAGTATCCAAATCCTTCTCTGGTCTGCCTGAGGGCTTGATTCGCGACGACCTCCCCCTTCTATAACAGTTAATCCATGATGTCTTAAAATTTCTGACATATAAAAGTTTTTTAATAAAAAGCCCCCTTTAAATTAAAGAAGGCTTTTATCTTTACTGTAGTCTGACTTTGACTTTGGATTTGATTCCAAAGAAGTGGTGGGGAAAGTTTTTTAGAGAAGACTTTCAAACTTCTTACCACCTTATGCGTGACATAAGTGATCATGGATCAAATCGTGGCTACCTGTTGCTTGCGCATTTTACAGGAATCCTCCAATTTGACCTAAACTCCAGAAAGGAGGTGATCCATCCCCAGCTTCGGCTAGGGATACCTTGTTACGACTTAAGCCTCATCGCTGGTTTCACCTTCTACCTATATACATAGGTATTCGGGTGCTCCCAACTTTGCTGCCTTGACGGGCGGTGTGTACAAGACCCGAGAACGTATTCACCGCGGCCCGCTGATCCGCGATTACTAGCAATTCCGACTTCATGGGGTCGGGTTGCAGACCCCAATCTGAACTGAGGCGAAATTTTAGAGATTTGCTTCTTATTGCTAAGTTGCAGCTCGTTGTTTTTCGCCATTGTAGGGTGTGTGTTGCCCAGGGCGTAAGAACCGTGCTGACTTGACGTCATCCGCGCCTTCCTCCCTATAAAAATAGGGCAGTTCCGCATGGACTATTTAACATACGGTGCGGGTTGCGCTCGTTGTCCCACTTAAGGGTACAGCTCCAAATGTTTGCTTTTAGCAAATTTTAGACTATCCCATCATCCTAAATTAGGATGTTCGGCGTGTAATGGAAGTTTATTTCTGGATTATCCAGTACCTTCCATATAAGTCGTTACAGGGTCAAGGAAGTTTATACCTCATACTACTGTGAATATAAGGATCAACTAGCTCGAAAAACTTAGATAAGCTGTTATTTTTAATTCTTAACTTACCATTACTTCTTATAATCGCTTCTATTCCAAAATTTTCTAGTTTGTTTAGTAAAAATACTTTACTGTCCGAATCAAAAGATTCAGTTGATAAAGTACATTGTCTTCCTGAAAAACACCCATCATCCATATACCAAAAGGCAATTGATAACGGTGTTATTAAACTAGCCAAATCCTTGGGAAAGATTTTGCGATTACCTTGATAAAATTTATCTCTCCAAATTCTAAAGTATTGACGAGTCCAAAATCTAAATGATTTTGTAACTCGATTATCCGACTTTTCAAATCGTATAACTTCTTTAGGTCCAGAGTAACTTATCGAGGCTAATTCTTGATATTTCCAGTTAATATAATCTTTTTGCTTATCCGATTGTTCAATTTGGATTTTACCTAATTTTGTAATATAGGCATCTCCTATTAAACAACCAATAAGAATCTGGATTTGTTTATCAGAAACTTCAAGCTTTAAGTTTTTACGAGCAGTGAATATCATACTTCCCGACTTCCCTCGGTATTCTCCCTTAATCTCAGATTACCCGAAAGTAACCCGTAAATCAAGTAGGAGTTCACCGATATGAGCCGAATTTTGTCATCTAATATCACTACTAGAGGGCGCGAGAAAGTTTTTTTTCAAACTTCACGCCACGAGCTGACGACAGCCATGCAGCATCTGTGTATCACCCTCGAAGGAGTCCCGCTTTCACGGGATTTGCAGATACATGTCAAGCCCTGGTGAGGTGTTTCGCTTTGTATCGAATTAAACCACACGCTCCACTGCTTGTGCGGGTCCCCGTCAATTCCTTTGAGTTTTAAACTTGCGTTCGTACTCCCCAGGCGGGATGCTTAACGCGTTAGCTACGACAGCCAATTGCTCGGCTATCTAGCATCCATCGTTTACGGCTAGGACTACACAGGTCTCTAATCTGTTTCGCTCCCCTAGCTTTCGTGCCTAAGCGTCATTAGTTTGTTAGATGTCTGCCTACGCCTTTGACGTTCCCAATCATATCAACGCATTTCACTGCTTCACGATTGGTTCCAACATCCTCCCAAACAATCAAGAATAACCATCTTCTGTCCAAATCCGTGGTTAGGCCACGGGCTTTCAAACAGAATGCGTCATTCCGCCTACGCAACACTTTACGCCCAATGAATCCGGATAATGCTTGCCGCCTACGTATTACCGAGGCTTCTGGCACGTAGTTAGCAGCGGCTTATTCGTAAGGTACCGTCATAATCTTCCCTTACAAAAGGAGTTTACAATTCGAAAACCTTCATCCTCCACGCGGCGTCGCTCGGTCAGGCTTTCGCCCATTGCCGAATATTCCCAGTTGCTGCCACCCGTAGGTGTATGGCCCGTCATAGTGTTTTCTCAGATCCCTCTGAGTATCAGACTATATCTTCACCCATTCCGAAAATTTTGGAATTAGGGGTCAACATATAATGGAAGTTTATTATCCCAGATTATCTGGTACCTTCCATATCAGTCGTTACGGGGTCATGATTAGACTTCCCACGGTATTACCCGATATGTACATGATTCTAGTTTATCCCGAAAGATACCCGAAGTTCAAGTACTATTTTTGGGCTCCACCGTTATTAGTTGAATTTTACTGTACCGTTACCAGTACAGGCGATCATTTTGGTCGCAGTGCCATTGTGGCTGACCGACCTCTCAGTCCAGCTACCCGTCGTCGCCTTGGTGGGCTATTACCCCGCCAACTAGCTGATAGGACGCAGGCTCATCTTAAAGCGCATTGCTGCTTTGATCTTTCGATCACATTGGAAATTACCTCACCTTTCGGCAAGCTATGTCCAACTTTAAGGTAGATTCCCACGCATTACTCACCCGTCCGCCGGTTGTGTATTGCTACACCCCCTTGACTTGCATGCTTAAGGCACGCCGCCAGCATTCATCCTGAGCCAGGATCAAACTCTCAAAAAAGTTTTTCCTAAACTTCAAGAAAACACTGTAATTTTACTTACGTGAATTCATTGTTTTTTGGAATTGACAAGAAACTCTTGTCAAATTTTTCCCACCACTTCTTCAAAATCAATTTTTTAATTTTTGCATTAAAAAACCGAAGAGTGGTTTTTAACTTCTTCGGTTGTCAAAGTGCTATAACCCTGATTTTTGATCAGAGGGTCCTTGGGACCAAACTGGTAGTAGTATTCTTTTATCTTTGTTGAACTTTCCTCCAGTGTTCCAGTGTAATCGGAACGTTTTGTATTTTAACCTAATAAAAAATCTATGTCAACCATAATAAAAATTCTCTTGTATTCCTCCTAAGAGACTGTTATATTAAGAAAAATAAATGGCTAATTCAAATGATCATTTTGTTTTAATCTCCGGAACTGCCAGTGCCTCTCTTTCTGAAAATATTGCCAAATACCTAAAAACCAAAGTCTACATGCCGGTGTCTTGCTTTGCTGATGGTGAGATAGATGTTCAAATCCCAGTTAATGTCAGAAAAAGGCATGTCTTCATTATTCAATCTGCTTGTCCCCCTGATGTAAACAAAGCTTATGTGGAGCTTTTTGCCATGATTAATGCTGCCAAATTGGCCTCAGCCGGTGAAATTACGGTGATGATCCCCTATTTCGGCTACTCAAGACAGGACCGAAAAGACCGCCCCCGAACTCCTATTATGGCCTCGGTAATGGCCAAATTACTGGAATCTTTGGGAGTAGATAGAATTGTAACTGTTGATATACACACCGAACAGTCAGCCGGCTTTGTTAATATCCCATGGGATAATTTACCGGCCAGTTTCGTGTTTATCCCCAAATTTAAAGCCATGGGACTTAAGGATCTGGTTATAGCCTCGCCTGATAAAGGTGGTGTGCCTAGAGCTACGTTCTACAATAAAAAGCTGTCCGCAGAGGGGTTGGCTATTGTCTATAAAGAGAGGGATGTCCAAACTAAAAATATCTCTCAGGCCTTGGCTATGATCGGTGACGTTACAGGCTCTGAGGTGGTTTTAATAGATGACATGATTGATACGGGCGGGACTATTTGTAATGCGGCAGATTTAATGATGCAAAGGGGGGCCAAAGCTGTCAGGGCTGTGGTCACTCATGGGGTTTTTTCCAACAACGCCCTGGATAAAATTACCAAATCAGCCTTAAAAGAAGTTTACGTCACAGACACTATCCCCTTAAGTAAAGAGGCCAGGAGTAATCCCAAAATTAAAGTTGTAAGTGTGGCTGAGATGTTATCTGGTGCCATTAAAAGAATTCATACCGGTGAATCGATCAGCGAGAAGTATTACCTTTAATGTTTGTGTTGTATTGTGTGGTAAAGCACAATTCCTAAAGAAACCATCACATTAAGCGAGATATTTACTCCAAACATGGGCAGTTCTACCGCTGCATCTGATGCCTCTAAAACCTCTTTAGATACCCCATAAGTCTCATTTCCTATTATCAAGGCTATAGGTAATTTATACTCAAATTCTGTATATGGGGTTGATCTATCAGTCTGTTCTATAGCGAGAACTTTTAAATTATTTATCTTAGATCTTAGTTTTTGGATTGCACTTAAGGCAGACTCCGTGTACTCCCATTCTACCCATTCGGTAGTGTTGATGGAAGATTTTTTAATCCTGGGATTGGGTGGGGTTTCAGTTTTACCGCAAAGATAAACTTTTTTAGCAGCCACTGCATCTGCCAACCTAAAGATAGCTCCTACATTATAAGTATCCAGCACATTATCCAAGATAATATAGATCTCATTTTTAATCCTAATATCCTGCCTCTCACTTCCCCTCTCCCCTTTTCTTAGTTGTTTAGAATTTAGCTTAATCATAGCTTGTCATTATACCTGCTTTAGCTTATTTGACACAAATATCCTTAAAGAGTAAGTTAAAAGTATGTCCAAAAAGGTACTAATCTCCATTGCTCTTTTACCTTTATTGGTAATTTTATCTGCTTTCCTTTTTACCTATTGGAAAGACTTTCAAAGTAAACAAACAGATAAGTTTGCAATTAATTCTCAGAGCACTTTAAACCTCCCTGTCAGTTACTCCACCCAAACCAAAGGCTGGACGCTAAAAAGCACTTTACCAGAAGATTTAGACACCTCTAGCCTAACTTTTGCAGCACATCAAGCTTTCGCAGATATATTAAACAACTGGGGCTTTTGGAGCTATAACGGCGTAAAAGGGGTCTCCAAAATAACTAGCCAAACCCAGAATACACCCATGGCCTTGGCTGCTGTCAGTGTTAAACAATTGGAAGTAAAACTTGTTCCTGAGCCGCAATCTCTATTCAATAGCTTCAATGATCAACGCTTATTGGTTTTATCTTTAGGAGATGAATATAACCTAGAAGATGAAACTTTAACTATCCTCATTAATGTCCCTCCTGCCTTCTTGGAAAATAACCCTATTGCCCATCCCAGGGATCTCACCCCTGCTGTAAACAATTTATTTATTGCCAGACTCTATCAGTTAACCCATCCAGGAATAGATGAGGAAAATTCTAGAAATTTTGCCGCATCTATAATCCAAAATGGCTTATTTAATCAAAAACTTTTTGAAATTACCAAGCTAAATGGTAATTGACATAAGGAAAAGCCTTACATACAATTAAACTAATGGATAAACTAAAATCATATCCTACGCTGACTGCCTTAGTTGCAGTAGGACTGGTGGGAGCTTCATGGTTTTCTTTTCAAAACGGCATGCAATATGGTGCACAAACTGTTAAAAACGGTCAAGCAAATCAATCTCAGGTACTGGCTGCAGGTACTAGAATCGGGCCTGAATCTATTGTTAAGTCCCAACAAGCCTTGGCTGTAGGAGAAATTACCAAAAAAGACGGAGAAACTGTCACAATCAAAGGAGATGACGGAAAAGAAACCTCCTTTAAACTCTCCCCTAACTTAAGTATTTATAGCATCTCCACCACCTCTGCTACCCCTCCCAAGCCTACTCAGGATATAACAGCTTTGAAACTTAATAAAAAAGCTTTAATAGATTTGCAGCTCCAGGGTGAAGAATATTTGATCACCAACATCTCCTACATCCCCAATTGATCATAAATTTCCTAATTATAGGCTGGGATGTGGTATAATAGACAGGTAAGTTAAGTTTAAAACTTACTAAAATGGTCGAAAATTCTAACATTAGACCAACTGCTATTGAGCCCGGTTTAGCAGACGGGATCACTCCCCAGGTAGAAAAACCTAAATTACTTCCCCAATTTTTAAGAAATTTAGATAAAGCTACTCATGGCAGAGTAAGTGAACTGTTGTATAGAGCAGATACTTTCTTTCATGGAGAAAGCGGCAGAGAAAGATTTAGTTTTAAATCGGCTCTACCCAGAATAGGGCTAGCTACAGGAGCAGCTTTTGGAGCTAATTTTTTGGCTCCTGTAGTCCAAGAAAGGATGATAGATCGTTCATCTGCTATAGTTCATGCTGCTGAGATGGGTTTTAATATCCAAAATCAAATCTCACCTGAGATTCCCACTTCCACTACAACAGAGAATAAACCACAATATGTCTTAGGATTTGCCAGTCTTAAATCAAATTTAGGAACTTTAATGGGTGACCCTTTGGAAAATGAACGGCCTAATCCGGAAAACGGAGATTCTTTGCAAAAAACCACTAAAGGGCTCTCATACTACAACAAAGCAGAAAATGCCACCACCTTTACCAACGGTTATCAAAACTGGGCCCAAACAGACAAAGGTCTTGTTACCTGGTTTGGGGACAGTACCAAAATCCCTGCTGATGCTGAAGCTATTGATCCTCCGGCTTTAGCTGAACAAACTCCTCAGGTAGCTGGAATAGCAATAGCAGAGCCAGGGAATGTAACTGCTCCTGGTGAGATAACTGAGCCTACAGGAGAAGGAGAGATAGTAGGAGGCGAGATAATTAATACTCCCCTCTCTTTTGAACAGAAAGTAGCCATAGAAAGAGAAAAACATCCTGTATATACCCAGTTTGTAGAGGCAGCAGGAACTATCATTAAAGCTCCGGCCTCAGTTGACCCAAAGCTTTTGAATATTGCCCAAGCTAAGACAGAAAAACTGCTCTCATATAGACCAGATATTCGTGACAAATTAGTAACATTAAATATCCGAAGAATTATTATTCCCAAAAATATGCAGTTAACTCAACTCCCAGAATATATGGACAAAGCTGGAAAACTGACTACTTCAGGTAGAAAATGGGAGGACACAAGAGGAATTGCAAGTGATGGCCTAAGACCCAGTGCATCAGGAGAAGAAAATCTCAAAGAAGATATTGGTATTGGGAACTATGAACACGAGGAAATACATAATATGCAGTTGGGTTTTACACCAGAAGATAATAGAAGATTAAGAGAACTGTATATAAAGTACCAGGAGATGGGGATATTTGGTGATTCATATGTGGTGAAAAACGAGGATGAATTTGTTGCAGTCTTTGGCCAAATATACACGGGAGGAACTACGGATCAAATCTTTGCCCGATCTTCCACTAATCAAGTCATCTCTACTCCTGATGATATATTAATAAAAACTCCTGATGTCTATCAGTTCCTTTCTTCAATCTTCGGATCTCGTGAAGGTAAATAACTTTTCAGAAACTACTTGACTTAAAAAAATAGCGACTGTACGATGGGAATATGCAGCCAATAGACACTAAACGGATTGTCTTTTTTCTTATAGGGATTGTAATTCTTGCTATATTAATAGTGGTCGGCATGACCCTTTATAAACAATATCCGGAGAAATTTAAGTTTAATAAAACCCCTTCCCTACCCATCTCTTTAGACGATAAATCCTTAAGAGGAACCACTGTTTTATATGCTTTTGATGGAAGAATTGAAAAGTTACAGGATCAAAATAATGAGAAAAGGGTAACTCTAAGGTCGGTTAACGGATTAATGCTACCAGTAGAGTTAACTATCCCCAATAATCTTATTATTAATTTAATTGATGGTGCAGGTAACTTTACAGGAACTGCATCAGCTTCTTTGTTAAAAGAAAATGATTCTCTTTATGCTGATATCCTATATAACATACAGAGTGAAAAATTACAGATAGGTTCAATAAGATTAAGAAGATAGTGTCAAATACTCTGCAACAATGAAAAATATCCCTATTCTGCTTGGAATTGTTATCCTTTTTTTAATCACTTTTTTATACCTGCAGGCAAAGCCTGCATTTGCTGCAATGATGTTAACGTCTCCTGATGGAACATCATGCTATATACCGGATCCTGTTAATAATTATTGTGATCCAGATCCAAACAGCTGTCAAGGTCACGAAAGTGATCCAATGAGGTGTGTAGGAGATGGGGGATGTGTAGCTTATACTGCTTGCGGACCCACTGAGAGATTAAGTTGCGGGACCCAAGTAGGATATATCGGAGGTGTAAATGGTACAACTAATAATGGCCAGACATGTGAGCAAAGGGGATATAATGTGGTTACTTGTGATGAGGGCAGCTATTGCGGGATAGATTTAAGCGGGATTGGCTGTTTAAGCTGTGGTGATCCACCACCGGGGGATCGGGAACAACTACAGCAATGTTCTTGTAACTCTTCTGATCAGGCTAATGTCTGTTCAGGCCTGCCTTACACCCAGACCGGCAGTGACTGTACACCCAGAACCTGTTATGGCACTAAAACGCCTGACTGTTCAGGATCAGGTAATAAGTGTAGCGGCTCTACCTACTCCACAAACTGTGGAGGGACTTGTACGGGTACAAAAACTTGTTCAGGTGGTCAATTTT
>Ga0209514_10001494_pt1 | contig 40031 bp, 28 predicted proteins | sample Subgrocontami58m_FD_187452 | JGI IMG/M metagenome (GOLD analysis project Ga0209514, IMG submission 187452) | Subsurface groundwater microbial communities from S. Glens Falls, New York, USA - GMW37 contaminated, 5.8 m (SPAdes) (version 3) | ecosystem: Environmental > Aquatic > Deep subsurface >...
CTGGGAAAGGTACGGGTTATGGCTGCTATGAACAAGCTCCTGCATCTCTGCTTCGCCATCCTCAAACGGGGGACCCCTTTTGTCCTTTCCCTCCCTTCTTCCTCTTGACGACCATTACGGCATCTACGACGTGTTTGGCAGACGGCCAACGAATCGCTAGATATGTCGGGAACGAGCGCAAGCCTTGCGGCATCTACGTCATGGTACCGCCCTGATGCCACACCCTGAAGGGTGCGGTCATCCAGCCTAACCACCGAAAGACTTGGTCTTCCGCCTGTATAAGTGGTGCGCGAAAGGCAAATAGGGTAGTATGCCCTTTGGAACTGACTACGGAGCTTGTTGCAATGCGTACCTATCACATCATCACCATCCCCGGCGACGGCATTGGGCCGGAGATACTGGAGTCGGCGCTGGCGGTGCTGGCGCGGACGCAGGAGCTGTCGGGCGAGTTCAAGTTGGAGTACGACGAACGGGAAGGGGGCGCTGCCTGCTACCAGAAACACGGCGTAAACCTTACCAAAGAGACGCTGGAGGCGTGCAGGACGGCGGATGGGGTGTTGAAGGCCCCGGTGGGCCTGCCCTGGGTGCGCTACCCGGATGGAACGGAGGCCGGACTGCTGGGCGGCGTGCTGCGCAACGGCCTGGACCTGTACGCCAACGTACGTCCGGTGAAGCTGTGGCCTGGGGTGGAAGCGCCACTGAAGGCCAAGCCCGGCGAGATTGATTACGTCATCGTGCGGGAGAACACGGAAGGACTGTACCTTTCCCGTGGACTGGGCGTCGGCAACGACGAGGCTATGGCCGACACGCTGCTCATGACCCGCAAAGGAGTGGAGCGGGTGTGCCGCTTCGCCTTTGAGCTTGCCAGGAAGCGCCAGGGGAGTCCATCGGACGGCAAACGGCGGCTGACGTGCGTGGACAAGAGCAACGTGTTGCGCAGCTATGCCTTCTTCCGGCGCATCTTTCAGGAGGTGGGAGAGGGCTATCCGGATGTGGAACAGGACTTCCTGTACTCCGACGCGGCGGGGCAAGACCTGGTGCGCCGCCCGTGGCGGTACGACGTCATGGTGATGGAGAACTTCCTTGGCGACCTGCTGAGCGATCTGGGCGGCGGCACCATCGGCGGCCTGGGCATGTGTCCCAGCGGCAACATCGGCGATAAGGCCAGCTACTTTGAGCCGGTACACGGCTCCGCGCCTGATATTGCGGGGAAGGGAATTGCCAACCCACTGTCGCAGATACTGGCGTCGGCTATGATGCTGGAGCACTTGGGGGAGGGGCGCGCCGCAGCTATGGTGCGCGACGCCGTGTGGAAGGCCCTTTCGGAGGGTGATCTGGCGATTCAGGCCAGCGGGCAGCCCACAGGCGGGTCCCAGCGGGCCACCCAAGCGGTGCTGAGGCATCTGAGCAAGTAACACAGTCAGCCAGTCGCCATAGGCGATGAAGCCCTCTCCTTTTGGGAGAGGGCTTTTTGTTGTCCGGGCGACAATGTTGCCGCTAGATGCTCCATTTCTAACCAACGAGCTGTATGGAATAGTTGGGATTAGTGCAATCCGTGGCGGAGGTGTACGGTGCGCTACCTAATGTCCAGTGCGTTTGTTGCGTTTGAAGGGCCGGTAGGATTGCCGGCAGTGTTCCATTCCTATCCTTTCCATACGTAGTGCGGAACTTAGAAGAATAGACCCTAGAGCAGTGATTCAGAAGAGTAATGGAGAAGCGTGTGCTAGAGCGAAGGTCTGGGTTCCAGCAGCTAGTTTGGGATAGAGAAAAACGAGACGATAGCCTTGTCTACGTATAGCTACGGACAGACCTAATGAAAAGGCCCCATACAGTCATGGGGCGCGCAACAAGAGGGCGTTGTTTTGGGAACCAGCTTCCGGCTTCAAAGGCGTAGAAACGGGCCGGGTCCAAGGCTTTGGGCCTGGCTTATCGCTGGGGCAGTGCTTGCGGCGGTGGCAGGACTGGCAGGCGTGGGGGCTGTCCTGCTCGGTTCGGTTGGCGGGACCACCGGGGCTGTGGTGCAGCAGGCCATTGTGATTGACAAGGAGAACTTCGCCCAGGACGACATCGGCGGGGTACAGGACAGCGTCATCACGTTCAACGACGCGGGGACGAGCCTGACGGTGGCGGCGGAGATCTACACCAACGACTACATGGTGTTGGACGTACCGCTTGCCAATAAGTCGGATAGCGATGCAAACATCGTCGCAACCCTGAAAGCGCCGGGCCTCGAGAAGGACATCACCGTCTTTTGGGACACGTTGACACGGACCCATTCCGCTACGGCCCAGACCACTACCCCCAGTCCTGCGCCGCTGACGACAGTGACTGCGCAGACTTCCGACACCGTGGGCGTGACCTCCACGCCGGTGGGCGTCTCCGGGACGAGCGCGCAGGTATCCACAAGTATTCCAACCACGTCTTCGCCCGGCCTGCCGGCAAGCGTGCCCCAAACAACGGATAGCGCGCTCACCAGCACTGCGCCCAGCGGCTCGGCAACGGTGAACGCCCAGACGGTGGACCTGAGCATCTCCACCAGCCAGCCTTCGTTGAGCAGCCTTATCACGGCGCGGACCACGGACTTTTCGGCTACGGGCGTTGCGCCTACGGGCGCGGCGGCGGTCTCAGCGCAGTCCATTGACCTGGCCGGCACGGCGGTGCAACCCACTGGCGCACCGGCCAGCGTGTCCGGGGTGTGGTACACCGGCACGTTTGGCGTTGACTACGACGCCAACGGCGCGTCCGACACCATCTTTGTCCTGCTGACAGACACGGCGGTCTCGGGAACGTACAACACTTTGGACCTGTCCCTGGACGGCGTCTTCGGCAATACCTACGGCGGGCCGCTTTCCGGCCAGTCGCCGCGACAGGTGAACGAGCTGGACGATGAGCGGCTGACCAGCAGCGGCGTGGATGTGCGCATCGGCCCCTTCTCTACCTTTACCGTGAGCTTTGACCCTAACCCCACAGCAGACGCCAGCGACGCCCGCCTGACGGCAGCCACCTGGTACACGGCGACGGTGACCAGCACCGACCTGGACGGCGACGCCAGCGCGGACGACACCTTCTACCTGGCGCTGTCGGATACGGACTCGGACGGTATTTACGAGGCCATGGATGTCTCCATAGGCGACGCGGTGTTCGGCGAAGGCAACGTGAGCAACGGCGCGGTGGACTACAGCGTTGCCAACAACACGGACGACGAATGTCTGACGGCGTCGTCGGATACCGCCAGCGGCAGTTTCAACGTAGTCCTTGGGGTCAACCCCTTTGGCTTCAGCTTTGACACCACTCCCGGCAGCAACGTGTAGCGCGCGAAAGCATGATGAGCAACGTATCCGTCATGACAGTCCAGCGGCACAAGGTCAGCGCTATCTTCATAGCGGCGTGGCTGCTCTTTGCGTTTGCTTACCTGATGGCAGGCACGGGAAGGGCAGAAGCGAGCAATTGCAGTTGGACCGGGGTCAGCAGCACTGATTGGAGCCTGTCAAGCAACTGGACGGGCTGTGCCGGAGGCACGCCGGGCGCGACTGACGCTGCCCAATTCGGGTCAAGCGCCGCCCAAGGTGCTGTGCTCACTGCCGATGCGAGCGTTGATAGTATTCAATTCTTCTCAAACTACGTATATTCTTTGAGTCTTCAGAGCTTTACTCTAACCGTCGGCGCGACTGGCATTGACATCAATGGCGCCGGCGCCATAAACCTGGATACAGGCACCCTTGTTAATAACGGCATCTTGGACAGCGTGGGAAATCTAAACCTCGGTTCAGGGACTCTTATCGTCAACGGTGCGGTGAGCATCCACGGCGCGACTGCGACTGTCAATGGCGGCTCTGCCACCATTGACCTTAATGGCAACTTTTCCCTGAGTCAGGGCACAGTAACCTCCACAACTGGCAGCTTCACCGTTAGCGGCGACTGGAAGCGTAGCGGCGGTACTTTTGTGCCTGGAACCGGCACGATCACCTTTGACGGCACCGCCGATCAGGTTATTACCTCCACCGGGTCCAGCTTCTACGGCCTTACGGTGAATAAGGCCAGCGGCACGCTGTCCCTGGGCGATGCCCTGAGCGCGAGTAGCACCCTGACTGCTACAGCGGGGACGCTCTCTCCAGGCAGCAAGAATGTGACGACGGGTGGCCTGGCTGTCACCGGCGGCACATTCACCGGCGGCTCTGGAGCGCTTGATGTTAACGGCGACCTCTCCCTGAGCAGCGGCACGCTCACTGCCCCCAGCGGCAGCTTCACCGTAAGCGGCGACTGGAGCAAGACCGGTGGCGGTACCTTCACTCCTGGAACCGGTACCGTGACCTTTGACGGCTCTGGCGATCAGGTAATAACCTCCACTGGGTCCAGCTTCTATGGCCTTACGGTGAATAAGGCCAGTGGCATCCTCTCGCTGGGCGATACGCTGAGCGTCGGCAGCACCCTGACCAGCACGGCCGGCACTTTCTCTCCCGGCAGCAACAACGTGGTCACGGGTGGTCTGTCCATTGCCGGCGGGACAGTCACCGGCGGCACAGGCGCGGTGGTCATCATCGGCGACGTGACGCTATCGGGGGGTACGCTAACAACACCCAGCGGCAGCTTCAAGGTGAGCGGGAATTGGACGAAGACAGGCGGGACGTTCACGCCGGGTTCAAACACTGTGACCTTTGATGGGACAGCCGCGGGCAAGACCATCACCCCTGGTGGCGCAGCCTTCAACAACCTGACCATCAACTCCATCACCTTCGGCGCGTGGACGGTCTCGGGCAGCTTGGCAGTGAGCGGCACCCTGACCGTTGCAAACGGCACCCTGACCACATCATCATCGCCAGCGATGTCGGACTTCGTGGACGTCACCCTGACAGGCGGCACGCTGGTGCAGGACGGGGATGTAACAGTCAGCGGCAACTGGAACCGTACAGGCGGCACCTTCACGCCTGCTACCTATAACGTGACCTTTGACGGCGCGGCCACACAGACCATTACCTCTACCGGCGCGAGCTTTGCCAAACTCACCGTCAACAAGGCCAGTGGTACGCTCTCCCTGGGCGATGCCCTGATCGCATTCGACGTGATAGCTACGGCGGGGACATTCTCGCCTGGCAGCAAGAATGTGACAGCGGGTGGCCTTGCGGTCACCGGCGGCACCTTCACCGGCGGCACGGGCGCGGTGGACCTGAGCGCCAGCCTGTCCCTTAGCAGCGGCACGTTGATTGCCCCCAGTGGCAGCTTTACTGTCGCCGGCGACTGGAGCAGGACGGGCGGCACCTTCACCCCAGCCACCTATGCCGTGACCTTTGACGGCACTGGTAGCCAATCCATTACCTCCACCGGGTCCAGCTTCTACGGCCTTACGGTGAACAAGGCCAGTGGTACGCTGTCCCTGGGCGATACCCTGAGCGTCGGCAGCACCCTGACAGCTACGGCTGGGACGTTTTCTCCCGGAAGCAGTAATGTGGCGGTGTTTGGTCTGGTGATTAACGGCGGGACATTCACCGGCGGCGGCGGCGCGGTGACCTGCAACGGCCTCTTGGTTTCCAGTGGGATTTTCACCGGCGGGTCCGGGACCCTTGACGTGAACGGCGAGCTGCAGACTTCCGGCGGGACATTCTCCCCGGGCGCCATGGGCGTGACTGCAGGCAGCTTGTTCATTTGGGGTGGAAGCACCTTCAATGGCAGCACTGGGGCGGTGGACGTAACCGGCAACGTGCTTCTGGGCAACGGAACCCTGATTGCACCCAGCGGCGCATTCACTGTAGGCGGTAACTGGGATCGGTACCCCGGGGGGTTTACGCCGGGCACCAACACCGTGACCTTCAACGGCACGGGCGACCAGACCTTCACATCTGTGGGCGGCGACTTCTATGGGCTTGTGGTGAACAAGAGCGGCGGAACGTTTTCCCTGGGCGATGCCCTGAGCGTACTGAGTACGTTCACCAACACGGCCGGGACTTTTTCTAAGGGCTCCAAGGGCATGACGGTGGGTGGGTTGGCGATAGAGGGGGGCACGTTCAGCGGTGGCACAGGCAGCCTGGACGTGAACGGCAACGTGACCATCAGCGGCGGCAGCATCACCGCGCCCTTTGGAACAACCACTGTCAGCGGCGACTGGACACTTTCCGGAGGCAGTTTTGCGGGCAACAGCGGAACCGTAACCTTTGACGGCAGTGGGGCGCGTGCGCTGTCTGGCACGAACACCTTCTTCAATCTCACGGTTAACAAGAGCGACGGAGGAAGCGTGACTTCCAGCGGCGGCCTTGCAGTGACGGGAACGCTCACTGTCTCAGGAGGGACGTTTACCTCGGCTTCGGACTACGCCAATGTGACGCTCACCGGCGGGACGTTCGTCCTGGCGGCGGACATCACCGTCAGCGGCAATTGGAACCGCACCGGCGGCACGTTCACGCCTGGAACATTCTCCGCAACCTTTGACGGCGCGGACACACAGACCATCACATCTCTGGGCAGCAGCTTCTACGGGCTTATTGTGAACAAGAGTGGCATCCTCTCCCTAAGCGACGCCCTGAGCGTCAGCAGCACCCTGACCGCTACTGCGGGGGCATTGTCGCCAGGTGCGCAGAATGTGACGGCGGGTGGCCTTGCGGTCAACGGCGGGACGTTCACCGGCGGCAGCGGCGCGGTTACGAGCACCAGCCTCATCGTTTCCAACGGGACCTTCACCGGAGGGTCCGGGGCGTTTGACGTGAACGGCGACGTTACGTTATCAGGCGGCACGCTGACAGCGCCCAGCGGCAGCTTCGCAGTCAGCGGCAACTGGAATAGGACAGGCGGGACGTTCACGCCCGGCACAAACAACACTGTGACCTTTGACGGCGCCGGCAGCCAGACCATCACCTCCTCCGGTGCTAGTTTTGAATACGTCAACGTGGCCAAGAGTGGAGGCACGCTGTCACTGGGCGATGCCTTAAGCGTTTCACGCAGGCTACTCCTTGTCTACCCTTTCCCAGGGATATTGTCGCCTGGCAGTATGGGCGTGACAGCCGGCGAATTGCAAATCGATTCTGGCGTTTTCACCGGGGGGACTGGAACTGTGGCCGTGGGCGGCAACCTGTTCGTTACCGCCGGCGCAGTGTTCACCGGCGGCTCCGGGATGGTGAATGCCGGCCTCCTGATCGCACGCGGCACGTTCACCGGCGGCTCCGGGACGGTGAACGCAGGCGGCCTGATCGTTGATAGCGGTCCGTTCACTGCCGGTAGCGGTGCATTGAATGTGAGCGGCAGCGTGTCCGTTAACGGCACGTTTACTGGCGGCACGGGCAACGTGGACGTAAACGGGAATGTGTCTATCACCAACGGCACGCTGACCGCTCCAAGCGGCAGCTTCTCAGTGGCAGGCAACTGGAGCAGGACGAGCGGGACGTTCATCCCCGGCAGCGGCACGGTGACCTTTGACGGCACGGCCTCCGGCAAGACGATTACCACAGGTGGTCAGGCATTCAACAACCTGACGGTGAATGGCGTCGGCGGGGCGTGGACGGTCGTGGGCAGCTTGACGGTAAACGGCACGTTGACCGTGGCAAACGGCACACTGACCACATCTTCGGACTTCGTGGACGTCAACCTCACCGGCGGCGCGCTGGTGCTGGCAGGCAACGCGACAGTTAGCGGCAACTGGGTGCGTACTGGCGGGACATTCACACCCGGCACTTACACGGTGACCTTTGACGGCATTGGAGCACAGACTATCACTTCCACCGGAGCCAGCTTCTATGGCGTCACTGTCAACAAGACCACCGGGGCCCTGTCCCTGGGCGATGCCTTGACCGTGAACGGCCCCCTGGAGATTTCTGGGGGAACATTTGCCGCCGACGCTATGGATGTGACTGCAGGCGGCCTGACCATCGTCACCGCCACCTTCACCGGCGGCTCCGGCGCAGTGGATGTGAACGGCAACTTGGACATTTTCAATGGCAGCACCTTTAGTGGCAGCACTGGAACGGTGGATGTGAACGGGAATGTGTCTATCTCCGGCAGCAGCACCTTGACCGCACCCAGCGGCAGCTTCACAGTGGCTGGCGACCTGTCCATTAATAGCGGTGGCACGTTCAACGGCAGCTCCGGGACAACAGTGGACGTCGGCGGACTGATGCTTGTGCAGAGCGGCGGCACGTTCACTGGCGGTTCCGGGACGGTGGATGTCGGCGGCGACCTGTCCCTTATCAACGGCAGCACCTTTAGTGGCAGCACTGGAACGGTGAACGTGACCGGGAATGTGTCTATCGCCAGCACCGCAACTCTGACTGCACCCAGCGGCAGCTTCACAGTGGCGGGTAACTGGAGCAAGACGGGTGGCACCTTTACCCCTGGCAGCGGCACCGTGACCTTTGACGGCACTGCCTCCGGCAAGACGATTGCCACGGGCGGCGCGGCCTTCAACAACTTGACCATCAACGGTATTGGCGGCGCCTGGACGGTGTCGGGCAGCTTGACGGTAAACGGCACGTTGACCGTTGCAAACGGCACACTGACCACGTCGTCGGACTTCGTGAACGTCACCCTCACCGGCGGCACGCTGGTGTTGGCAGGCAACGCGACAGTCAGCGGCAACTGGAACCGGACCGGCGGTACGTTCACGCCCGGAACCCGCACCGTGACTTTTGACGGTACGGGGGACCAGACCATCACCGGAACGAACACCTTCTTCAACTTGACACAAGACAAGGCGAGCGGCGGAGTCAATGCCGTGGGCGGCGATCAGACTATCTCTGGGACGCTCTCTATCATCAGTGGTGCCTTTACGACCGACGATGACCTCAACGCGGTGAATATCGGCGTCGGCGGCACGTTGTCACTGGCCGGTGACATTTCTGTTAACGGCGACTGGAACAACGACGGCGTCCTTACCCAGAACGGCTACCAGATCACCTTCGCCGGCGGCGGCACGCTTACCATCACCGGAGACACTGAGTTTGACAGCCTGAACGTGGCTTCAGGCACAACCCTCACGCTGTCCGGCACCCTTACCGTTTTCGGCGACTTCATCATTGGTGGTACCATGAACGCGGGCACGGACTCTACCGTCACCTTGAGCGGTAGTGGTGCATCTGTCCTCTCCGGCACCCTGACCTTCTTCAATTTGACCATTAACAAGACCCCCGGCTCCGTCACGGCCTCCGGAAGCTTGACCGTGAACGGTGCCCTGACTATTCTGAGCGGGACGTTCACTTCTGCGTCGGATTACACCGACGTGTACAACTTCGGCACGTTGGTCCTGGCAGGCGACATCACCGTCAGCGGCGACTGGGAAAACGGCGGGACCTTTACTCCCGGCAGCTATAAAGTGACCTTTGACGGGTCGGCCAACCAGAGCCTCAGCGGCACCCTGAACTTCTTTGACCTGACTGTGAATAACAGCGCCGCAACGCTTAGCGATGCCGCAGACGTTGAGAGCAATGCCTCTGTTACTGTCACGGGTGCCCTGACTGTCACCGACGGCCAGTTCCAACCATTCACCGGTTCCACCTTCGTGTCGGTAAGCGTTGGCACGAACGGCATTCTGAAGCCCGCCGGTGGAGCGTCGGTAAGCGTCAGCGGCGACATGACCAACAGCGGCACGTTTACCCACAACAGCAGCACGGTGACCTTCAACGGCAGCGGTGCGCAGGCCAACAGCGGCACGTTGGGCTTCTTCAACCTGACCATCAACAACAGCGCGGCCAGCCCAACCAGCACGTCCGTTACGATGAGTGGCAGCCTGACCGTAGGGGGTACGTTGACGGTGACCGACGGCCAGTTTGAGCCGCCGGCGGGTTCGGACTTCGTGAGCGTGACCATCGGTACCAACGGTTTGCTCAAGCCTGCCAGCGGCGCAAACATCAACGTTAGCGGCAACTGGACCAACGGCGGGACGTTCACCTCCAACAGCGGTGAGGTTGCCTTTGATGGGACAGCTACGGGCAAGACCATCACGCCAGGCGGTGCGGCCTTCAACCACCTGACCATCAATGGCGTCGGCGGTGCGTGGACGGTCTCAGGCAACTTGACGGTAAGCGGTACGCTAACGGTGCAGAACGGCACCCTGACCACGTCCTCGTCGTTATCGTCGCTGGTGGATGTGAGCGTAACGGGCGGGACACTGGTTCTGGGCAGCGATGTAAACGTCAGTGGGAACTGGAGCAAGACGGGCGGCATCTTCACGCCAAGTACCTACACCGTGACCTTTGACGGCACTGAGGGCCAGACCATCACGTCCACGGGGGCCAGCTTCTACGGGATCATCGTGAATAAGAGCGGGACGCTGTCCCTGGGCGATGCCCTGTTCATGAGCAGCACGTTGATGGCTACGGCGGGCACGTTCTCGCCTGGCAGCAAGAACGTGATGGCGGGCGGGCTGGCAATCAATGGCGGGACGTTCACTGGTGGCGTTGGAAATCTGGATGTGAACGGCAATGTTGCCATTACCAGCGGCGCCCTGACCGCCCCGGGCGGCAGCTTCACCGTGAGCGGCGACTGGAGCAAGACCGGTGGGACCTTTGGTCCCAACGGCGGCACAGTGACCTTTGACGGCGTGACGACGGGCCACACCATTGCCGCGGGCGGCCAGGCCTTCTACGACTTGACCATCAACGGCGCGGGCGGAGCGTGGACGGTAGGCGACGCCCTGTCCATAGCCAACGACCTGAACGTAACCCAGGGCACGCTGAACACGCACTCTACCTTCGTCAACGTGACCATCGCGGTCACCGGAACGCTGGCGCTGCTGGACGACGCCACGGTGTCGGGCAACTTCTCCAACAGCGGCACGTTCACGCCCAACGGCTACAACGTGACCTTCAACGGCTCCGGGACGCAGAACCTAACGGCCAACGTGTCAACGGTGTTCGCAGACCTGGCGGTGTCCAGTTCTGTTATCCTGCTGGAAACGGTGGAGGCGGCCAACGCCAGCTACACCGGCACGCTGACCAATCTGGGGACTATCCGCAAGATTCATGCGATCACCGGAGCGGGTTCCCACACCTCCAACCTGACCAAAGCCACGGTCAACGTGACGGCCCAAGGCACGCTGACGACGACCCAGGTAGACCGCATAGACAGCGATCACCCCTCGGCGACGCCCGGTTTGCAGTACGGCAAGTACTGGAACATCACGCCGTCTACGGGGGCTGGCGGCTACACCGTAGACCTGACGATGCCCCAGAGCGTGGCGAGCGATACGCTGGCCCGCGTCTGCCGCTACACCGGCGCAGGAACGCAGTGGGAGTGCGGTCGCACCAGCTCCACCAGCACTACGGTCACGCGCACTGGCATTACCCAACTGTCCGCATGGACAACGGGCGATCCTATGCCTGACCTGACGGTGGTCAAGGCGGAGTCGGGTGACCCCATTATGGCCGGCAACAACATGGCCTACACCATCAGCCTGACGAATAACGGGCTGGACTCGGCCTCGGGTGTGGCCCTGACGGACACGCTGCCCAGCGGCGTGAACTTTGTTTCCGTTGCGCCCAGCCAGGGAAGCTGCACCGGTACGTCGGTCATCTCCTGCGCCCTGGGCAACATGGACGTGGCGGCCACCTCTACAGTGGTCATTACCATCAACCCGCCTCTGTCGGTCATCCCAGGGGGCAATACCATCAAGACCATTTTCAATCTGGCCATAGCGACGGAGAACGAGACGGACACCAACGTCGTGGACAACACCAGCAGCGTGGGCACGACGATTATCCGCGCCACGCCGGGCACGCAGACCGCGACGTTTACCGCCCAGTGGTTCGCCGGCACGCTGAACGTGGACACCAACGGCAACGCTACGCTCACGGATACCACGGACACGCTGAACGTGGCGCTTTCCGACGTGAACTCCGACGGCGTGTACGACCAGTTAGACCTGTCCTTCAACAACGCTGCCTACGGCGAGGGCGCGCTGACCGACACAACCGTCAGCACCGGCGCAAATGATGAGCGCACGACCAGCACCGGGCCTACGAATATGGCTATGGGGGTACACCCTGCTTTTGCGGTGACCAGGCTGGCGAACCCCGGAAACACAGCCTCCATCCAGGACGTGAGCATTCAGCAGAAGTCGTGGTACATGGGCCAGTTCACAGCGGACCTGAATGCCAACGCCACGCTGACGGACACGACGGACGTCATTGCCTTTGTCCTGGTGGATACGGATTCCAACGGCCTGTATAAGACCATAGATGTGTCCACCAACAACGCCACGTTTGGGCAGGGCGCGCTGACGGACACGACGACGAGCATCAGCGCGGGCAACGACGAGCGGTTGACGGCTTCCGGCAACGTGACCCTGGGCAGCTACTACCTGTTCAACATTGCTTGGGACACGAACCCAACGAGCGACGCAGACGATGCCCGCATTACTGCCAAGACGCACTTTGAGGGCAGCTTCACCTTTGACGCAGACGGCAATGGCGTCCTTAACGGGACGAGCAACCTCGTGTACTATGGCATGTCCGACCTGAACTCGGACGCACTGTATGACACGATAGACCTGGCCCTGGGGGTGCAGGACTTTGCGGATGGCGCTCTGGGCGACAAGGTGGTGAAGAGCCTGGTCATCGGCAGCGTCGACAACGACGAGCAGCTCACCGACGCCATGGCCAGCCTCCAGCGCACGCTGGCAGTGGGCGACATACCCCTGGCCCTGCCGTACAGCGCGCTGTACTCCTGGATACCCAACCCCGGCCTGGGGACAAACGCGGCGTCCCAGCTTTTGCTGACCACGGGCAGTACACCCCAGGCTTACGTGTCCCTGACCAGCATCGTGATTGACGCCGACGGAGACCACGTGGCGGACGACCATGTCTTCTTCGCCCTGTCCGACTCCAACTCGGATGCGATCCTGGATACGATGGACATCTCCATAGGGGACTTGGTCTTCGGCGAGGGCAATCTGACGGATGGCGTGGTGGACTTCAACGCCACGAACAACAGCAACGACGAGCGCATCGGCCTCGGATCGTCGCCGGTGACCAGCTTCCCGCGCGTCGTCAAGCTGGGCACCCACTACTTCTCCGTCACCTTCAACCCGGCGGTGAGCTTCACTACCGACGATGCCAGCTTCACGGCGCTGTGGTACGTCGGCACGTTCCCCGTAGACGTGAACAACGACCTGTACGACGAGACTATCTCCTACGTGCTGCTGGACGACAACTCCGACGGCCTGTACAACGTCATGAACATTGACGCCAACTACAACGGCTCCTACGGCGCGGACGAGGTGTTCCGGGCCGCGGGCGACCGGTGGTTCAAGCCGAAAGAGCTGGACGGCCTGCCCGAGAACGTGGGCCAGTACACCTCCATCGCCCAGTACCAGGAGAGCAATGTCTTCATCTCCTACTACGACGTGGACAACGGCGACCTGCTGTTCGTCAAGTCAACGGACGGCGGCGATAACTTCGGATCGCCCGTGGTGGTGGCCGGCTCCGGCGACGCGGGCAAATACAGCCGCATCCTGGCTCTGGACGCTGCTACGCTTGTCCTTAGCTACCATGACGCGACGAACGGCGACCTGAAGGCGGCGCGCTCTACGGACGGCGGCGCAACGTGGGCCAGCGTGAGCGTGGACACGGCAGGCGACGTAGGCCAGTTCACCAGCATGGCCGTGGCCCAGGGCCTGACCACGACGACCCTGTACCTGGCGTACTACGACGCCACTACGAACAACGGAGCGCTGAAGCTGGCCAAGTCCACCGACCAGGGCCAGACCTGGCCCACGGTGACGCAAGTGGACGACGGCGCGGCGGCGAGCAACAACGTGGGCCAGTACGCCGCCATCACGGTGGTGCCAAAGGCGACATCGGTGGCGGGCGACCAAGATGATCTGTTCATCAGCTACTACGATGCCACCAACGGCGACCTGTGGATGGCTAAGTCTACCAACGAAGGGTCAACGTGGACAAAGACCCTTCGGGACGCCACGGGAGACGTAGGCCGGTACACCTCCATCGCCGCAGTCAACGACACCACGCCGGACGACGGGCATACGGTGTTCATCAGCTACTACGATGCCGGCAACGGCGACCTGAAGTTCGTGCGCACCACGGACAGCGGCGCAACCACCATGACGCCGGTGACGCTGGACAGCAGCGGCGACGTGGGCAGCTATGCGTCCCTGGCGGCGAATGAACAGTCCACCGTGTTCATCGCCTACTACGATGCAACCAACACGCGGCTGAAGTCCATCCGCTCCACCAACTGGGGTGTCAGCTTTGACGCGCCGGTGGAGGTGGACGACGGCGGCGCAGTGGGGCAGTACGCCTCCCTGGCGGCGCACGATACCACGGACCTGTACACCGCCTACTATAAGGTCGTGGAGAGCACCAAGGGGCAACTACGCTTTGCCAAGAGCAACATCCTGGCGGACTTCCGCAGCCATCGCATCAACGTGGACTGGAGCGTCAACCCAACGGAGGGCAGCTCTACAATCCTGCTGGACGGGCGCATCCTGAATGCGCCGCAGTTGAACAAAGACCAGTGGCTGTTCGTCATCCCCAAAAATGCAGTGACCGGCCCGAATATAGAGCAGACCCAGATACGTGTGGTGGTGAAAGCGCCCAACGATGCAGCTATCGGCTACTACACCGTGACGCTCCATCTGGAGCAGGTGCCGTAGACGGCACCCACCTCTCAAAGAGAATAGACGGAATCCGGTTTGTAGGGACGAGCCGGATTCCGTCTATTGGTTTCTCGGGGAGGAAGCATAAGCCGTATAATCAGGCCACCTATGTATCTCATACTCCTATCCTATGCCTGTGCCCTTGCAGGGGCGGTATGGCTCCTGCTGCCGGTAACCCACTGGCCTGGGTATACTGACAATAGTTTGCTATCCACCGACTTTGGACTGGGCGCGCTTCTGTTTGTGCTCATTCCAACGGCAATCGTGACTCTGGGTGCGCTAGGGGATGCCTTTTGCCGTCGTGGAAGATGGGTGTTGGGGCTGGTTCTTTTGTGGACAGCGGCGGTGTTGCTGCTAGCTATCAACGTGGTTTCCCAGGCTTTGGGGCCGTTTTTCATTCCCTCGGCCTTGCTTCTGGTCATTGAGACGATCCGCCAGTCCTGGGGCCGTTCCTCCAGAGCCGGAAGACGAACTGAAAAGGACATATCGTAAAAGTGGCGCTTCATTCTTGAAGCGCCACTTCTTCGTTGGTTGCTGTTCGTTTATGATAGCTTGGGTATCTTTGATCTGCTGAGATGCTATGTCCCACATACGCCTACGTTGTATCGCCTGCGATGCCACTCATCCAGCGGACGCGGGTACGCTGTTTTGCCGTCGATGCCGTTCGCCGCTGGACGTGGAGTACGTAGGGTACGGCACGCTGTCACGGGCCGGCCTCACCGGCCTGTGGAGCCTTGGCGCGCCCGCGCCGGTGCACGACGCCCGCAACGTCGTTACCATGGGCGAGGGCCAGACACCCGTAGCGCGGTTTGAACGGGTAGGGGAGCGGTTGAGGTTAAGCGCCGTGCTAGGCAAGCTGGAGTACCAGTCGCCGACCGGTTCGTTTAAGGATCGGGGGACCACAGTGCTCATGTCCGTGATGAAGGAGATGGGCGTCACAGAGGTGGTGGAGGACTCGTCGGGCAATGCGGGGGCGTCCATTGCGGCGTATGCGGCCAAAGCTGGCATTGTCGCGCACATCTTCGCGCCGGCGTCGGCCCCGGTCGCCAAGCTGTCGCAAATACGAGTGTATGGAGCGCAAGTACACCTGATAGAAGGTCCGCGAGAGGCGGCGACCCATGCGGCCAAGGAGTTCGTTGCCCGACGGGGGCTGGTGTATGCATCGCACAACCTCAGCCCCTATTTCCTGGAAGGGACGAAGACCTTTGCCTACGAGGTAGCTGCCCAAAGCGGCGAGCTGCCGAGACACATCGTGATCCCAGTGGGCAACGGGTCGTTGCTGATCGGGGCGTGGAAGGGGTTCCTGGAGCTTAAGGAGCGCGGCCGGATCAAAGTGATTCCGAGACTCCATGCGGTACAGGCGGAGGCGGTGCAGCCCATCGCCAGCGCCTATGCGGGCAGGGAGTGGCAGGTGCTGGCAGGAGCGCGGACGGTGGCGGGAGGCATTTCAGTGGGGCAGCCCCCGCGTCTGAAGCAGGCGCTGCGGGCCATCCGCGAGACGGGCGGCGCGTCGGTGGCCGTGGCGGACGAAGCCATCCTGCGCTGGCAGCTCCTACTGGCGCGGGAAGAGGGCGTGTACGCCGAGCCGACGTCAGCGGCAGCCTTCGCAGGGCTGGAGGCGCTGGTAGGGCAGGGGGTCATCGGGCGGGACGAGACCGTCCTGCTGCCGGTGACGGGCATGGGGCTTAAAGACGCTGCGCCTGCTCTTTAGCCACTGAATGCTTTGCGGGAAAACAGTCGCTATACGTTGGTCCTAGCAAGACAGCCTTGGTTTTTCCACTCTAGCCCTGGTTTGCACTCTCAACCGGAAGCCAGCGGTCCCGCCTATTCGCCTATCGCTAGCTCCTCCAACCGCCCGCGGTCTTTTACCCGTATCTGCTTGTGTCCCACTTCTAGCAAGCCCTGGCTCCGCATGTCGCTCATTGTCTCGGTGACAGTCTGGCGCAATGCACCAATCGTGTCGCCAATTTCCGCCTGCGTATAACCTTCCAACACACCTGTTGTCAGGTCAGCGTTGGAGAGAAGGAAGCTAGCCAGACGGGCCTTCACAGAGCTAAAGGCTGCTTGCTCCAGGCGTTCTTCCAAAAGCCTCAAACGTTTGCCAACCGCTTCAAGCATCCGCAGGGAGACGTCTGGCCGCTCTTTGAACAGTTGGACGATTTGCTCTTTTGTGGCTACACAGACCAGGGTGTTGTTGGTGGCTTCTGCAAAGCACCCTTGCATGGTTTGCCCCAGCAGTCCCATCTCCCCAAAGATCGTGCCAGGACCAAGCCTGCGGGTGACCAAGCGTTTACCGTTGGGCGTCAGGCGGTAGATGTCTACCTGGCCCTCCTTGAGGATGAACAACCGCTCGGTGGGATCGTCGGGCGAGAAGAAGATGGTGCCTGGAATGCACTTTTGGAGCATGACGCCGCGAAAGAGCGTCTCAATCTCCTCTTTGCTCAGGTCTTTGAAGACATCCACTTTTTGCAGATAAGCAGATACGGAGGCGGGCTGCCTCGCAGTCTTGGATGCGGATTTCCTTCCCCCTAGATGGAACATGGCTGTGTTGTCGCACCTTTCCACCACAGATTGTCGGCAAGCCGACATCATCTTACCACCATTCAGGGTAAATATAGGCTTAGGTAAAAGGGAAAGGAGAGCAGACGCCATGCCGCAAACAATTCGGATCTACGGCGCTACCTGGTGTGGGGATTGCCACCGGAGCAAGCGGTTGTTGGACAACCATCACATTCCGTATGAGTGGGTTGACGTTGAGAACGACGATACGGCCCAGCGTTTTGTACGGGAGGTTAACCGGGGAATGATGAGTATCCCCACAATCGTATTTGAGGACGGCACTGTTCTTGCGGAACCTTCGGACGCGCAGCTTGCGAGGAAGGTTGGTATCAGGTAGTTGCTCGGATGGAGAGCGACCGTGATGTCGGCATGCCGACATTCTTACTAGGATGTCACATGCAAAGATACATTCCAGAGAAAGGGAAGCACGGTGACTCAGAAGAGCCTCCCCATTGCTTTTCATAACAATCCAGAGGAGGAACGATATGGAGTTTGAGATTGGGAAGGCCGTGTTGGGAGGGGTCATCGGCACGTTGGCCATGACTATGGCGATGTACATGGGCGGGATGGTGATGGGGCTAAAGATGGATATGCCTATGACCCTGGGCACGACGGTATTGCCCAAAGGATCGGGTGCTTGGATTCTGGGCATGATGGTGCACTTGATGATGGGGGCCGTCTTTTTCACCATCTACGCGGCGCTGTTCCATGCCTTCGGTATCAGGTCCGGCGTTATCGTCTGGAGCGGAGCATTCGGCGTCGTCCATGCCGTCATGGCGGGAGTGGTGTTCGGGATGATGCCGGCGATACACCCCCGTATGGCTACCGCCGGAGGCAACGGCGAGACAGTGCCTGCGCCTGGCTATTTCGGCCTGAAGCTGGGGGCGATGGCTCCTATGGCGATTGTTGCCGTTCACGTGGTGTTTGGACTGGCAGGCGGCGCTGTCTACACCCTCTAATCACCAGTGGATAGATGGTGGCGCGGAGGCGCGAAAGAGCGACTCCGAGTGAAGACGAACCAAGACGTGGATTGTTCGGTCAATCCTACAATGCGGAAGGAGCGCGGAGACATGGAGCGTTCGTTCAAGGTGAAATTGGCAAGGTGGAAGCTGCCAGCCCTCATGATGGGGATCGTTTTGACCCTGGGGGCCTGTACCAGCGGCGTGCCTGAGTCAGAGGTGGCGACCAAGGACCAGGAGGTCGCCAGCCTAAAATCTCAGGTGACAAGCCTGAAGCGCGACGCGGGTTACTGGGCGCAATTGACGGCGCTCATGCAACCGGTTAGCTTGAAAAGCATGACGGACCATAGAGCCTACATGCTACCCGGTGGAGAGTTGCTCGCGCTGCACTTTGATAATGCTAACCTGCCGCAAGCGCAGAACCTGAACTGGGTAGCGCTGGGTGTTCCCGGGAAGTGGTGCAAGCAGGACCAGGAGCGTGTGCAGCAGGAGTTTGGCCCGGGCTTCACCCACTTCCATGACCTGCAGCGTGACACCCACGGGAGCACGATCCCTGGAGTGGAGGGCCTATGGTTTGTCCATGTGGCAGTGCGAGAGTTTGACTCGCCCATGTCCGGTGGGCAGGTGAAACCAGGGGTGGACATGAACTTCATGCCGACAACGCCGCCGATCTGCGCATAGTCGGCGACGGCGGGGATAGCCTTGGCATGATGCGGCGCAGCAGCGGTGTCGGAGGGACAGGCGCACATCTTGTAGGTCGGATGTGGCCTGTCCTGCTGCACCGCCGGGAGCGCAAGGGAATCTAACTCCAGGAGTTTGCCTACAAGTGGGCTTATCCAGCCACACAGGAGCTTATCATGGGACAGAAGCTGCAACAGGGGGACCGTTTCCCCGCGATGACCCTCAAACTGCTGGGGGGAGGGGCAATCAAGTTGCCCGAAGAGCTGCCCGCCCGCTACATGGCGCTCCTTTTCTATCGCGGCCACTGGTGACCCTATTGTATGCGGCAGTTGGCCGCCTATGAGCAACAGAAGGCCAAGCTGGAGCAGATGGGCTGCGCCATCCTTATTGCGAGCGTGGACACCGAGGAGCAGGCGCGTAAGGTAGCCCAATCCCAGGGGCTGACCTACCCCGTCGCCTACGGATGCACCAAAGAGGACTCCGACGCCATCGGCGCGTGGTGGGGACAGCACCCGCCGGACGCCGATCATATACAGCCTGCGGAGTTCCTCCTTGGCAGAGGTGGAACAGTATTAGGGGCGATGTACGCGTCCGGCCCGGTGGGACGCATGGGGGTGGACGAGGTAATCCATTTCATAGAGGGCAGGGAGCGCCGCCGTATCCAACAGGAGCAGCAGCAACGGGGGCCGCAACCCTAGTAGGCTGCGGAAATAAGGGGAGTACAGTCCCGACTTGTCGGGATTGACGAGGGTCTGGGGGTGTCCCCCAGATACAAATCTCCCCCTTCCTGGTCCGAAGTGGGCAAAGGGGATGGTCATCGGGAGTTTCTCAGCACCCTGCTAAGGACCTCAGGAGGTAGGCAATGGCAGTCATTACAAAAGCAACGCTTACCTGTCCGATGTGCGGCAAGGCTCAGGAAGCTGACATGCCTACGGACGCCTGCCAGTTTTTCTACGAATGCGTCTACTGCAAGACGCTTCTGCGGCCAAAGCGCGGCGACTGCTGTGTCTTTTGCTCCTACGCAGACGTGAAGTGCCCGCCAAAGCAGGTCTGAGGCGCTGCGCTGCACCACGTTGTTCTGATCTCAAGGTTCCTTGAGCTAGTGGTGTGACGCCGGTTCCAGCGGCCAGGGCTTCTTGTTTGGGTCAAGGATGAGAGGATACCGGAGGTTTTCTTGCTTGCCGTCCTTGAACGTGACGGTGATGCCAAGGGTGAACTCACCCCAACCAGCGGTCTCTAGCGCAAACTTGTCGGCACTATTGCTGCGTGTCTGGTAGGGTTCGGGGAAGGAGGAGTGCAAAAAATACTCCACTTCCTTAATCTGGGCCAGCTTTTCTGGGGGTTCGTCCACGAACACGCACCACTTGAAATAGTCACGCGTGCCCGTCTTACCTGCAACCCGTGAGTAATTGTTGAACTTGACTGCCATATCGTGTTCCTCTTTTACTGAACTGTGGCTGGAAGAGGTGTGGCGTCTTTTGTGACTACTAAGGGCGAGAACCAACGAACCTCCCACCGGTCTCCGTCTGTGTCTACCAAGACCAGGCGAACATAGTCAGTGGGGCTAACGGTGGACGGCAAGGCGCATCGCCAAGCCCCTTCCACCAGGGTAGGTAGGATCTTGCCCCCTGGTTTGATCTGGTTTGTAGTGCCGTCTCGCAATTCGTGGCGGCACTGCTCCGCGTCAAGCACCACGTCTTCTGCAAGTTTGCCCTGGAACCGCAGGTTGACCGAGATTTGGCCTCTTTGTCGCAAGGAGTCACGGAAGGCCCAGACAACGACGCCGACGATCTCGATGACGCCAGTAGCTATCAGCCACTTGAAGAAAGCTGGGTCTGCCTTCGGGAAAAGGCCAAGACCTACGAAAACCGCCCCCAAGAACGTGGCTAGGAGAATCGCCACGAAGGCCAACAGGACGATGAGACGCTCGCGTGTTGTCAATGTGGCCTCCAGTCCATTGTAGGTCGTCGGGAATCATAATCCCAGGGGGACTATGATTCAAGCCAGCCCTGCCCGTAGTCCACGTACATCGTAGAGCCTACGTGGGAGAGGGAGACCTCCTGGCGGTACGTGCCCCCGTTGACCGGGCGCTCGGCGTTGTGCAGCTCCGTGTCCCATTGGACATCTTCGGGCGCAGGGCCGTCACGCAGGGCCTCCAGCATGGGGCGGCCATCCAACGGCACGCCGGGGTTGAGGCCAAGGATATGCAGGATGGTGGGCGTCAGGTCAACGTTGCCCGTGGGGACGCCCGACGCTAGGCCGCGTTTGAAGTGCGGCCCTCGGGCGAACAGAATGTTGTTCATCTCGTGCTTGCTCATGGAGCCGTGCTGTCCCAGGCCGGGAGCGCCGCCCGTGGAAAAGGCCGTGCCTGCATAGCCGTTTTCGTTAGCATTTGAGTCCCATCGGAAGGACATGGCCAGCTCCGGCGCGCGTTTGCCCTCAATGCCCAGGAGCTGGGCGGGCAGCGTGCCGGGAATGCCGGCGACGGCCTGGGAGCAGGCCAGGGGGCCGCACCACGGTTGGGTCATGAGCCACGAGGCCAGCCTATCGGTGACGCCCGCGTCCTGGCCGTTGACGTAGAACAGCACCGCGCCGCCGTTGGGCGCGACGTTGACGCCGCCAGGCTGGTCGCCGGCAGGGAAGCCGGCCTGCTGCAATGCCGTGTCCACGTTCACCACGCCGCCGATGGTGGAATAACCGTGGTCGGAGATGACCATGACGTCGGTGTCGGCGGAGCGGCCCGTGCGCTCCAGCCAGGCCAGCAGCTCGCCGAACTGGGCGTCCGCGTCGTGGATGGCAAGGTTAGCCACCTGATGGCCGACGCCGTGACGGTGGTGGGCGTGGTCCGGCTCGGAGAACCAGATGAGGCTGACGGCAGGGTCGCGCTCAGGCAGGACGTACTCAGTCATAATGCGCATGGCGTGGACGATGCGTTCCGTATTGGGCACCGAGTCCTCGGGCCAGGGGCCGAAGCGCCCCACGATCTTGTCGTAGAGATCGTAAGGCAGGGTGAAGTCCGGGTGAATGGTGGCGCCGCCGGAGCGCGCCGCGTTGGGGTTGTGCATGTAGGCGTTGCCGGAGGTGCCCGTACCCACGGCGATGTACTCCTTGCCGTAGCCGTGCAGGATGTCCGCCAGGGTAGGGACCAGGAGCACCTGGCCCAGCTTCTGGGCCACCTCTTTCAGGGTTGGCTCCAGGACGGAGAAGACGCGGTAGGGATCAAAGTCGCGCATGACCACCATGTTGGCTGGGACGCCGTGATTGCCGGGGTAACGGCCTGTTACCATGCTGGAGCCATTGATGCGGGTGACACTGGGAAAGACGCAGTGGTGGTTGGTGAAGGCAACGCCCTCTTTTGCCAGTTTGGCGAGGTTCGGCATAAGCTGTGGCGTGACCTGGGAAGGCTGAAGGCCGTCAAATACGGCTACGAGGACGCGCGGCATGGCATTCCCCCCTGGCAAGATGGCATGATTCTACCATAGAGAACACGCCCGTTGACGCTCCTGATTGACCTGGACCTATGCTCCGCCTATAGTCATGCCAACCACACTGTTCACGAGGAGGAAGAATGACCACCAAGAGTGAAGGCATACTTGTGAGCTATGGAAAGTACGTCTATCGCCACGTTCCGGGCTGGGGAAAGCTGCCTGATGGATGGGAATGGAACCACGCGGTCGGCGTTGGCATTGACAGCAAAGAGCGCATCTATGTTTACAACCGCAGCGCCCACCCAATGATGGTGTTTGACACGGAAGGCAACCTGCTGAACCATTGGGGCGAGGGGCTGTTCAAGTCGGCGCACATGGTCAGCGTAGGGCCGGACGATACGCTGTATACAACGGACATCGGCAACCATACGGTGCGGCGCTGGACGCCGGAAGGGGAGTTGCTGCTGACCCTGGGCACACCCGACAAACCTGCGCGCCGTATGAGCGGACGGCCCTTCAACCAGCCGACCCACGCCGTTGTGGGCCGCGACGGCAACATTTACATCACCGATGGCTACGGCAATGCCAGAGTGCATATCTTTTCGCCTGAAGGCGCACACCTGCACTCCTTTGGCGAACCTGGCACCGGCCCTGGCCAGTTTCGCAGCCCGCACTGCGTCTACATTGACCCTTCGGAACAGTTGTACGTTGTGGACAGAGAGAACTACCGCATCCAGGTGTTCACCAAGGAGGGCCGGTACATCCGCGAGTTCCACGGCGTACACCGCCCGGACCATATCTGGCCTGGCGACGACGGCGACCTCATCGTCACTGAGTTGGGCTTCCGCGCCGGCGCGGCGCCGGACGGCCCGCCGCAGAACCCGCTGGTGCATCCCGCCGGCATCAAGTTCATGACCCCCACGGGCCAGTGGGTTGGCGGCTGGGGCATGGGTACCGACACGCCCGGAGACATCCTGGCCGGCCACATGGCGGTGACCGACAAGAAGGGTAACCTGTACGTGGGCGAAACGCTTATCGGCGCGCGCATGCAGAAGTTTGAGCGCGTCCGGTAAACGGTGAAGACGTTTGGGATGTGGTCCTTGTGAGAGGGCATTCGCGCCAGGTGCGGGTTTCAAACCAGCGCCTAGCTTCCTTGAAACGATCCCTTAAAGAGATGCTGGGCGGCTGACTCACAGGCCTGTTTTTCGGCCTCGGTGAAGGGCTGGTAGGTCTGGGTCAGAGCCACGTTGTCACGCACGCGGTCGGGGTAGCGCGCGCCGGGAATGGCAACAGAGATGCCCGGGTTGGAGAGCACGTAGCGCAAGAGGTCGCCGGCGGCCACAGGGCTGCCTTGGCCGGAGGCCTGCCGCGCCCGTATGACGCTGGTCCTGCCGGACCCGCCCAGGGGCCGCATGACGATGACACCCACGTCGCGCTGCTGGGCCAGGCGGATGAGCGGCTCCGTCTCCTCGTGGAAGAAGGCTGAATACTCCAGCATCACGGTCTCAAACTCGCCGCAGGTAATGGCCTTCTCCAGCACCTCCATGCTGTGAGACGTGATGCCGATGTGGTCAATGAGGCCACGATACTTGGCGATCTGCAGGCCCTCCAACGCGCCGCCCTCTTGCATCGTCTTGTCCCAGTCGTCGGGCAGCACGTCGTCCAACTGGTACACGTCAATCCTCTCTACGCCCAGGAGTCTTAGGCTTCGGTCAACGTCGTACTGGCTGCCGTCCCGCGTGCGGTTGATGGTCTTGGACGCCACGTAGAAGTCCTTGCGCCTTCGCGCGGCAATGACCTGGCCGATGAGGTATTCGCTGCCCTGGTAGATGCGGGCGGTGTCAATGTAGTTGATGCCCAAGTCCAGAGCCAGGTGCAGGGTCGCTTCACCCTCGGTTGACTGGGGGGTGTCCATTGCGCCAAGGCCCAGCTCCGTGACCTGGAGGTTGGTCTTTCCAAGGCGTCGTTTGTGTAGCTCAGGCATGGTACGGCTCCTGCGAGGAGGGTAACGCATGGCGACTCGGAACGCAAACTTGCTCCCCTCTTAGCGCTATGCGATGATGCTTAGGCTATGATTGAAGTACTGAGCATACCCACCATTCGCCTCAAGCCGTTGCTGGGCCTTGATGACGACGAGCTTCGCAAACTTGCAGAGTCAATGGGGCAGCCGGGGTTCCGCGGGCCGCAGCTTGCCCGGTGGCTGTACCGCGACGGCGTCGCCTCAATAGACGGGATGATGAACCTGCCCTCGGCGTTCCGCAAAGAGCTTACCAGGGTTTGGCGCGTTGGCCGGTCCCAGACGGCGCTGGCGCAGTACAGCCGGGACGGCACGCTGAAGATGCTGCTGCAACTGGCGGACGGCCAGCGGGTTGAGACCGTGGGCCTGCCCTATGATGGGTGGCTCTCCTGCTGCGTGTCCAGCCAGGTGGGCTGCCCGGTAAGCTGCGCTTTTTGCGCCACGGGCCGCAGCGGGTACACCCGCAACCTGAACGCGGGAGAGATCGTTGACCAGGTGCTCACAATCCAGCAGGCTATGCGGGAGCAAAGCGGTTTGGACCGCAAGGTCAACCATGTGGTGTTCATGGGCATGGGCGAGCCGCTGATGAACTACGACAACGTGCTCAAAGCAGTCCACTTGCTGAATCGGGAAGTAGGCATCGGGATGAGGAACCTGACGGTGAGCACCGTGGGCTACGTGCCTGCCATCCAGAAGCTGGCTGCGGAACACCTCCAGCTTACCCTCGCTATCTCGCTGCACGCCCCCAACGACGCGCTGCGCCGGCGGCTTATCCCTACTATGACAAAGTGGAGCGTCGGCGAGATTGTAGACGCTGCCCGGGACTACGCCAGTGCCACAGGCCGTCGGGTGACCTTTGAGTACTGCCTGCTGCGGGACGAGAACGATGGCCCGGAGCAGGCACGGGAGCTAGCGCACCTACTCAAAGGTATGCTGGCCCACGTGAATCTGATCCCCTACAACACGGTGGAGGGCTTGGGCTTCTACGGGCCGTCTATGGAGCGGGTGCGGGCCTTCCGTGCAGTCCTGGAGCAGATGGGCATTGAGGTGACGCAGCGGGCGCAGCGTGGCGCGGATATAGACGCAGCCTGCGGGCAGTTGCGGCGGCGGCAGGAGCTGGCTGCCAAGAAGTAGGGTTGAGCCGCCTTGAATACTTTGCCTTTCTCATTCGCTTTTAGAGGAAGGCTCTTTGGCCCAACTGCTGACCGATGCTCCTTTATGACCGATGACCCCAAAGAAACCTATGTTTTGTAAGTCTTCCTCCTGTTCGTTGCCAAATGCTAGACTAAAAGCATGGATAACACTCAACAGGAAGCACTTATCGCACAAATCACGAAGCAGTCCGCTACCTCTGTCGAGCAGGCGATAACGGAGATTGAGGATTTGGCGCGGTCAGTGGATGCTGTCAATCTCTTCAGCGCTATGGTCGCTAATTTGGCGTTTGCTCCAGAGGGTTCTGCCAGCGAGGCTACTCATGGAGACGTACCGGCCAAAATTGAATCGCTGGCTTATTATCTCTATCCATTCTTTGGAGTTTCCAAGAACTCTGAAATCACCCCTTGGCATGTCAAGCAATGTATTGAATCCCTTAATTCCCTCGTAACAATGGGCCTCATAAGCAGTGCATTCACAGAGAAGTCGAAGGGCCAGGTCAATGGAGTTGACCATGTAGTAACGGACGCTCGTATGAATGCTGAGATTGTTAGAGGGTCGGCTTATCCTGAGCAAACAGGGATGGAAATAGCTGAAATTCAAGGGCGCTTTGACAGTTGGTTTGCCTGGAAAGTTGGGGTGTCCCCAACCAGGGCGAAGGCTATTCTGTGGGCAATTATCAGACATGAAGAAGATGCGCTGAACTCCGCGAAGCCGAATATACGGGCAAAAGTAGAGGCGGCAAGGAAACGTTGGCGGGCCATCAAGAAAAAGCCTGCGTCTCAACGAAATGGTGACGAAGCAAGAGACTTGGAAGTTTTCAAGAGTGAAGAAGTGGCCGGCATATTTGAGGGGGTTATGTCCCTGAATCTTGTGGCACCTCAGGTCATTCCTGTTGGACAAAGCGATCTGTCAGATTTGGAACCACCTCCGACTCTGGAGGAATGGGACGGTTTGATCAGACTCATTGGCATGACAGGGGAAGACCGTTCACGAATGTCAGCTCGCGTTGATGTTCGTCAAAGACCTTTGTTCGTATTGCCGGACAGGCGGGCTATTCTTGTAGATATCTCTAATGGACTAGATACCTTGTGGGAGGCCTTCGAGCGAGCAGCCAAAGCAGACCAGGTGTTCTTCGACCAAAAGTACCAGCCGAGGAAAGCTGGCTGGCTTGAGGACAGGGTCATCACCTGTCTTTCCAACATCTTCCAGTCCCATTCTATCTACCAGAATCTGACATACCCCGACCCTGATAAGACCGACGGTTCGACCACTGAACTAGATGCTGCTGTCCTCTGGGGGCCATTTCTGGTATTGGTAGAATCTAAGGCCAAACAGTTTAGATTGGAATCTCAACTCGGAGATGTAGGACGACTACGTTCTGACATCAAAGCGAACGTAGAGGATGCATTTGATCAGGCGAGAAGAGCCGCGAGACATGTGCATAACACCGACGCCCCTGTGTTTCTTGAGAAGTCGAGTGGGCGACAACTTGCAGTTCAGAAAGACAGCATCCGTCGCATTTACCTCGTTACGGTTTCCCAGCATCTCCTGGCTAGTCTGGCTACTAGACCGTCGATGTTCCAAGGCCTCGGCCTATTCCGAGAGGGTGAGTATCCACTGTCAATCAGTATTGCAGACTTGGAGACCGTAACACAGTTTTGCGACGGGCCAGACGTATTATTGCACTACATTGAGAAGCGGTTATTGACTCAGAAGGAGTCTCTAGACATCCAAGCAGACGAACTTGACCTTTTGGGTGCCTACTTACAAACGCGCCTCCAGCCTTCCCGGCTATGGGACAGGGATGAAGTTAAGCCCACTGGGGTAAGTCTTGTCGGATACTCGGCGCAGTTTGATGATTGGTACAGCTACAAACGAGGAGATTTGAGCGCACCGCCGAAAATCGGTCTCGAAATCCCAGTTGAAATCAAGAACATCCTCTCCGAGCTGCGGAAGCGCAATGACGATGCAGCCCGATGGATAGCATTCGCATTGCTGGATTTGTCCGACCGAACGTTGGCCGTGATAGCGAAGGGCTTCGCTGATCTTAAGACCGCGAAGTTCACTTCGGGCATGTTTAGGACATTGATATACACAGAAGGCGATACTGTTATCTCAATAGTTGCCTCACCTGATGGTCCTCATGATCCCTTGTCGGTGCGAACCCAAATGCGGGCCACCATCGAGAAATACCGACACAAAGCTGAGAAATGTGTAGCATTCGGGGTAACGCCCCAGAACCATTCGCAACTGTTTGAATATGTCTTCTGGCTTGAAGGAACGTGGCAACACGATGCCGAAATGGAAGAGATGATCGCCAATGAGCCGCCCTTCTTACCGCCACCAGGTACCAAGTTGCCTGGCAGAAACGAACCGTGCTGGTGCGGAAGTGGTCGGAAGTTCAAGAAATGCTGCCTACCCAGATTTGAGTCTGGTCGAAGAAAATCACCCAGTTCTTCAGCCTAGAGCGATATCACGCGAGTGTGAACCTCGTCTTTGCGGGCGTAGCCGTCTATTTCTGGGGGCTGGCCGGAGGGAACCGCACCATCTCCACAAAGCCGCGTCCCGTGGCGCTGCCGGAGACGCTGACCTCGCCTTCCCAGTAGGAGTTGCCCGTGGTCCTTGCACCGTCAAACTCCGATTCGGGCATGAGAGGCGTTAGCTTAAGCGTGAGGCCCTTGCTGGGAATCGTCACCATCCAGTCCACTGGATAGACGATGCCGCTCTTTGGACTCGTCCATGCGTTGCCGGGAGTAAGGCTAAAATCGGCTCCAGACAGTGTTTTAGCGTTTCCGTCAGGACTGACTAGCGTTCCAAAGTCGGAAAGCGCGTTGCCCTGCACGTCGCGCAGTGTGTACAGCATGACGTCCGAACCATCCTCAAGCTGCAAGGCGAACCAGTCCCAGCCAATGGCCTGGGGCTGGAACTGTCCCCACTGGTGGTCAAACCAAGCCTCGCCCTGAACAGGGTGGATCGCGCCCTGCAGCGTCAGGCTGCCGGAAACGCTCATCCGCGTGCGGGAGTAGTAGTAGGACCCGCTCCCGTCGCCGTAGCTCACGTAGCCGCTGCCGCCGTGCAGCACGGAAGGCCTGGTTTCTTGAAGCACGGCGCCCAATTGGAACGCGCCGGCGTCGGCCTGAAACGCATCGCGACCGTTCCCGCCCTGCAACGTCCAGCCGCCGATGGTGAAGGCAAACGAGTCGGCGGCCTGCGCGATGGGCGTTCCAAATGTCAGCCGCTGGTCGGTGATGTACGTGCGCTGCTGCGGGTCGGTGAGGGCAACGTGGGCAACGCCGACCGTTCCCAATCCCGGTGGCCTGACCTGAAAGACGACGAAGTGGAATCCGTAAGGGGCACCCGCAAGCGTGGTGATGTGGCCGTTGTAGTACCACCACTCCACCGTGGCGTCCGCATGGGGGGCGTCGTCCTTGGGAAGCAGGACAGGCGAAGGCGAGTAGGCGACGGATGACCCGGGCCCCGTTGTGGGGGTGGGGCTGGGCGTTGGCGTCGGAGTTGGCTGGGGCGCTTTGCCGCCGCAGCTTGCCAGGAAAAGGGCAATCAGCAGGGCCACCGCCAGCAGCGGGCCTGCTACAGTCCATCGGGTAAGTCGCATAGTAGTGCTTACGTGGTTGCTCAGGGCTTGACGCCTTCCGCCTCGCCACGGTCCAAGGCGGCTTGCAGCGCCAGGATGAGCGCCTTGGCGGAGTCGGGCGTAAGCTCAACGGCAACGCGGGCGCTGGGGCCGGCGGACTCGTTCAAGAAGTCCAGGCTGATAGCGTACTCCAGCGGCGCGTGGTAGGGGTGGTCGTAGGCGATGCTGAGTTTGTTCAGGTCAAACCAGCCTTCGTTCCCCTTGCCCCAACCAGCCAGTTCAGTCTTGACTACGATGTTGGTACACATGGGAGTGTTCTCTTTCCTGTTCTTGCTGCGTTGGGTTGAGGCCGCCGCACCCTGAAGGGTGCGGCTTGATGTCCCGACTCGCCGGGATTCACGGGGCGGTACAGCATCCCGAAGCAAACAGGACCCTTTCCTGTTCTTGCTCGCGTGCGCTTGCGCCTGCCGCAGTATGGCTTTTGGCGATTCGGAAGGCTAGACCTCGCCGCCAAGGTGCTTGCCGAAGAAGGCCCACACCTTCTTCCAACCGTCCAATGCCTGTTCCTGGCGGAACATGGGCCGATCGTAGTAGAAGAAACCGTGCCCAGCGCCCGGATAGCGGTGGAACTCGTACTGCTTGTTGAACTTCTTTAGCTCTGCATCTTGGGTATCCACCGCCGCCGGGGGAGGGTTCTGGTCATCGTTGCCGAAGAGTCCGAGCAGCGGGCAGGAAAGGTCCTTAGTGTAGTCCAGCGGAGCTACCGGCTGGGCAAGGGTGAGAGACTGTTGGGGCTGGACGACGTTGCCGCCCCAGCAATCCACGGCGGCGTTGAATACGCCCTGTGTGCGGCAGGCTGTCAGATAGGTGAGCCGCCCGCCGGAGCAGAAGCCAATGACGCCGACCTTGCCGTTGGAGGTGGGCTGTGAACGAATGACCGCTGCCGAAGCGGCGGCGTCGCCGACAACCTGAACGTCGGGCAGGCCGCCGGTTGCGCGGCCCTTCGCCACCATGTCTTCAACGCTCCCGTGGCCGAGCCTGCACCAGATGTCGGGGCACACCACCATGTAGCCGTGGTGGGCGAAACGGCGCGCGGTTTCCTTGTTAAACTCGTCCCAGCCTGGGCCATGAGGGATGAGCACGATACCGGGGAAGGGCCCCGGCCCCAAGGGTTTCGCCGAATAGGCGTGGATGACATCCCCATCGTGTCCACGGAGAGTAATGGTCTCGGCGATCATCCCCTGGTACTTGTCTGTCGTGTAGGGCACTGTGCGCTCCTCTTTAGTTGTGTTCCACTAGCTTCTGCGAGATAGACCTAGCTGTCAAGGGGCTTTGCCGTTTCTGTCTTTGCCGTTTCTTGGCATACTCATCACGGAAATCCGGTCGCTTCGTGGCGGCATGAGAGTTTGGGAGCTTTAGGGCTACCTGGGTAGAGCAGCCATGCTACAATGGTATGTATCTCCCCTTACGTAGGAACGCCTTGGCCACCTCTTCTCATACTATGCTCAATCGGCTGCCCTGGCTCCTGATTCTCCTTCTGTTGGCCTTGTCTGCAACTTCTTGCGCCGTCGTGGAGCGGGTGCAGCAGGTGCGAGCAGAGCGGCAGGTGCCAAAGGAGATGTCTACTCTTTGGCAGGTGTATGAGACGCTAAAGGCGGACTACGCAGGCAAAGAAGAATTGGACGAGCATAAGGTGGCGGAGGGCGCGATCAAGGGCATGTTGGCCGCCACAGCCGAGACGGACACGTCCTTCTTGCCAGATAGCGCCTATGACCTGGACGCGCCCGATCTTGAAGGTGTATGGGCAGCGTGGCGCATCGTCTCGGCGCACCTGAAGAAGACGGGGTCTATGGTGACGGCGCAGCAAGAGCAGGAGGGTGCCATCCGCGGCATGTTGACGGCCCTGGGGAACCCCTACACCCGATACGTTGACCCGGAGGGGTACACGCTGGAAGAGCAAGACCTGCACTCCAACTTTGAAGGCATCGGCGCATGGGTCAACTTGATTGACGGCCAGCTTACCATCGTTGGCCTCATAGCGGACTCGCCTGCCGGCAAAGTAGGGATCAAAGAGGGGGACGTGATCTTGGAGGCGGACGGAAAGCCTCTGGAGGGCTTGACCGTCACCGAGGCCGTGCTGCTGATCCGCGGGCCCAAGGGGACGCCGGTGACCCTCTCGGTGCAAGGTTTTGGCGAAACAGATCCCCACGATGTTACGGTGGTGCGTGAGACGGTGGAGCAGCCATCGGTGGTGTGGGAACCGGTAAACGATGACATTGCCGTCATGAACATCAGCGAGTTCATGGACAATACGGACGACCATGTTCGGGATATGTTGAAAGAGATACAGGCCAAGGGGTACAAAGGGCTTGTGCTGGACCTGCGTAACAATCCCGGCGGCTTGCTGGACACTACGGTCAACGTTGCCAGCCAGTTTCTGACTGAAGGTTTGGTCCTGTACCACATTGACGCCAAAGGCGTGCGGAAGGACTTTCCCGTGCGTGCCGGCGGCGTAGCGCCGGACCTGCCCCTGGTGGTGCTGGCCAACGGGGCCTCCGCCAGCGGCAGCGAGGTGTTTACCGGAGCGCTTCAAGACCACGAACGGGCTGCGTTCATTGGGACCCAGACCTACGGCAAGGGCAGCGTCAACGAGCTTCGGAAGCTGGCAGACGGGTCGGGCCTTTTTGTCACCGCCGCGTTGTGGTACACGCCCAATGGGCGGCTCATTGAAGGGCAGGGGCTTACGCCGGACGTTGAGGTCTTCAACGAGCGGGTCATCGTCCGGGGTCCCGACGGCCAGCTTGGAGTGACCGTTGCCGACCGCCAGTTTGAAAGGGCCGTGCGCGACTTGCAAGACCAGATCAGCGCCCAACATGCGGTTGTCGCAGCGACGCCTACGCCATGACGCAGAGACCCGCCGCCAAACAGGAGAAGAAGGACGAGGTCAAGGTCATCGCCGTCAACCGCAAGGCTTTCCATGACTACGATGTTCTGGAGCGTGTTGAGGCCGGCATGGTCCTGACCGGCTCCGAGATTAAGTCGGTGCGCGGGGGACGCGTGAACCTGGGCGAGGCCTACGCCCGGGTGATGGACGGCGAATTGTGGCTGGTGGGGGCGCACATTGCCCAGTACGAGAAAGCCAGCTACAACAACCACGATCCGACACGTCTGCGCAAGCTCCTTCTGCGCAAGACGCAACTCCAACGCCTTGACCTCACCGCTAACCAAAAGGGCTTGACGCTGATCCCGCTGCGGCTGTATATCCGCAACCACGTTGCCAAGCTGGAATTGGGCCTGTGCCGTGGCCGCCGCGAGTACGACAAACGCAGGGTCCTTGCCGAGCGCACCACGGAACGGGAGATCCAGCGCACCCTGCGGCAGCGTTAGAGGTTCCCAGCGCTTGTTGCTTTGCAGCACTGTCCATTCAAGAGGCTTCCAGCCGTAGCCTTCCTGGTAGGTTAGGGCGACTGCCTTTGCCACATTTGTGCTATACTAAGGGTTCATGGGGACGCGCGGGTTCGACAGGGGGTGATTCTGCTGGTTCGCAGGCCGAGGCGCCGTCGCACCTCGTAAAAAGGCGGCAAACAATAAACGCGAAGCCTCAACAGCTAGCTCTGGCCGCCTAAGGCGGTCACGTCTGCCCAAGTCTATCTCCGAGGGTGAGGAGCAGGCGACTTTAAATCGGGGTGCTGTCCTGCCGACGCCGATGCGCAGGGCCTAAGACTTTCGGCTGGCAGTGGCGGAAATCCCGCCGGTGGAGCGCCGCCGCTGTAAGACAACAAATGCCGGACAAGCCTGTAGCATAGCCACGTGGGGTCTCTTCTGGACGGGGAGTTCAACTCTCCCCCGTCTCCACCATAACACGGAACAGCGGCATCGCCTTCATCACAGCCGAGCTTTGGCTCCAAGGTGAGGGTGATGCCGCTTTCGGGTTTATGAGTAATGATTCTGCCCCTATCCCCCACGAAGCCAGACCAAGGACAGCGACAGCTTGAAGGCTCTCCGTCCGGTACTGTTTGCTTTCTAGTGGTGTTTGCCCAATCTTGCTTGGATGCCCAATGCGGAACACTCCAATGCAAACAGAACCTCCGGGCACCAATGCTCGGCACCTTATCAGTGGATTGGCTTGTCCTCTCCGCGCTATTTGATTGGGATGAAGCCACTGGAAGCACTGGACAACTCCGTAGTCCCTGCGAAGAGGCAGGCAGCCTGCGCCGACGGGTCCTTGGCCCCGATGGGGAACGCCCCTTTGAACGAACCGTTCGCAGCGACCACCACTACGGAAGAGTTCGCCGGAATGAACTTCCCAGTCTTGGAAACACCCACCATCATCACCTTGGGCGGGTTCTTCTTTTTGAAGTACTTGGCGAAGTCCGGGGACGTCAGTTTGCCGGTTACAGAGACCCTGGACCCCTCCCTCTTTGCCTCGCAGGTCAGGGTTGCCTTTATCAGGACTCTGGCCTCAACGTGCACCCCGCCAAGGGGCTTGAACTCGGGGTGCTTGTCCAGGGGCTTCTTGTCGTTGATGAGCAGCCTGAGGCTGGATGCCTGGACATCAACTGCGAACGTGCTTCCCACAACAGCGGGGCCTTTGGGCTGGATGAAGATGGGAATGTCTTTGACTTCGCCGGGCAGGAGTTCCACGCCGGTCTTGCCGCCGTTTACGGCCAGGGTCCAGGCGGCGGGCAGATTGCTCTTGTAGCTGAGTTGGAAGAACTTTTTGTCAACGAGGCTGTCGTTGCGCAGGCGGATGAATTTGTCGTAGGGGAGCGTTGCCCCGGCGACAGGCACGGCCTGGAAGTAGCTGATGTTTTCCTGCTCGCCATCGCCGTCCTGGTTGCCAAGGACAAGCTCACCGGCGACGGCGTTGAGCTTGACCCGCACACAGGTGTGGAAGGCAAAGGTGCCGGCGGCAAGGTCCGCGGGGGACACGGCGAAGTCCGGAGTCCAGTTCACGTACACGTCTACGAAGGCGCCCGCTGCAATGCTTGCCAGCCCTGGGAAGCCGACCTTGTTGGCGCTGCCGACTGCGGCCCATCCGTTGGAGCCGGATATGCCGACGCCGGGCGGGTTGGTGATTTCCCAATTCACCACAACGTTGGTGGCCGGCGAGGTGCCCACGTTGCGCACGCGGGCGTACAAACGGTTTATTTGCCCTATGGCTGGATCGTCGCCATTCCCGATGGGGACCAGGTTCCCGGAGAGGTCGTTCCATTGCCCGTACCGATACGTACCGTACCCGTTGACAGGGCTGTCAACCCAGATGTCTGTTGTTTCGTATGAGTTGCCAGGAGGCTGAGTCCAGCGCTCCAGCATCACGTCGGGTTGGTTGGCTTTGGCGTTGTACTGCACACGCACGCAGTAGTTGTCGTCGTCAACCTTCTTGCTGATGTTGATTACGATTCCGTCCGCGCCTCCGTCGTAGGTATCGCCTTGCTTCCACAGTTTGTCTCTATCGCCGCCTTTGCCTTTCACCACCACCCACTGGGCAGCGCCTTCAGATACACGCTCTATGAGCACCCCTTGATCAGGTATGCCCTTCGTCCCGGCAGCGCCGCCCTGGAAGTCGCCGTTGAGTTCGTCGCCGTTCACGCGCCGGGCAACGCTAATCAAGTAGTAAAGATCGTCCGTGATCTTGGCCTTGACCGCCTGGAGGTTGGGCTTGCCCGCTGGATCGTACTCCCTTGCCCAGATGCACAGGCTTTCGCCCCCCTTGGCCTTGGTCACTTCCTTGTATTTTGCCACGGGGAGCCAGCCCGGGAAGCCCATGTTTGATTGTTTCTCAAAAATGCCGGTCTGGCCGGGGTAGTTTGAGTCCATAAGCTCAAACTCGCTGTTGTATTCGCTGGGATGGGCTGGGCCGCCCTGTTGGAATGCATGGCCGATCTCGTGCGCCCAGCGGCCCCATACTTGCAAGTCGGTCTCGGTCGGGTTCTCGCTGAATATGGCGCAGCCAACGTTTGCCGCTGCCCCGCCTGGACCCATGGGCTTGTTGCAACTGCTGGTTGCCTGGCCGCGATGGAACTGCGCTCCCGTCTCCGCCATGACGACCATGACTGCCTCTAGGTTCGTCCAGTCCAGGCCGGCAGGCGCATTGGCAATGGCGTCGTCAATGATCTTGTCAAACTTTCCGCCGTTGGAGAGATCGCCGTCGGCAATGTCGTCAATGTACAGGCTGCGATTGTCTGGCAGTTGGAAGAGGTCGGTAACTTGATAGTTGATACTGATTTTCCCATAGGAAGTCTTCTGCCACAGAGTATCAAGCTGACCAAAGAATCCCTGAACTTGCGCCTTGGTGTAGCGACTGTTGTTGGCATAGTCCTTGAAATAGACGCGGAGAACCATGACCTTCTGCGCGCCAAGGACGACTCCCGATGCATTGACATCTGCAAACGCCTGGCGCAAGCCGGGCGGCTCCGGCGACGCGGATGCCGGGAGTCCGCCAAAGTCCACTATCTGGCGACCGATGAATTGAGCGCCGTCGGCTTCTTCGGTCTGTGCCTGAGCCAGGGAGTCGCTGAGCCAGGGCAGGAAGGCGGCGGCTGCAATAGCTATGAGCAGGAACAATCTAGTGTGTCGGTCAAGGATGCTCCGGCGAATCATGTTCTGCCTCCTGTGCCCCGGGAGGGGCGCTCGTGCTTTTTACCGCCAAGGCGGTTGGCGCCGATGTGGGGTTGCCGTTGCCGTGCTTCTATAGAGAAACGCCCAACCTTGTCAAGACCAAGTGCGCGAAGGTTTCGTTTGCTTTTAGGTGGTGTTGATGTGTCCTGGCACTAATGGTCGTAAACTATTAATCTTGACTCATTCGTGGACAAGGCTTCACCTCTAGTCTCCCCCAAAAGGTGAGAAGATAGTCCCTTCTCCCCTTGCGGGAGAAGGTTAGGATGAGGGGTAGGCTTCTGCCAAGAAACAGCACACGTATTTGGTTAATGACCATTAGTCGGGTGATCAAATAACACGCTAAAGCAAACAGAACCCGAGCGGAATGAGGGTTTCCATTACTTCTGCTTCAGGATGTTGTACCGCCCGTGAATCCCGGCTATCCGGGACATCAAGCCGCACCCTTTGAATGTGGTAGCATCTTCGCTTTCTTGCCGAAAACCTGGGGATACCTCCGACACGGCAGACTGCACCAGCCCTCCGATGCGCCTGCGGTTACGAGGACAAAACGCGAGCGTCACAGGTTGTGCGCAGCTACCCAGCGTCACCAAACAGCGCCGGCCGGAGCGCAACCCCAGGGGCCTAGAAGGGGAAACCCTTGCGGGCCAGTGCGGCTGCTTGCATCCGTGAATGGACGGAGAGCTTGGCGAGCAGGTGCTTGACGTGATTGCGAACGGTCCCTTGCTCCAATACCAGTTGCGCAGCAATATCCTTCGTCCCCTGCCCTTCGCCGAGTAGCTGCAATATCTGGAGTTCCCTGCTGGTAAGGGCAGGATCGCAGGCGATGGCAGCATCGGCATGGTTGCCGGCTGCTTTAGTGGAATCAGCCTCCACTCCCGTGAAATGTTGCACGAATTCGCTTACGGCCTGGACAGCTTCTACTTGCGAACTGACGTCATGACAGATGTGCAGGAGGAGTCCTCCACCGTCAGGCTCAGGGACAAGTGCGTAGCTACAGGAGAGCCATAGGAGGCCCTCTCTTCCGGTGGCCAAGTGCAAATCTACTGCGGAGGGGGAACATCTAGACCGAGCGCGAAGGATCGCGAGGCAATCCTTCTTGCAAGAAGCGGCCCGGTCTTTTCCAACTGCATGTACAGAAAGGTAGCAAGGGCGTCCCCGCATTTCCTGGGCGCCATAGCCGGTCACGCGTTCTGCGGTCTTGTTCCAGAACACAACGCGCTGGTCCATGTCCACGGCGAAGACGCAATCACCAGCCTCCACGAATGGCTGCAGCAGGTTCTCGCGGAAGGACAGTGCGGACATGCTACCCTCCCAAAACCGGGGTGCCTGGGTGGATTCTAGTCCGGGAGTCGGGCAAAGGCAATCCCAAAGAACGCCCGTCTCCGCTTGCTTTTACGTTTCACTCTGCAACTGGACAGTTAGACAGCAGCAGGACCACGCAAAAGCAAGCGGAACCCGGCGAAGCATCTGGACCGCATCGGCCCGGCGCACCTTTTCGTACTCGCTTTGGTCCAAAAACCACCGTGGCTCACGCTACGGCTTCCGTTGCAAACCTATTTTGCCCCCCACATGTCCTTCTCCACGTTTTCCAGGCCCAACGCACGCAGCGTCTCGGGCAGGGGCCTCCCACTCTTGCGGTCCCAGGCCATCTGGTCGTAGTAGTTGTCCAGCATCCCTTCCCAGTGCGGCGTGACGGTAATGCCCTTGGCCGGGCCGTCCACAGGCGCGGAGCTCCAACGCGGCGAAGGCTTCTCCGACTCAATGGGTACGCCGTGCTTCAGATTGAAGGCACGCATCACGTTAGCGGCCCTAAAACCCACGTCCTGGGCTTCCTGCACCGTCATGTCCCACCCTGTCGCAGCATTGAGCATCTCTACCACGTGGCTCAGCGGCACCCTTGTGCAGAAGACGCAGGTGCCCAGCGCGTCTTCAAACTGCCGCCTTCCCTTCGTCTTTGCCACGTTCGTGGACACCTCTTCCGGCGAGAAGTTGTGGACAAGGGCGTGGGTGTCGGGGTCGGCGGGGCCGGCGTACCCGGACTCGTACACCCCAATGTCGGAAGTCGCCGTATCAAACATCTCCCGCCAGTTCGCGCGGTGGTCATGCTGCCGTGGAGAGTGTCCCTTAAGCGTGTAGATGCCGACCGCCTTGGCCGCGGGGCCCAGCGCCTCCGCCGCGCGCATGGTGCCTTCCGCAAGGAGGTTGGCAAAGTTGCCTTCCCTGTGCGCTATCCGCTCCAGCAACGTCCGTATTGCCGCCGTGTTGCCCCAGCGTAGCTCAAGCCCGCCGGTGGTTTGGGGGGAAAGGACCTCGTGCTCGTAGAGGTCAATCACCATGGACACAAGAAAACCCGCCTCGTTGCCCTCCAGCCCAAGCCGGGTGACCAGGTTCGCCAGGAACATGGCCTCTCCCGGATCGGTGTTGCCCACCAGCGGTCCCCAGGCAGCCCACATCTCGTACTCAGGCTCCTCCACCTTCTGGCCCGCGTGTGGCCCGTCGGTGAAGGTAATCATGTGGCAATGATGCGTGCGGCAGGACCAGCAAGGATTCCCTTTGGCAGACCAGCGCTCCCGTGCGTACTGGTTTGTCATGAGACGGGTCTCGGGATAGAGGTTGGTGGTGTAGTTTTTGACGGGAAGCGTGCCGCGCAGCATCCGGGTATCGGCTGAGTCGTAGTCGCCGCCGGTGCCCCACTTGAAGAGCCGTCCGGTGCCGGGGTCTTTTTGGATAAGCTCCCACACGTTGTTTGATTCCTTTGCCAGACGGGCAGGCCACTTCACCGCGACGGAGCCGTTTCCCTTGGCTGCGCAGAAGGCCTTGAGCTTCTTGGATCCCATAACGGCCCCTATGCCGTTGTGCCCTGCGGCGTGGTCTCTGTCTCCGAACACCCCGCCGAACTTCACCAGGTTCTCGCCTGCCGGGCCGACACAGAACACGCTCAGCTCCTTCTCCTTGAAGCCAAGCTCCGCCTTCAGGGCGTCCTCGGTCTCCCAGGTGTCTTTGCCCAGCAGTTGCTCTGCATCCCGCAGTTCCGCAACGCCATCGTGGAGGTAGAGGTACACCCAGCGTTTTGCCGCGCCCTGGAATATCAGCGCGTCGTACCCGGCGAACTTCATGAATGCGCCCATGAAGCCATTGGCCTGCGTTGAGGTAGCGCCGTTGGTAAGGCATCCCTTGGCGCTGAGGGAGATCGTGCCCGATCCGCCTGCCCGCGTCCCTCCCAGGGGGCCGGAGGCAACCACCAGCCGGTTCTCCGGGTCGTCCCACTGGGCCGTCGTGGGAACCTCTTCATAGAGGTACTTCGCCCCGAGACCCACTCCGCCCACCCACTTCCGCTGGGTGGCATCATCCAGGACCTCATCACTCAGACGTTCGTTGGTAAGGTCCACACGTAGTATCTTGCCCGCGTATCCTGGCGCTGCCATGTTTGGTCTCCCCCTTCTCGTAGGTAACGCTTTCTTGGCCGAACGCATTTCATGCGAACCAGTGGAAGCCCTGGCCTTTGTCGCCGCCTATCATACTCCACGGCTCCGTGTACGTCACCCTGTACCCACAGTCGGTTCTGTTTGCTTGGCGTGTTATTCAGTGCCCCCGACTAAAGTTGGGGGTTAACCCAAGCTAAACCTGGCACTTTAGTGCCAGGGCAAAGACTACCCCAACCCAAAGCAAATAGAACCCCTTGCTGTCGGAAGGGCGCAAGGCCATTGGCACGTCAAGCGCCTCCTGAGAAGGCGGGGAGCACGAGGAGTGTGTCACCTTCGGTGAGGGCGACGTCCAGTCCGCCTTGGAGGTCCAGCAGCCTGTCGTTGAGTATGGCGCAGACCAGCCCGGACAACTCTCGCGTGTTCCGGTCAAAGGCAAGCTCGGCAAAGCCTTGGTGCTCAACGGCCAGCCGGTCAAACAGGTCTCTTACGGTGGACCCCGGAGCTATGGCCTCGTCCCGGACCAGGCGACCGGGCCCGGAAGCGCCAAAGGTCCGGGTAAGCCACGGAAGTACCACCAGCCTTACTGTGGGCATGGTCTACTCCTTGCACGGGCGCAAAGCAATGATAAAAGGGGTATGGCGACGCTTAACCAGGCGCGTTCCGGTTGGCCTAGCGCTCGTGTGACCGGCCCTGTTCACGGTCCTCTGCCGACGCTTCCCCTGGAGCGACTTTGCCTTAGAAAGTAGCATGGCCCGTCTCGTCCGGTTCTTCTGGGCAACCCAATCCTTACTATCTATCCCAAATGGTACATAAAGATGTCCAATATGGGCCATAACCTTATTGCCAGCCAACAATATACTGCTTTTCGGTGTTCCTGGAGTTATAACTGAAAGTGGTGTATGGAGGGAGGGCGGCGTATCCTGCTGAGGACGACGAAGTCACCAGCAAGGAGGTACGCCACCCATGGGGAACAATAGCAGAGACGATGGACAGAAGCCAGCGGG
>Ga0209514_10001497_pt1 | contig 39987 bp, 34 predicted proteins | sample Subgrocontami58m_FD_187452 | JGI IMG/M metagenome (GOLD analysis project Ga0209514, IMG submission 187452) | Subsurface groundwater microbial communities from S. Glens Falls, New York, USA - GMW37 contaminated, 5.8 m (SPAdes) (version 3) | ecosystem: Environmental > Aquatic > Deep subsurface >...
CCCCAAATTAAAATTAGAAGATTTTATAACGCACAAATTACTGGATTCGGTAAAATTCGCAGGACGTCTGATGGGGAAAAAAGTAAAGCATGTATAATTCCGCGGTTGGCGCTTTTTCAGGCAACAACAATAACGTCCCCTCTTTTCTCAAGAAAGACACGGGCTTCCGCAAGCAATTTCCGGTATTCGCATTTTTTTTTATCTCCCTCATAACGATTGTTTCAATACTCTATTTTTTTGATTTTATAACCATAACGGCGTTGTTCTGGCTGTTCATCATCTCCTCCAGTGCGTTCATACTTATTATGGATAGGCACTGGGCTATGTATTTAATTATTATTGCCATCCCTTTTTTCAGCATTCAGGCCTCCTATATACTTGGACGCAACATTACACAACAGGTTATTCTGAGACCAATTAATTTCGTTGTCTTTTTTGCGCTGTGCGCCTTTCTTGCCGAAAAATTATCAAACAAAACATTACAGACCAAAAGCGCCTTTCCCACCATTCACCTGCCGGTAATAGTTCTTTGTATATGGGGTATTGTGTCCGAAGGCTGGACGCCCGGAACAGTCTTTGGGATAGATATGGGCATAACGCTTATTACCAACGCAGCGATGTACTTCCTGATTTCCTATTACGGGAACTCGGTGGATGCTATTAAAAAATTAATGCTCTGCTGGATAGGCATGGCTATGTTTGTGGCTGTCTTTATGCTCATTTCCATAATGCCGGGAAACAAGTATACAGAAACCTTTGATATGGGCGATCGTTTTTCAATTGTCGGCTTTTTCACCATGGGAAGAATGAGGGCGGAAGGGATTGCGGAAGAAAAATCCGGCGCGATCTTTGTCTCAATTGCGATCTTATTTGCCGCCGGATTAGCAGCCAACGCACAGAAGACAACCCATAAGATATTACTCTTCTTGTCCATCGCATTCATGCTGTTCGCATTTTTTTTCTCACAGTCAAAGGCGCCATTGGCGGGACTGGTTGCAGGATTCCTGTTTATTACCCCTTTCCTGATTAACATAAGAAAAAACCTGATAAAATATCTCTGCTACATCGGCGTCTCTTCCCTGATTATTTTTATAATCTTCTTTAATATTGTCGGCTATTTACTCCAAAAGACCGCGGAAAAGGGACACACTACCAGTCGTTTGGTCTCTTCATCTGCCACATCAGAGGCGACAAGTCTTCGGTTTGAATACTGGGAGACCGCAATCAAGGAGGTAATACGCAATGACGCTTACTTAAATGGACTTGGTATCGGGGGGGGTACGTACTACCTTTATCCGCCGGTTCCGCATACTCATAATATCTATATTTCCATTATTTGTGACTTTGGGCTTGTTGGATTCATAGTGCTTTTTGCCATTGCGATTTTCTTAGGCGGCGACATATACTACACCATGAAAAAGCTGCCAACCAGCCCGGCGCGAACCCTGTTACTCTGTATATACGCCAGTATGATTGCCATGGGAGTGTGTTCCTTGAGCGATTTCAGCTATGCCTTTACGATCGCATGGGCTCTTTTGGGACTAACCGCCGCAACTCACAAATATATACGAAATTATACCCTTGTTCAAAACAAGGCCTTGACATAAAATACATGCATACCGAAGAAGGAATAATACGGGATATTGCAAGACTCATAATCTGGTTCCCCTTTCGCTGGTTTATTAACGCGGTGCCGGTTTCCGTGGGTTTTTTCATATTTAAGGTTTTTGGCGATATTCATTACTTCCTGTCCGGGAAAAAGAAGGAGTGTATTCTAAAAAACATCCGCCTTGCGCGTTTCCTGCACAACTCCGGAAAAGCTGCCGTCCGGCGATACATGGAAAACCACTATATAGACAGGCTGCATATCTTTCTGTATCCAAAGTTTAACAAAACCAATATTGATAGATTCATTGCATTTAAAGGACTCGAACACTTAGACCAGGCGCTGCTACGCAACAAGGGTTGTATCCTTGTGCATGGTCATTTTGGCCCTGCCCAGTTGCCCCTTTTCGCATTGGGGTTGAAAGGATATAATATCAACCAACTGGGGCTGCCTTCTGACGCGGGATTGAGCCGTATCGGGAAAAATGTCGCTTTCAAAATCAGGCAAGTTTACGAAAGCATGATTCCGGCAACAATTATCAGCGCCGATTCTTTTCTGAGACCGCTATTTAAACATCTGGAGGCCAACGGCATCCTCATGATGACGGGCGACGGGACGGGCGGAGATAAATTCGTGGGTAAATTTTTACCGGTAAAATTTTTAAATCAGCATGTGCTCTTTCCTGCCGGCTATGCTGCGTTATCATTAAAAACAGGTACGCCGGTACTTCCTTTATTTACCATCAGAAAGCAGTTCAACCGGTTTGAAGCCACTATTGGCGAGCCGCTTCAGATAGCAAATGACCCTGACGATCATGACCGCACCCTGCAAATTATGATGCAATTTATTAAATTATTTGAGCGCCATGTGCAGAGATATCCATGTCACTGGCACTTTTGGGATAAATTTGAAAAGCTGATAGTACGGGAACTGAATTAATCCCCTTTTTACTTTCAGAAATGGAAGGTATTAAATGAAAATAACGCTGATATCGCCCTATCCGGACATAACCTCGTTTGGAATAAGAACCATATCCTCCTATTTAAAGCAGCATCACTTCGAAACACAACTCATCTTCCTGCCGGATCCGTTTGGGGATAGCTTTGCCGTATGTGAGAAGCGGTACGACGAAAATACCCTGGATGAGGTTGCAAATATTTGCAGCAAGTCCGATCTCATTGGCGTCACCTTAATGACCAATTTTTTTGACGGCGCAGTTCAAATAACACAGAACCTGAAGAAACACTTGAGCATCCCAATTCTGTGGGGCGGTATTCACCCCACCGTACGTCCGGAAGAGTGCTTGAAATACGCCGACATGGTATGCGTTGGGGATGGGGAGATTGCTGTGTTAGAACTGGCGCAAAGACTTGCTGAACGAAGGGACTACAGCGATGTGCCCAATATCTGTCTGAAAAAGAACGGATATATTATAAAGAATTCCTTGAAACCTATTATTCAGGACATGGACAGCATTCCACCCCCGGACTATGAACTCACGGAAAATTACGTCCTGGACAATAACAAATTAACAAAAATGGATTACGAATCTTTCAAAAGAGTCATTTGCAACACCATCATTTCAAAGGCCGTTAGGGCAGGTGTGTACATGACGCTAACGGGACGCGGTTGCCCTCATAGTTGTAGTTATTGCTGCAACGACAGTCTGCGGAAACTGTACCATGGACAAAGATATTTGCGATGGAGGAGCACGGAGCACGTTATTAATGAATTGGTCGCCATAAAAGAAAAATTTGATTACATAGGTTATATCTGGTTGTCCGACGATGCGTTTTTTGCAAGAAAAGCTGAAGATATCAAGGAGTTTTGCGAAGCATACAAAAAGAAAGTAAACCTGCCGTTTCACTGCCTTGGAAGCCCGCTCACGGTTACTGGGGAAAAACTTGAATATCTGGTTGACGCAGGATTGGATAGTATCCAGATGGGCATAGAGGCGGGCAGCAGACACATCCAGGAGGTGTTTAACCGCAAACACATGAACAACGAAAGGGTGATGAATGCCATCCAGGCAATCATGAAATACAAAGACAGGATATCCACCATCGGGTATGATTTTATTATGGACGTGCCCTATGAAACAGATGCAGACAGAATAGAAACATTACGGTTTATTTCTACGATACCGAAACCGTATATGATTGGTATATTTTCCCTGGTGCTGTATCCGGGAACATCTCTCTACGATCGGGTAAAGGCAGACAACCCATCGCTTGATGAGGAACGTGATATTTATAGAAAAATGTATGGTAAGGTGGAGGAAAATTACCCCAATTTGCTCCTGATGCTTTGTAAAAATGGGAAACTCCCCCACCTCCTGTTGAAAATATTAATTAGTAAATATGTGGTGGCAGTATTGAATCATCCCGCTTTAAGACCCGTGTACAAATTGATATTTCACCATGCAAGAAAGGTTCTGCGTTTTATAAAAGGCAAAAAATGAAAATTACCCTTATTTCTCCTTACCCAGATATAACTTCCTTTGGCATACGGACGATATCTTCGTATCTCAAACAACATCACTTTGAAACACAATTAATTTTTTTACCCGACCCTTTTATAGACAGCGTTGTAACGAGCAGGGAGCGATATTCAGCGAAGGCGCTGGACGAGGTGACGCAAATATGCAGTCATTCTGACCTTGTTGGCGTGACGCTCATGACCAATTTCTACGATGGCGCCGTGCAGATAACAAAGAATATAAAAGCAAAACTAAATATTCCCGTCATCTGGGGTGGCATACATCCCACGGTAAGGCCGGAGGAATGCCTGAATTATGCCGATATGGCCTGTATCGGAGACGGCGAAGACGCCATGCTGGAACTTGCCAGAAAAATGGAAATGAATACCGCCTATCACGATGTGCAAAACATCTGGTTTCGGAAAAATGGGAATATTATCAAGAATACCATGCGGTCGCTGGAGTACGACATAGACAGGATTCCACCCCCCGATTACGATCTCAAAGAGAATTATATACTCGACTACGATACAATTGCGCCCATAACCGCCGGTGAGATGGAGAAACAAATAAAACACAGCTTGTTTTCGCTTACCGTAAGAAGTCCTTCTTACATGACTTTAACGGGACGGGGCTGCCCCCACAACTGTAGTTACTGCTGCAATGACAGTCTCCGGAAGCTTTACCACGGACAGCGGTATTTACGATGGAGGAGCACGGAACATGTCCTTGGCGAACTCGAGGCGATTAAACAAAAATTTCCCTACATAAAATATTTCTGCCTGTCCGATGATTCGTTTTTTGCCAGAAACATTGACAAGATCAAGGAATTCTGCGCTGAATACAAGAAGAGGATACGCCTGCCATTTTATTGCCTTGGAAGTCCTATGACCATTACCGAAGAAAAACTCGAATATCTTATAGACGCGGGGCTTGACAGCATCCAGATGGGAATAGAAACCGGCAGCAAACACATCCAGGAAATTTTTAACCGGAAATACATGACCAATGAGCGCGTGATGAAAGCCATCTACGCCCTCAATAAATACAAAGACAAACTATCTCTCATATCGTATGATTTTATTCTGGATGTGCCTTATGAAACCGATGAGGACAAGGTGGAGACGCTTAAATTTATATCAGAGATACCAAAACCGTATAAAATCGGCATGTTTGCGATTGTCTTGTATCCGGGAACATCGCTCTATGAACGGGTCAAGAAAGACAATTTAATCGCTAACGAAGAAACTGAAATTTACCACAAGAAGTGGAGTAAAAAAGAGGCGCACTATTTGAATCTGCTGCTGGCGTTGTGCAGGACGGGAAAGTTTCCACATACCCTGCTTCGCATATTAGTCAGCAAGCCTGTTTTGCTGATATTAAACAGTGGCTTTTTGAAACCGGCTTACAAGGTGATATTCTACCTGTTAATTAAAATCAATCGTCTTGTGAGATTACTGAGGAAGGCGGATTAATCCATATTGATGAGTATCTTTCCGTCCGACCTCGAGGAAGAGGCCTTTATGGCATCCAAAACCGACGCGAACGGATACCGTGCGGTAATCATTTTTTCAAGATTGAGTCTGCCGACGGCAATAAGTTTTATGATGGAAGGAAATATGCCGTAACCGGCATGTCCCCTTGCTCCAATAATCCTATTGGCGCCGGATACAAGGTTGTCAAGATGCACTGAGGTGGAAGCGGCCGCCCTGCCAAGGTACAGTATTGCTCCATTGACGGCCATTGCCCTTTCCATGTGCGGAATCGTTTGAGGCGCGGCGCCAGCCGCCTCTATTTGAACATCAGCGCCCCAGCCTCTGGTCAATTCCATAACTTTATCAGACGGAGCGCACCCGTTCAGCTTGTTAGAGTTAAATGCATAATCCGCTCCCATCTCTCTGGCTATTTGTACCCTTTCCTCTACTACGTCAAAGGCAATAATGAGGCTTGCGCCGGCAATCCTGGCCAGCGCTATAGCGCCAAGCCCGATAGGCCCTGCGCCGTATACCACGATACTAGCGCCAGGTTTGAAGCCGCCGCCTGCGATGAAGATTCCATTGTACGCGCAACCAACCGGTTCGATAAGGGCTCCAATATCAAAAACATCTGCTCCCTGATATTTCTCTGCCAGATCATTTATTTTCCAACAGTATCGTTCATTCACCGCTGCATATTCGGCAAGGGCGCCATTGGCGCTTAGCCCTAACAATTCTATGTCTTTGCACTGATTGGGAAATCCGCTTCTGCAGGGCAGACATTTACCACACCACATGATGCTCTCCGCGGCAATTTTATCACCTTTCTTTAAATTTCTGACATTATTGCCCGTCTTTTCAACGATGCCTGAAAACTCGTGACCGATAATACAGGGCAACCTGGTTAGACCTGAAAAAATGATATAACCTTCCTTGTCAGTTTCGTATAAATGAGTGTCCGAGCCGCAGATGCCGCAGGATTTTACCTTTATAAGGACTTCGTCATCCTGCGGATTCGGTACGGGGACGTCTTTTATCTCAAACCGGGTATTTTTCCATACCTGACTTCCAATACTAGCCCTTCTTTTTGTTTTTTCTTCTTCACTGACAGGGTAATTATTTCTTGGTTTCCATTCTGCATCAACAATAAGCGCCTTCATATATGCTCCATCTGTAATGCCTTTTTGTTTATCTTCCCGCTGCCGGTCTTGGGAAGTGATTCTCTGGATTCCACTATTCTGGGCAACTTGTAATTTGCCAATCGCTCCCTGCAAAACGTCAAAATCTCTCTTTCCGTCAATACCTTTCCATTCTTTGCCACAATAATCGCCTTGGGAATTTCACCCCTTAACCGGTCTTTTACAGGAATGACGACCGCCTCTTTTATGTCGGGATGGTCCATCAGGGTTCTCTCAATTTCCTGGGGATAAACCTTTAGTCCCGCGACCTTCATCATTCCAGACTTTCTTTCGACAAAGTAAAAGTTGCCATCCGCATCCCTTTTTCCTAAATCGCCGCTATAATACCACCCTGATTTAAAACAAAGCTGACTGTTTCCTTCCGTGTCGTCATAGTAGCCCTGAACAACGGCCGGTCCTTTAAATACCATCTCGCCTATTTCCCCGGTCGGGAGTTCCCTATCATCTTCGTCCATAACCTTCACCAGATATGATGCGCATGGCTTGCCGACAGATCCCTGGGGTATACGGCATTCAAGATCAGGGGCAAGGGCAATTCCCGTAGTTTCCGTACTGCCCCAAACAGGGACAATCGGCACACCCACCCTCTGCCTGAATTTCTCTGCAAGCTCAACGCGGGTATACATACCGCCGCTTTCGGGTATCCTGAGTGAACTAAAATCGTAAGCCTTATGCTCTAGGACTTCCAGCAAATTTTCATATATAGGCGCGATTCCCATCATACAGGTCACGTGGTAATTGGAAATGGCTTCTGCAAGGGTCTTGGGGTATATCTTGTCTACCAGCACCATAGTTCCTCCCAGATAGAGCGGGCGTGCAAATATCTCGTGAGGATGCGCAAATGGCGCAAACATGCAAAGGTGGACGTCATCCCTTTCCAATTTAAGCGCTTCTATTGAGGCGACGGTGTTCCAGTAAATATTGGCGTCGGTTGTTATCGCGCCCTTGGATTTGCCGGTAGAACCAGAGGTAAAATTAAGATAAACAACGTCATCGGCTTTTATCGTAAGATTTGGATTGTTTGTATTTCCCGTACGCTGAATTTCGTCCCACGATACATATTTCTTATCGCTATTGCCGACGGGTATTATCTGTATTTGTAAATGGGAAGAAACGGACTCCCTGACAGCGTCTAGAAATTGGTTATGAACAATTAGATAACGCGGTGAAATGCTGTTGAGGATTGCGGTAATATTTTCCCCGGTAAGTTCATAGTTGATGGGTACGGCCACGCCTTGAGATTTGACAACGGCAAGAAACCCTATGACCAACTCTGGGATTCTCGGCAACATGAGTCCAACTCTATCGCCTTTCTTGAAACCGAGTTGAATCAAACTGTTCGCTAGCCTGTTGACGGTTTCATTAAGTTCTTGATAGCTTATCTTTGTATCGTGAAAGATGACGGATGTTTTTTCAGGAATTTCCCTAGCGTTCTTTTCCAGTATCTCGACCAGCGTCACGTAATTTATGATCCTCAGTTATCAATCAGTATTACAACGATGTGAACTTCCTTTATTGTCCCAAAGGTATGTGCTAAAATATGATGAAATAATAACACATAAGTAAGGATAGTCAACTGATAAAACGGGTATCAAGAGACATGTTACAAGCAACAAGTCCTGTTGTATGCGTGACATGGGTATTAAGAATTAACAAATTCTTGCTAAACTTCCCGATTTTTGGTACAAATTGGTACATTTATTCTGATGGATGTTGGCCTGTTAACTTTCTAAAAAAGTGTTGTCTTTTTACTGATATATGTCTATATACACCCGGACACAAACAAATATCAAACCCAACGAAAGAGATCAAATAGAATTGAGTATGGACGCCTGTTTAAAGAGAACGCTCGACATTATGTGTAGCTTTCTCTTCCTTATTGTTTTTTCTCCTCTGTTTTTTATCATTGCAATTTTAATCAAAATTGACAGCAGAGGAACTGTTTTCTTTCTACAAAAACGGTGCGGAAAGAATGGAAGGGAATTTAACATGTACAAATTCAGAACTATGGTTAAAGATGCTGAATTCCTAAAGAAAAAACTCAGAAATGAAATGGACGGCCCCATGTTCAAAATGAAAAAAGATCCACGGGTTACAAAAACAGGCAGGGTTTTGAGAAAGTGGAGCCTCGATGAATTGCCGCAGTTGTTTAATGTTTTAAAAGGCGACATGAGTCTTGTGGGCCCAAGGCCTTTGGCAAACGAAGAGATGGCGGGAGACAACAACGATACCTGGCGGGAGATAAGGCTTTCTGTTAAGCCCGGCTTAACGGGGCTCTGGCAAATAATGGGAAGATCCAGTGGTAAATTCAGTGATTGGGTGAGCTATGACATCGAGTATGTACAAAAGAGGTCTCTATTCATAGATTTAAAGATACTTTTCTTTACGATGTTTACCGTTTTAAGAAACACGGGCGTGTCCTAAGTCGTAGAAAAGAGGATAAAAACTTACTTACCTTCCCGTGTTAACTTTTCATATTGGGCAAAGGATTTCTTTGCCTCTTCCTTTAATCCCTTCTTTTCATATAAAGTTCCAAGCTTGTTATGGGTATCCACTGTTTTCGGATCTATCTCCAGTATTTTGGAATATTCAAAAATAGCCTCGTCCAGCATTCCCTTTTGCTCGTAAATACGGGCTATCACAAGATGCAGGGTGGTATATTTAGGATTAATCTCCAGGGCGCGCTTCAATATCTTAATTGCATTGTCAGACATGTTTTCTTCATGATAGACAATTCCAAGACAGATGTACGCCTTGAGATTGTTTTTATTTAAAGAAACCGCGTTTTCCCACTGTTCGACGGCCTCGCCAGGTTCTTTGTTATAATAAGAAATAAGTCCCATTCCGAAATAAGTATCGGACTTTAAGGGAAGGTTCATTTCGTCAATGCTTTTTAATTTCTCCTTTATCGCGACCAGTCTTTCCAGCACATCGGCGGTCAGGGCGTTGTTTTTAGTTTCAGGCAAGATTAACGAAGGCATTAATGCCTTTTTCCTCTCAATCAAGAGCGCATTTTCCAGCGCTTCTTTTTCCCCTTTGATGAACACCAAGGATTTTTCAAGCGTCGCTTTTAGATCAAGATTTTTATCTTCCAGAATCGAGACCTTTTGCTCCAGTGCTGTGATTTTTTGCCCAGTTTCCTCTTTTGAAGAACCTTCCCCGGCATCGCCCTTAAGACGCTGGTCCATCTCCGCTACCTGCTTATCATGCTCCTCTTTGGCAATGTAGTTGTTTTTATAATTTGCCAGCTTTTGTTCGTAATCGTTAATTTTATCATCGTAAATAGATTTTGGAATGTATTCGTTTTTTAACCTTTCCTCGTAACTCTCTATGCTGTTTTCGTGAATTTTTTTCAACTTGTCCCGCGTAAATTTCAGGGTCTTAATCAATTCGTCTTTTTCGGCTAACAGCCTGGCATTGTAAGGTCTTTCTCTTAAAAACCAGTAGCTAAAGAGGAAAACGACAAAAACGGCAAAGACAATTCCAAGAACGGCAAAAATTTGCTTGTCGGCCTTAATGAACGTCTTTCTGGAAGCAGCCGAAACCATCTCGCTCAGGTTTCCTGGACGTCTGAATGGATTTTTAAACTTTAAATTCACTTGGAAATATTCTCCGGATTGTCTTATTCAGCGAAAAACCACTACCCAATATCAAGTTCTGTTACCTTTGACGTTTCACCACAAAAGCTCGTTGTTTGAGATTTTTTCAAAATGAGATTATCTGCCTCCTCCTGGCTCATGGGTGCAATTTCCATAATCCTTTCTGCTGCGCCATTTCCCACCTGCTTTACAGAAATCTTTGCTAACGGAAGCTCTTGAGATTTTGTGTATCTTGCGGTAATTCGCGCCGCCGTCAGAATCTTATCCTCAGTGATTTTTCCCCGCAAAAGGGTAAAAGGACCTGGCATGTCTACCAGGCTTAGCAGCATGTCACCCTCCTTTGAAAGCGATGTGACCCTGGCGTTGTCTTCCTCATTTCTGCCAACAATAACCTTTGTTTCCGAATCAAGCCTGAAGTGCCTTCCCACCTTTAACAAATTAACATCGTTGACATTTGCATCGCTGGTGTTGACGAGATCCCGCATACGATGCGCAAACTCCGGATCGGTAAGCAAGCAGCCGCCGGCAGAGCAAGGATAGTCTTTAATCTGGAATACATCCGCAAGTTGTATCTGGTTTTTCCTGGATCGTCCCCGAATCTTAAGCAACCGTTCTCTGTCCACAAGTCCCAGTTTTTCAGGAATCGTTGGCTCCATGTGTTTGGCGCACAAGGGTCTTAAAACAAGACCGGTAAGATTCGCGTCCTTATCAATAATCTTCATGGCTTCTTTTCGCTGGGACATCGGCCTTTGTCCCAGCACCTCGCCGGTAATGATAAAATCAGCCCCGATCTCACGCATGTATTCGCCTGCAATGCGAAAGATGTTTATCCTGCAATCAATACAGGGGTTCATATTTTTCCCATATCCGTACTTGGGTTTCTTGACGAGTTCCAGAAACCGTTCCGTAGTATTAATAACCTTAATAGGTATTCCAAACTTTTCAGAAACCTTTACCGCCTCAAGTTTGCAGCTCCCATGTGATGTGCAACGGCAGAAAACAGTCACAAAATTGAGGGCAATTACCTCAATGCCCTGTTCCTGAATGACACGAATAGCCAGGGTGCTATCCAAGCCGCCCGATAGTAAAGCCAATGCCTTAGCCAAAATCTAACTCCTTACATGACAATGAATTTCTGTTTTCCCGTCTCTCTTGCATACAACGGTAATTCGAAAATTCTAAACCATAATAGACGCATCTTTCAAATAAAAAATCAATTTAAAAGAAGTTTGACTGTTTAATAATGCCATGTTAAATTATATTGACATTTGTAACAACAAAATATCTAAAATTAAATTCACAGGCTTGGTATCCGTGGAGTTGTGTATGATAAGACGTCCCGCCGTGGCAGGCAGTTTTTATAGCGGAGACGCTTCGCGGCTCAGGGGCGATATTGAAGATTATGTAATTAAGGATTGTAAAAAACATCCTGCATTGGGCATTGTTTCTCCGCATGCGGGGTATATATATTCAGGACTTGTTGCGGGAAATCTGTATTCAAGGATTAAGATACCCGACACGGTTGTTATCCTGGCGCCCAATCATACCGGTTGTGGCGTTGCCTATTCAATCTGGCCTGGCGGCGTGTGGCGTACGCCCCTGGGAGACGTTGAAGTGGACGAAAAGGTAGTAGATGAACTGGCGCATGTCTGTCCTCTCGTAGAGAAAGACCAGGATGCCCATTTGGATGAACATGCCGCGGAAGTGCAGATACCTTTTATCCAGTACTTTAATCCCAATGTTAAAATCGTTGTGATGGTTATTTCCGCCGGAAACATTGCAGACCTTAAAAATATAGGAAGCGGTTTATCGCAGGTATTACAGAAATTACGCCCCGACGCGCTGGTGGTTGCTTCCTCCGATATGACGCATTACGAATCGCAGGCATCGGCAAGCAGGAAGGATAGAATTGCCATTGATGAAATCCTGTCGCTTAACGAGGATGCTTTGTATCGCAAGGTTAGCGATATGCACATTACGATGTGTGGCATTTATCCAACAATAGCCATGTTGGTTTGCTCTAAGGAGCGGGGGGCAAAAAAAGCAGAACTGGTGCGCTATCAAACCAGCGGCGATGTTTCAGGAGACTATGATAAAGTTGTAGGTTACGCAGGAATTATGGTGAGTTAAACATATAATAAAAAATGTAAGGAGTTAATGTATGGTAATGATTCCAAAAGTTAAAGTGACTATTGACGGAAAGACGGTAGAGGTGGCCAGGGGCAAGACGATCCTGCAGGCGGCTAATTCAATCGGTATCCGTATCCCGACGCTTTGTCATGATCCGCGTCTGGAACCCTTTGCTGCATGCCGTGTCTGCATGGTGGAGGTGGAAAGGGGTAAGTCTACCGCCCTTATTACGTCATGTAATACAGAGGCTACCGATGGGTTGGTTATCCGCACCGATTCTGAAAAGGTCTTAAAAACGCGAAAGACAGTCCTGGACTTGATCCTTTCAGACCATCCAAAGGACTGCATGACCTGTGAGAAATGCGGATCGTGTACATTGCAAGACCTTGCCTACCAGTATGGCGTAAGAGAAAGCCAGTTCTTTGAAGCGCCCGACGGGGGCATTGTAAAAGACGACAATCCCGTTATTCAGCAGGATACAAGCAAGTGCATTCTCTGCGGCCGTTGTGTCCGTATTTGCGCGGAAGTTCAGCAGGACTATGCCATTGATTTCAAGAACCGTGGTTTTGAAACGGAAACGGGGACGCCCTTTGGGAAGCCGCGGCGAGACACCACGTGTGTGCTGTGCGGCCAGTGTGTGTCCACCTGTCCTGTAGGTTCCCTGGTGGAAAAGCAGGCTGTTGGAATAGGGCGGGAGTGGGAACTTAAACAGGTAAAGACCACGTGCGCCTATTGTGGCGTTGGTTGTACGATGTATCTGAATGTAAAGGGAAACCGGGTTGTCAAGGTAACCTCAAAGACTGGGTCTATTCCGAACGATGGCAACCTGTGCGTAAAGGGACGATTTGGGTTTGACTTTATCCATCACCCCGACCGCATAAAGCAACCGCTTATAAAGAAAAACGGAAAATTTGAAGAGGCTACGTGGGACGAGGCGCTGGATCTTGTAGCCGCTAAATTGGGTGAAATAAAAGCCAAATACGGTCCGGACAATGTGGGAGTAATGAGCTCTTCCCGATGCACCAATGAAGAAAACTACCTGGCGATGAAATTTGCGCGGGCTACGATTGGCACGAACAACGTAGACCAGTGTGCCCGGACTTGACACGCGCCATCCGTCGCCGGTCTGGCGATGTCATTTGGTAGTGGTGCAATGACCAACTCCATCAGCGAAATCAAGGATTGCAAACTTATCTTCCTCATCGGCGGTAATCCGACGGAGGCCCATCCCATTGTGGGGTTGGAGATGAAGAAGGCGTTGCGGAAGGGGTGTACGTTTATTGTGGCAGACCCAAGGAAAATCTGGTTTGCCCAGCATGCGAAGCTGTATCTCCCGGTAAAACCCGGAACAGACAACTGGTTGTTAAATGCAATGGCCCACGTCATAATTGAAGAGGGTCTTGAAAACAAGGAATTCATAAAGACACGCACGGAAGGCTATGAAGAATTAAAAGAGTTTTTAAAGGACATTACCCCTGTAAAGGCCTCTGAATTTACCGGAATTCCCGCAGAAGATATCCGTCAGGCGGCGAGGCTGTACGCTACATCAGAAAAGTCTGCCATCTATTATACCTTGGGTATTACCGAACATACCTGCGGTACTGATAATGTGCGCACCATTGCCAACCTCGCCTTGCTGACTGGGCATATCGGAAAACCCAGCACGGGTGTCAACCCCATTCGTGGGCAGAATAACGTGCAGGGCGCTACCGATGTTTGCATACCGAACAAGATGCCCGGTTATCAGGATGTTGCTGATAATGCGGTTATGGAAAAGTTTGAAAAGGCGTGGGGTGTTAAATTATCGAGAACTCCGGGTGCTACCGCGCCAACCATGTTCGAGCGCATGGGTAAGAATCAATTTAAGGCACTGTACGTAATCGGGGAAGACCCGGTACTTAGTGAGCCGAATCAGGATTATACGATAAAAGGACTCAAAAACCTTGAATTTCTTGTTGTTCAAGACATCTTTATGTCAGAGACAGCAAAGTGTGCAGACGTAGTCCTGCCAGCGGCCAGTTTTGCTGAAAAAGATGGGACATTTACCAACACGGAACGCCGTGTACAGCGTGTACGTAAGGCAATTAACCCTGTTGGAAATTCAAGACCAGACTGGCAGATTACCAGTGAGTTGTCTACCCGTATGGGATATAAAATGGACTACCCGTCGCCAAAAGAAGTTTATGATGAGATTGCCGGTCTTGCACCGACATTCGCAGGCATTAATTACGCGAGAATAGAGCAAAACGGTATTCAATGGCCCTGCCCGGACACAAAGCACCCCGGTACAAAATTCTTGCATGAAGGCAAATTCCCAAGGGGACTGGGAAAGTTTTTTGTGTTGCCCTATCGTGCGCCCGCTGAGAGTCCCGATAAGGAATATCCGTTGCTGCTTACCACAGGACGCACCCTGTACCATTACAATGCGGGAACGATGACCAGAAGGTCAGGTGGTATTATCCATAAGACAAACGATTGCTTTGTTGAGGTGCATGAGGCAGATGCAAAAGAACTGGGTATCTTTGACGGTGAAATGGTAAAAATTTGCTCCCGTCGCGGCAGTATAACTGTCCGCGCCGAGGTTTCCGACAAGGTAAAAAAAGGCGTTATCTGGATACCGATGCACTTTGCGGAATCGGCCGTGAACAAGCTGACAAAGGACGCTTACGATAACATTACCCAAACCGCCGAGTACAAGGTTTGCGGCGCAAAGATTGAAAAGCTGACGTAGATTTATTATCAAGACATGCCGGGGTTGAACACTTTCAACCCCGGCATTGGAATTCACAGACGTTGAATTTTTTTGTTGCAAAGAATAGTTAAGCTTTGCTATATTATGCCTCTAAATATCACAACGATTGAGGTATTTAATAGTTACGGAGAAATTAGTAAGAGTTTTTGAATAATTTATTTTATGTAAGGAATCAAAATAAATGATTAACAAAGAAGTAAAACAGAAGATTATCAGTGACCTCAAAGTCCATGCAAGTGACACGGGCTCTCCGGAGGTGCAGGTAGCGTTGCTAACTGAACGGATTAACCACTTGAGCAACCATCTGAAGGAACATAAAAAAGACCACACTTCCCGCCGTGGACTGCTTCAAATGGTTGGGCACAGGTCGGCCCTGCTTAAATATTTATCAGGCAGGGATAACGAGAGATACAAAAAGCTCATCGGTAAACTCGGCATCCGGAAGTAAATCAAAGTTTTTAGGAGGAACCCATAGACCAAGCCCACAATGTATAAAAAAAATCAAATCACTCATTCTTTTTGCTGGTCAAAACACATAAGAAACAAGTTTGGAGGTTTTACATGGCGCATTATAAAGTAGAAAAGCTGATCGGCAAAAGAACGCTCAGTATAGAAGTTGGTAAAATTGCAAAACAGGCTGACGGTGCCGCAGTTGTTCGGTACGGAGATACGGTTGTCCTGGTAACAGCGGTATCAGCGCCAGAAGCAAGAGAAGACGCGGACTTTTTTCCTCTGACTGTAGATTACAGAGAAAAGACGTCTGCGGCCGGGAAGTTTCCCGGAGGCTTCTTTAAGAGAGAAGGAAGACCCACCTTTAAAGAAATATTAACCATGCGGTTAATAGATCGCCCCATCAGACCACTCTTTCCGGAAACATATCTCCGCGAAGTTCAGGTTATGTCTATGGTGTTTTCGGCAGATAAGGAAAACGATCCGGATGTCCTTGCGATGATCGGCGCTTCCACTGCCTTATCCGTTTCAAGCATTCCTTTCTGCGGTCCGACGGGTTCCGTCCGGGTCGGCCAGGTTGACGGTAAATTTGTTATCAATCCAACCCATTCAGAACTGGCTACGAGCAGCATTGACCTTGTTGTGTCAGGCACAGAGGAGGCAGTAACGATGGTTGAGGCCTCTAGCAAAGAAGTCCCGGACGAACAAATAGTGGATGCTATTATGTTTGGGCATGGTTTTATCAAGGAAATCGTGCAACTTCAGAAAGAGCTGATCGCAAAGTGCGGAAAACAAAAGCAACCTGTACCGCCGCTGAAAATGGATATGTCCCTTGTGGAGGAAATACAAAAGAAATACTACTCCAGCATATTAGAAAAAAACCAAACGCCGGGAAAAGATGCCCGAAAGCTGGCGTTAAACGAAATACTCAATGAGATTATAAGCAAATATTGTACAGAGCAGGAAGGCGCTCCAACGAAAAAGGCAATCAAGGCAATTTTTGAAAGAATAGAAACAATAGTCGTTCGAGATCAAATTATAAAAGAAGGCTCCCGTCCTGACAGGCGAGGTTTAGCGGATATACGCCCCATTTCCTGTGAAATCGGAATATTTCCCAGAACCCATGGTTCGGCTTTATTTACACGGGGTGAAACGCAGGCTATAGTGGTGACCACTCTGGGCACAACCGTAGACGAGCAAAAAGTGGATACGCTGGAAGAAGAATATTCAAAGAAATTCATGCTGGATTATAATTTCCCGCCGTTCTGTGTTGGCGAGGTAAAGCCGTTGCGAGGTCCCGGACGTCGTGAGATCGGGCACGGCGCGCTGGCTGAACGGGCGCTGGAGGCTGTGTTGCCGCTGCCTAGCAAATTCCCTTATACGATTCGAATCATTTCCGACATTATGGAATCCAACGGTTCGTCTTCAATGGCTACCGTATGCGGCGGAACGCTTTCCATGATGGATGCCGGCATTCCGATACATGCGCCGGTTGCGGGTATCGCGATGGGTTTGGTTAAAGAAGGAGACAACGTCTGCATCTTGTCGGACATTTTGGGAACCGAAGATCACCTGGGAGATATGGATTTTAAGGTCGCAGGAACTGCAAAAGGCGTTACCGCCCTGCAAATGGACATTAAAATCTCCGGCATTACAGAGACAATAATGCGGGACGCCCTTACACAGGCGAAAGAAGGCAGGCTCCATATCCTTCAGGAACTCGCAAAGGTTATTGAACAACCAAAGCCAGAAATCTCTGTATACGCGCCGAAACTAGTTCATATCAAGATAAATCCTGAAAAAATAGGTCTGGTCATCGGCCCTGGCGGTAAAAATATCAAGAAAATACAGGAAGAAACTTCCGCAAAGATAGAGATAGAAGACGACGGTACTGTCATTATCTCTGCTGCGGCTGCCGAGTCAGCGCAAAGGGCAAAGGTCTGGATCGAGCGCATGACGGAAGAGGTGCAGGTTGGCAAGACTTATATGGGGAAGGTGCTGTCCTTAAAAGAATACGGCGCTTTCGTGGAAATTATACCGGGGCATGACGGACTGGTGCACATTTCAGAACTGTCTGACGGGTACGTCGGAAAAGTAGAGGACATTGTGAAGGTTGGACAGGAAATTGAGATAAAAGTAATTGGCATAGATGAACAAAAAAGAGTGAAGTTGAGCAGAAAAGCCGCCCTCAAAGATAAAGAGCAACTCCACCCCTCTGGTGTCTGAGAATTTGCGCTTTAGTTAACTGAGTAGAAGCTGCATCAGTTAGTTCGAGTGGAACATTTAAAGATATTTAGTTAGGAGGAGGACTGGAAGAAAAACATACAATGTTTTACGTTGTTTATATTTTCGGTCTTTTTAGGAGGAGAGAGAAAGAGTAGAGAATAGTAAATAAGTTGTTGCTTCTGTTTAAGTGTTTTATGTCGCAATTTTCAATTAGGAGAGCATTCACTATGGCAATGGGTAAAGTTAAGTGGTTTGATGCAAAAAAGGGTTTTGGTTTTATTGAGCAAGATGGCGGCGGCGATGTATTTGTTCACTATTCAAATATTAGCGGTGATGGATTTAAAACTCTGGAAGACGGCGAGAAAGTAGAGTTTGATATTGTTCAGGGAGCAAAAGGTTTGCAGGCTCAAAAAGTAACTCGCGTCGCCTCCTAAAAAAGTATATAAACAACATCTAAGAGCCAGGAAGATAGCAACAAAGCCAGTCTTCCTGGCTCATTTTTTTATCAGACAAATGTGATCCAGTATCTAATCGGCGCAACAATCGCTATTGTTATTTTTATTCCGATGGCATTCTTCTATGCGCGAAGGGCTATAAATAAGACCAAAAATCTTGAGAAGAGGGCGTTAAATTCAGAAAGATTGGCTTTTATCGGCACACTGGCAGGGGGGCTCGCCCACGAAATTAAAAATCCGCTCAGTACGCTCAATATCAATCTCCAACTCCTCAAAGAAGAACTGCAGGAGATGACAGAAGAAAACAGTAAAAGGGCGCACAGAAAAACACAGGTCTTACAAAAAGAAGTACAACGACTGGAACAAATCCTGAATGATTTCTTACGGTTCGCAAGGGGACAAAAACTTGAACTGAAAGAGCATGATATTAATGAGATTTTAGACGAAGTAGTGGATTTTATTACCCCGGAGATTAAACAAAAAAATATATTGATTCTAAAAAGTTATGATGCTAATCTTCCTGTGTGTCGCGTAGACAGCAACCTCATAAAACAGGCGCTGCTCAACATTATTATCAACGCCGAGCAGGCAATGGAACATGGCGGAGAACTTATGGTTCGGACGTCAGGAGACAAAAAACACATACAAATTGACATCACGGATACCGGCGCGGGCATTCCCAAAGATATTATTGGTAAAATATTTCAAGTCTATTTCTCCACCAAAAAGGCCGGGACAGGCCTTGGCCTGCCCACGGCAAAGCGCATAATCGAAGACCACAGGGGGACTATTTCCGTTCAGAGTGAAGAGGGAAAAGGAACCAACTTTTCTCTACAATTACCCATACATTTAGCCATGGATTAACGGGCATCAATGAATCAGTCTGTCATTCTTGTTATAGATGATAATGAAGAACACGCGCATGCCACGGCAGAGGCGCTGCAGAAGGTGGGGTGCAAATGTCTTATCGCCACGAGCGGCAGAGATGGCTTGAAAATTATCGAGTCTGGAGAAATTGACATTGTCATCACAGACTTAATCATGCATGATATTGATGGCTTGCAAATACTCAAAACGACAAAAGAGCGGTTACCGGAGTCGGAAGTGATCCTCATTACCGGCTATGGCACGGTTGAAACCGCAGTGGACGCCATGCAAAAGGGGGCGGCGACATATCTTTTAAAACCTTTCAACATCAATCACCTGCGCGCAGAGGTTAGCAAACTCCTTGAGAAGCAGGGGCTCGTAAGAAACAATAAAGAACTGCACAAACAACTTGATGAAAAATTCGGGTTGTCCGGTATTATCGGCAATAGCCAGAAGATGCAGAAGATATTAAACACGGTTAATCAGATTTCCGGAACCTCTGCCACCGTGCTCATAACGGGTGAAAGTGGCACGGGAAAAGAGCTCATTTCGAAAATTATTCATAACAACAGTCCGAGAAAAAACAATCCTCTGGTTGTTTTAAATGCCGCCGCAATCCCTGAGAATCTGCTTGAGAGCGAACTGTTCGGACATGAAAAAGGCTCTTTTACCGGAGCGATGTTCCAGAGAAAAGGGAAATTTGAATACGCTCATCATGGCACACTGTTTCTGGACGAAGTCGGAGACATGCCGCTTTCCACGCAGGTCAAACTATTACGCGTAATTGAAGATGGCGTGGTCACACGCGTTGGCAGCAATGAGTCTGTCGAGGTTGACGTTCGCCTGATCGCAGCCACAAACCAGGAACTTGAAAAACTCATAAAAGAAGGGAAGTTCAGGGAAGACCTGTATTTCAGACTGAACGTTGTTTCCGTCAAACTACCCCCTTTAAGAGAAAGATTTGAAGACATTCCCCTGCTCATTGATGCGTTCCTCCGCGAATTTTCACAAGCGCATAATAAAAAAGTTTCTCATATTTCTTCCGAGGCAAGAAAAATCCTGTTGAAATATTCCTGGCCAGGGAACGTGCGGGAATTAAAAAACTGTATTGAGAGCATGGTGGTGGTGAGCACGCAGGAAATTATCGGGGTTGAAGACATACCTGACCACATATTGCAGCGCGGCGGCAGTGAGCACTCCGCTCCTTGTTTGGTAGCTGGAATAACCATTGATGAGGCCGAACGGGAACTTATTAAAAGCACCCTTGCTACCGTAGGCGGAAACAGAGAGGAAGCGGCAAAAATGCTCGGTATCGGCGAGCGCACCCTTTATCGGAAACTGGACCGATACGGCCTTAAATAAAAATGGCGGAATAACTATGCTGGAAATTAAATTGTGCACCAATTGCAAAAGAAGTCTCTCGAACAAAGATATTGAATCGGGACACGCCAGTTATCAGGAAAGCGGAAAACTGCTGTGCCGGGAATGCCTTACCCTGAAAATGAAAAATGAAAAGGGTTACGAAGAAAAGGATTTTATACTGGAATCTCTTCTTCTTGAAGTAAAAAACATCAACCGGGCGCTCACCTACGAGCCAACCACCTGGTTTACTATTTTGGCCGCTGTTATTCAGTGCTTTGTTTTTGGCTCTCTCGTCTTTGCTTATCTTCATCGTAACGGTGACGTTCACGCATACCTGCTGCTTGCCTTGGTATTCCAGACGATGGCGCTGACGTTTTTTGTAATAAAAAAATAACCCAAAAACGTCTTGACATTGCGTATAATGTTTTTATAATAAGCCATTATTGCTATTTAACAATGATTACTATTTAATAAGAAGGAGGCTTTGTATGGGTGTGAAAGTTGGACAAAATGCGCCGGAATTTACGCTGCAGGGTGTCGTAGGTGATAAGTTTAAGGATGTTTGTCTTGACGAATATAAAGGCAAATGGGTGGTGCTTTTCTTTTATCCCCTTGATTTCACCTTTATATGTCCCACTGAAATCACTGAATTTTCAAAGCGGGATGGCGAATTCAAATCGCTCAATGCGCAGGTGTTGGGGGTTAGTGTAGATAGTGTTTTTTCCCATCAGGCGTGGCTCAAAGAGCTGGGAAGTCTCAATTATCCCCTGCTCAGCGACATGACCAAGGAAGTTTCAAGAAAGTACGGTGTGTTGCTTGAAGACAAGGGTATCGCCCTGAGAGGCACATTCATTATAGACCCGGAAGGAAAATTAAAATATCAGTTGGTTCACGATCTGGGTATCGGTCGAAGCGTCGAGGAAGTACTCAGGGTATTACGGGCATTGCAGACGGGAGAATTATGTCCTGTTGAGTGGAAACCGGGCAAAAAGACCTTAGGCAAGGCATAGGAAAATAATTCAAAACAATTGGGTCTTGTGGGGGCGAACGGCCGTTCGCCCCTACGATGTTTCCTTTTCAACCCTGCACAACAGCCCTCTCAACTGATACGAACCAAATGCCGGGTCGTAGGGTGGCGCGTTATTGGTAAGTACATTGGCATTTGATTCCCACACCCCGTAATCCGGCCCCGATTTTTCAGGAAACCACCAGGCGTGCTCAACGCTTATTACTCTGGGGTGAATATCCTCTGTGACTAATGACCGCATGCGTATACTGCCTCTCGGGGAAGTCACAACCACCCAATCTCCGTGTTTGATTCCATGTAAAGCGGCAACTTCGGGATGCATTTCAACCTGGGGATATGGACGTCTCTTTCTGAGCGATGGTATCTGCCGGTGCTCACTTTGAAAAAATTCCTTTCTCCGGCTGCCGGTGATAAGCACATAAGGAAATTTCCTGGCAAGTTCTGGCGTACTTACAGGGCTTTCTGGGGGTTCTTTGTATGTAGGTAAAGGGTCATATCCCATCCTTTCAAGCGTCCTGCAATATAGCTCAAGCTTTTTAGAAGGAGTTCGAAAACCGTTCTTCTCATACTTTCTGTATTCATGCGGCGGATGTATGAAAACTTGTTCCTTGAGCTTTTGATAGGTTACGCCCATGGGCTCCAACTGATAGTTCATGACGTCTTCCAGACTCTCATCGCCGCCTGGCAGGCCAAGTCGCCGGGACATCTCGTTCATAATCCATTCGTCCTGCCTGCACTCGCCAATCTGGGTAATCTTCCGCTGCGCCATGACCATGTTTTCAACTACCAGAGGATAACCAATCACCTGCTCGACCTCAGGCCATAATGCCGCAGGAAGGACGTAATCTGCTATTGCAGCAGTGGGTGTCATAAAAAGATCGGTAACTACGAGCAGGTCTAATTTCTGCAAACTTTCATACACCTCACGGGAATTTGCCACGGTAGTCAATGGGTTGCCGCCAAATATCAAAAGAGCCCTGACCCGGTAAGGATCGCCCGTCCTCATCGCCCTGAATAATGCCGGTATATGAGCCGACGGCATAAAGGCGCGCCATCCACCCAGCAGTTTAAAGGTGTCAGCCCCCAGACGTTTCTTCAACATCCCTTCCGGCAGTTTATCTTTCAGTGTCGGGTAACTGCGAACTACGTTCATTCCCAGAATATCGCCTCCGGGGACGTCAACATTTCCCGTTATCCCACGCAGGATAGCGATAGCCCTTACTGTTTGTAATGAATTGGGGTTCTGCTCAAGACCGAGTCCCCATTCAAGCACAGCAGGCTTATTCTGCGCATACGTTCTTGCAGCCTTTACTATGTCTGACGAGGGTACCCAGGTAATCGTCTCCGCCCATGCCGGGGTAAACGGTTCAACATGTTTTTTCAGTTCGTCAAAACCCGTAGTCCATTTTTCAACAAATTCCCTGTCATAAATATTTTCTGTGATAATTACGTGTATCATCGCAAGGGCAAGCGCCGCATCAGTGCCCGGCCTTACCGGCAGCCATTGCTGACAATGTTTTCCGGTCTCCGACCTTCTGGGGTCAACGGTAATCCCCAGCGCCCCCTTATCCAGAGCCCTTTTTACGGATATGGACAGTTCTCCATCCGGCCCTGATACCAAAGGATTGTGCCCCCAGAACAGGATACACTTCGGCGAAACATCCCCGTAATAATCCCCAACCACGAAACCGCCATACGTCAGATTACTTACCGTAATGCGTGGAATGAAGCATTGCGCAAGACCCGGTTCATACCAGTTGGGCGTTCCCAGCGCATTTGCAAACCTCACCACGTGCATGTAGTGATGCCGCCCCGTTCCCTGTCCCAGGGCAATGGATTCCGGCCCGGATTCCTTGCGGAATTTATCCAGTTGAGAGGTAATTTCACTCAGCGCTTCATCCCAGGAGATACTTTCCCATTGCCCGCTGCCTCTCTCGCCCTTTCGCCGGAGCGGCTGACGAAGACGATCCGGATGGTTTGCAATTTCAGGGGTCATAACGCCCTTAACGCACATCCAGCCCTTGTTCATGGGCGAAGCAGGGTCGCCTTTGACCCTGGCCACCTTGCCGTCTTTGACATAGACCAGGACGCCGCATCCGCCGTGGCATATCCTGCAAACGCTACTGAAAACCTGTTCGCCATTCCGCAGTTTCACCAGTGCATAACTCCTCTTATAGTATGGATACGAAAATACCCCTCGCCCTCTCCCGCAAGATGTGCGGCCATTTTCCACCATTTACGGGATGGATTAAGGGCAGGTGGAATTTTTTGTGAGAATACAATATTATAAATAATATTTTAAATCATTCATCATAGCAATGGAAAATTATTGACAGAATTTGGTGAGTATAAAAAAGCTGTGTCGGACGGTTTTCCAGGTTTTTCTGGGGAAGACCGTGTATTTTGATCCACCAGAGTTTATGCGTTATTAAGTTTGGTTCGCTTTTTACTTGTTGTTAGAAATTTCCATGGAGGGGCAAAATATGTTGATTTTTGAAGAGATGTTTTGCCAAGTAATGCTACAATATAATAAAAGGAGCACTGTTATGGCGCAAGACAGCGAAAAGATTATTGTCCGTATAGACCCCGACCTGAAGGAGCTTGTACCGGAATTCATTCAGCGCAGACACACCGACGTCGCCATGATAGCAGCCGCCCTGCGGAAGGACGACTACGAGGCTATCCGCATCCTGGGGCACAGCATGAAAGGTGCAGGCGGAGGCTACGGGTTTGACGTCATAAGCGATATTGGCCGCAATCTTGAGCAGGCGGCAAAAAACAGGCAGACGGAAGAAATCCAGCTGCAGAAGAAGGCGCTCTCCGGCTACCTTGAGCGGCTGGAAATTGTCTATGATTGATACAAGAAGCAAGAAGGTAGAAGCAGGAGGCAAGAAGTTTGTGTCTCCCGCATCTTGCTTCTTGTATCTTGCCGTTCATTCGTTCAAAAAATCCCGCACCTTCTTCATGTCGTCCCAGACCTTGACCTTGTCGTTCGGGTTTCTCAGGAGATACGCCGGATGGTAGGTGACCATCATGGGGATGCCCTTATAGTCGTGGAATTTGCCTCGCAATGTGCCAACGGGGGCCGTTGTGTTCAGCAGGGTTTGGGCGGCAAATGTGCCCAGGGCGCATAAGACCTTCGGCTGAATTATCTCGATTTGTTTGATGAGATAGGGCATGCAGAGCACAATCTCATCCGGCATCGGATTGCGGTTGCCCGGCGGACGGCACTTCAGGACGTTGGCAATATACACGTTGCTGCGCTCCATACCAATAGCCTCGATAATCTTCGTGAGTAGTTGCCCTGCCCTGCCGACAAATGGCTCGCCTTGCATGTCTTCGTCCCGGCCAGGCGCCTCTCCTGCAAACATAAGCCTCGCAGCCGGATCACCGACGCCGAAGACAAGATTAGTGCGCGTCTTGCCCAACGGACATTTGTGACAGGTCAACAATTCATTTTTCAGCTCTTCCAGCAGTTTTATCTTTTGTGCTTTCCCGCTCATAGGTGTTTGATCTCCGGATGTTTTCTGCGCGTCAGAGGGCGAACAGCCGTTCGTCCCTACATTTGATGAGGTATTTTGCTCAACCATGGATTTCTTTGCAACAGGGACTTCGACAGGTTTTGTTTGTACGACTAACGCTGGCGAAGGAACGCTTGCTACCTTCTTCAAACGGGAGAGGGTAATTGTATCCGCGCCGAACCTTCTTTCGAGGTCAATCCTGGCCTTGACGGCGCTAATTATGGACGCCAGCTCCCTTCTTATTTCATCTGTGCGCATGCGAATCAACTCCCTGTCATGTTTTTCGTCAATCCCGCAGCGGGTTCAGATGTGCAATCTGAACCGTGTAGTTTGAACAAGCGATACCCGATTGAGCAGTCACAACGCCCAGAAATACATAAACTCTCAGGTTCAAGTTGCAAACTTGAACCCGCAAAGGGGGAAACTTGAACCTACAAAGTGATCCCTTGTAATCGGCATTTGGCTGGGGATAAACCACCGGTGCTACGCGCGCCGATTTATTCGGGTCAGGGATTTTAAAATGGCGTTTGTAGGGCGCAGAGACACTTTGCTCTACGTTTTTTGCGACAGCGCCTTTTCCAGTTCGCCAAGGATAAGTTTCTGCACTACCGTAATAGAACCCTGAATCTCGCAACCCGCAGCATACTTGTGGCCGCCACCCGCAAATTTTTTGGCGATATTGTTCACGTCAAAGCCTTCCCTGCACCTCAGACTTACCTTGACCCAGTTGGGTTCGGTCATTTCGCGGAGCAACACGCCGACAATTACGCCGTCAATGGATATCGGAATGTCCGCAAACTCCTGCGTGTCAATGGGGTTGACTCCCGTCTCCGCCAGCATTTTTCGGGTCAGCCAGATCGTGGCTATTTTGTTCGACGAGTGAAGGCTGACGGTGTTAAGCGCCAGGGCATTCAACTTTAGCCAGGTGTAAGGGTTGGTATTGTAGACATATTTGGAAATATCCGCATGTCGCGCGCCCCGTTCGATAAGGAATGCCGCCATCCGAAGCGCCTCCGGCGTTGTGTTGGAATGCGTAAAACGCCCCGTGTCTGTCACAATCGCCACATAGATGGCAGTCGCTATGTCCGGGGTAATATCGGCGTGGCCTTCCTTCAAAAGATGCAGGATAATTTCCCCGGTGGCGCATACCTCTTCCGACACTACGTTGATCTTGCCGAAATACTCGTTGGAAATATGGTGGTCTATATTTATGATTGTGGCGCCGGGGGGGATAAGTTCCCGCGTCTTTCCAAGCCGGTCAAGGGTGGGACAGTCCAGGGTGAAGACAACCTCCGGACTATCTTTTGGGCGTTCCGGATAGATATATAAACCGTCTGCCGGAACGATGAATTTGTAAATCTGCGGAACCGGAGAATCATTAACTATGTACGCCGATTTCCCCATGCCCCTGAGCGCATGATACAATGCAACCTCAGACCCAAGGGCGTCCCCGTCCGCCCGCACATGGGCGGTAATAAGAAACCGGCTGTGGCTCTTTATGACGTCATGAATACTACCGATAAGCGCCCGATTTGTAACAATATCTTTCACAAAGTACCCCTGTCTATTCCCTCAAAAATGGCCGCGATTTTGGCCAGTATATAAAATCAGTTAAGACTGAAAAGTATTGAATTATAGGGAGAAAGACGCCCTTTGTCAAACCTTCTTTTCCCTTGCATTTTTTATGTGGATAAGTTACCATTATTTTGATAAATTGTCTTTTCTTTTTATCTACGTATGTAATTAATTAGTGTACTTACTGTTTCAAAAGGGGTGGGGGGAGATATGTTTAAGATTATAGAAAAGTCGAAGATAGCAGAGTCTACTTTTTTAATGAAAATTGAAGCGCCCAGGATTGCCGGTAAAAGAAAACCCGGACAATTCGTCATGCTCCGCATAGACGAACCTGGCGAAAGGATACCCTTGACCATAGCAGGTTCCGATACGGCGCGAGGAACGATTACCATTATTTTCCAGGTTGTGGGCGACACGACACGGCAGCTATCCGGCTTAAACGCTGGCGAGTATATCCTGGACGTCGTAGGACCGTTAGGACATCCCACGCATATCGAAAATTACGGAACGGCCGTTTGTGTCGGGGGCGGTTTGGGAATAGCGCTGGTAATGCCTATAGCCCAGGCGCTCCATGCGGCAGGCAACCATGTGATATCAATTATCAGCGCAAGAAATAAAGACCTCCTGATTTGCGAGAAGGAGATGGAGGCGTGCAGCAGCGAATTTATGGTTGCCACAGATGATGGCACCAAAGGGACAAAAGGATTTCCCACCCAGATATTACAGGACTTGATTAACAAAGGCAAAAAAATTGACATCGTATTTGCGGTAGGGCCTGTGCCTCTGATGGCCGCCGTTAGCAGACTTACAAAACCCTATAACTTAAAGACAATCGTCAGCCTCAACCCGATTATGGTGGACGGAACGGGCATGTGCGGTGGTTGCAGGGTTTCAATCGCCAATAAACCAAAATTCGTTTGTGTGGACGGTCCTGAGTTTGACGGCCATCAGGTTGACTATGACAATCTGGTGCAGCGCCTGAAAACTTACGCCGGCAATGGTAAAGAACCGAGCATGCCGAGCGTGGGAAAGGACAGCTCCTGCTGGAAACCGCCCGAAGATCGCGCTGGTACAGTCCACAGACCTGCGGCTTCCATGCACGCAACGGGTGGACATGCAGTTATTGACCAGGTGGCGGAAGGTCTTTCCGGCGCTCCGGCTACTGGCGCTAGGAAAATGGGTTCTATACCACGCCAGAAGATGCCTGAACAGGAGCCGACCAACAGAATCAGGAATTTTGAAGAGGTGCCGTATGGATATACGCCGGAAATGGCGCGGCAGGAGGCGTTGCGGTGTTTGCAGTGCAAGAAGCCCCTCTGTTGCGACGGCTGCCCGGTAAGTATTGACATCCCCGGCTTTATCAAATTAATAGCGGAAGGCGACTTTCTTGGCGCCGCCCGGAAGATAAAAGAGAGAAATGCCCTGCCTGCCGTTTGCGGTCGCGTATGCCCGCAGGAAGATCAATGTGAAAAGGTCTGCATCGTGGGTAAAAAATTCAAACCCGTCGCTATCGGAAATCTTGAGCGTTTTGTCGCCGATTACGAACGTACCCAAAATGCGGTAACGGTTCCGAAGCCGACTGCAAAAACAGGCTACAAGGTAGCGATTGTCGGCGGAGGCCCCGCCGGACTTGCCTGTGCGGGTGAACTCATAAAGCTGGGACACGACGTTACGATCTTTGAGGCGTTGCACAAGGCCGGCGGCGTGTTGGTTTATGGAATTCCCGAATTCAGGCTGCCAAAGGCCATCGTGGAATCTGAGGTAGAATATCTCAGGAAGTTGGGGGTGAAAATTGAGGTCAACGCCGTTGTTGGAAAGCAGCAAACCGTTGACGAATTGCTGCAAAATGGCTATGACGCTATCTTCGTTGGCACCGGCGCAGGATTGCCCATGTTCATGAGTATTTCCGGCGAGAATCTGAATGGCGTATACTCTGCAAACGAATACCTCACACGGGTCAATCTGATGAAGGCATACAATACAAAATATTCGACTCCCATTGCCATGAGGAAGAACGTGGCGGTGATTGGCGCAGGAAACGTGGCGATGGATTCGGCGCGAACCGCGCTGCGTCTGGGCGCTGAGAACGTATACGTCGTCTACCGCCGGTCAAGAGAAGAAATGCCCGCCAGGGTTGATGAAATCCATCATGGCGAGGAGGAGGGTTTACAGTTCAAGTTCCTGACCAACCCGATAAAGATTTTGGGTGACGAAAAGGGCTGGGTCAGCGGCCTTGAGTGCGTGAAAATGGAGCTGGGCGAACCGGACGAATCAGGCAGGAGACGCCCCATTCCGGTAAAAGGTTCTGAGTTCGTGCTCAATGTGGAATGTGTAATTATGTCCATTGGCAACGGCCCCAACCCGTTGATACCATCAACAACGCCTGACTTACAGACAAATAAATGGGGCAACATCGTAGCAGACTTGGAGACCTGTAAGACCAACAAGGACGGGGTATTCGCCGGTGGAGACATTGTGACCGGGGCTGCGACGGTCATCCTGGCCATGGGCGCGGGGAAAAAGGCGGCAAAATCAATAGACGAGTATGTGCGGTCTAAAAAACCCGCCGCCGCAATGAGCTGCTGCAAATAAACATAAACTCGTAGGGGCAGGTTTCAAACCTGCCCCTACATTGAAATTCCTGAACATTAAGATGAAAGTCATTTTAAACGGCGAACCAAAAGAATGTCCGGAAGGTACGACCGTAGAAAAACTGCTTGATTTATTCAAGATAGACAAAAACCGTGCGGCGGTGGAATTGAATTTACAGATTGTTCCCAGAAAGGAACATGCCGCCCGGATACTAAAAAACACTGATGTATTGGAGGTAGTGACATTTGTTGGCGGCGGATAGAACCGGGGAAAAATTTCAGGATAAAAAACTCAAGGTCGGGAAGTATGAATTTACCTCCCGACTTTTTGTTGGTACTGGGAAATACCCTTCGATGAAAATTATGGCGGAAGCCCTGGAAGCAAGCGGCACGGAACTGGTCACCGTCGCCGTCCGGAGGGTAAAAATCAACGAATCGGAGTCTCTGTTAGACTACATAGACACAAAGAAATACACGATTTTGCCCAATACCGCAGGGTGCTTTTCAGCCGACGAGGCAATCCGGGTCGCCCGTCTCGCGCGGGAGACAGGCATGTCAGATATGGTCAAACTGGAAGTGCTCAGCGACGAAAAAACACTCCTGCCCGACCCTATTGAAACCCTGAAGGCCACAACGGTGTTGGTTAAAGAGGGTTTTACCGTGCTTGTGTACACGTCGGATGACCCTGTTATTGCCAGAAAACTGGAAGACGCGGGTGCCACCTGCGTCATGCCGGCGGGTTCGCCGATTGGCTCAGGACAGGGCGTTTTAAACAAAAACAACATAAGAATCATCCTTGAATCCGCAAAGGTGCCTATCATTGTTGACGCGGGCGTTGGCACCGCATCGGACGTGGCAATTGCTATGGAGCTGGGTTGCGAAGGGGTGCTTCTTAACACGGGAATTGCCCACGCAAAAGACCCGGTGCGTATGGCGATAGCCATGAAACTGGCGTGTGAATCAGGCCGACTTGCCTACCTTTCCGGACGCATACCAAAGAGGCTCTACGCCAGGGCCAGCAGTCCGGAGAAAGATTTTTAAACATCCTATGCTTGCCAAGAGAATTATACCCTGCCTCGACGTAAAGGACGGGCGCGTCGTAAAAGGAACGAATTTTTTGAACCTGAAAGACGCTGGAGACCCGGTCGAGATAGCCGCCCAGTATGACAAAGAAGGCGCTGACGAGCTGACATTCCTTGATATTACCGCATCTCACGAAAACAGGGACATTATCCTTGAAGTTGTCAGAAAAACCGCAGAACAGGTATTTATGCCCCTGACCGTAGGGGGAGGTATCCGGAATATTGACGACATACGCCGGTTACTAAACGCAGGGGCTGATAAGGTTTCCATCAACACGGCCGCAGTGAAAGACCCGGAATTTGTCACAAAGGCGTCCAGACGTTTTGGCAGCCAGTGTATCGTAGTCGCTATTGACGCAAAACGGGCAAAAGGCAGCGTCACCGGTACACAGTGGGGAGTCTACACACACGGAGGCCGGACACCTACCGGATTGGATGCCGTTACCTGGGCAAAGGAGGTTGAATCGAGGGGCGCCGGTGAAATATTACTCACCAGCATGGATTGCGACGGCACCAAAGACGGTTTTGACATCGAGTTGAACCGAACAATCTCTGAAGCCGTAGGCATCCCCATCATAGCCTCCGGCGGGGCTGGCAAACTGGAGCATTTTTTTGACGTTTTTACTAAGGGAAAAGTTGATGCCGCCCTGGCAGCCTCCATTTTCCATTACCGGGAAATCCCCATTCAGGCGGTAAAAGAATATCTGCTTAAAAAAGGTATTGCCATGAGAGTTAATAAAAATAAATAATTTACTTCCAGGTTCATTGACATTGCTCATTTTAATGATATAATTAATAAGTTTAAAATACTGTTTTAAACATTCATCATTCCCAATTAATGGTAAACTTTATCCCACAAGAAAAGATTGCGGAAATACAACAAGCTTCAGATATTATTCACATCATATCAGAACACATCCACCTGAAACAAAGCGGCAGGAATTTTACAGGACTGTGTCCGTTTCACTCGGAAAAAACACCCTCATTTACGGTAAATCCTGAGAAGAAGCTCTTTAAATGCTTTGGATGCGGCGAAGGCGGAACGGTATTTCAGTTTATCATGAAACAGGAAGGTGTGGATTTTGTGGAAGCGGTAAAATTGGTGGCTGCAAAGTCACATATTGATCTTTCTTATTTACAGAATAATAAAAAGACGTCTATTTCAGAGGCAGAAAAAACCCGCTTGCTAAGCATAACCAGCTCTGCTGCAAAACTTTATCATACTATCCTGCTGAACAGCGAACATGGGAAATCTGCTAGAGAGTATTTACAAAAGCGACAGATAAATGATCAATCCATTAAAAATTTCTGCCTTGGTTACGCCCCGAATAGCTGGGATACCTTGTTGAAAGTATGCAAGGAACGGAACGTCTCCACGAAATTATTAGAAAAAACGGGATTGGTTATTCCCAAGAAGGAAGGAAATGATTACTACGACCGCTTTCGGAACAGATTGATGTTTCCCATCGTGGATGCAAGAAAGCAGGTCGTTGGTTTTGGTGGAAGGGCGCTGGATGATTCTCTCCCAAAATATCTCAACTCGCCGGAAACATTGCTCTTTAACAAGGGCAGCGTCCTCTACGGCATTGACCAGGCAAAGAACGCCATCCAGAAACAGCGCCGGGTAATACTCATGGAAGGCTACACCGATGTAATTATGGCGCACCAGCATGGAATCAACTGGTCGGTAGCCGTAATGGGCACGGCGGTGTCAAAACAACATCTGCGGCAGTTAAGACAGTATTGCAATCAGGTTATACTCCTGCTTGATGCGGATATCGCGGGTTTGAAATCTTCAGACAGAAATCTGGATATTTTTATTGAAGAGGAATTTGACGTAAAAATCGCTCAACTGCCCAAAGATTTTGATCCCTGCGATTTTCTTGTGGCGGAAGGCGCAGAAAGCCTTTTGGCGTGCATAAATGACGCCAGAGATTTTTTCAGTTTCAAGATCGAAATGGCCTCTTCCAAATGGGATACATCAACCGTGCACGGCAAGGCGGACGCCATTGGCGACGTCCTTTCAACGGCAATGAAAATGCCCGACGTTATCAAACGCAATTTGCTCATTAAAAGGATTGCCGAAGAAATGTCCATTGACGAGGCGACATTGCGGTCACAGTTGAAAAAATTCAGCAAACAGCCCTTTACCGCGGATAAGAAACAACCTGTAGAGCAACGGCTGGACGCCTCATCAAAGATGGAGAGGGAACTCTTGTACTTAATGTTAGCCTCCAACGAACTCATTCCTGCGATACTGGAGGAAATAAGTCTGGAAGAATTCAGCAACAGGAATTTCCAAAAGATAGCAGAAAAAGTGGTGGAATTGTACAAAAAAAATACTGTTGTAAAAGGCGAAGATGTGTTACATATAATTGATGACGCAAGGCTCAACAAAATCCTCATGGATTTAGTGACAACGGATGAATTCCAGGATAGTACGGCCTACGGCAAGAGGCTGGAGGATTGCGTTCATTTTTTAAAGAAGCGAAACAGCAAGCGGGAAATTCACCAGACGAAGAAAAAAATGTTGGAAACCGCCAAGGTTAATAACGAGGAAAATATCGTTACCTTGTTGGAAGAATTTCACCGGAAAAGCAAAAACATTCATGCTTTGAAAAATAAAATCTAAGCGCTGCTTTGTAGCAGCACGATAAAAAAGGTAAATACTAGCTATCTCCACGGGTATAATTTATAAGGAGGTCTGTCTTTAAATGGATAACCTGAATCAAAAAATCAAGCATCTTGTACAAAAGGGCAAAGAAAAAGGCTATTTAACATACGAAGAATTGAACGATATGTTGCCCGACGATGCCGATATTTCACCGGAAAAGATTGATGACATCCTGATGATGCTGGATGAACTGGGAGTAGACCTCATTGATGAAACGGAAGTCGAGAGCCGCGATGTCATTGATGCCGAAGAAGCGCCCGTTTTTGTGGAAACCGACCTGGAATTCGGCGAAGTTCCCACAATTACGGAAAAGATAGACGACCCCGTTCGCATGTATCTCACCCAGATGGGCGAAATTCCTCTGCTTACAAGGGATGAAGAAATCATGCTCGCGAAAAAAATCGAGATTACAAGGAAGCGATTCCTGAAGAAGGTGCTGCATTCAGACCTTTCCCTGGCGACCTGTTTAAGGATACTGGAGGACGTAAACAACGGAGAACTCTCATTCGACCGCACCCTGAAGGTCAACGCGATGGTTGATAATTGCAAGGACGAGATTTTAGAGCAGTTTCCCAGGAGTTCCAAAATCCTGAAAACAATCCTTCAGAAAAACAAAGAAGATTATCTGCGCGCCAAACGGAAACACACCTCGGAGAAAGAAAGAATAAAACTGCTCCGGGGAATCAGGAACAGGAGGCGAAAAGGCATAGACCTGCTTGAAGAAATAAATATCCGTACAAAACGAATCCAGCCCATGATGAAGAAACTCCAGGAAATCGTTGATGAAATGGAAGTCCTGGATGCGCAGCTCGTGGAATGCAAACAGCGCTCCAAGTCAAATGGCCGTTCTAAAGAACTGGAGGAGCAATACGAAAAGCTGGAAAGTATGGTTTTGGAGCCTCCCGTAAGGCTGAAACGTCGTGTTGTGTCGGTTGAGAACATTTACCGGGAACACGAATCCGCCAAAAGAAAACTTTCCGGGGCGAATCTGAGGCTCGTGGTAAGCATTGCCAAGAAATACAGGAACCGCGGGCTGAGTTTCCTGGATTTAATTCAGGAAGGCAACACGGGGCTCATGCGGGCGGTGGACAAATACGAGTACCGGCGCGGGTACAAATTCAGCACCTACGCCACGTGGTGGATACGGCAGGCCATTACCCGTTCAATCGCAGATCAGGCAAGAACGATCCGTATCCCCGTGCACATGATTGAAACCATGAGCAAGATACGCAACGTTTCGAAGAAACTTTTGCAGGAAAAGGGACGCGAGCCGTCCATAGAAGAGATTGCAAGGGAGGTGAAAATCACCGTCGGCGAGGCGCGGCGTGTGCTCAAGATATCCCGTCATCAAATATCGCTGGACCGTCCCGTTGGCGAAAGCGAGGACAGCTCTTTTGGCGATTTTATCGAGGACGAAAAGGCCGAATCGCCCGTGTCCGCGGCAACCCAGGAAATGCTGAAAGACAAAATTGAGAATGTACTGGAAACGCTTACCTACCGTGAAAGGGAAATTATCAAGCTTCGGTACGGCATCGGCGACGGATACACGTACACCCTCGAAGAGGTTGGCAAGATATTTAAAGTCACCCGGGAAAGGGTGCGACAAATAGAGGCAAAGGCGGTGCGCAAATTACAACATCCCATCAGGAGCAGAAAACTAGAAGGGTTCCTGGACGGAATTGGTGGAGATTAACCGGTAGAGACAGGCTTCTGGCCAGTCTCTGCGCTCTCCAGTTTAATGCGCGTAAAATCATCTGGAAAGAGGCATGAATGAATGAACGGATAGAAATACTTCGTAGGTTACAGTCAATAGACACAAAGTTAAAAAGAATAGAAGGCGACAAACTCTACAGAAGCTATGACGTGCAAAAGAAGCAAAATCAAATACAGCAGAAGAAATTGGAATTGTCAAAAATCGCAGAAGAGATAAAGACCTTCCAGAAGAGTATTGGCAGCAAGGAACTCGACCTGAAAAGCATAGAGGTAGAAATCGGCAAATTACGACAGCAGATGAATCAGGTCAAGACCAACAAAGAATTCAGCGCACTAAAGACTGAAATCGGGGGAAAGGAAGCGGACAAATCTGTTCTGGAAGAAGAAGTCCTGCGCGCGATGACGACATACGAGGAAGTACAGCAAAGGTACAAATCCTTTGAAAAAGGGATGCAACAGGACGAATTAGCCCTGAAAGAAGTTCAAAGACAGGTGGAAGCCGACCTGGAGGCAATAGATGCTGAAATTGCCGGGCTCAAGAAAAAACGCAGTGATTACGCATCCGGTGTTGACCATGAAGCCTTGCAAAATTACAGCAGGCTTATAAGCCACAAAGACGCGGTGGCTATCGTTAGCGTTATTAATCAGGTGTGCCAGGGATGCTTTATGTCGGTAACTGCGCAGACACTCAACCGGCTTATGTCGGGTAATGACCTTACTTTCTGCCACAGTTGCGGCCGGATTTTGTACCTGGACGATAGCGGCAGTGAATTTACAGAAGATAAGTAGACGAGGCGATCGCCGGTACAAACCATTCTCACGAATGGAATGGACGGGAGGAAAGTCCGAGCTCCACAGGACGCAGTGCTCCGTAACGCGGAGTCCCGGTGACGGGAAGGAAAGTGCAACAGAAAATATACCGTTCCGCCTTTGGGCGGAATAAGGGTGAAATGGTGGGGTCATGTCCTGGCCGAGAGGTCGGGGCAAAACGACTTAATGTAAGAGCCCACCGCCCTGGTGGTGACATCAGGGGCATGGCAAACCCCACTGGGAGAAAGGCTAAATAGAGAGGGATGAAGTGGTCCGCTTCGCTAGCACCTCTGGGTAAGCCGTTTGATCTCGCTGGCAACAACGAGACTAGATAAATGATCGCCCACGACAGGACTCGGCTTATTGTCTACTTAAACAAAAATCCCTCCGGTAATTTTACTGTATAGTTACCGGAGGGATTTTGTTTTATTTCTTCTTCGTCTTCTTCGTTGTCTTTCCCTTTGCCGCCGTCTTCTTCCCGCCAGGATTATGTTTTGCACAGGTCGTACACATAACACACCCCCCTTTCAAAATACGGTTTTTGTAATAAAGTACGGTCTCTTTTGTTCATTATCGGGGTAGTCCCCGGGGAGTACCTGTCTTAAGGAACGTATTTGGAAAATATGTAATCATTGGGTTTTTGCGCTTCGTGGCAAGCAAAACAGCCGGAAGCGGGATTCTCTACGACTGAATTCAACGTCTTACCGTTAAACCCGTCCATAATCCATCCGCCCGTTTCAGGGGCAGCCTTCGAGTCCTTTTTCATAGAGGCATACCAGATGATATCCCCTTGTGAAATGGTTTTTCCGTCTACAACGGGCTCATAAAATCCAACGGTTACGATGCTGCCGTCGGGATAGGTCGCGCCTGATTTATTTGCCTCGAAACCTGTGGCATTCACGTAGATTTGCTGTAAGCCATATAAGGGGCTGTTTTTGTCCAGTATTACTTTTGAGTTCGAGTGCCGCCACGAACGTAAGTCTGTGGAAAAGGCAAAACTGCCCGGCTTGGCCGACAATTCGGCGCCCTCAGGCACGGATATATCACCGGCAAAGGTGGTAAAGACATATTCCCTGTCCTTTTTCGCTACGTGACAATTGTAGCAACCGGTAACAGGATCAGCAACCGTTGATTGATATGTCTTGCTGTCAAATCCGTCAAAAATCCATCCGCTGGTTTTTTCAGCGCGCGCATCTTTTTTCATTGCGGCATACCACAGAATATTTCCTTGTTTGATATCGCTGCCTTCTTCAATCGCTTCATAAAAGCCTACCACCAGTATGCTGCCATCGGGATATCCGCCGCCTTTCTTGTACGCATCTAAAGCGACGTCGTTTACAAATACCTGTTGAAATCCATACAGAGGACTTTCTTTGTCCAGTACAATTTTAGACGTGGCATGCGCCCAGTTCTTATAATCTTGCGGAAAATCGAATCTTAAATGTTCAGTTACCTTTGGTTCTTCTTGTACGGTTTCCGGCGAGGTCACCATACCGGTCTTCTGCGCACAACCCGCCATAAAACCAAGTACCGCTATACAAGAACACAGACAAATGAATTTTTTCATCTTTTCTCCTTTTCCTCGTTGAGATACAAAACCAATTCAAAAATAAATACGCACTTCAACCTATTTTCAGAATTTTTGCTGAATATGAGAAAATATTCCCTCCTTTCTTTACAATTGCGTGATGTTTATAAAAAAACGTTCTGTTTTCTGTCTCTATCAGCCGTCGTCTTTCCTCCCATGATTACAGCCGCTCAACGCCCATTGTTACCGGAATGATTAGCTCCCTGCAGAGAGCATTATTCCTCAACTGTAAAATCAAGCCCAATTGACGGGCGGCCTCTTTCATTGCCTTGAGAGATTGGAAAATGCCTGATGCGATGACGCGATTTTCTGAAATGGCCTTTTTGAAGATTTCTTCATCTGGCAGCCGTTGTAGTCCCTCCTCACGGAGATGGGTAGCATCATACCCCTGACTTCGCAGCCACTTGATAACCCTTATATCGATACATGCGTCTCCGAGGAATCGCAAATTATCCTCCTATGTAGAATGGACCTCTTCCTGGGCCAGCCATGCCGCATATTCCACTGCTTGTTGGATATCTTCCTTCTCCAAATCCGGATAGCCTTCCAGAATTTCCTCAAAAGAGGCCCCATGGGCTATTTGTCCTACAATGACGGATACCGGGATCCTCATCCCTCTAATACACGCGCGTCCTCCCATAATCTTTGAATCAAAGGTAATTCTGTCAAACATAGACTTTCCCTTCTTTTGAAAAATTTCAACAATAATAGCGTTATTAAGCTGTGTAGTGGCAATTATTGTTATCTTCTCCCTCTCCCCTGTTCGACAATAATGGTACGATCTTTCAATATCCCAGATGGTACGAATAATCTCAATGCCGTTAATATCATCTAACGGCCGCAGGCCTCTTCTGGGTTATTCCGTCTGTAATCAGAACAATCTTTGCACTCAGTTATAAGGCTGGCAAGTTCATGCGCCTCATTCGAGATATCAATTTTGTTTTGCAGGTCTTTAAGGCTTCGTGTCAGAAAATTTGTCGCACACTTGAATAAAGAGTTTACTTCATCATTGAAAACCCGTGCTTTTGATGGATCGTCCTCATCCGGGAAATGTGATACGACAAGGGTGAAATCTTTAAACTCATCATAGTGGCAAGCGTCAACCTTAACCCCTCATGCAGAAAATCTTACCCCTTGAAAATTGAATCAAAATGATATTGGAGAAAATCTTTTTTTGGATGATATTTTTTAGGAAGCAATAATTTAGTTTCAGATAAATGAGAAAAGTATTTTGAATAATAATCTTCTTTTTCTTTTTTCTTCAAAGCCGATGAAATTATAACTTCATACTTTTCTGTGATCGTAATGTATCCTCTATCGAATGCCTTGTCATATAAGGCTGAAAAACAAATTCCGTTTTCCGGATTCAATCTTTCTTCTTCATTTTTTGACCAGGGAATAATGTGACTTGCTACAAGCAAATCAGGAATATCAATTCCCGTGATTGCACATTTTCCTGAATAGTTTGCAATAACAACTTGCCTGAAAAAATTTTGATTGACTCTTGTTTTTACTTCTCTGATTTTGTTTTCGCCTTTCAGGTCTTTAGTGTCGTAAAGAATATCAGAAAACTTTGTTTCAATTGTCATGTTTTCTTTTTCTGCTAAAATCTTTTCACTTTCAAAAACCAACTTATCTTTATCGTTGACAAATTCATTCCAAATAGGTTCAACTTGTTTTCTTCCACCTGACATTCCTTTAACGCCTCTTTGTTGATGATAAGGATCAAGGTGTGCAAAGTTTGTCAGGCGAATTGCAACGGAATCTGGTGTTCTTCCAATAATTTTAGCCAAATAAATAATTTCTGGCGTGCGGCTGTGCATTTTACCAAATGGCAATTTCAGGTAAAGATTAAAAGCAAGTATTAGCTCATCCCTAGTCCAAAGATTTGTTGTCATATTCTTTAAATGTTATTTTGATTTTTCTTTTAGCCAGCGTTTATATTCTTCTGTAATTTCATCGGTATTCAACTTTGCAATTTTATAAAGTTAAGCATTTTTCAATAATGCTGTCATGGTAAAAAACTATGCTGCAATTCTTTTAGTTTTCCTGAGTTTTCGGTATCAAGCTGTTTATTCCCGTTAATTTTTTTAAGCCACCATTTCGTTCGTGTTTTGGGTACTACGAAATATTTACAACCCTCGTGCCCATGCCAGAAACAACCATGAATAAATACAACCGTTTTATATTTCGGGAAAACAAGGTCTGGTTTGCCAGGCAACATTTTATCATGAAGTTTATACCGTAAACCTTTCCCAAACAGGAATTTTCTGACGATGATTTCCGGTTTTGTGTCCTTGCACCTGATCATGGACATATTAAAACTTCTGGTTTTCTTATTGTGAACGTCTGCCATGAATTTTTATTGCCCATAACATACGGTTATCTTATGATGCCGTCATTTTTAGCAAAATTGCCACGTTATCATATAATAATTATTTAAAAAGGCAATCGTTTTTCCCTGAATTCAATGGGAACATCCCTTCCGGTGTTTTGATATGTCCATTTAATCAGGCCTTCGGTAACTTTTTTGTTGATGTAGAGCGAAGCGCTGCTTCGCTCGAACGAAGCAATCGCCTCGTTCTACAACAGAGCCTTGGAATTTCGTAACAGTTTAGTTTTTTGAAAATTCATATCAATGCTCCTTCTGAAATTCCGTTTGGAAGCCAGTATTGAAACAAGCTGGTAGACTGGAGGCAGAGCCTCCAGCCCCCAATCGTCGCCAGATACATTGGACAACGACCAATGCACCCTTTTAAACCGTACGAATTTCTCGTAGTTAGCGACCCCAATAGTGTTGCCCTAT
>Ga0209514_10001498_pt1 | contig 39967 bp, 37 predicted proteins | sample Subgrocontami58m_FD_187452 | JGI IMG/M metagenome (GOLD analysis project Ga0209514, IMG submission 187452) | Subsurface groundwater microbial communities from S. Glens Falls, New York, USA - GMW37 contaminated, 5.8 m (SPAdes) (version 3) | ecosystem: Environmental > Aquatic > Deep subsurface >...
TTAAAAAAAGAAAAAGGCCCCAACCAAAAATCGAAAAAGTCTTAACGCTCACATTTGCGGAATGCGCCAATTTCTTCGGGAAAACTCAGGAAATCAGGTGGCGTGTGACCGTTGTGGGACGCCAGTGGAATTTGGTGATTTGAATTTGTTTCGGATTTTCTATGTCGACATTCGGATTTGGGATGCCAGCCGGCCTCTCATGTCTGGCTTCTGGCTTCAGAAATAGCCTCAGAACTCCTGATTCGCAGCACGAGTTCACCGTCAGGGTGAAAATTTCCTGATCCTCAGGTCAGGAGTTCTGGGCCTGGAACCTGACGCTTGATCAGGCGTCTCAGTCCCAATGAAGAGCATCTCAGATCAAAGGCCAATTCATCCGGCGGGAGACTTCATCGCGCGCTTCGTACCATGGCGGTTGAAGCTATGGTACAGATCGCTCATTTGGCGAAGCCCATGGGCATTCCGTCAGCATTCCCGCTGGCGCTCAGGACAAAAAGTATTCAACCTTGATTTTGACATTCTGGTCGAAGGGTTTCCGTGTTCCGGGGACACGTATGCTCGGCTGATGTTTCAGTTGACATAAGGGCAAACATATCGAGTAAAGAGCCACGCTCATGCTCCCCCTTTTGTGAGCTGGGCTCTTCGCCATACTAAACCCGTTGTCCTGTTGTTAAGGACGCCTCGCGACACGATTATCAGTTGGCACATCTACACCGGTCAGCCTCTGGAATTTATTGCCTGGCACTATTACTTGTACTACAGAATCCTTTTGCCCTATAAGGAACGAGTTTGTTTGGTGACCTTTGAGCAACTACAGCACTCATTCAAACAGACGATTCGCGCGTGCAACAAGCGCTTTAACCTTGGCCTTACGGAGCTCTTTGACGAACAGGCTTGTCAAAACGCAGCGTTCACAACCGTAGATAATAGTTGGACGTTACCCGATGGACAAATCGACCAGTATCGGGTTGGCAGGCCGTCGCAACAGCGAGAGTTGCTCAAGGAAAATGTCGAAACACAATTCTCTACGAAATGCAAAAGCGCATTGATCAAGGCCGACGAAGTCCATACTGCGTTGATCAGTTAGTCCGCGTTCTCGTCCAAAGTGACGGCAGCCCGAGCGGTTTCAAAATGAAATATCGAGCAAGGAGGACGAAGGTCACCTCAGTAAGTCTGCATTACTTATAATGTCTTTATGAAAGTCGTTATTCTTTGTGGCGGCAAGGGTACGCGCTTGCGTGAGGAAACTGAATATAGGCCAAAACCGATGGTGCCAATAGGAAATCGCCCTATCCTTTGGCACATCATGAAAATCTACGCACATTACGGACACAAGGACTTCATTCTGTGCCTTGGTTACAAGGGGGAGATGATCAAGGAATATTTTCGCAACTATCTCTGGAACACGTGCGACACCACGTTGATGCTTGGCCGCGAAGCCGCTGTTCAGTTTCACGACGGCCACGATGAAGAGGATTGGCGCGTAACCTTGGCCGACACGGGGGAAGACTCAATGACCGCTTTTCGGGTAAAACAGATTCGGCGGTATATCCCGAAGGGCCACACATTTCTCCTAACTTACGGTGATGGCCTCTCCTCCATCGACATCAACGCGAGCATCACTGCGCACCAAGCTTCCGGCAAGGCCTGCACCATTTCCGCCGTCCATCCGGCTGGCCGGTTTGGTGCCCTCCGCATCCAAGAGGATCTGAGTATCCACACTTTCAGCGAAAAACCTCAATTCGAAGATGCCTATGTCAATGGCGGGTTCATGGTATGCGACTACCGGCTATTCGACTATCTGCCAAACGATCCAGGCGTGATGCTAGAACGCAAACCCATGGACGACCTTGTCCGGGATGGTCAGCTTAACGCCTACAAACATGAGAGCTTCTGGCAACCTATGGACACGTATCAGGAGGCGCAGTATTTAAACAAGATTTGGATCGACGGGCGGGCGCCCTGGAAAGTGTGGTGACGATGGGTTTTGCTGACATATATCGCGGCAAGCGCGTTCTGCTGACAGGTCACACGGGCTTTAAAGGCTCATGGCTGGCCGAGTGGCTCTTAATACTAGGAGCAGAGGTGCTCGGGTTATCACTGCCGCCGTCTACTGATCCGGCTTTATTCGACCAGCTCGGTCTCGCAAAGCGGGTGCATCATCGCATCGGCGACATCCGCGATTTTAATACTATCCGCCGCGTCATCGATGAGTTTCAACCCGAGTTCGTCTTTCACCTTGCGGCGCAGCCACTTGTGCGGCTCTCATATTCTAAGCCAGTCGAGACTTACGCCACTAATGTGCTTGGAACGGTCCACCTATTGGAAGCCGTGCGCCTCGCTAACCGGTCGTGTATTGTGATCGCCATCACTAGCGACAAATGTTATGAAAATAAGGAATGGGTTTATAGCTACCGGGAAGACGATCCCATCGGCGGCCACGATCCTTATAGTTCCTCCAAAGGAGCCGCCGAACTGGTAATCAGCGCGTACCGTCGCTCTTTCTTCTCTTCTGAGAAGTCACCGATCCGGGTCGCATCGGCTCGTGCTGGGAACGTCATCGGGGGCGGTGACTGGGCAGTCGACCGCATCGTCCCAGACAGCATCCGGGCTCTGAGCCGGGGTGAAGCCATACACGTGCGGAACAAAATCGCAAGGCGCCCTTGGCAGCACGTGCTTGAGCCGCTCAGCGGATATCTTCTGCTCGGAGCTTCAATTCACCAGGCAGGTACCACCTGCGAATGCTCAAGACCTAGTTCCCTTTGTTCTGGCTTTAACTTCGGCCCCACGTTGACATCCAACCGTACGGTAGCAGAACTCGTCCAGGAACTCCTCAAGCATTGGCCTGGTGATTGGGAAGACCGGAGTGATCCTGATGCGCCTCACGAGGCGAAACTCCTCAATTTGGCCACTGACAAGGCCTTTCAGCTGCTTAAATGGCAACCAGTCTGGGACTTTGAGCAAGCCGTGACTGAGACTGCCTCGTGGTACCGCCAATGTGTCGCTGACGCCTCAGCGGCTCCAAGTGTCACCGCTGCTCAGATCACGGATTATACCGCTGCGGCCAAAGTCCTTCGAACGTGCTGGGCAGTGTGATCAACACCCGAGTTTTGAATGAGTCATAGTCCCGAGGATATAAAAGCCACGATCTTGCGCCTAACCCGTGAATACTCTGCCCTTGCCCACCAAAGGAACCTGCCTGGCGTAGAGAACGCCACCGCGTTTGTTCCAGGGCAGACTCCGGTGCCGTACGCCGGCCGTGTTTTCACCGCGGACGAGGTTGAGGCCGGCGTCGCCTCCATGTTGGATTTTTGGTTGACGCTTGGCACGCAGGGAGAAGCCTTTGAGAAAGAACTTGCTGGTTTTCTTGGAGTAAAGCATTCACTGCTTGTTAACTCTGGCTCATCTGCTAACCTTATTGCCGTTTCCGCCCTCACTAGCCACAAGCTCCCCCGCCACAAGCGCATTCATGTCGGTGACGAAGTGATCACTGCTGCCGCCGCTTTTCCCACCACGGTGACACCCATACTGCAGGCCGGAGCAGTGCCCGTCTTCGTGGATAGCGATCCAGTCACCGGCAACGCACGAGTGGATCAGCTCGAAGAGGCATTTATCTTGGGTAAGACAAAAGCCGTCATGCTGGCACACGCGTTGGGTAACCCGTTTGACCTCGGGGCTGTCCTCGATTTCTGTCGCCGACACGACATCTGGCTCGTCGAAGATAATTGCGATGCGTTAGGTTGCACTTACTCAATGCCGATAGCGCGTGCTCATTCCTTTGGGATTTCAAGTAACTCGCCTGGCATTCCGTTCGACGGACAGCATATCACCCGATTTACAGGCACATGGGGAGACATCTCGACGCAGTCGTTTTATCCCCCCCACCACATCACGATGGGAGAGGGCGGAGCCGTAAACATCGTCTCGCGACCGGCGCTAAAAGCGTATGCGGAAAGTTTTCGAGATTGGGGGCGGGACTGCTGGTGTGCCAGTGGTAAGGACAACACTTGCAACAACCGCTTCGGCTGGCAATTGGGTGAATTACCCAAGGGTTACGATCATAAATACATCTATAGTCATCTCGGCTATAACCTGAAACCGCTTGATCCACAGGCTGCAATCGGCCGTCAGCAGGTTAAGAAACTTCCGGCATTCATTGTGGCCCGGAAGCGCAATTGGGAGATCCTCCGCGCTGGTCTCCAAGATCTAGGGGAGTTCATCGATTTCACCTTGCCTACGCATGCAACGGAATGGTTGCCTCCTGTCAAATCTGAGCAGCTGCAGAATCTTAAATCCGATTCTGAAACCTCAGTGCCCGAGGATGTCAGAATGTCAACATTTTTATGGGACGGTACGGGCTGCCGTACAGATTGCTCCTGGTTTGGCTTTATGATCAGAGTGAAGCCGACTGCGCCATTCTCCCATACCGAATTCGCTCGACATCTCAACGAGAAGAAGATCGGCAACCGGATGCTGTTTGGTGGAAACTTGCTACGTCAACCCGCCTTTGTGCAGCTCAGGAAAGAGCGTCCGCAAGCCTTTCGCGTGGTCGGCGAAATGATCGGGGCCGATGAGATTATGCGCCGGTCGCTCTTTCTCGGCACTTATCCCGGCCTCTCGACTGCGATGCTGGATTACGAAATCGGAGTAATTCGCGACTTCGTGAAAGCAAAACGCGTCTAACGGCGTTCGTGTTGTTTTAGGCTGATTTTCCCTCAAAATCCCGTGCCCTGCCGCCCGCTTCCTCACGAAGATCTCGACCATGTGTTGATTCACACGCGCGAGTTCTGGACGGAGGCGCGAGGACAGTCTTTTTTCATCACCGGCGGAACTGGATTCTTCGGCATGTGGTTGCTGGAGAGTTTTGCGCATGCCAACGACACTCTCGGCGTCGCGGCGCAAGCCGTGGTGCTCACGCACGACCCCGTGGCTTTTGCGCGCAAGGCCCCGCATCTGGCCGCCCGCGCCGATCTTAAATTCGTGGCCGGTGATGTGCGGACGTTTTCCTTCCCCGTCGGTCGTTTTGCCTACGCCATTCATGCTGCGACTGAGGTCAGTGCCAAACTCAACAACGAGGCACCGCAGGAAATGCTCGATGCCATCATTGGCGGTACGCGTCGCGTGCTCGCTTTTGCCGCCCAAGCTGGCGTGAAGAAACTTTTACTGACCAGTTCGGGGGCGGTGTATGGTAAACAGCCCCCTGAGCTTACTCACATCCCCGAAGACTATCCCGGTGCGCCCGATCCCCTGCTGGCATCCTCGGCCTACGGTGAGGGGAAACGCATCGCCGAGCACATGTGCGCCGTTCACGGGGGGCAGCACGGCTATGCGGTTAAGGTCGCTCGTTGTTTCGCCTTTGTTGGCCCGCATCTGCCCATCGATTCGCATTACGCCATTGGCAACTTCATTCGCGACGCCTTGCGCGGGGATCCCATCCGGGTGAATGGTGATGGCACGCCCACTCGGAGTTATCTCTATGCGTCCGACCTGGCGATCTGGCTCTGGACAATTTTATTTCGCGGACAATCGGCGCGCGCCTACAACGTCGGCTCGGTCAAAGACCTGAGCATCGCGGAACTCGCCGGCGTCGTGAATCGGGCTTTGAATCAAAGCTCCCCGGTGAAAATCCTGCAAAAAGCCGAGCCTGGCCGGCCGATCTCCCGTTATGTCCCGGCCGTTGCCCGCGCCGAGTCGGAGCTGGGACTGAAAAAGCGGATTCCATTAGTTGACGCGATCCGCAGAACTGCTCTCTGGCATCACTCGGCTTAACTGCCTATGACCAACGCTGAATATCTTGCGCGTTATCTGCAATCCCGGGGCGTCACCCATGTCTATGAGTTAATCGGCGGGATGATCACCTTCATTCTGGATGCGCTGCATCGCTGCACTGATATCAAAACTGTGAGTATGCACCATGAACAAGGTGCGGCCTTTGCTGCGGAGGGCTGGGCTCGCATCAAAGGGGTGCCGGGTGTTGCGTTCGCGACCAGCGGCCCCGGAGCCACTAATTTGCTCACTGGTATTGGTAGCTGTTTCTTCGACTCCGTGCCGGCGGTCTTCATCACGGGCCAGGTAAACCGCCATGAACAAAAAGGAGACCGGGCGATTCGTCAACTCGGGTTCCAGGAAACTGACATTGTGGCCATGGTTCGCCCGATCACGAAGGCGGTATGGCCCGTCAGTGATCCGGGTGACCTGCCCCGGATTCTCGACGAAGCATTTTGCATCGCAACCGGCGGGAGACCAGGCCCGGTGTTGATTGACATACCCATGGATGTGCAACGTCACGTCCTTCCCGATACCGTCTCGATTTCTCCGCCACCTCCGATCTTGGGTCGCCCCCATTGTGAGGCAAACGGACGCACGGGATTTCTGCAGGAACTGGTCGCTGCTTTGGCTAAGGCGAAAAAACCACTGATGCTGGCCGGAGGGGGTGTGCGCAGCGGGCGGGCCGGTGACGCGTTACGCGCTTTGGTTGATCATCTCCAAATCCCCGTGGTGCACTCCCTGATGGGCGTCGATGTCTTGCCCGCTACACACTCACAACGGATAGGCATGATTGGCAGTTACGGCAATCGATGGGCCAACCTGGGGCTGGGACGGAGTGACTTTGTGCTCGTGCTAGGCAGCCGGCTGGACATCAGGCAAACAGGTTCTGATGTAGAAGGCTTCCGCGGTGCGCGCGCATTTTTCCACGTCGATTGCGAGCCCGGCGAGACCAACAACCGTGTGCAAGGATGCACCGTTTTACATGAAGATCTCGGTTCATTTCTCGCAGTATGCTTGCGGGAATTACCAGCCGGCTTAGCCTATCGCCAACCGTGGCTGGCAGAGCTGGCTCAACTGCGTCACGAGTGGCCAGACACCCGCGAACTTATCGCCGCGAAAGGCATCAATCCAAATATCTTCATGCACTCGTTGTCGCAGCATACGCACTACGCATCGGCCTTCGTGTGCGATGTAGGACAACATCAGATGTGGGCGGCGCAGAGTCTGGATTTACAGCCGCATCAACGATTCCTGACCTCCGGTGGAATGGGATCGATGGGCTTTGCCTTGCCCGCTGCAATCGGCGCGTGTTTGGCGGGCGGTCCGACAGTATTGATCGCGGGTGACGGTGGCTTCCAGTGCAACATTCAAGAATTACAGACAGTCGTGCGCAACCGGCTACCGCTTAAAATGGTGATACTAAATAACCGATGCCACGGCATGGTGCGGCAATTTCAGGAATCCTACTTCAAGGGCCGGTATCAATCGACCCTGTGGGGCTACGATGCACCGGATTTTGCCAAAGTGGCGCAGGCCTATGGGATTGTGGCGGAGCGAGTGGGGCAGGGAGAGGAAATCGAGCCTGCCCTCGCCAGAATGTCGGCGGATCGACAGAAACCCTACTTGCTTGAAATCGAGATTGATACCATGACCAACGCTTATCCCAAGCTGGCCTTTGGCCGCACCTTTGGCGAAATGGAGCCTTCTGCAAAACCACTGGAAATGGAAGGGACCTAGCAGGAATGAGAGACGTCAAAACATTTACCAACTAGCAACCAGAAAAAATGAAAACCCTCAGCATTGTCACTCCGTGCTACAACGAGGAAGGCAACATCGCCGAGCTGATCCGGCGTGTCCGGGAGGTGATGGCCAAGTTGCCCGCCTACAATTACGAGCATATCTTTATCGATAACCGCTCCACGGATCGGACCTTGGCGGTGCTCAAGCAATTTGCGGCGGAGGATAGCCGGGTGAAAATCATCGCGAATGCCCGGAATTTCGGCCATATCCGCTCGCCTTATTATGCGATGCTGCAGGCGCGGGGTGAGGCGGTCATCTCCCTGGTCTCCGATTTGCAAGATCCGCCCGACGTGATCATCGAGTTCGTGCGCCATTGGGAAGCCGGGTACAAGGTGGTGGTGGGGATCAAGACCGGCAGTCAGGAAAACTGGTGGAGATATCGGTTGCGCGGCCTGTATTACAAGATGATCAAGCGCCTCGCCGACATGGACTTGCTGGAACAATTCACCGGCTTCGGACTGTATGACCGGCAGATCATGGATGTGCTGCGCGGTCTCCGAGAGCCTTATCCTTATTTTCGTGGGTTGATCTCAGATGTCGGCTACAATATCAAGCGGGTCGAATACATCCAGCCCGAGCGTTTGCATGGGCAGACCAAGAACAATTTTCTGACCCTCTTCGACATCGCCATGCTGGGCTTCACTAGCTATTCCAAGGTGCCCTTGCGGCTGGCCACCTTGGTCGGGTTCTTTACCGCCTGTCTCTCGCTTCTGGTTGGAATGGGCTATCTCGTGGCGAAGCTCATATTCTGGAATACCTTCACGGCTGGCATCGCGCCCGTTGTAGTCGGTATCTTCTTCCTGGGCTCGGTGCAGCTGTTTTTTATGGGAATTGTCGGCGAATATGTCGGGGCAGTGTTCACCTATGTCCAGAATCGCCCACTCGTTGTGGAACAAGAGCGTATTAATTTCTGATACCGTCCGCGTACTCGCCTCTATGAATGTGTTTGGAAAATAGGAAATCGTGCTTGTTTTGCTAGTCGCCGCACCATGATTCGGATCATACAAATCCTAATCATGGTTTCACTATGATCAAAGCGCTGTTCGTAGTCGCGGCACAACCGTCTTGACTTATAAAGCCATGCAAACGTACGCTCGACAATCCAGCGTTTGGGCAGAACCTTAAAACCTTTAACATGGTCGCAGCGCCGAACAATTTCCAATCGAAGCTTGCCGAACGGACGGAGCTGCTTCACCCAATTGACCAGCGTTCCTAAATAGCCACCGTCAGCCCAAATCAACTGCAATCGTCCAAACCAGTTTACGAGCATTTCAATCAACGTTTTCGCTGCATCCCGATCTTGCACTGCCGCCGTCGTTATAAACACGGCCAGAATCATTCCGACACAATCCACCGCGATATGTCGCTTGCGCTCTTTAATCTTCTTTGCCGCGTCGTAGCCGCGCTGGCCTGCTTGATCCGCTGTTTTCACCAATTGGCTATCGATGATGGCGGCCGTCGGGGCGACGTCGCGGCCTTCGCTCTTTCGAATCTGTTCTCGAAGCGTGTCGTGAATGAACTTCCACGTCCAGTCCTGCCTCCATGTTCGAAAGTAGTCATAGGTTGTTTCCCAAGGGTCGAAATCGCTCGGCAAGAACCTCCAGGGACAGCCCGATCGGACGACGTAAAAGATGCCGTTAACAATACTCCGACGGTCATGAGTGACAGGCCTGCCACGTTTGCCTTTCCCGGATCTGGGGGAGGGTACCAGCGACTTAATCTTGTTCCATTCTTCGTCGGTGAGATCTGTTGGATAATGAGTTGGATGCGTTCGTATCCATCCTATTTATCACAAACCTATTTGTTGTACAACTGTAATGTTAAAGTGGCTCGTTTTCTATTTTACAAACAGGCTCTATCGAGCCTGAAATGAAACACGAACCAAAAGCCAAGCTACGACAGGCGTTCGTATATCTGGTCGTGGGCGGGTGGAACACGGTGTTTGGAATCGGATTATATGCGCTCGCCTACTCGTTGCTGGGGCGACGAATCAATTATTTTGAGCTACTAATTCCCTGTAACATCATCGCGATTACCAACGCCTATGTTTGCTACAAGTTTTTTGTATTTCGCACGCGCGGCAATTGGCTGCGAGAATACCTGCGGTTCTATATTGTCTATGGAGCCGCAATGGTTATAGGGGTCGTTCTAGTTGCGTTTTTCGTGCAGGCATTTAATATGCAACCGATAATCGCCAATATGTTGAGCGCTTCTGTTACCGCCGCATGCAGCTTTTTCGGCCATAAACGAATATCCTTCGTAGCAGATGCGCAACGGGAACCTCAGAAGCAGGATTTGGATCTAGCTCAAAAGACGCTGGGCCATGGCAGTGAGATTAATAAATAGTGCGATGCTCATAGGAGTGCGGTCTGTCCGGAATTCTCGGTCGATTCTAGACGGCAGAGGACACTATCTAGAGCGTGTCCCAATAGGCTGGGGGCCAGTAGCGACTGGCCTTCTGTGTGATCCGAGCCGGTCTATAGCCAGGTGTTATTGGCTGATGGCGTGGAAAAGGATAGTTATAGGCTGAGCGGCGGCTACTTTTTGGCCGCACGGCGCTTGGTTGCTGGCGGTGGAGCGTCCGGTCGAACCAAGTGCAATTCGCCAGGATCCAGCAATTCCGATTGCACGGTTTTTCCTCCTTGCAATCCGATGGCGGCGGCCAGAGCCAGTGGAAAGCTGACATAGAATCGGGGTTGCTGGCCCTGGGAGCGCATCGCCTGGACCTTTAAAGGGTAAGTTGTTTGCATTTAGTTTGAGTTTTGTATGGCCTCTGTAAAGCTAGACTATACGCTAGCGTCATGCCCGGCCTTATTATCCCCTTCGACCTGCCTCTGCCTAAGGTTCTGCCCACCATCGAAGGCAATGTCGATTACCGAACTTTCCGCGACCAGCTGCTCCAGATCAATCAAATGCTGGTGCACAGCGGCTTGGAAGATCAGTTCCTTCAAGCCGATCTGGCCCATTGGCGAGAGGGCCAGAAGCAGGTCAGCGCCAAAGCTCAGCAACAGCGCCAGTTGCACAGTCGTCGTGCTTTGCGCTGCAACATTGCCCGCCAACTCCAGACTGGAGCTCAAGCACCCCAGAAATTCCAAATGCCGGAGGTGGTCGATTTGGAGACGTGCTCCCTGGATACCACCTGTGTGGCAGCCAACATCCACTACCCTGTCGACTGGATCTTGCTCCGGGATGCGACTCGGACTCTGATGAAAGCGACCATTCTGATTCGGGCACAAGGATTGAAACACCGGATGGAGCCGCCAGAAGTTTTCATCACACGCATCAATCGGCTCTGCATCCAAATGACTCATACCCGGGCCAAGGAAGACAGCCAACGCCAGCGCAAGATCACGTTACGGAAGATGGACCGGGTGGTGGGCACGGTCGCAGCCCACGCCCGGCGCTATCGGAAGTTGCTCGATGAGCAATATGAACAGACCGACTGGACGCGAGCCCAGGCGGAGCAAGTGCTGCGGCGCATGGATCAAGTGATCGAGCAGCTGCCCAAAGCGCGCCAGCAAGCTCGCCAACGCATCTTGTCGGGTCAGCTGGTCGATAACAAAGAGAAGGTTCTCAGTCTCTATGAAAGGGAGGTGCGCGAGATCGTCCGCAAGAAGTCCGGCGCGGAGGTGGAGTTTGGCAACACGCTCCTGTTAGGCGAGAACCCGCAAGGCTTGATCCTGGATTGGGAGTTGTTCCGAGAAACGGCGCCAGCCGACTCGCGACTGCTGCAACGGAGTGTCCAACGGATGAGGGCCGTCTTTGGGCCTGTGCTCAAAGAGCTCGGGGCAGATCGCGGGTTTGACAGTGAGGCCAATCAGGAGGCGCTGGAGGATGAGGACATCTACAATGGAGTTTGTCCACGCTCGCCTCGCCAACTCAAAGAGCGGGGTCGTTCTTGGAAGTTTAAGAAGTTGCAACGACGCCGCAGTCAAACCGAAGGGCGGGTGGCGATCTTAAAAAATGTGTTCGTCGGCCAGTCGATGCGCAGCAAAGGTTTCGAGCATCGCGAGCTAACTGTCAGTTGGGCGGTCTTGACGCACAACCTTTGGGTGATGGCGCGCATGTCACTGGCGGAGCGAGCCCGTCAAAAACGGGCCGCCTAGCGGCGGCCACGCCCAACACTTTCTTATTACACTTTCCGAGGGGACGGTGCGTCCACGACATTGGAAAACTATCAGATTCCCGCGGCTGAGGCGACCAGAGCGCCGCGACAAACCCATTCCATACTGCTAGTCCTGGAATTCTATACTCCTGCCTCTGTTCAATTTCGAAATCCCGTTCTTTTGGGACAGGCTCTATTTAGGGAGGATGACGAACCATGGCTAAAATTGACTCGAATTCGCAGGGCCGGTGGGTGAGGCGCTTCTGGAATCCGGACGCCAACCGCCTAACGGCATGGACCCATTTGGCCCTCATCGCGGTATCCCTTCTTTTGCTCGCCTATTTCTGGCTGAGCCCGAAGATTCCCTACAACGACGGGTTTGGTTGGGATGGGGTCCAATACGCGCGTTGGGTGGCGAGCCTTCCGGATGACTTGGCGTCGGGCAATATCAACGCTTATTATATCAAGAGGATACTTCCATCTTTTCTCGTGTCGATCCCGGCGCATCTTTTTGGACTGCCGATCACCCGCGACTACATTGTATATGGCTTCTGCGTAGGCAACGCTGTCTGCGGTTATCTTGTCGGAATTTTCTGGCTTCGAGCGTGCGTCGCGCTGCGCGTCTCTGGATCGCGCACTCTCCTCGGACTTGTTCTCCTCGTCGCCACTTTCCCGGTGACAAAGCAGTCCAGTTACAATGGTGTACTCACGGACCTTTTTGCGTTGGCGGGGGCAGCGGGGATGCTCGACTGCTGGGTTCGCGATCGCCGCCTCGGGCTCGCGGCAGCAGTCCTCGCATCAATGTTCTGCTGGCCAAGCACCGCGATTATTGGCAGTCTTCTCCTCCTCTTCCCTCGAGGGTCGCGGCTCAGTTTGGGCCGGTTCTCATGGCTCGCCATTTGGGGTATCCGAGGGGCATGGATAGCGTTTGCCGGCGTGTGTTTCGTCGGCTCGTTGGCTCTAATTACACTGAACAAGAAAGGCGGCATTTATCTCCCGATGTGGCGAGCATTCCTGCCCATTTCGATATCGATCGCTGTCGCCTACGTCTTCTTTGTCACCCGCTTCATCCTTGGATCGCTTTGCGGCGGCACCTCGGCGCCTCAGCTCATAGGCTTCAGCGGTAGACGATTAGTCTCGTGGGTGTTTCTTATCCCTTGCGTGATCATTGTGCAACGACTCGTCGCGGCACGTACGTTCGATGGATCTCTTTCGGTGGTGAGCATTATACTTGGCAGCATTAACCGCCCAGGGCTGTTTCTCGTCAGTGACTTCAGCTATTACGGGTCCTTGGCGGTACTTTGTGCAATCTTTTTTCCGGCAACCGTGCAGGCTGCGGCGGGCCTAGGGCTCGGGGTGCTGGGCGCGGTCGCTTTCGGTTTCGCTCTGAACCTCTACCCGGAGTCCCGGATGACGCTGAACGTCGTTCCGTTCGTGGTCCTGCCGTTGGTGCTGGCCCTTCCACACAACCATTTCACGGTCGCCCAGTGGGCATTCGTTGGGGTGTGCCAATTTATCACCTCGAAAGTCTGGCTCCCGATTGTGGCGACCGCAGCCGACTTCGAAGGATTGCATCAGACGTATCCAGCGCAGTATCTATTCGCGTCTCATGGGCCCTGGATGGCGAATGACGCTTACGTTGTACAGGGGACACTCGCGCTTGTGGCCGTAGCTGTCGCATGGTTGATGTTCCGCCGTCATCCGTTCTCGGCTTCCTCTAGCATTTGCCATTTTGCATGATCATAAGAACCAAAGCAAATGCGTGCAGGTTTAGTGGCCAATTTGCCAAGAGCAGTACGTTCGCCTTCAGCAATTTGCGGCCGGAGTCACTCAGTATCAGACTCCCAAACTGGAGATTCGTACCAACCACAGCGACCAATTCAGTTTCGAGAGCCTTCAGGCATTGATGTTAATTTGGTTCCCGTGCATACGCGGCGCCACTTCCGCCACTTAATACCATGGAAACACCGAACGCACCTCCTCTGACCCTGGCCCAGTTCGGTTGTGGATACTGGGGACCCAATCTGCTGCGCAACTTTTCCGCCCTGCCAAACTGCCGCATCAAATATGTCGTGGACGCCAGTCCTGAGCGGCGCTCGTTTGTGCAAGCCAACTATCCGAACAGTGAGGCGGTGGAGTCCACTGAAGCAGTTCTGCAAAATCCTGAGGTCAATGCGGTGATTATTGCCACTCCCGCAGGCACGCACTTCAGCCTGGCCAGAGAATGTCTTCTCGCCGGCAAGCACATTTTAGTGGAGAAACCTCTCGCCACCAAAGTCGCGGAGGTGGATGAGTTGGCGGCTTGTGCCGCGAAACGCAACTTGGTGGTGATGGCTGGGCATACCTTCATTTACAACTCCGCCGTCCGGTATGTGAAGAAGCTTATTGATTCCGGTGATTTGGGTGAAGTCCGCTACATCTACAGCCAACGGCTGAACTTGGGACGCATCCGATCCGACATCGATGCCCTTTGGAATTTCGCCCCCCACGACATCAGCATCATCCAATATTGGCTGGGTGATCCTGAACCTATTGCAGTTCAGAGGCACGGCGTGGACTACATACAGAACGGCGTCGATGACGTGGTCTTCTTGAACATCGCCTATCCTGGCAAAATCATGGCGAACATCCACGTGAGCTGGCTCGACCCGCAGAAAGTCCGGAAAATGGTGGTGGTCGGCTCTCGCAAAATGGTCATGTACGATGACGTGGCGGACGACAAGGTCGCCATCTATGACAAGGGCATTGATCGGAAGGCGGTTCTGGGGGAAAACATGGATTTTGACAAGCCCCGGCCGGCGCTGTTCAACTATCGGAGTGGAGACATCACGCTGCCTGGGGTCAAATTCATGGAACCCCTCAGAGTGGAAGCCGAACACTTCCTCGACTGTATCCAAAACGCACGCAGGCCGCAAACCGGACTTGCTCACGCACGTGCGGTGGTTTCAATTCTGGAGCGCGCGCGGCCACTCAGCTTCAACCCTTAATTCCGACGAGTCATGGCAACACCAACCATTCGTAGTTACGGCATTGTTGATGTTTTGTTTGGTGAGGGCGTCAAAGTCACCCAACCGGTCAACCTCTACGGCTGTGTAATCGGGGACGCAACCTTCATTGGACCGTTTGTCGAAATCCAGAAAGATGTGCGGATTGGCAAGCGCTGTAAAATTCAATCCCATTCCTTTGTTTGTGAACTGGTCACCATCGGCGATGATACCGTGGTTGCGCATGGGGTGATGTTCATCAATGATTTATTCAAGGACGGCGGGCCGGCTCGCAGAAACAGAGCTTTGTGGAAAGCAACAGTCATCGGCAACCACGTTTCCATCGGCTCCAACGCGACGATCCTGCCCGTGCGGATCTGCGATCACGTCGTCATTGGCGCCGGCTCCGTGGTGACCAAAGACATAACCGAACCGGGCAATTATGCGGGCAATCCCGCCCGGCGTCTGCGCTCCAGCAGCCATTGAACTGCCACGAATCACGCCTGTGAAAACTCCATTTGTTGACCTCCACGCGCAGTATTTGACCATCAAAGCCCAGATTGATGGTGCTATCGCTGACGTCATCGCCAATTCCGCCTACATTCGGGGTCCGCATGTGGAGGCATTCGAAAGAGGCTACGCCCAGGCGATGGAGTGCAAACATTGCGTTTCGTGTGCAAACGGAACCGACGCTTTATACATTGCCATGCGGGGCTTGGGGATCCAACCGGGCGATGAAGTCATCACCACGGCGCACTCTTGGATCTCGACTTCCGAGACTATTACCCAGGCAGGCGGCAAGGTTGTGTTCTGTGATACAGACAAAGAAACCTTCACGATTGATCCTGCCTTGATCGAGACCAAGATTACACCCGGCACTGTGGGGATTATTCCGGTGCATCTATATGGTCAGCCGGCAGACATGGATGCGGTTATGGACCTTGCCCGGAAGCATAAGCTCTGGGTGATCGAGGATTGTGCTCAAGCCCATCTGGCGCGGTACAAGGGGAGGCTCGTTGGTACCTTCGGAAATGCCGGCACCTTCTCGTTTTACCCAGGAAAGAACCTGGGCGCTTATGGGGATGCGGGCTGCATCGTGACCAACGATGACCGATTAGCTGAGTGGACAACCACCTACGCACGGCACGGCGGCAAGGGGGACCACGTCATGGAAGGCGTCAACAGTCGGCTCGACGGCCTGCAGGCGGCAATTCTGAATGTCAAGTTGAAGCATCTCGCGCAATGGACCCAGGCCCGGCAGCGGGTGGCTGCCCGCTATGACGAACTCCTGCGCGGTGTTGGCGACGTGTGCACTCCCCAGGTTGCGGCGGCGCGCGAGCATGTCTATCACCTCTATGTGATCCGAACCGAAAAACGTGACGCACTGATGAATCACCTGAAGACGCGGGGCGTGGCCACCGTTCTGAATTATCCCAAAGCGTTGCCGTTCTATCCGGCTTACGCCTACCTGGGCCACCAACTGGGCGACTTCCCGAATGCCTACGCGAACCAATCGCGCATCCTGTCGCTGCCGATTTATCCCGAAATGACGGAGGAACAAATCCAGTATGTCGGTGCCTCCATCCGGGCTTTCTACCAAGGTTGATTCGCTTCGCTTGGCTGTTCCCGTCCATCCTCCTGGTTTTGCACTGGTCTTGTTGCTGGGCTGAACTTGTGGGACAGTCCGCTATGGGATAGCAGCGAAATGAAAGCAAACACCGGGCCGTTCCTTGTTGGCGTGGGAAAGCCCGTTCTTACTGGGCGGCGCGGCTCCGCGGATAGCCTAGAGCGCCCGGAGTGCAGGTGCAGACCGTCGCACACGTCGTGGAGACCGATGGCGTGGACCAGTTGGGCGTAGAGCAGCGCCACCACATGGCTCCAGTGGGAAAATGTGCGGGCCAGGTTACCGACGCCAGTCTGGCGAGCCAGTGGGCTGACGAGGTGGGTGGGAATGAGATTGCAGACCTGACGCAGAAACGGACAATTTCGAGCCGGTTGGTGGACGTTTGGTTTTGTGTTTGGCTTTAGTGCTCACCCCCGCTTGGTGGCAGGAGAAAGCCCGTCCGCCAACCGTTTTTTTCATCATCCTGTGGGACGGCTGTGACCCAAATTAAAATGACAACAAGAATTCCAAGACTCAGGCTGGCATTCATCGCACTCACGTGGCTGACCTTTGCCGGCGTCAATTCGGCGGTCGCCCAAGGCACGGCGTTCACTTACACCGGCCGGCTCAACAACAATGGCGCGCCAGTTAATGGCGCGTACGACCTGCGCTTCACCATTTACGATTCGGAGGGGGGGGTGAATATTATTGCCGGTCCGCTCCACATCAGCCCGGTTGCCGTTGCCAACGGTCTGTTCTCTGTCAGGGTAGATTTCGGTGTGGGAGTTTTTACCGGTCCGGCGCGCTGGCTGGAGATCAGTGTTCGCCCCGTCGGCATTGGAAACTTTGCCACCCTCGAGCCCCGGCAGGAGTTGACCTCTTCGCCCTACGCCATTCGGGCCGCGACCGCGGCCACAGCGGGGGATGTGTCGGCTGGTTCCGTCGTCAAGAGCCTGAACACTCTGAAAGGCGACGTGACTTTGGCGCCTGGCGCGAATGTGACCATCACCCCGAACGGCAACACGCTGACCCTCGCTGCGACCGGAGCGGGCGAGACCGGTATCTGGTCCGTCAACGGAAATAATGCCTTCTACAACGCAGGCAACGTCGGCATCGGGACAAATAACTCGGCGTTTAAACTGGATATTGCAGGGTCTGTAAATATCTCTGAGGGTTCTGCATATCGCTATAACGGAAGGAACATAATTCTCGCTTCAAGCAGTCTCCGTAATGATTTTCTGGGTCAATTCGCCGGGAACCTTACTATGACAGGGCGCGACAATGTCGGAGTCGGATATTCCGTTTTGAGGAAAAACGTTTCGGGTGCCTACAATACAGGCGTCGGGGTGAACGCTTTCGAGTTGAATACTTCTGGAAGTTATAACTCCGCTTTTGGCGATGACGCGCTAAACTCCAACACGACTGGGAATAGCAACGTGGCAGTCGGATATGGTGCTCTTATTGGGAATTCCGTGGGAGATGACAATGTGGCAGTAGGAAAGAATGCTATGGCTGCCAATACGAACGGTTCCGCCACAGTTGCCATTGGAAGCTTGGCCCTCCAAATGAGCACATCGGGTTCGGAGGACGTAGCGGTGGGTCAAGGTGCGCTTCAATCTCTGACGAGTGGCGGACAAAACACTGCGGTGGGGGCTTATGCGCTTCAATCGCATACCGACCAGGCCAACAGTTCCGCTCTCGGATACGCTTCCCTTCATTATAGCACCGGCTATGGCAATAGCGCGTTTGGCGCGTACTCACTGGTTAGCAACACCACCGGAATTGGAAATGTCGCACTGGGCCTGGAGGCCGGTGCTGATTTATTTTCTGGCGACTATAACGTTTTTGTCGGGACGTATGCTGGCACCAGCGTCGGCGCTTCGACGAATCTCACAAATTCGATCGCCATTGGTTATGCTGCACAAGTAACCAAAAGCAGCCAGGTTGTTTTGGGAAACACAGATATTACTGAAATTCTGCTGCATGGAAATACAGGGATTAACGTTTCTCCCACGACCGCGTTGAATGTTTTGAAGAACGGTTTAGAGACTGACCCAATTGTATTAGTCCAGGGAAACAAATCAGCAATGATTCAGTTGGATCGAGGGAGCGATTCTAAAATGTCGGGAGTACTTAATACCGGGGCGGGAGGTTCTTGGTTTTCTGGAATATTTAACAGTGGAGTAGACCAATATGACTACGGGATTGGTACGAGCTTTAACGTTTCAGACCAAAAGATTGTAATTCAAACGAACGGCAACCTGAACGTTGTGGGAAACATCAGCGCACGCACGATCAAGTTGATCGATGCTCCAACGTTTTCGGCAACCCATGCCGCACCTTCCAATGTGGCATGGGGAACAACCCCACCGGATGCGTGGGTAAAAGTCATTATCGGTGGAGTTGAAGGATATATCCCGTGGTTCACAAACCATCCATGACACCGTGGCGAGATAAATCTCCAAAGCTCGTAATTATTTAGGGTTCTTCCGGGTTTTCCTGGGGATTTGTCATTGGTCACAGATCGAGTCACCATCGCGGCGACCCCGAAAATACAGGCAAACCAGAGTCGCGGGTTGTTCGACCGCAGGGCGGCGCGAGCTGGGGCTCGAAGCTCGCCGCCCTGCTCGTTTTATTTCGGGGCTTGGAACCGCAGGTTTTGGCTGAGTTCATTGGTTATTAAGCTCTTTTGAACGACAGCGGTCCTCGACGTAATCGCGATTCTGACCAATAAAAAATCACCAGATAATCCCGGAAGAGTCTTATTTAGAGTGTGATCCCTAACTCCGAACCCCGTCGAGCGGCTCGATGGCGAACTAATTTCCACCTCTATTTTGGAACCATTCAATTCGATAGCCGGATGTTCAAGGTCACCCGATCAATCGCGACCTGCGGCTTTGCTGAGCAGATTTATCTCATCGGTATTTGGGAGTCGGGACTGGCCCGGCACGAGGTAATGGATGAGCACCGGCAGATTCACCGCTTCCGCCTGTTAATTCCGCGGGTTTCTGGAAGTGTTCTGTTCCAGTTGTTGCGACTGGCAGAATATTCCATTCGCACCTTACTCTATTCCTTTGGCAAACAGGTTAATTTGGTGAATTGCCATATGCTTATGCTATTGCCTGCTTGCGTTCTTCTAAAATCGGTGGGGAGCGCACAATTAGTTTACGAACCCCGCGAGATCGAAACCGAGCAAGATGACGTTACGGGCCGCAAGCGATCATTTCTGAAATGGGTGGAGAAGAGGCTGTTACGTTACGTGGATGTCGTTGTGCATGTCGGGCGAGGGTGTGCGAAATGGTACGAAGAGACTTATGACGTTAAACCGGTGCATGTCCTGAACAATGTGCCGTATGCGGGCGATGCTCCACCCATAGCTTTCACCCAAGTCCTGCGGGAGCACTTTCAGATTTCCAGCACTGATTTGACTTTCATTTTTCAAGGACAGTTTCGCGAGGAACGAGGCATTATGTTGATGTTAAATGTTTTCGCAGCCTGCCCGGACAAGAATAAACACATTATCTTCATGGGGTTTGGTCCCCACCAAGGAATTGTGGAGGAATTCGCTGACAAGTACCCCAATATTCATTTTCTACCGGCAGTGCCACAGGCTAGGGTTCTGGATTATACCTCGGGTGCGGACGTCGGCTTGTGCGTCCTGGTAGGCACCTCCACCAATACGCGCCTCATGAATCCCAACAAGCTTAACGAATACTTCATGGCTGGCATTCCTGTGATCGCCAGTAATCTCCCGGAACCCGTCCGCTTCGTTAAGGAGAGGGAATGCGGCTGGATAATAGAGCCGGACCAGCAGTCACTGGAAGCGCTAGTCGCGCGCATCACTCGTGCGGAGGTTCAGAGCTTCCGCGAACACATAAAACGGGTCCGGCCAAACTACGGTTGGGAACAAGAGGAAAAAACCCTCGTGCGAATCTATAATGAGTTGTGGGCGCGCAGGAAGTGAGTCGTGTTTTCGCCGCGGGAATCTCGATGGTGAGTTTATTGTCCAAGGAAATGGGAGTTCTTTGGCGGTCGCGTTTCGCCCGTCAGGTAGCGACATTGAGCTTTGGAAGTGTCGTCGCCAACGGAGTTGCTTATCTAACTGCGCCGCTACTGACGCGGCTCTATACAGCGGAACAGTTCGGCCAGGCAGCTGTCTTCACAAATGTGGGCTTGATTCTTGGCCAGGCGGCGACTACGAAATACGAGTTGGCAATCAGCGTCGCATCGGATGAGAAGGAGGCGTTTCGAATATTTCTAATCTCATTGTTAGCGGCTCTGAGCGGTTCGCTCGTGCTAACTCTTTTGTTGGTTCTGTTAGGGAGCGAGATCGCCAGTTTTCTGGGCATTCAACTCCTTAAGGGTTGGTTGTTCTTCCTTCCGGCCACGCTGTTGCTGATGGGAGGACAGCAGGCGTCGCAGTATTGGTTGAACTGCCAGAAACAGTTTGGCATCCTATCGCTGGGCCAAGCAACGCAAGCTCTGGGAACCTCTATCAGCCGCATTGGATTCGGATGGTTTGGGGCGGGTACGCCGGGATTAATCCTTAGTACGGGCGTTGGATTGGTTTGTGCCAATGTCGCGCTTGGCATCGCGGTCGTACAGCGGGGCGCTTACAAAGCTTGGGAAATGCTTGGGGATTTCCCTGCATTGATAGCAACCGCGCAACGATATCGAGACTTCCCCCTGTACTATTGTGGATCATCTATGCTCAACTCAATGGCTTCCGCTATACCCGTTTTCTTCATCAACAAGCTACACTCGTCCGCGGATGCCGGGCAGTTCAACCTAACGGCCTTGATGATCGGACTCCCAAGTAACGTCATTGCGAGTGCTTTAGGCCAGGTATTTCTTCAACGGATTTCGGAAAAATGGCAGCGAGGCGAATCGGTTCAAGCGCTCATGAGGGCGGTGACGGGACGGCTGCTGCTTGTGGTGATAGTGCCGGTCGCGACGATCCTGGTGGTGGGGCCAGATGCATTTGCATTCATCTTCGGCAAAGATTGGCGGCTGGCCGGCGAATATGCCCAGATCACGGTCTTTGTATTTGCCATCCAGTTCCTCGTAACCCCGGTAAGCATGGTGTTTCATGTGGTCGGCGCAATTCGGACGGGCAGTATTTGGAAAACGACCTTTTTTTTCACCACTTTACTCACTGCGGTAGCTTGCAAGGATATGAGTCTTCGGACATATCTGGTGGCTTACGCCTGTCACGATATCCTGCTTTACAGCTTGCAGTGTTTAATGGCCTGGCGTTGTGCCGCGAAGCCGGGTTCTGATCGTTAAAGTGTAAAATGAGACACTGCTGTTTCATTAGATCTCAGCCCCCGCAATTCTCCGCGCCCAGTCAACCTGTCGCTGGATAGACGATGAACATTAATATCGTGATCGCCCACTATATCGCGTGGGCTGCATTGCTAATCAGCGCGGGTTTTACCTTGCGAGCTTACCGCGGGGTGAGTCTCCTTTGTATTTATAGCGTTAGCCTCGCGATTCAGGTGGGAACCCTTTCTGCCATCGCCGGCGACGTCGATGTCTTGGGGATACAGCTATCCAACATCGCGATGGATCGATTTGGGCTATCTCTCGTCATAACCTATGCCATTCTAATTGCATTTATCTATGGTCTATATTTATTACGAGGGCGCTCAGGGAATCCGCAGGCCATTCGCCCCGTCACACTTACGGGACCCTGGATGATTCTGGGCGTGACCTTGGTGATAGGAGTTGTTGCCGTTCGCATTTTTTCCGCCACGGGCCAGTCGGTCCTGCAGCATGGCCTAGATAGTCTGGGAACCTCCTCGGAATATTACGATTTGCGTATAGAACTTATCGACATTGGGAATGCTAACCTATCACGCGTGGCCAGCTATTTCGAAGCCACCGCGCGTCAGTTGGTCATGCTTATGCTTTTCATCGCTGGCGTAGTACTGGCTGCGAAGCCCACCGCGGTGAGAACAGGCTTCTATCTGCTCCTGCTCGCTGGTTTATCATTCAATTGTTTGCTGATGTTGCAGAAATCACCGATTTTTATGGCGCTGGTGGCTGGTTTTGTCCCGTTCTTGCTGCCGACCTCGCGCTCAAAGCGGCCTTCCGCCGTCAAGATCGCAGTGCGTGTGATCATGTTCTTGACCGTGGTGCTGGGTATGAGCGCGGTCCTTTATTCGGTGACCGAGGGGTACTCGGTGGTCGAATCGCTGGGGCGTTCCGTGAACCGGATTATCCTCGTCCCAGCCAACACTAGTTGCATGCACTTCGAGGTCTACCCCGATCTTTGCCCTCACGTATTTTGGACAGATTTAACGCCTGTGCGCTTATGGTTGGGTGCCACACCCGTATTGCCCCCTAACGAATCTATCAGTATGCAGGTTGCTTCGGTTTTGACCGGTTCGAGTTTCAATGCCAACGCCTCCATAGTCGGGGAATCGTGGGCTTCTGCCGGCTATTGGGGAGTCGTAACCGAAACCGTAGTAATGGGGCTGTTTTGTTTTCTGGTTGACCGATTCATGGCCCGAACGGCGCGCGGTATCAGCTTGCTCCCTCTCGGGATCTATTATTGGTTTGGGTTCGGTGTGTTCGGAAATGGAACATTCATTCCGTGTGTCGTTCAGCACGCGCTTTGGCTGGTGCCCGGCTTTTATTGTCTAGTTTTGCATCGCCAGAGACCCTCGGTTGTCCCGGCCCCCAGCGAGGGGGAATTGTACTTAGATTATCAACATGATGGGCAACGCGGTAAGAAATCCGATGGGTTTCCAACCGGAGTTTCCGGTGATTAAACTCAACATCATTCCACCTTTGTTACTATGATTACCGAAGTCAAATATGGGACCCAGTTGTTAGCTATTATTGTAGGTCACAATTACCAGCAGGCAGGCATTCAGTTTTTTACCCCTAACTCGTTTTCCCAACAGATGGCTTACATGCATCATCCTGCTGGAAAGGTTATAGTCCCGCACCTTCACAACCCTGTGCCGCGCGAGGTGCAATACACGCTAGAAGTTCTGTTCCTTAAGCGGGGAAAACTGCGCGTGGATTTCTACAATGACGAAAAAAAATACCTCGAAAGCCGGATTTTGCATGCTGGCGATACAATTTTGCTGGCCACCGGCGGCCACGGCTTTGAGGTGATTGAAGAGATCGAGATGATTGAAGTCAAGCAAGGGCCTCACATGGGGGAAGCCGATAAAACCCGATTTACTGGAGTAACGCCCGAGCAAATCATAATCCGACAATGACAACGCGTACTTTCATACCTGTAAATACCCCCTTACTCGATGGCAACGAGAAGAAGAATCTCATTGAATGTATCGAAACGGGCTGGATTTCGTCCGAAGGCCCTTTCATAGAACAACTAGAAGACGGCTTGGCCAGCAGAATCGGGCGCAAGCATGGAATTGCTGTAGCCAATGGATCGGTCGCTCTCGACGCAGCGGTGGCAGCACTGGACATTAAGGAGCGCGACGAGATCATTCTACCTACGTTCACCATCATTTCGTGCGCAGCCGCTATTGTTCGCGCTGGGGCTATACCGGTCGTGGTGGATAGTGACCCGCAGACATGGAATATCGATGTCAGCCGGATCGAAGCGAAGATTACTGCTCGGACCAAGGCCATCATGGTTGTTCACATCTACGGTTTGCCTTGCGATATGGATCCGATCTTGGCGTTGGCTTCCAAATGCAAGTTGAAAATTATTGAAGATGCGGCGGAAATGCACGGCCAGACTTATCGAGGTAGGCCATGTGGGTCATTCGGAGACCTCAGCACCTTCAGCTTTTACCCGAACAAACACATCACTACTGGTGAAGGCGGAATGATTTTGACGGATGACGATCAATTGGCCGAGCGTTGTCGATCTCTCCGCAACCTTTGTTTTCAGGCCAAGAAACGGTTTGTTCATGAAGAATTGGGCTGGAATTTTCGAATGAGCAATCTACAGGCGGCATTGGGAGTCGCCCAATTAGAACGCCTCGACGACTTTGTCCGGCGCAAGCATCGCATGGGATATCTATATACAGAGCTCCTGACAGGGATCAAAGGCATTGAGTTGCCTCTCGACAAGCTCGACTACGCGCAGAACATTTATTGGGTTTATGGAGTGGTGCTAAAGGACGAAGTTCCATTTGATGCAGAGGAAGCCATGCGAAGGCTCAATGAACGAGGTATTGGCACTCGACCGTTCTTTTGGCCAATGCATGAACAGCCGGTGTTTCGCAAAAAGGGTTGGTTTAAGGATACCTCGTGTCCCGTGGCCGACCGATTAGCTCGCCGCGGATTTTACTTGCCCAGCGGCCTGGCATTGACCGAAAACCAGATGCGCGAGGTGGCGCAAGCGGTGAAAGATTTAATGAGTACGTAACTGGACAAGAGGTTCTGAGGGAAAATTGAACTTGTGCGCTGTAATGTTTGGTTGAGAAGTCTTCTGGATTATTTACGCGAAGATAACAAAAAACTGCTTGTCTGAGAAAAATTACTGAAATATGAACGTATTCGATCACTACGCCCGATATTATGATCTCCTCTATCGAGACAAAAACTATGACCAAGAGGCGATGTTTGTTCACGAATGCTTTCTACGGCACGGGGGAAAGGTTGGGCACCTTCTGGAGCTCGGTTGCGGTACGGGTCGGCATGCGATGGAATTTGCAGCGCTGAACTGGAATGTCAAAGGCTATGACCGGAGTGCCGCCATGGTCGAAAGTGCTCGTATACGCGCAGCTAACGCTTCACCGGATCTCAAGGTGAAAGTGGACTTCGCCACGGGTGATATTCGAAAGTTGCGCGAGCCTCGCCTATTTGACGCAGTGATTTCGCTGTTCCACGTTATAAGTTATCAGACAACAAATAGTGACCTCGCGAACGCCTTCACGACCGCCGCAGCTCACCTTAAGCCCGGCGGCTTGTTTCTGTTTGACTTTTGGTATGGTGCTGCAGTTGTGTCAGATCCTCCCCAAGTTCGAGTCAAACGCTTAAAAGATGATAAAACGTCCGTCACGCGATTGGCCGAGCCTGATGTCGATTACTCCTCCAATCTTGTTTCCGTGAAGTACGAAGTTTTGGTGGAAGACCTAAGTACGCATGCGGAGGCGAAAATTCATGAAGAGCATCTAATGCGCTACTGGTTTCTCCCGGAGTTAGAGTACTTCCTGAACGCGAATGGATTCACTATGGTCGAAACTGGTCCATGGATGGGCACGGGCAAGGTGGACAACCGCCCTTGGTTCGTTTGGTTGATGGCGCGAAAGATGTAGAGACGATTGGACCGCGGCAGGTTGCTCATCTAAAACTGGAAGCTCTTCCGCTCGGTAAATCAAAGTCTCTCCGCGTTTTGCTTTTGGGCGATCGTTGGATATTATGAGAGTTGGGCTCTTCTTACCCACTAGACCTCCGGAGCAGGGTGGTTCCTTCACTTTTGAAGATAACTTCTTCCGTTCTCTTGTAGAATATGCCCCGGAATCACCGCATAAGTTTGTCCTTTTTGGCCGGCAGTGTGATTTACGGAGCCGGGTTTTTTCCGAAAAGTTCGAGACTGTAATTATTCGAAACATTGCTTTTTTAAGAGCACAGAGCCACCTCAAACTTATTCTCAATTCTTTCGTCCAAAAATTCCTATTGATTCCACCTCTTTTTGGGTACGAGGGTTGGTTGGACCACTCAATCATTGATCATCGAATCGACGTGGTCTTGAACCTTACACCTGCACTTTATACCACAGCCGTTCCGTACATAACGGTGCTTTGGGATTTACAGCACCGGTTGCAACCTTATTTCCCGGAGATTAGCGCCGGAGGCAGATGGGGAAGATGGGAGGAAAAGTTTTCAATTCTTTTGCGGAGAGCATCCTATGTGATAACCGGAACGAACGTAGGCAAATCGGAAATCGAGTTTCTGTATCAGCTTGCTTCCCGCCGTATTAAGGTGCTCCCGTTACCTACGCCAGGTTTCGCTCTTGAAGCGCCCCCCGGAGACCATCAAGATGTCATAAAAAAATTCAAACTGCCGGAAAAATTCCTGTTTTACCCCGCTCAATTTTGGCCGCACAAAAATCATGCAAATTTATTGTTGGCGGTGAAAAAGCTGCAAGAACAGAAATGTGACGTGTCCGTGGTTTTGGTCGGCAAGGATCATGGCAATGGCGCCTATATCCGCCAGCTAACGCGCGAATTAGGACTCGATAATAAAGTTTTATTTCTTGGTTTTGTCAGTCGCGAGGAATTGGTTGGTCTGTATAAAAATGCGTTAGCGTTGGTATACCTCTCACTGTTTGGCCCGGACAATACTCCGCCCTTGGAAGCTTTTGCACTAGGTTGCCCTGTTATCGCTAACAACTGGCAAGGAGCTAACGAGCAACTCGGGTCCTCAGCCTTTTTGGTTACCGGTACTAATACCGATGAGATTGCCACTGCTATTAAGAGGTTCTTTGATGATCCGGGACTCCGAGACGAATACGTGAAACGCGGTTACGTTCGAGCGCGCCAATTTACTGGCCGGGAATACTTAAAAGGGGTTTTTTCCATTCTGGACGAATTTGAACCGTTTCGTCGTTGTTGGGGAGATGACCGCCCTTACCAGAATCCGTATAGCTTGAAATATTTATTATCCCGCTTGAAAATCCCTTTTTGAGCTCCGCTACTTTTTGCGATTGAACAATGATCATAGAGTTCTTTTGTTCGGTTACGGGCACAAGGTTCTTGGAGCGGATGCTCGATGAGTTCCGGAATGCTGGGCACACTGTGCGGGTTGTAAACGTTCTCTCAGACGAGGACTACCGGCGCAAGAAATCTCGCCTAGGCCAAATCTGGATGCGGTGGTTGATGTATGGTTGGTATCCATTCAAAGTCACATGTTATCTCATTTGGGTGCCGGTTCAACCTGGTACTGTCCGCATGACGGTAACCACACCCTTCTACGCTCCGGCCCTTGTACAAATGCTTTCTCGGTGGAAGCGGGCGCCCACCATGTGCTTGTTGTATGATGTTTTCCCAGACGCTCTGATCGTTGCCGGAAAAATCAAGCCTCACAGCGCGGTCGCCAAGCTACTAGCAGCGGTAACACGGTATAGTATCCGTAGTTCCTCGGTTACCATCTATCTTGGCAAGCGGCTTATGGAACATGCGGAAAAGGCTTATGGGCCTTCCCGGGCAAGGGCTGTCATTCCGGTCGGAAGTGATGGTGAGTTTCTGGATAGCGAGCCGGCTCCTGTATGCGCTGGCCAACGGGTGCGCATTCTTTACGCGGGCTCGATGGGTCACGTGCATGAGATCGATACTATAGCAGCCTTGTTCGAATCCACCCTTCCAACGGAGTTTGAGTTCCATTTTCATGCCAGCGGTTCAAACTACTCAAGGTTAAAGGAGCGGTTGATCCAAATGCCAAAACAGCCTCAGAATAACATTTCGCTTGGCGGTCCAGTTTTAGATGGTATTTGGAGAGGTGTGATGTCTGAAGCCCACATTTCGCTGGTCACCATGTGCCCGGGAGCGGAAAAGGTGGTTTTCCCTAGCAAGGCATACAGCTCCCTAATGGCAGGACACGCCATACTGGCTATATGCTCAAGGGACTCTGACCTTGCGGAACTGGTGTTGTCGCATGACTGTGGCTGGCAAGTTAAACCCGGCAACACTCAGGAACTGAGGAACATTTTGCAATCAATACAGAGGGATAAGGCTGAACTGAACGAGAAGCGGAGAAACGCCTACACCATAGGGCACCGTTTTTTCGAAATGCGGACGGTCGCTGCATCATATATGGCTCTCGCAAAGCGCATACTGCCAAGCTAGCTGGCATCATGCAGAACTCGCAGCCTTTGTATTGCTTTGGCGCAGCTTCTAATGCGGCAAATCCTCGCAGGGCGGTATGAAGTATTTCGCACAGCGGCTGGGCGAACCAATTGAGCAGGCTGTCCTTGTATTCCTTATGTCTACGCATCACCACTGCTTTTAGTCTCTTTCCCCCCGCCGCCGCCGCAACGCGACCTGCGCCGCTCGCCGCGGAACACGTCGTAGGATTATGAAAACTGTTCTCATTACAAACAACAATCTAAACAGCATGCTTTCGCTTGCCGGCTTCCTCGGCGAGTTTGGGTCGCAGATCTCGGCCGTCGTTATCACCACCAAGCTGCCGGGCCAGAAGAGCAACCTCGCAGGTGGTTTACGGATGTTGCGTAAAAGCGGAATCGAATACAGCTTCTTCAAGGTGCTCACAAATGTGCTCCTCTCGGCCTGGTTGCGCAGACGTGGATTGCCCGTTAGCACCACGGACGTGTTTGCGCTGCGCGGACTCAACCCAGAGATAGTTTCGTGCGCCACCGCGAATTGCCCTGGTGTCATTGCGCGCATCCAAGCTCATCGTCCTGAAGTCATGCTCGCCGCCGGGGCGACTCACATCTTCGGGAACACGCTCCTCGCCGTGCCCTCCATTGGCACACTAAACCTGCACCCATCGCTCTTACCGAAGCATGCCGGCGTTTCACCTCAGTTCTGGGCGCTCTGCAAGGGCGATGCGAGCACCGGCGCGACCCTGCACGCCATGGTGCCTAAGCTCGACGCGGGACCGATAATCGATCAGCGCGAGTTCAGTCTGAAGGACGTCCGCACTGTCCTTGATGTCATCGCCCGGATTTGGGACATCAACAATCAGATGCTGCTCGATTTCTTTCGAGAGGTCACTAGCTACGACCGTGGGCGTGATCAGGATCTGTCAAAGCGAAGCTATCGACGGAATCCCACGGCAGCAGACCTCCGCGAATTTCACGCTCGAGGGTATAAATTCTTTAACCGCCAGGGCATTGAAAGTCTTGTGGCTCCGGTGCGAACGATTGATTCCGCGCTGCGAACGCCTAAGAGCTAAGGGTGCTGTATTGGAACTCTTGCGCGGAGAACATAACTGCGCCGGTGCAGGATGAGCGTTCATCAAGGTGGAAACAATATTCACAATTCTGTCCCTCCTGCGGGAACGGTTTGGCCCATGGCAGCGCAATCTGCGTGTCGAGTTGACGCGGTTAATCTTGGCAATACCCCGGCCCCGCTCCATCCTGCCGTGAACCGAGTCGCAGTGTGTGGTGAATCGTTACCAAACTGAGCGTCCAAATTAAACAGAAATAATGCGAAACATACCTTTCTTCAACTATCCTCACATCTTTTGTGAGCATGATGAGGCTTACTGTAAGGCGTTGACTGAAACATGCCGGCGCGGTGCCTACATCATGCAGCAGGAACTCGCCGAGTTTGAGGCCGCCTTGCGTGGTTATCTTGGAGTGCAGCACGCGTTTGGATGCGCGGACGGCACCATGGCACTTATCATGAGCCTGAAAGCTGCGGGTATCGGTCCAGGTGACGAAGTGGTCGTGCCCTCGCATACGTTTGTGGCATCCGCCGCTGCCATTCATCATGCCGGGGCCACACCGGTGCTTGCTGATTGTGGCCGTGACCATCTGATTGATGTCGGGTCGGTTAAGAGGTTGATCACGCCCAAGACCAAAGCCATCATGCCAGTGCAACTGAACGGACGCACCGCGAACATGGACCCAATAATGAGCTTGGCGACGGAGTACGGCTTGCTGATCGTGGAAGATTCCTGTCAGGCCTTGGGGTCCAAGTTCAGAGAGCGATTTGCGGGAACCTTTGGCTTGGCGGGCGCGTTTAGTTTCTATCCATCGAAGACGTTGGGTTGCTTCGGCGATGGCGGGGCGGTCATTACGAATGACGACGCTGTTGCGGAGCAGATACGATTGTTGCGCGACCATGGACGCGGGCCGGATGGAAAGGTCTGGATGTTTGGATTCAACTCTCGCCTGGACAATATTCAGGCTGGAATTCTGAACCTCAAACTCAAGCGGTATCATGAGGCTGTCAGGACGCGGCGGTCGCTGGCACGGCGGTATCATGAGCATTTAGGAGATGTCGGTCAAGTATTGCTGCCCCCGGGGCCAGAAGCAGACCCGCAGCATTTCGATATCTACCAGAACTTTGAAATTGAGGCTGAGAGGCGCGATGACCTCCGCGCACACTTGGACAAGGATGGGGTCAAAACCATCATCCAGTGGGGCGGCTTTACCATTCATCAGTTCGAGAAATTGGGCCTGCGAGCTGATGCACCCTATACCGAAGAGATGACCAAACGGTTCATGCTCCTACCGATGAATACGGCCTTGAGCCTTGATGATGTTGATTACATTTGCGGTTCCATACGCCAGTTCTACGGCAAGTAGAAAGTTCATCATGTCGAAGACCAATCAAAGGAAGGTTCCAGCCACCGCAGGGGTGCACCTGGAAGGCGGCTTGCGCACAGGCGCTGAAGCTGAGGAGGCATCGAGGATGCGCGAGTGTTTTGAGCGGAACCCGGATCCCTGGGAGAAGAAGATGGAGAACTTCCCCAAGTACGTGCGGCGGCAAAACATCACGCGTTTCCTGGCTCTCTACGAAATTTTCAAGCGAATCCTGCCCGTCAAAGGTTCCATCGTCGAGTGTGGTGTGTTTAGAGGTTTTGGTGTAATGAGTTGGTCGAAGTTCAGCGCCATCATGGAACCTGTCAACTTGACGCGGCGCATTTATGGATTCGATTCTTTTTCTGGATTTCCCTCAGTCTCGGAGCGTGACTTGGCGGCGGCCAGCAAGCACGTACGGACTGGTGATCTTTACGCGGACTCCCACGCTGAGCTAGTCGAGTTGATCGGCATTCATGATTCTACGCGCTTCCTTGGGCATGTACCGAAGACCCAACTCATACGCGGTGATGCTGCACAGACGATTCCGAAGTTTGTTAAGGCGAATCCGCATCTCCTGGTTTCCCTCCTGTTTCTCGATTTTGATCTCTATGAGCCGACGAAGGTGGCATTGGAACATTTTGTGCCACGGATGCCCCGAGGCGGAGTTATAGCGTTTGACGAACTCGATAATCCGCTGTGGCCGGGTGAAACCATGGCTATGCTTGAGCACTTCAAGGGGCGAAATCCCCGCTTGGAGCGTGTTGAGTTTGACCCTTATGTTGGCTTTGCGGTGCTAGACTGATTCTTCAGTCCGTCAGTTCCTGAAACACTATCAATGAAGTGCAGCAAAACGACAGTCATGGACCCAATCCATCTCGCGCGGCGTATTAGAATCCACGCTCTCCAGATGACAAGCCGGGGCGGCAGTTCTCATATCGGCGCGGCCTTCAGCATCGCGGACATCCTCGCCGTGCTCTATGGTGGCGGTATCCTTCGCGTGGACCCGCAAAATCCGTGCTGGCCGTTGCGCGACCGGTTTATTTTGAGCAAAGGTCATGCGGGCGCTGCGGTTTATGCCTGCTTGGCAGAGATGGGCTTTTTCTCCATCGAACAATTGCAGACCCATTATCAGGACGGTTCTTATCTCTCGGGTCACGTCAGTCACAAGGGAATTCCTGGCGTCGAGCTGTCCACCGGCAGCCTGGGCCACGGCTTGGGCGTTGGCGTTGGTATGGCAAAGGCGTTAAGGCTCGCAAAAAAAGAACAGCGCGTTTTCGCGCTGCTCTCAGACGGCGAATGTGATGAAGGGTCCAACTGGGAAGCCATCCTGTTTGCTGCCCATCACCAACTCGACAACTTGGTGGCAATCATTGATTACAACAAAATCCAGAGCCTTGCTCCCGTCGCCGAGACCATCGAACTGGAACCATTCGCCGATAAATGGCGGGCCTTCAACTGGGCGGTCAGGGAGGTGGATGGTCACGACCATGAGGCGTTGCACGAGGCCTTCTCCTGCGTCCCACACGAAATTGGAAAACCTGCTGTTGTGATCGCCCATACCATCAAAGGGAAAGGCGTCTCTTTTATGGAAAATACAGTGTTGTGGCACTACCGCACGGCTAGGGGAGAGGAGTTCGAGGCAGCGCTGAAGGAACTGGAAGCTGGCGAGACAACGGCATGCACCTCACCCCCCTCTCCCCAAAGCGGAGAGAGAGCGGCTATATCTGAAGTCTGTAGTCCAAACGCCCGTGCGTGATCATTTCATCAGGCGGCTCGGACAACTGGCGAGTTCTGACAAACGCATTGTCCTCATCACCGGCGACCTGGGGTTTGGGGTCTTCCACGATTACCGAAGAGATTTTCCTGAGCAGTTCATCAATGCGGGCGTATCCGAGCAGAACATGACGATGCTCGCCACGGGAATGGCGTTGGAAGGCCACATCGCGTTTACCTATTCGATTGGGAATTTTCCTACTCTCAGATGCCTGGAAATGATTCGCAACGACGCCGCTTACCACGACGCGAATGTAAAAGTGGTCTGCATTGGCGGCGGGTTTAGCTACGGCGCTCTCGGCATTTCCCATCACGCCACCGAAGACCTCGCCATCATGCGCAGCCTGCCAGCAGTTACGGTCGTTTCGCCCGGCGGCCTTTGGGAAGCCTTGGAAGCCACCACTGCCATTGCCCGCACGCCCGGAACCTGCTATTTGCGCTTGGACAAGGATCACGGTGACGACGCCCCGATCAACGGCGAAGCGTTCATCCTCGGAAAGGCCCGGGTCCTGCGGGAAGGCGCAGACTGCACATTGCTCGTCACCGGCGGTATTCTCCGCGAGGTTCAGAAGGCTGCCGAAGGTTTGGCAAATCGTGGAATTTCCTGCCGCATTCTCAATTTCCACACGATCAAGCCGCTCGACTCCGGTGCGATCTTGCAAGCAGTCCGCGAGACTGCCGCGCTAGTGACGGTCGAGGAACACACGATTCACGGCGGTCTGGGCGGCGCAGTTGCCGAAGTGATCGCGGATCATCAGGCGTGGCCGAAAGCGTTTCTGCGGATCGGCCTCGAAGCCGGTTTTTCCTCCATCGTCGGCTCGCAGGAATACCTGCGCCGGAGTTACGGGCTGGATGCCGCCTCCATTCAGGCGCGGGTCGAGAAATTGTTGCGGAGTTAAATCTATGAAGCGTTGCTTGGACATTCTCGGTTCCCTGTTCGGATTGGTTTTGATGTCCCCGGTCTTGGCTGTCTTCGTCGTCTTAATCTGGGCTCAGGATTTCCAATCCCCCTTTTACATTGCTCCCCGAATGCGACGGCGGGGACAGACCTTTCGGATGGTGAAATTGCGATCTATGATCGTCAACGCCGACAAAATCGGCGGCGCGTCCACCGCCGCAACGGATCGACGTGTTACTTGGGTCGGACGATTGATCCGAAAATACAAATTGGACGAGTTCATGCAGCTCTGGAACGTGCTGAAAGGGGAAATGAGCTTGGTGGGACCGCGTCCACAGGTCGAGCGTGATGTGGGATTTTATACCGAGGAAGAACTGCACCTGCTGGACGCCGAGCCTGGAATCACCGATTTCGCGTCAATAGTGTTTTCGGATGAGGGCGACATTTTAAAAGGCGCCGACAATCCGGATCTGAAATACAACCAGGTGATTAGGCCCTGGAAAAGCCGTTTGGGATTGCTTTATGTGCGGAACCAAAACGTACTATTGGATTTGAAATTGATCGTTTTGACTGTGATCGCGATTGTGTCCCGCCCGCTCGCGCTGAAGGGCGTTCTTGGATTATTGGCGGATCTAGGGGCGGACGAGCAACTGCTTCGGGTCTCGGGCAGAACCGAATCCCTGCAGCCCTTTCCTCCCCCAGGCGCCGTTCAGATCGAAACCAGGTGCTAACCAAAAAAGCAATTTGACCGCAGCAGGGCAACCCTCCCCGAGAGCCCACGTTTCGAAGCGTCACCGATCGAAACGATACAAGCTCCAGTTCGAGCCCTTCGATTATCTGATCGAAGGGCTTTTGTATTTTATTCTCGTCCTAAGCCCTTGGATTTTCGGCGCCACACTTGATTGGACGATTTGGATGATGAACATCGCCGGTTACGCGATGGGCGCGGCTTGGCTTGTGAAGCTTTGGACGCGCCAACCCCCGGTAGCTGAAGACGTAAGTCTTCAGCCAAAAGGACCGCATCCGAATCCTCAAGCTTTAGGAGTTCAGCTACAAAAACCGAACTCTCACGAGTTCAGCTACGCGCCGATGGCGCTCGCAACGTTCACTATCCTTTTCCTGATTTATTGCCTGATCAGCGCCATCAATGCACGGGCGACCTACCGTGGATGGCATATTTTCACCTATCACAAATCGATCTCTTGGCTTCCGCAGTCGTATGACAGTAAAGCTTCTTGGTTCGCTTTCTGGACGTACCTCAGCCTTGCCATCGTCTTTTGGGTGACATGGGATTGGCTAGGTGGGGGAGCGACAGAGTCTCGGATAGAATCATCCAGGGTCGCCAGTGAAAACGAGGGAAGAAATGAGGGTGAAAGATCGCGACAGCTCCGATTTAACCCGCGCCTTAAACGGCTTTTATGGGTGCTGAGTTTGAATAGCGCGGCGGTAGCTCTGGAAGGAACTTTCCAGCGGCTTTCGGGCACTAACAAACTGCTGTGGCTGGTGGAACCGCGGTTGGAGAAAGAGGCTCAAGGCCAGTTCGGCCCGTATGCCTATCGTGCGAACGCGGCGGCTTACTTGAACCTCGTGTGGCCGATTTGCTTGGGGTTCTGGCTCGTCCTGCGTGAAAGAGCTGCCAAGCACAGGATCAAGATTGGCCAAGGGAGTCATTCGATTTTAGTTCCAGCAGCCGTACTCATCGCTGCGAGCCCATTCATCGCTACTACGCGGGGGGGCGCTATGATTGCGTTATTGAATCTCTTGCTAATGGCGGTTCTTCTGTGGCACCGCGGGAGCCGAGCTGGACTGTGGTTCAGGTCGGGGTTGGTCGTCCTTTTGTTGACGGTGTTTGCATTTGCGTGGGCCATCAATGGTCAGGAGTTATTCTCGCGGTTTCGAACAGTTATCTCCGACGTTCCTGGTAGAACCGAGATTTACAAAAACGCGAAACAAATCGCCCATGATTTTCCATTATTCGGAACGGGTCCTGGCAGTTTTGGCGCCATGTATCAAATGTATCGCGAACCCGAGCAAACCTGGGCGGGCTATGCGCATAACGATTGGCTCGAAGCCCGCGTCGATTTAGGATGGATCGGCGTTTCCATGATCATTCTGATGCTAATTATGCCGTTCATTCAGGGCCTTGGCCGCGGCTCAAAAACGATTCCGAACGAGCTGATCGTTTCGATCTGGATCGCTCTGATCGGTTGTCTGCTGCACGCCAGCATTGATTTTCCATTTCAAATCTATTCGATACTTTGTTTATTCATCGTCCTATGCGCGGTTTTGTTTTCGGTAAGACGAGCCCCTGGGCTCACGTCATGAAAGAGCCTGTTCCATCCCACGAAAGCCGGACCACCTCCGGCTTTTTTTATTCGGCTCGTAGCTGAAGACGTGAGTCTTCAGCCGCGGCATTGCACCAAGCGGAAACCCGAAGCACGAAACTCCAAATTCGAAACAATATCTAATGACAAAAAGCAGCAATGATCGAAACAAAAAGCAACGGTGCTTGTGTTTTGGTCATTTGAGTTTCGGTGATTCGGATTTGTTTCCTCCTTCGCTTCAGCTTCGGAGGACAGGTCGTATTTCGATATTCGGATTTTCCCCGGTAGCTGAAGACGTGAGTCTTCAGCCAAGGCGTTGCACCGCAGAGGAAACTCGAAACACTAAACTCGAAATCCGAAACGATCCCAGTAGTTAGCGGTTGTCGGTTGTCGGTTGTCAGTTATTATGGTGAACGCTGAACTGAGAACCGAGAACTGGTAACCAGGAACCGCCCGTTCACCTTTGATCCGACTTCGGTTTGCTGCGCGGCGGGAGCGACGATAATTTAATGCGTTGGTAGGCCCCGCGCTTCCGATCTTCTGGATGCGCCTCGATGGCTAGCACCGTGATATCGCCGCGATCCGGTCCGTAGGCCCAAAACAGTCGACCAGCCGCTGGCGTATTGTTCTCAAGGTACGACTGGAAAATCTTTATGCCGTGCTTTCGGGTCAGATCCTCAATTTCGTGCGACGCCAGACCCGGATGGCGCGGGTCCTGGCTGAGAAATCCGAGCGCTTTGACGAGCTTCTTGAACAATTTTTGCTCTGGCTTATCCAGCCTTGCCTCAAGCTTCCTGGTGGAGAGATCATTCCAGAGCGCTTCCATCTCCGGAACACCCATTCGGATGCGGAAAGACATGGCCGTTCAGTCCTGCAGAAACGGAGTGAGGTCGATCGGCGGCGAGGCGACGCCCTTCTTCAAATTGGCTACAGATCGCTCAAGCATCTGTCGAGTCCGGACAGGCAGGGCCTGCGGAGGCACTAGCACCCGCGGTTCCAGAAGGTAGCAGCCATTTGAGAGGACCTTGATGTTGAAGTATTTGGTCTTCGTGTTTCGCAGGCTGATACGTTTCTTCGAGTCGGCCGCGACGTCATATTGCTCAACGACGGTGACTCGGTCGACCCGCTTCTGACCTTCGATTGTTGAGGCTGGCATGAACCAAAGATGGTGGGAATTCCCACCGGCGTCAAGGGCCGATATGCTGAGCGCGCCGGAAGCCGGACCACGTCCGGCTTTTTTGTTTCCTCGTAGCTGAAGACGTGCGTCTTCAGCCAAGGCGTTGCACCGCCGAGGAAACCCGAAGCACGAAACTCCAAATTCGAAACAATATCTAATGACAAAAAGCAGCAATCACCGAAACATATGGGCGCGGTGCACGCGTGTTTTGAGCATTTGAATTTTGGTGATGCGGATTTGTTTCCTCCGTCGCCGAGGCTATGGAGGACAGGTCGTATTTCAATTTTCGATATTTGGATTTTGTTTCCGTAGCTGAAGACGTGAGTCTTCAGCCAAGGCGTTGCACCGCCGAGGAAACCCGAAGCACGAATCTCGAAATTCGAAACAATATCTAATGACAAAAAGCAGCAATGATCGAAACAAAAAGCAACGGTGCTTGTGTTTTGGTCATTTGAGTTTCGGTGATTCGGATTTGTTTCGAATTTCGATATTCGGATTTTCCCTTTCGTAGCTGAAGATGTGAGTCTTCAGCCAAGGCGTTGCACCGCGGAAGAAACCCGAAGCACTAAACTCGAAATCCGAGACAATATCGCATGACAAAAAGCGGCAATCACCGAAACATATAGGCGTGGTGCTCGTGTGTTTTGAGCATTTGAATTTTGGTTTCGTATTTCGATATTCGGATTTCCCCTTCACAGCCGAAAACGTGAGTTTTTGGCCCTTCTCGGATTGCACACAGTGGCGCGGGCCTGGCGTTCCCTACGCGACGAGCTATTTCAACAGCGCTGCCACATCTCGGTAGCCGCTCAGCTACCGTCCACGCCGTGCCTGGCTTCGCTCGCGGATTTCGGCATGAACCGCTGCGCCCGGAATTCTGTCCCCCCGTTTCATTTGCACCAACCCCGACTCAATCTCCTGGTCCAGTCGCTGTCGCAACGCCTCACGATTCTCTCGCAGCTCCAGCCATTCGAGAAGCGCTTCGGCCTGGCTTTCACTTAAGTGCCTGACCTTTTCGACTGCCATTTCAACGCGGCTCATGCCGATAATCTATCGAAAAGAACCGCTCTTGCAATCCAATCATTGCCGCAGCACGCCGATGCAAGTGTCCTCGCGTTCCGGCAAACGCCTGTTCCGAGGAGACCAATGGACCCGGACGATTGTTCCCTGGCCAGCATCGCGCCGGGCACCTTTTCGTAGCTGAAGACGTGAGTCTTCAGCCGTGACGTTGCGCCGCGGAAGAAACCCGAAGCACGAAACTCGAAATCCGAAACAATATCGAATGACAGAAAGCGGCAATCACCGAAACGTATGGGCGCGGTGCCCGTGTGTTTTGGTCATTTGAGTTTCGAGAATTCGGATTTGTTTCGTATTTCGATATTCGGATTTTCCCCTTCGTAGCTGAAGACGTGAGTCTTCAGCCAAGGCGTTGCACCGCCGAGGAAACCCGAAGCACGAATCTCGAAATTCGAAACAAGATCGAATGACAAAAAGCGGCAATGATCGAAACGTGAAGAAGCGGTGCTCGTGTGTTTCGATCATTTGGATTTCAATATTCGGATTTGTTTCGTATTTCGTATTTCGATATTCGGATTTCCCCTTTTGTAGCTGAAGACGTGAGTCTTCAGCTGAGGCGTTGCACCAAGCGGAAACCCGAAACACGAATCTCGAAATTCGAAACGATCGCAGTAGTTGTCGGTTATCGGTTATTATGGTGAACGCTGAACTGAGAACCGAGAACTGGTAACCAGGAACCGAGAACCGCGACAGCATGCTTTCGATGATTCGGATTTGTTTCCTCCTTCGCCGAGGCTATGGAGGACAGGTCGTATTTCGATATTCGGATTTTGTTTCCGTAATTGAAGACGTGAGTCTTCAGCCGTGACGTTGCGCCGCAGAAGAAACCCGAAGCACTAAACTCGAAATCCGAAACAATATGGAATGACAGAAAGCGGCAATCACCGAAACAAAAAGCAGCGGTGCTTGTGTTTTGGTCATTTGAGTTTCGGTAATTGGGATTTGTTTCGTATTTCGATATTGGATATTTGGATTTTCGTGAAGATGTGAGTCTTCAGTCGAGGCGCTGCACCAAGCGGAAACCCGAAGCACTAAACTCGAAACTCGAAACAATATCGAATGACAGAAAGCGGCAATCACCGAAACAAAAAGTAGCGGTGCTTGTGTTTTGGTCATTTGAGTTTCGGTAATTGGGATTTGTTTCGTATTTCGATATTGGATATTCGGATTTTCGTGAAGATGTGAGTCTTCAGCCAAGGCGCTGCACCAAGCGGAAACTCGAAGCACGAAACTCGAAACGTCGAAATAGTAACAATATCGAATGACAGAAAGCTGCTATCCCATCAGAGGATTTCAAAGCCGTTCCCATTCTTCAGGGAGATTCCAGCCTGCTGAAGAATTCGCTTGGTGAGCGACCAATCGATATCGCTGTGGTGAGGATTCTGGATCGGCACGGTATGATCCCCTTTCCGCATCACGGCATGGCGTTGCCAGCTTCCGGGCCGACCCAGCCCAATGTCCTTGAAGCGGGTTATGAGTTCCCTCCGCTTAATCGGCTTGGGCATATTCGGCGCGCGGGTTGATGTCCACGCCGTCAATGACCTGGAAATGATCTCCGTGCCGAAGCTTGACCATGATCCAATCCTCCAGCGTGCTCTGCAACTCGTCCCGGCAGGCCTCTAAAGTCACGCCTTCGGCCCATAATCCTTTGCACGGTTCAATCGTGGCGAAGAACCGTCCGTTTTCCATTAATTCGTAGTGCGCGTGGTGCATCGCGCGACGGATGTATTCGGTTAGCATAAAATGGTCGGTTGCTCCGGCAAAAATAATCGTTTTAGGAAAGCTCCGCAAGATTTGCAGGTTCGTGTATTGCATGGGTCCAACTGCAGTTTCCAGAATTAACAGCCAGGGCACGGACGAGCGGGAATGAGTGGGATTCCCTGTGGGGCCCTCCTTGGCGGTTTTGATTCGGTTCCCCAGTGTAAGAATCCGTGCCCTGGCTTGACCGACAGCTAAGAGATTGCACCGTCGGCGTGAGATTCGGCAAGTCCCCTCTGCAGGGGACAAGCCATCGGGGCTAATTGTTGCGCATGGCTGCGCAAAAGACGATTGACCAGCCGTGTGCAGCTGAAGACGTGAGTCTTCAGCCCAGGCGTTGCACAGAAGAAACTCGAAACACTAATCTCGAAATTCGAAACAATATCGTAAGCGTCAAAGGGAGCACGTCTAGCGGTCGGGCGGCGGCATCGGCTAGGCTGACGGCATGAATCGATCATCAATCGGGCGCGCTCAATATTCTTCCGAGCAACGCGTGGCA